>FLOH01000326.1_pt1 | contig 115796 bp, 85 predicted proteins | sample 756751 | NCBI WGS metagenome assembly FLOH01 (sample SAMEA4026879, study PRJEB14308) | marine metagenome | biome: coastal water; material: water | depth 74 m
CATCGTCCAACCTTTTCCGCTTTTTATGTAAATGAAACGGTCGTGTAAGCGGCTCGGACGGCCTTGCCAGAACTCTAATCGTTCGGGACTAACCACAAATCCGCCCCAATGTGGAGGTCTCGGAACATCTACATCCTTGTATTTTTCTTCAATTGACTTTACGGCATTTGCCACTTGGCTTGGGCTAGAAACAATGCTGCTTTGAGCAGATGCCCAAGCCCCAATTCTACTTTCTCTTGGCCGCGTAGCCCAATAGGCATCAGACATTTCTACGGGCACTTTTTTGATGTGCCCTTCAATACGAATCTGTCTATCCAACTCGCTCCAATGGAAATTGAGCGCTACATGCGAATTGCCTGCAATCTCAATGCCCTTGCGGCTGTTGTAATTGGTGTAGAGCACAAAGCCATCTTCGCTCACATCACGCCAATACACGATGCGCGATGAAGGATGCCCATTGGCATTCACCGTGCTCAAACACATGGCGTAGGGGTCCAAAATCTGTGCGTTCACAGCTTCTTCCATCCATGTGGCAAACTGCTCCATGGGGTTGTCGTTCAGGTCAGATTTGCTCAGTGGCTTGCCAGCCATTTCGCGTCTTATGCTGTTGATGTAATTACGTACTTCTTCGAGGCTCATTTCGCGGTTAAAAGTAGGTTTTCACCGCAAATTCAAATTGCTCTATGAAAACACGTTTGAAGGCTGAAATGTTGTTCTGCTCATAGAAAAGTAGCATTGTCTTTTTGTAATCGATGCTGTCAACCGTTCTAAACGAAATGGGACAGTAACCATTTTCAATAAGAATGGCATTGCTTATGATGCGGGCTGTTCGTTTGTTTCCATCACCGAATGGTTGGATATAGGAAATGAGGACAAGAACCAGTAGTGCTTTCTCAAAAATGGACCAATGCGAATTCACCAGACTGCACATATCCTGCAGCGCTTCCTTGATCTGAAAATCGTTGTCGAGCGGCTTGTAGTTTGTTCCCGAAATACCCACTCTTCGTTTGCGGATGTTGCGGTCAATACCGAGTTCTTTCACCAGCAGGCTGTGAATGTCTTCAATGTTCGAAACCGTCAAAGGCGAAATATACTTCGGATCGGCAATGATGAAATCCAACGCATCCTTGTGGTTCAGAAGCATAGTGGCCTCATCTTTCGATTTCCCCTCAGTGGTGATCTTCTCGTTCAATAAACGCTCGGTTTCCAAGAGTGAATAGGTATTCCCTTCAATTTGAGAGGATTTCCAACTCAGATCCACCGCCAAGCGTGTCAACTCTTTGCTGTATTCCGCTTCAGAAAGTTGAGCAATGTTGTCCGTGTAGGTTTGCTGAAGCTGGTTCAGAAGCCGTAACTCTTCTGCTGTGAAAAGTGCAACATCCTTCAGTGTGTTCTTGATTAGCTCAAAATTGAAACTGTCGTGAATTTCCCGATCATCAATCTCTTTTTGAAAATACCCTTCCTGATCAATTGGATAGAACAGACGGTATGCCGCACTGACCACATATTTGGTGGCCTTTCCTTTGCCTTCGGTGGCCAGAAGATTTTCGGCCACCAGCTTGGCCAAGGCGCGTTTGGTGGTGGCATAGGCCACATCCGAATTAACCCCATGGTGTATCTCTTTTGAAGAACACGAACCGTGTTTGGCTACAAGATCTAGGATGTTTTTGCTCCGCTGGTCAAGCATTTGTGGCTCATTTGAAATGCAAATGTAGCTCAAATAAGGGTGAAAGTGAGCTGTAAATGATTATTGGATGAGCTTTAATTTAAAAAGAAGCCTAACGCTATTGATGTAATTACGGACTTCTTCGAGGCTCATTTCTTAATGCAGATTTCTATTTATTCAGCTCGCTATATTCCTCAATCGTATGCTTTCTGTAAAGGACGATGAATAGTTTTATAAACGGGTTATATTCAATGTGCCATTTTGGGTTTTGGTGTTCAATCTCGATGGTTTGCACCACCATATTCGCCTCATTTTTAATACCAAATGACAACCCGAAGTACGTGTTTTTCCTATTTGTTGACTTCAACCGGATGCCATTGCTAGGGTGGTAAGCAATCACTTCCCAGACATCGTTAAGCGGAATGAACCAGAGTCGTTCCTTCAAACGAATCATGCTGCCTGTTAGTTCTTCGGTTTTACGAACCCACTCAAAATTGATGTGTTGCGGGTGCCAAGCACGGTACTTTTTACGATTGAGAGTCATCAGGAACTCCATCACCTCCTGTGGTGTGGTTTTTCCGATATTGACCTCGGTGACTATTTGCATTTCTCCAAGACGTAATTACACACTTTTTCGAGGCTCATTTCGTAGTCAAAAGTAGGTTTTCGCGGCAAATTTAAATTGCTCTATGAAAACACGTTTGAAGACGGAAATGTTGTTGTGGCTCATTCGAGGCACTTATAGCTCAAAAAGGGTGGAACGTGAGTTACTAAGTGCTCACTGCACTATCAATCGCTGGCTATAACACATATCTCCAGCTATAATTCTCAGTTGATAGACGCCTTGGTCAAACGCACTTAAATCGATGAATCGGTCGGTATTTGTTACTTGCTTACTTAGCATTCGTTGACCGTTAGTTGCGAAAACTTCCATTGTAGCTTTGGCTGTAATTCCACTCATATCAACATAAAACTCACCATTAGAAGGATTCGGGAAAACCAAAATCCTGGAGAGCTGCCTGTCTCCTATGCCTGTTGTTGTTCCTCCAAAATCAGCATTGTTTCTTGGCAGCAATCGGTAGGCACTGAATCCGTAAGTAACGACCCCTTGCACCCAAGGAAAAGCATCTCCATTCATAACTTCAATAGGCGGTACATTCATTATTCCATCATTGCTGGCATACAATAAATCGGACACGTAACTCACGTTTAGGGAAGAGCCGGTACTCGAATTCTGCCTTCCAGCAAGAACGTTACAGCCTTGGTCAGGCGTAAGGGTGTCTAGGCCAATTCTATAATCTCCAAATCCGACATTAGAGTGAACTACCTCTACGCTATCTGAGCCATTAACAAGCCTGACAAAAAGGCCTGCGTATTTTTCCAAATCAAAAAAACTAGCGCTAGAAAAATGTTCTGGATTCAACTCGATAGGAGTAATGGTAATGTTAGAATCAACCACTTCAAGGGAAGTAATGCCTGAGAGAGTGGTAACCCCAAAACTCTCAAAAACAGTCCCTTGCACGGCCACTTTATCCCCGATTTTCAGAGCGCCAAGTTCCAAACTACCGAGCAAGGGAATGCCGCCCCATTCGGTAACTCCTTCCTCTTGAATATAAACGTACCCAAGATTGTCAGCTTCCGCAGAAGCAGTTACCACTCCAATGGTTTGCACAACCTGACCTTCGTAGCTAGAAGAGCCAGTGGTAGTGAATTGTATGTCTGTTAAGGATACCTGCGATTGCCCAAAGCTCTGAAAAGCGGTTGCCATGAAAAGAAGGGTATAGATTGATTTCATAGTGTGCGTGTTTAAATTCGTAGAAATCCTAGACTAATTTAATAATCTATCCATTTATGTATTGGCGCTGAAAAGCACCTAATTGGAGAATTAGCCGATCATGTCGTTCTAGTTTGTTATTGAAGAAAGGCTTAGAGTCAACAAGCTTAGCGGTGGTAAATCCTTAGGTTTGAATCCGTCTAATGAACCAACAGAAACTCCTCATAATCGGCACTGTGTTCCCAGAACCGAATTCTTCGGCTGCGGGAAGCAGAATGCTACAGTTAATCGAGCTGTTTCAGCAGCAAGGTTGGGGAATCACCTTTGCCAGTGCAGCAGCAGAAAGCGCGTTTGCGGTTAATCTTTCGGCCATTGGCGTAAAGCAGGTTTCGGTGAAAATGAACTGTTCGTCTTTTGATGAATTTGTTCGGGAACTCAATCCGCAAATAGTGCTGTTTGACCGTTTTATGACCGAGGAGCAATTTGGTTGGCGCGTGGCAGATAATTGTCCGAATGCGTTGAGGGTTTTGGACACCGAGGACCTGCATTGTCTGCGTCATGCACGTCATCAGGCATTAAAGGAAAACCGAGCATTTTCCACCACTGATTTACTGAACGACCACGCCAAACGCGAGATTGCCAGCATTTATCGGTGTGATGTTTCGCTCATCATTTCGGAGTACGAAATGGAGCTGTTGAGAATGGTTTTTAAGGTGGATGAAACGCTGCTGCATTATTTGCCGTTTATGCTGACCTCCCCCGACCCCTCCAAAGGAGGGGAGAAAGGCTTCGATGAAAGACAGCATTTCGTCACCATCGGTAATTTCCTTCATCCACCAAATTGGGATGCTGTGCAGTACTTGAAAACAGCTATTTGGCCGCTTATCAGAAAGCAACTTCCTGAAGCTGAAATGCATGTTTATGGTGCGTATACCATCGAAAAAACAAGGCAACTTCATTCTAAAAAGGACGGTTTTCTCATTTTGGGAAGAGCTGAAGACGCCAAGGAAGTTGTTGCGAAAGCTAAGGTGCTTTTGGCTCCTTTGCGTTTTGGTGCTGGATTGAAAGGAAAACTGGTTGAAGCCATGCAATGTGGTACGCCAAGCGTTACAACAGGCATTGGCGCAGAAGCCATGCACGGTAACTTGCCTTGGAGTGGGGAAGTGGCCGATACTCCTGAAGATTTCGCGCAAGCTGCTGTTGCTCTTTACATGGACAAATCAGCGTGGCAAATCGCGCAACTGAATGGTTTCAATATCATCAATCAGGTTTATCCAAAGGACAAATTAGGAACAGAATTCATTCAACGAATTACCGACCTACAGTCCAATTTAGCAGTTCATCGCCAGCAAAACTTTATTGGTTCTATGCTCATGCATCATACCTTGCGAAGTACGGAGTTTATGAGCCGTTGGATTGAGGCAAAGAACAGGCGCTAGGTTTCTGAGTCATTAATGCCTTAAACCTGATTTTAGTCAACACAAACCTCAATTGGATTTGCGATAATTATGTTTAATAAATCGATAGAAAAATGAAGCGACAACTTGGAATAGTATTTCTTGCGTTTATCATGATACCGAACCTTCTGCTAGCACAGATAAATCCAGTGCAATTAGGAAGGGCATCAAACGTATTAACCATTTTGCGGCCACAGCAAAATCAGGTAACGGTAAATCATGAGAGTAATTCGATTGCATTCATTCACCAGCAAGACGTAACAATATGGGGAGGTGGCGGAACTGCGAATGGGCGTTTGCGCTATGATCTTTCTACAGATGGTGGTAATACATTTACGAATGACATCGGAGTACTGCAGTTGACTTACACCAACTATGCTCGTTTTCCGCAGACAATTTTTTACGGAACCGATGCTAATGCCTTTAACAACAATTTGGTCTGGGCAGCCCCAACTAACCATTTCCCAACGCCAGGCTGGCTTGGCATTGTAACGGGTATAAGCAATGTGACTTTAAGTAACCCCAGTAGCACAGAACATTACCAATTTGACCCAGAACCGACCCATACATTAGGTGGGTTATGTGAAGGGCTCCCCGGTGAGTTTTGGATGACCGAGATGATTTTTGATGGTTCTAACATTGGCGATTCGGTACAAGTGTATAAGGGCACATATAATTCAGGAACACAAGATGTTGATTGGGCTCTTCACATTCGAAAATATGTGGATTATGCTTTGAGTTATGATGGCAGCAGACATATGGAAGAGCCTAATATGGCCTTCTCACCAGATGGTTTAACAGGTTGGATTGCTTTGGTCGGAGACATTGTAGGCGGTTCAGATTCCACGTATAATCCAATTTTCTTGAAGTCGATAGATGGAGGTGCTACATGGAGCAGTCCAATGGAAGTTGATTTAAGAAACGTAGGATACACAAGTTCTGGCTCGCTTGATGCGGAATTAAAGGCGCTTTGGGAAGACGTTAACAATAATCCGATTTCATCTGGAAGACCAACCTGTACATACGATTTTGATGTTACTGTTGACGCAAATGGCAATCCGCATCTTTTCGTGGTTATAGGCTCTGCCTCAACAGCCGCAAGTCCAGCTCCCGATTATTCTGTTAAATCTGGGCTCGCAAAATTGGCTGTGGACATTACAACTCCTGATGGCGGAAATACTTGGAGCATGCACAAAGTTTCACCCATCTACACTTTCAGAGGAGAGTTTGGAACCCCCGACCCAAATAATGGTAGTCTACAACAGATGGACAATTACACCCAAGTATCTCGTTCAGAAAGTGGTTCGCACATCTTTTATAGTTGGGTAGATTCTGATACAACCACCGCAAATGGAGGTGTCGGATTTGGAGTAGCCGACAACTTGGCTCCGAACCTCAGAATTGCCGCAAAGCGAGTTTCAGACGGTTATGTAAGCTGTCCTAAGTGGATAACGAGTGGTGATATTTTTTGGGATGGAATGGCGCTTTTTCCTACGATGGCTCCAGAAGTGCTTACCGATAATTCTGGTTTCCAGGCAGAGTATAAGCTGCCTATTGTTTTTGTTCAAATGATAGCAAATAATCAATTAGAGCCTTGTTCGTTCCGCTATTTGGGTAACGATGCAACCGTCTTGGAATCGGATTTCTGGGGAGAGGCGGTTTGGGTTAATACTGATAACTGCTTTGTAAACCCAACGGTGGGTATACAAGAAAGCAAAATGGAGAATATTGTCCTGTATCCAGTTCCTGTAACAGAGAGACTTACAATTTCTGGTTTGAAACTGGAAAAGGCGTATTTGATTGAAGTATTCAACAATGTTGGACAATTGATTCTTGAAACTCAGATAGACAACGTAAAAAAGACCGATTTGAACGTATCAGAATTAATAGATGGATACTACACTGTTCGAATGGTATCTAGCAACGGATTGGTTGTGAAACCATTCATAGTAACTAGGTAGGTTAGGAATCACGAAAGTTAAAAGAGGGGGTGACCATATTGGTAAGCCCCCTCTTTTTTTCAATAAAAAACCGCCATTTCATCCAAACCTTTTCGTTCAAGAACAGGCACTTCAGCACCATCTTCCGCGTAACCAACTGGAATCAATAAAAACGGCTTTTCGTTCGCTGGGCGGTCCAACACTTTGGTTAGAAAGTTCATTGGGCTAGGCGTATGCGTAAGTGCCACCAAACCAGCATTGTGAATGGCTGCTAGAAGAAACCCAGTAGCCAACCCAACACTTTCGGTAGCGTAATAGTTGTTCTTTTTTTCGCCATCAACTACCTCGTACGAGCGTTTCATCACCACAATTAGCCAAGGCGCAATTTCTAAGAATGGTTTGATGTGATCTGTTCCAAATGCTTCTAAATCTTTCAACCAACGGTCTGTCATTCGACCATGATAGTTTTCGTACTCTTCTTTTTCGGCTGCTTCGCGGATTTTTGATTTGATATCCGCAGAACTGATGGCGCAGAAAGTCCAAGGCTGCTGATGTGCTCCAGAGGGCGCTGTCGAGGCCGTTTTTATCACGTCTTCAATCACATCTTTCGGAACAGCTTTATTGGAAAAGCTCCGCAACGATCTTCGCTTATCCATGTATTGATAAAACTCTGCTGCTCTAGATTTCGTTTCCTCTACGGAAAATTCTCTAGGCTCATAAGGCTTAAATCCTTTGCTGTTGTGGCTCATAATTGGTCGTTTGAACGCTGAAACTACTACAAACAAACCTATACATTTGCCCAAAATACAATAGATGAAATTCGGAACGAAAGCAGTACACGCAGGGGTTGAGCCAGATCCAACTACTGGAGCCATCATGACTCCTATTTACCAAACGTCAACTTACGTGCAGGCTGCACCTGGCGACCATAAAGGGTACGAATATTCGAGAACGGGAAATCCGACTAGAAACGCGTTGGAGAATGCCTTAGCCGAATTAGAAAACGGAAAATATGGCGCTTGTTTCGGCAGTGGATTAGCTGCTTCGGACTGCGTTATGAAGATGCTTAAACCGGGGGATGAGGTAATCAGCACCAACGATTTATATGGCGGTTCGTACCGATTGTTCACCAAGATTTATGAAGGTTTTGGAATCAAGTTTCATTTTGTGCCGATGGCTGATGCAGCTATGGTGCAGGAGAAAGTAAATGCAAATACCAAACTCATTTGGGTAGAGACGCCTACAAACCCAATGATGAATATCATCGACATTAAAGCAATGTCGGCAGTTGCCAAAAAGGCGGGCGCTATGCTTTGCGTAGATAACACTTTTGCCACTCCTGCCTTACAGCAACCGCTTGATTTAGGAGCTGATATTGTGATGCATTCTGTAACCAAATATTTGGGCGGCCACTCAGATGTGGTCATGGGAGCGCTAGTCACAAAAGATGAAGCGATTAAAGAGAAAATGTACTTCATTCAGAACAGTAGCGGAGCCGTTTGCGGACCAATGGACAGCTTTCTGGTACTAAGAGGCCTAAAGACTTTAAGTATTCGTATTAAGCAGCACTGTGTGAATGGAAAAGAGGTAGCCAACTTCCTTAAAGATCATCCGAAAGTTGACAAAGTTTACTGGCCAGGATTTGAGTCGCACCCAAATCACGATGTAGCCAAAAGACAAATGAGCGGCTTTGGTGGAATGGTATCTTTCACATTGAAGGAAAACACGATTCCAGCAGCAACAAAGGTCCTTTCTGGAACACACCTTTTCGCTTTGGCAGAAAGCCTTGGCGGAGTTGAATCTTTAATTGGCCATCCTGCTAGTATGACACATGCAGCTATTCCGAAAGAAGAGAGAGAAAAGACTGGAGTCGTTGATTCTCTTATTCGATTGAGCATCGGTATAGAAGATGCCGAAGATTTGATTGCCGATTTGAAGAACGCACTGGGATAGTACGAACGTAGCCTAGGTTACAAAACGGAGGTCTTGTCGGTTGTATATTTGTGTGTAACCCAAACTGAAATGAAGAATTCAATTTTATTGTTGGCGCTGTTTTTTGCTGCGCTTTTTAACGCAAACGCGCAGAATGCCCATTGTGGGTTTGACGAGCATTTGGATAAGATGCTAGCCGAAGACCCATCAGGTATTCAGATAATAAAAGACCGCCAAGCGGAGGCTGCAACCATTCAGCGTGCAAGGTTGGCCGGAGAAGTTGAAAGAGCTGGAGGACCTCGAATTATTCCAACCGTTTTTCATATTATCCATCAAGGAGGAAATGAAAACATAAGCGTTGCTCAGATTGAGGATCAGATGAGAATTCTGAACGAAGATTTCAGCCGAACGAATCCAGACGCAAGTGATACGCGAACTGAATTTCTACCTGTTGCTGCAAATCCAAACGTAGAGTTTCGATTAGCAAAGTTAGACCCGCAAGGCAACTGTACAGACGGAATCGTGCGCACTTGGTCTCCAAAGACATTTAATGCTTCAGACGAAAATGGCGTTAAGGCGGTGAGTAATTGGCCTAGTGCAGATTACTTTAATGTATGGGTGGTCGCAACCATCGATAATGATGGCGAGGCTGGCACAATCCTAGGCTATGCTCAGTTTCCTGGTTTCGGGTCGGCAGCTACAGACGGAGTTGTGGTGAGAGCTGATTACGTTGGAAGTATAGAAACTGGTGCAAACAATGGAAGTGTAGGTCGAACGCTGACCCACGAAGCAGGCCATTGGCTTGGGTTGTTTCATACGTTTCAGGGAGGATGTAATGGTGGGTTTTTTGGTGAGTCAATTGACGACACACCACCTGTGGCAGAGGCTACCCAAGGTGGTTGTCCACATAATGCAAATACGTGCTCAAACGATAATCCAGATATGCCAGATATGGTAGAAAACTACATGGATTACACCAATGGGTCTTGCCAAAACATTTACACTCTTGGACAAAAAGATGCATTTGATGCTGTGCTTGGAGGCTCGCGTTCTAATATCATTTCTAATGCAAACCTAAACGATACGGGAGTTTTGCTAGGCGAAACACCTTGCGCCCCAAAGGCACATTTTTACATTGAAGAAACGATTGTTTGTGCTGGAAATGACGTTACGTTTATGGATGATACGTACAACGGAATTCCAACCACGTACGATTGGGTTTTAACAGGCGCAACGCCCGCTCAATCTTCAGATGTTAATCCAACCGTTGTTTACAACACAGCAGGTGTTTATACAGTGACCCTCAACGTAAGCAACGGGCAGGGAAGCGATTCTTACACACAAACCAATTACATAACTGTGTTGCCAAATGAAGCAGCTATTCAGAGTTACTTCAGTTTCGAAGGATTTGAGGAAACCGAAGAAGATTACATCATCCTTTCTGATAATTCTGGTTCTACTTGGGAAGAAAACAACACCGCATTTACTGATAGCAAAAGCATCTATCTGAACAATTTTAACGGTAACCCCTTGGGCAGCCAAGATGAGTTTCAATTACCGTCTGTTGACCTCACATTAATGAACGAACCAGACCTTTATTTTAGGTTGTCATACAAGCAACGCTCGGGTGGTCAATCAGATAATTTGAGGGTTTACGTTTCTCGCGATTGTGGTGAAACATGGTCGTTACGCTTTAACAAAAGTGGTCCATCATTAGCTACGGTAGATGGCACGCAAGGCTCACCCTTCACACCTAATTCTGCCGCAGACTGGGAGTTGATAGATGTTAATCTATCTGCTTTTGCAGATGACGAACGGGTATTTGTAAAGTTCCGTGGAACCAGCGATGAAGGAAATAATATTTATATCGATGATATTCAGATTTCTGGTCCGTTAGGTGTTTCTGAAGTTCAGGAAGATTTTGAGTTTACGGTTGGGCCAAACCCAGTTTTAGATAATGCCCTTCTCACGCTGAATATTGTGAATAGAGGCACGTTTACGATTGAAGTTATGGATGTAACTGGTAAAGTGATATCAACAGTTCATCATGGTACACTAAGCTTCGGTAATCATCAATTTACTATTCATGAATCAACATTACAGTCTGCTGGAGTATACCTGATTCGGGTTGATAATGGAAAGGGCGTAAGTTTGAAGAAACTGGTTGTTTACTAAGAATCTTTCTTCTTCCCTACAGATTCGTAGAAGTAGCGTAATAATCGAATTCCAATATGATTATCAGGAATTCCTTGTAGAAAATCGCTTGCTTCTTTCAGATTTTCGAACGCATCTAGCTGCCTAAAGGTCTTTTCGTGTGTGACCTCCAATGCCATGCACCAGTTTGGGAAATACCGTTTGGTTGAGTTGCCGTTAGAAAGGGTTCTAACATCAAAATGGCGTGTGTCTTTTTTAATCTTTTCGTAGGTTGTTTCTACAGCTATCTTTTCTCCTTCAAGCATTTGAATAAACATGCCGTCATTATATACCAAAAGACCCGTCAAATCATTTCGTGCATCTCAACCTCATCAACTCCAGGTTTAGAGGCACTTACGTAAATGAGATAGTACATGATTTTCGGAATTGCTAAAAGCAAGTTACAGTTTTTGTTTGGGAATATGGATTAGAGCCCATTTGCTGATTGTGTGAAACCGTTAAACTTATCTTCGCGGCCAAATCCATTTCTCATGCTTAAAATCCATCACCTTTCTACCTGCGATACCTGCCAACGCATCATCAGAGAACTCGGCCTTAAAGAGAAAAACTTCGTTTTTCAAGACATAAAAACCGAGAATATTACAGCAGAAGAATTGGATTTAGCAAAGGCGAAGGTTGGTTCATATGAAGCGCTTTTTAGCAAACGCGCACAGAAATTTCGAGGCATGGGATTGAATGAAATGAATCTGACTGAAACTGATTACCGCAAATACATTTTGGAGGAATACACGTTTCTAAAGCGCCCGTTTATTTGGATTGCTGACGAAGTATTTGTGGGTAATGCCAAGAAAACCATTGAAGCTGCCAAGGCAGCAATCAATGAATAAGCAAACCCTTGCCCACTTGGCGCTTATTGGCGCTCAACTTCTTTACGGGGCAAATTATACCATTGCTAAAGAGGTAATGCCAGAATACATTCAGCCATTTGGCTTTGTATTGCTCCGCTGTTTAGGAGCCGTTTCCTTGTTTTGGATTACTGGTCTGTTTGTAAAGGAAAAGATTGACACGAAGGATCTTCCGAGGCTAGCACTTTGCGCTCTTTTTGGAATCGCTATCAACCAGCTGATGTTCTTTAAAGGATTGAGTCTTACGCATCCTATTAATGCTGCGGTAGTGATGATCTCTACGCCTATTCTGGTGCTGATTATGGCGGCAGTCATCATCAAAGAACGAATTACAAGTAGGAAAGCACTCGGAATAGGAATTGGGCTGGTGGGCACACTAATCATACTTACCGCAGGTAAAACGTTATCATTTAGCAGCGACACATTCAGTGGCGACCTCATGATTCTTGTTAATGCCTCATCGTATGGTGTCTATCTAGTGCTCATATCGCCTATCATGCGCAAATATCATCCCGTAACAGTTATCAAATGGGTGTTCCTTTTGGGGTTGATAATGGTGCTGCCTTTCGGTTACAGCGAGTTTTCGCAGATACAATGGAGCACTTTTCCGCCTCATGTTATCTGGGCCGTAGTTTTTGTGGTGGTCGGCCTGAGTTATTTCGCCTACCTCTTCAATTTATCCGCCCTCAAATACGTGAGTCCATCTGTTGTAAGCACCTACATTTATTTACAGCCAATTATTGCTTCCGCCTTTGCCATTTCCCTTGGAAAAGACCACTTAGATTGGATTAAGGTGGTTTCTGCAATATTGATTTGTACAGGAGTTTATCTGGTTAGCAAGAAACCGAAAGTAGCTTAACTGGCTGAAAGGGAAATGTAAAATACCGTGCCTTTATCAATTTCAGATTCGAACCAAATTTCTCCATTCACGGATTCGACTATATTTTTCACCATGGCTAATCCAAGTCCCATTCCGGAGGATTTAGTGGTAAAATTTGGTACGAATATGCGGTCTCTAAGGTCATCTTCAATACCAGAGCCGTTGTCCGAAACAGAAACAATCCAATTTGATTCCTCTTTTCTTAGCTCAACTAGAATCTGACCTGGTCTTTCTTCTGGAATAGCTTGAATACTGTTCTTGATTAAATTATTGAAAACCCGAAGCAATTGTTCTTTATCGGCCTTCACCATACAACTTTCTTCGGTAGGAAGATGAAGTGAAACATCAGCTTCTGAGTTCTGGTAAAGCTCAATGGTGCTTTCTAAAAGTTGTCTAAGGTCTACTCGCTCGATTTGAGACTTAGGCATTTGAGCAAATGAACTGAATTCGGTGGCAATGTTTGAAAGCGTGTCAATTTGCTCAATCAATGTTTTTGCGGTGCGTGTAATCCTTTCGTTGAGGTCGTCTGCTCCATCATTCATGCTTCGCTCCAGCATTTGAATGCTCAGTTTCATGGGGGTAAGCGGATTCTTTATTTCATGTGCCACCTGCTTTGCCATTTCTCTCCAAGCATGTTCTCGTTCGCTTTTGGCAAGTAGTTCAGCACTTTGCACCAGTTCATTCAGCGTACGATTGTATTCATCAACCAGTTCTCCAATCTCATCATTACTATTCCATTCAATGGCACGATTGGCCTGGTCTAATTTCAAGTTTTTGAGGCTTTCGCGAATAAACCGGAGTGGTTCGGTAATTCTGTTTGATATGATTAAGGCAAGCACGACCGATATAAGAATCAGGAAAACATAGATGTTGGTGAGAGCGGCTAAGAGCGAGAAAACCTCCTGTTGCAATCCATATTGGCGTGCAAAGTAGGGGAGACTCATAAATGCAACGACCTCCCTTTTTTCGTTTCTAAATGGGACGTAAGCAGTTAAATAACTAAGGTTACCAATGGTTTCTTCTTGAATGAAACTAGATTTCTGTCCGAATCGCATTTGGGCGTAAGCCACAGGGTCAATTACCTCGGCCATTAATCCTTCATCGTACAGCCTTGGCCTTGATGTGGCGAGTAATTTCCCGTCTAAATGATAGAGATTTATGTCGGTAAAAAACACTTTCGAGAATTTGACGAGCAAGGCAGATAGCATGGCTTCATCGTCTGGGCCAAAGGATGTTCGGTCTCTTAATTTGTGCTCCATTTCAATCAGTACCGATTTCGATTTTTCCGAAATCATCTCTTCGTTTCGCTCGTTGTATTCCTTTACTACATAGAATACTGTGAGTATGCCAATGAGCAGCAATGAGACAAATAGAACGGAACTCATTGCTAAGTTTATTCTATTCCTAAAGCTTTTTCGTTCCAGTCCTAGAAGGAGTTTTCCTGAGATGAGAGAAAGCAAACCAGAACATACCAAATAGAAAAGAAAGAGGTACGAAAAGGTGGTGAGGTAGCCGATAAATCCATTGGCAGTTTTGCTTACAACAACCAATCTTTCATCAAATGGTCGAAAGAGTAAGTGACTAATGCCTTCTTCCGAAACAAAGGTGTTTTCTCCCCTTTGGTTTGTAAAATATTGGTCAGATAAACTGTACGCATAATCACCATTGCGCTCTTGCAATTCTCCGTTTGTGTACAACGCATACGAATAACCCTCCAACTCCTGGGCGGTGCTTATTTCTTCATCCACAAACAAATCAGTAAAGCCCAAAATGTCATCGGTTTTTTCAGGTATTAACCGAATAAAAAGCACCATGCTTTTCTGCGAACGTTTTCCTTCTAAATACAATCTGGCTAGGTATCCTCCTTCCGAGTTGGTGTTGCCAACATATTTCAGAAACTCCGAAATTGTTGGTTTTCCCTCGTCAAATTCTGCCTGCAATTCGAAGTAATTCGGACCAACTCGTTCTCTATCAGAAACCAATAATCCACCATCTTCATTAAACAGGTCTACAATGGAAACATATCGGTTCCAATGATCATAGCTCAACTTTTCGTGAATGTTTGATAGGACAGATTCTGAATTTATAGGCGAGGTCGTGAGTTCCAAACGGAGCTTTCTGTCGCCTTCTATGTTCTCTCTTAGGTCGTCAAACAGATATTCTGTAATGGGGTTTTCTTCCTTGTCAATTTTTCTGGCAAGGGTCTTTCTAGATTCTTGTTCGTTTTGAGCGTTAATTCCTGATAGAAGGATGCACGCAAGAAACGAGAAGGCGAGAATGTTTGGCGTATACAAGTAAACACCTTTCTTCTCTGCCATCCAATTTTGGATGAGCGCCAAAAAACCGACTGTAGCAGCGCCTACGGATGAAATGATGAAAGCATTTTCATTGGCACCTAAGATTACCGAAAGTGCTGCAGCAGCTAAAATGAGAACAGGTACTATTAGTTTTCCGCTTCTGTTTTCTACGTGAATAAGCTTAAATAACCACTGAAAAACGAGATAAAAATTGAAGAGAATGAGGAAGCTAGTTGCCAAACCAAGCAAGCTGTAGATGCTGAGCGAAAAAGGACTGTTGAGGTCGAGAGAAAAAGAAGAATTGATAATTAGAACTTCGTGCAAACCGAACACAGGCCACAATAAAAGAACGGGTAGTCCAACGCCTAATGTTCTCTGAATCCATGCATTTTTAAGCGAGATTTCTAATCTAGAAAGGCGAATAAATGCAAGAGTGGAGAACGAAAGGTGTAGAATGAAATCGCCAAGAGATGGTAAGACACTTGAAGTAGCGTGTGCTGTTGGCCCAAATATTTCTAAGTCATATAGTCCAGACGGCTGCTCTAACCAGAGCATACAAAACCGAACAAAGGCAGCCATAAGAACAAATGCCAGTAGCCCAACTAGTTCGTTTGTAAGGCGACTAATCAGATCTGAAGCGTTCCACAAACACATTAGAAGCAAGACTAAAAAGAGCAGCCAGAACATGGCGTTCCATTCAAACTCTTTTGTGTTTTGCGAAGGCACCAAACGCAAACTGTAGGTGCTAGGTCCATCCGTAAGCGAAACGGGAATGGCATCAACAGAAGTAAGCGTTAATGTGAATTGACTGCCAACAGATATACTTGGTCCCCACGAATTTGAGAGATATCGATTTTCAAAATCGTAGTTGGTTTTAAGTAGGGCATAAGCCACCAAGAGCTGACTCTCTTCGCTAACCGTTCTACACAAATACCAGGCATTTCCAAGTTCAACAATTCCCTCTTTTGGAACATGACGAGAGTCAAAATCAGTTTTAAAAGGGATGGCGTTTGTTGTCCAATCAACAGCTTTGTTTTGGTTGTATACAACAAATCCAACACCCTCTTCTTTCCATAAACTCTGTAGACTTTTTAATTCAACCGAACTACTTGTAATGCGGTCTAATTGATTGAGAAGTCTTTGGTCGAGTTCAAGAATGTTGTTTTGAAATTCTTGATGCTGTGTATCAGTTTTTTGAGACAGCCATTGTGCATGGTAAGACCCTAAAAGGCCAACCACAATTGTTAAAACAAGAAATACGAGGGTTTTTCTCACTGCGAGCAAACACTATTTGTTCAAAGATAGGCTTTGCTCAAAGTCTATTCCACAATCACCAAACCTTGCTGTACCACGTTTTTCTTGTTGGTTAATGAGAGCAAATAAGTACCAGAATGGAGAACACCCAAAAGATTAAAGGTCGTTTCCTCTCGACCATATAATTGTTGAGTAAAGACCATTTTGCCAGAAAGGTCGTAAATACGGAGGGTTGAATTCTGTTCGTTCCAATTTCTAGGCAGTTTAAGGCTAAAAATGCCTCTATTCGGATTTGGAAATGCAATTAACGCATCAGAACTAACCTCGGTTATTGAATTTCCCACAGAGCATGCTGCTCCTGGATTCGCCAGAATAGCCGTAGATCCTACCATGATTCCTGTGTTAGTAATTGCAGCGGTCCAGTTTTCTGGTCCGCTGTTGTCTAAACTGTCATCACATAAAACAAGTGAAGCTCCATTGCCATCAGCTTCAGTAGGCCAAGGAAATGTGTTTTGGAACACTACGGAATCTACTACGTAATGCTGAACGTTTTCCAACATGAGCGTTTCTCCGTTATTGCTTAAGGCGCCAGATGTCCACTGAAAGGCTGGAATTCCAAACGTATTTTCGAATGCCACAGAGTCTATCGCAACAATGACGTATGCTCTTGGTTGAATGATTAATCCCCCAGGAAAGGTGTATTCCACCCCAGCTACAAAGGCATATCCTCCTAAATTTCGTTCGTTAACTGTGCTAGGGTTTTGAAGTTCGATGAACTCTAGACTATCAATTCCAACTTCTGGCGGATTGTACATAATCTCCGTAATAATAAAAGGAGGGCCACCAGGAGGTGCGGGCTGAGCGGCTCCAATTAATCCTACTAATAACCCACAAAAGACGGATAACAATTGCTTTAAATTCATCTATTAAAGGTATGCTAAACTGTTTTGAACAAAAAAGGCGCACAACTCAGTCGTACGCCTTTTCAATAGTTTGGAATACAAACTATTTGACAGCAATCGTATGTCGTTCTGTGATTGTTCCGTTGTCTAGCGTAAGAATGTAAAAACCAGTTTCAAGCTCTGCATTAATGCGAGCCGAAGTTGTACCTGAGACAACACTTTGCGTGTAAACAATTTGCCCCAGACCATTGTGAATAGTGATGTTTCCAGCCTTTTGTAAGGCAGCAAACTTTAGGTTTATCTCACCCTCAGTTGGATTAGGGAAAACGAGCGTGGTAATCACATTGTCGTCAGAAATTCCTGTTGGCGTGCACGTAGATGCGGCACCTGGATCAGCATAAATTTCCAATGAGTTGACAATAATTCCTGTAGCGTTTTCTGAAATTGTCCAGTTGGCAGGAAGATTATTATCGGCCGTTGGATCGCAAAGCACCAATGAATATCCATCTCCATCTGCTTCTTGCGGCCAGTTGTTACCAGTACCAAAAAATACGGTGTCGGCAATGGCGCCTCCAGCAGTTCGCAGCGCTAGACCTTCTCCACTATTATTGAGAGCGGTGGTTGCCCCTTGCCATTCCATCGCTTGCATTCCATAAACGGATTCAAAAATGACCGAATCACCGGTAACTAGCACATATTCTCCTGCACCAAGAACAAATCCTGCTGGAAATGTGTAGTTAATGCCTGACGAGAAAAAGTACCCCGCCATGTTAATAGGAGCGGTCAAACTAGGGTTCAGAATTTCGATGAATTCAAGCGAATCGTTGCCTGCTTCAGGCGGATTGTACATGATTTCAGTAATCACAGGGCTCGGTCCGCCCGGTGCCGGCTGCGCTATTGACTCTGTCCCGAAAGACAACATCATTGTGAGTATCGCAAATGAGAGTAAAGAGTTTTTCATATTTCAAAAATTTTACACGAAAATAAGCAGCGTTCTGATCAATCATTGTTAATTGATGACGAATCTTTTTAATGTTGAGCCTTCATTAGAACGAAGTCGCATGAAATAGATGCCTGAAGAAAGGCCGTTAAGATTAATTTCTTGAGTGTGTGTTCCTAAGGCCTGCTTTTCAAGTTTTGTAGACAACATAGTTTTGCCCATTACATCTAAAACTGAGATTTGAATTGCCGTTGCATCATTCAACGAATAATCAACTCTTACAGAGCCAGTTGCTGGAGACGGATAGAGCGTAACTGGAATGGTGTTTTCATCTACTTGGTGCACTCCTGCGGTAATATCCACATTTACATCATCCACAAACAATCGGTTGTTTCCGAGCGATGTAAAAATGAATCGGAAGCGAAATCCTTCTTCAAGGTATGAGGACGGAATGTTTATATCAGCTTGTTGCCAATCGTCCGCAGTTGGAATAAATGGGGAGGATTGGTTTGCCGCGGTTTCTAATGAGGTTCCAGAAAGGTTCAATCGTGTGCTCCAGTTCGCCTCGCAATCGCGAGATACCTGTACTGATAGCTTATTTCCGTTGGTGCTTTCCTCAGTTCCAGCAAACGCATACTTAAACGCCAGGCGCATTTGAGATGCAGACGAAAGATCTAAACGAGGGCTATACAACTCATCAATAGTTATGGTGTTGTTGTCCCAATTATCAACCCAAATAGAATGACTAGGGCTATGTGAGGCCACATCTGTTAACTCCCATTTATTGTTTAAGTCTAAAGATTTTTCTGTCCAAGGATTTCCGTTAAGATTAGAACTTCCCTCAAACCAATCCCAAAAAGGGTACGACCAAGAAGAATCTGGCAGAAAAGTGATGTAATCTTCTTTGGTAATCTCTTGAGATTCTCCATTGGAAAAAACCGTGAGCGAAACATCGTAAACTCCAGGCTGGTAGTAAACGACAATCGGTTCTTCCATCAAAGAAAAAGGAGAATCGCCTCCGGGAAACTCCCAGTAAACAGAGTCAATTACTCCATGATATGATTGATTTGTGAATGTGACTGCCTCTCCGCTCGGATTGCAGATAAGCGTGTTGTCCGCTTCAAAATCGGCAGCACATAATGTAGCTTCTGGGTTCACACCCGTTGCAAGCAGGTTTGCGGGTGTCCAAAGGTTGTTCCGATTGGCAATGGGCGAATTCAAAGAAGCTTGCATACGGGTTTTCTGCCCTTCGGTAAACATGATATTGCAATAGGAATAATCCATCGCATTCTGAACGTTATCTCTTACGTTTCCGCACGATGCCGAATTTAGATTACAACTACTCCAACCAATTGTATTTGGAGTGTCTCCAACAAGGTCATCCTCTCCACAATTACTGGCTTGTCCCACAGGTAAATAGTAGAAGTTGGGAACATTATTGCCACCCCAAATGTGGTGGAGGTTGAGGTAATGCCCGCATTCATGTGCAAAGGCAACGGAGCGCGTGAGGTCTGATGTTCCGATGGTTCCGACATAACTATGAGCGATAACGATTCCGTCCCAAGCTGGAATGGTGTCTGCATCAGCAGGCCAAACGCAATGCCCCGCAAGGCCAGCAGCATTGGAAACCACATAGACATTCAAATACATGCTGGGGTCCCAATGAATGAGGTCCTTTACGCGATGGTCGCCACTGTTGGTAAGGTCTGATGCAATGCGATTAATACCGCTGTGGCAATTGCCTTCGGGGTCTTTGGTAGCCAAGGCAAATTCAATCTCTGTATCTGCATGAATCGGTTTAAAATCTTCATGAATATCAGCCGTGTCGGCTCTTGTTTTGCGAAACGTTTCATTCACAATACGCAAGCCATCCAGCATTTGCTGGCGCGAGATGTTCTCATTCCCAAACTTGTGTATGACATGGAACACCACGGGAATGGTATACACCTGTCCTCCTCTATTTGTGGAGCTTTCAAATTCTTTAGTAAAAGCTTCCAACTCAGCATCGCGCTCGATTACCGCTTGTGCAATTTGAGGGTTTGCTTGTAGGGTTTGGATGCGCATTTCGTCTGCTCCGCAGTGTAAATGCTGTGCTTGTGCAGAAAAGGAAAAGAGCAGAAGGAGGGGTAGAAGCTGTTTCATGCAGCTAAGATAGGGGCACGCGTCATTGGGAGGAACAGCCCGCCCTGAGCTTGTCAAAGGGAAGCAATCTCTACTTAATCTGAACTTGCTTGTCACCCTGACGAAGGAAGGGTCTCATTGTTTCTGAGCTTGTCCAAGGAAAGCAATCTTGTAGGCACGGGCACGCGTTACGCAAAAAGCTAAACGCGCGCCATCGAATCTCCGCCATGGCTCGACATCTGAAGAGTAACTCTTAAACACTTTTATTCCGATAAAATCGGAATGAGCCTTTTAGGGGGAGCGGGGAATAGGTTTTTACAACGTTTCTCAACTATGAAAATAGGGCTTTAACACCTTCGTCCTTTCGCCCGAAAGTGAAAACAGCAAACTGTGATGAACTTGCGGCACACACTTCGCGCCCTATTTGCATAGTTGGTGTGCCTGTTGCACAATTACCAAAAGTAGCTGTTGAAAACTCAATTCCTTGGATCTTGACTTTTTGACACGATGATCTGATCTTGGTCTTATGCAAGGCAAGAAGGATTATCAGGAGAAGCTGTTTGCGAGTTTTCAGTTGAGCGAACGGATACCGAAGGACAACTTCTACAGGCGGCTTAAGGAATCGTTGCAATTGGATTTTCTGTACAAGGAGACCGAGCAATACTATGGCGACTGTGGTCAGAAGAGCATCGACCCGGTGGTGTTCTTCAAACTGTGTCTGGTGGGTTATCTGGAGAACATCATTTCAGACAGAAAGCTTATGGATCATTGCAGTATGCGCATGGACATCCTATATTTTCTGAACCATGATATAGACGAGCCCTTGCCTTGGCACAGCACCCTGAGCCGTACACGTCAGCTATTTCCAGAGGAACTTTTTGAGCGTGTATTCACGCAGGTATTGGGCATGTGTGTGGATAAAGGGATGGTGAGCGGCCATACGCAGGCTATAGATGGCGCACCTGTAAAGGCCAATGCGAGTATGGAAAGTCTGGAGTTGAAAGTGCCTGCCGAGGATCTGGGGGATCACCTGCAGAAAGTACGCTACATGAGTACGCCCCATCGCAAGGCCAAGGTCAACAAGGCCAGCAAGGAGCAACAGACCCAAAGTGCAGACAAGGCCGCCTTGGACGAATTGAACAACCGGAACAACCGCTGGAGAAAAGATCAGGACCAGCGCCCAGGTAATAGGAGCAAGGAAGCGAAGTACACCAGCAACAAGACCCATTACAGTCCCACCGACCCCGATGCACGTATAAGCGTAAAACCGGGCAAGGCACGTAAGCTCAACTACCAGAGCCAGCTGAGCGTGGATGTGGACCACCACGTGATCACGCACATAGGTGCAGACCTTGCCGATAAGAAGGACAGTCAAAGCCTAGAGGATGTTGTATTGAAAACCAAGAAAAGGCTCAACGGGCATGGGCTGATGCTGACCACCGTCTTGGCCGACACAGGCTACAGCAGTGGCGAGAACTACGCCTTTTTGGAAGCACATGGCCTGATAGGCTACATACCAGCACACGGTACATACAAGGGCGGTCCCGAAGAGTTTATCTATGAGAAGGAACACGACCGTTGGTTATGCAAGAACGGCAAGTACGTCACATTCAGAAAGGTTCAGAAAGACAAGAGCCGTACACCATACGGTACAGGGTATAATCTGAAGAAACGCTACCTGAGCAAACGTAGCGACTGCAAAGGCTGTCCGTTCAAGACCGAATGTATCGGTAAAAGCCACGAGAAGAGTTTTACCATCACCTATTACAAGAACGAATATGACAGAGCGATTGAACGGGTGAACAGCAAGCACGGCAAGCGGATGAAGGCCAAACGGCAGAGCACGGTAGAACCCGTTTTTGGTACGCTCACCCAGTTCATGGGCATGAGAAAAGTGAATACCAAGGGACTGAAACAGGCCAATAAGGTGATGTTGATGGCCGGCACAGCTTACAACATTAAAAAGTACCTGAAATACACGCAGAAGCTGGAAAAGACCCTTGCAAAAGCAATGACCGGAGTAGGGGAAAATGGCAAGAACATCTTGCTTTCATTTTTCAATGCCATGCGGCTCATTTTGCGCCCATATCCGACCTCCGAATTATCCTGATCGGATACCTGTCTAAAAAACAGAGGTGCTTAAAAGGGCTTATTTGGCTCCGCTTTTCTTTGAAAATGGGGGTTGTGCCTCAGCTACTGGTATTGGGGTCAGCAGCGTTCGCCCATTGCACATAAGTGGCTCCAATTGGCGGAGTATTGATGTTTAACCAAACCGATCCGGTATAAACTTCCATGGCGCTCAAATCAGTATTCCAACGCATTGCTCCAGTTGGAATAGTTCCAGTTGGCCTTTGTGCCGATGTTCCCGAAGGCACACCAATTGCATCAGTGGTGGCAACTTCAAATGAGACAGTAGCAGTAGTTGTTCCAACGCCTAAATTATTGGTGTTCGGGTCATGAAAAAGATTGCTTGTAGGCACCCAATCAGTTCCATTGTGATGAAGGGTTTGTCCTAAAGTTCCTCCAGTAAAAGTTCCAGTTGGACCTGTAGCACCAGTAGGTCCTGTTGGGCCTTGAATACCCTGTGCACCAGTTGGACCAACAATTCCTTGTGTCCCTTGCGGGCCTGTGTTTCCTTGTATGCCTTGTGCTCCAGTTGCCCCAGTTAATCCTAGTGGGCCTGTTGCACCAACTAGCCCTTGCGGTCCTATTGGGCCAGTCACTCCTTGAGCTCCTGTTGGGCCTTGCGGACCAGTAAGGCCAACCGCTCCTTGAGGACCGACTGCACCGGTTGCACCTGTGGGTCCTACAGGGCCTTGTTGTCCTGTGGCTCCAGTTATTCCCTGAATTCCTTGCAAACCTGTAGTGCCCTGTGGCCCTGTTATGCCTTGAGGTCCCATAGGTCCAGTAGCGCCAGTTGGGCCTTGTAATCCAACCCCAGTTGGGCCGATTGCACCCGTTGGGCCTGTTGCTCCAACTAATCCAGTTGCGCCAACTATTCCTTGAACTCCAGTTGGTCCTGCGGGGCCAGTCGGGCCAGTCAATCCGACTGGTCCTGTAACTCCATCTGTACCATTGTTTCCTGCAATACCCGTTGGACCGATTGGACCAGGAATACCTTGTTGTCCTTGAGGTCCAATTGCTCCAGCAATTCCTTGGGCTCCATTTACGCCTGCTGGACCTTGCGGGCCGGTAGGTCCAGTGACGCCATCCACACCAATTGTTCCTGCTAGCCCTTGTGGACCAGTTGGGCCTTGAGGTCCTTGCGGACCAATGGCTTCTACCCAAATTGTACCATCAAAGTACCAGAAGGATTTTGTGGTCAAATCGTAAACCAATAAACCAGTTGATGGACCTACAATCCCAAGTTTTTCATTGGTGGCCATCCTTGGAATAAGCAATCCCATATTGTTTGCCTTTAGCTCCAACAAAGCTGAGGGGTCAGGATTTAGGGTTCCAACTCCCATATTCTGTTGTTGAGCCTCTACCATCAAAGCAGACAATACCAGAACAACTATTGATATGTGTTTTTTCAAAATCATACTCAAAATCCCGTTCCACCTCCTTGTGCCGATGCTGGTCTTTGGTCATCGGTCATTTCCAATTTTACAAACATGACATCAATACTCTAATCTTCGTTTCCAGGGCTTTCCAAATCGCCTTTAAACCACCATGTTCCGCCATTACTATACATCCGATATCTCGTAGATTCAGAGTCTCCATTGTTACTTGTTGGATAATATCCTGCAATGAAGGCCACATAATCAGCGGTAGAAACACCCGTATTCTTGTTCGGATTATCACACCCGTTGCAAAAGAACCTTCTTACCAGAAACGGTTTGCTACCATCCACCCAAACATCTCCATTACCTAAAACGCGCATTCTTTCAGCGGCTGATGTCGAGATATTCAACGCTTGGTTATCGGTAGTTCCAAGAAAATTATTGGCAGGGTTTGTACCTGCATTGCCTAGCATCATCCAAGCAGCTTGTTGTGCATACAGCGTAGATTGTGGGTCAGTGACTGATAAAATTCCTGCTGCGCTTATCGCTATTGCAGTGTTAAAACTTGGAGGCCCCATTGGTCCGGTTGGTCCTAAAACACCAGCAACACCTTGTGGCCCGTTTGCGCCAATTATTCCAACAGTTCCCTGCGGACCTTGATTGCCAATTGGTCCCGTTACACCAATAATTCCAGCAGTGCCCAGAACACCCGCGGAGCCTTGAGGCCCTTGCGGACCAAGTACACCAGTAACTCCGTCAATTCCAACCAATCCTTGAGGTCCGGCTGGTCCAGTATTTCCCTGCAAGCCCTGTGGGCCAGTAATACCCACAACACCTTGTGTCCCCACAACATTACCTGGTTGGCCTGCTGGTCCTTGTGGACCAGTTGGTCCATCAATTCCAACAACTCCAACGGGGCCTTGTGGTCCAGTTGGTCCAAAAGGCTGCACCCATTGCACCCCATCAAAATACCAGAACCCCACGGTTGTATTATCAAAAACCAACAACCCATTTGTAGGGTTCGGAATCAGATTCCGCTGCGCACTGGTCATTCTAGGAATGAGCACGCCCTTATCTTGCGCAAAAAGGTCTAGTTGTGCGGACGGATTAGGAGAAAGCGTTCCTACTCCAACCCGCTGCTGCGCTATTGCCGTGTTGGCGCACAAAAATGATATGAGCAAAAGCCATTTCATTAGAAACCTGTACCTCCTCCATTACTTGACGCTGGACGTTGATCATCAACAATTTCAATTTTGACAAAAACAACATCAACGCTCCAATCTTCATTGTTTACGCTTTCAAGGTCTCCCTTAAACCACCATGTGCCACCATTCACATACATCCTGGCTCGCGTACTCTCAGAATCCCCTCCTCCTGTTGGATACACACCGCCAATAAAAGCGATGTAGTCGGTGGCCGAAACGCCTGTATTTCTGTTCGGGTTATCGCAATTATTGCAGAAGAATCTTCTTAGCAAAACCGGTTTTGCACCATCAACCCAAACATCTCCATTGCCCAAAACACGCATTTTCTCGGTATTGTTGGTTCTCACAACTAGAGGTTGATTGTCAGTTGTTCCGATAAAATTGGCGGCTGGATTGGTTCCCGAATTTCCAGTTGTTAGCCACGATCCTGCAGTTGTTGTAAGTGTTCCACCATCATCCGTTATGGAATAAGTTCCGTCAGGATTTGACGTTAACGAAATATTATAGCTAGAAGAACCAGAAGGACCTGTTGGTCCTTGAACGCCTTGTGTTCCTGTTGGGCCAATTGGCCCTTGAATTCCTTGAATTCCGGTAGGACCTACCAATCCTTGTGGGCCTGTAGAACCTTGAATCCCTTGTGGACCAGTTGGGCCTACTATTCCTTGAATTCCCGTTGGTCCTTGAGCTCCCTGCAAACCTTGAAGCCCTTGGAGGCCAGTTGGGCCAATAGGACCTTGAATTCCTTGCGGACCGGTTGGGCCTTGAGGACCTTGAGGACCAGTGGGCCCTGGAACATTCGAATCTGCCCCGGGAGGGCCAGTTGGCCCTTGAATTCCTTGCGGACCTTGTGGACCCTGTGGGCCAGTTGGACCTTGTGGGCCAAGTGCCTCAATCCACTGAGTACCATCGAAATACCAAAACGACTCAGTAGTGGTATCGAAAATGAACAAACCTTGTGCTGGGCTTGAAATTCCGTTTTTCTGAGCGGAGGTTAGTCTTGGCAACAAAACGCCCTTATCCGTGCTCCGAACCTCTAAAATGGCAGAAGGATCTGGGTTCAACGTTCCAATTCCCATATTGTCTTGCGCGGAGACGTTTGTCTTACACAAAACGAGAAATACAGCAATGGTAAAAATGTGCTTCATAGTTGGGGTTGAAGAGGCATGAAATTAGTCGATAATTTCATTACTTCCACTCCGCGAAGTACGTAATATTAGTTGCGTGATTACCAGTCTAAAAGCCAAGCAAAAATGAGTGGGGCAACAATAGTTGCATCAGACTCTACAATAAATTTTGGCGTGTTAATGTCCAATTTTCCCCATGTAATTTTTTCATTAGGAACGGCCCCAGAGTATGAACCATAACTGGTTGTGCTATCTGAAATTTGGCAGAAATAACTCCAGAATGGAATGTCGGTCATTTCCAAATCTTGGTAAAGCATTGGTACAACACAGATAGGGAAATCGCCTGCAATTCCTCCACCTATTTGGAAGAATCCAACTCCTTTTCCGTCTGAGTTTTTGATGTACCAATCTGAAAGCCACATCATGTATTCAATTCCAGATTTAACCGTTGAAGGATTCAGCTCGCCTTTATAACAGTAGGAAGCGAAGATGTTTCCCATGGTGCTGTCCTCCCAACCTGGACAGATGATTGGCAAGTTCTTTTCTGCGGCAGCTAACATCCATGAATTCTTAGGGTCAATTTGGTAATACTGCTCCAAATCGCCATTCAAAAGAATCTTATACATGTACTCGTGTGGCAAGAATCTTTCGCCTGCATCTTGCGCATCTTTCCACACTTTAAAAATGTGTTTTTGGAGTCTTCTAAACGCCTCCTCTTCAGGGATACATGTATCTGTAACTCTATTAAATCCATTTTCCAAAAGATCCCATTCGTCCTGCGGACTTAGGTCTCGGTAATTAGGAACTCGCTTGTAATGATCGTGCGCCACTAGGTTCATCAGGTCTTCTTCCAAATTGGCACCGGTACAAGAAATGATATCCACTTTCCCTTGGCGAATAATTTCAGCCAATGAGCGTCCTAATTCGGCTGTACTCATTGCACCAGCAAGTGTTATCATCATTTTGCCGCCTTCGGATAAATGGGTTTCATAGCCCTTGGCTGCATCCATTAAAGCGGCTGCATTGAAATGGCGAAAATGTTCTTCTGCAAATTTGGAAATCGGTCCTTTCATGTTCATCTTATTTGAGCCGCTAAAGTAATTATTGCCTTACTTCGAACCGTGTCGACCTTGACCTTTCTTTTGGTTCTTACCAGCGCGGTTTTACACGCTACTTGGAATTTTATTGCTAAAAAACACGCAGGTAATTACAGCATTATCTACCTCTCGTTTTTATTTAGTTCGGTTGTAACTGGCTTGATGGCCGTTCCGTTTATTAAAGACGTTGAGTTAAATACAAGCATAATCGTATTACTGATCTGCACTGGTGTTTTTCATGCTGTTTATGGTTTTGTGCTCACATTTACCTACAAAAATGGAGATATCAGCACGCTCTATCCCATTGTGCGAGGCAGCGGAATTGCGGGCGCTGTATTACTATCTATGGTTATCCTTCATGAACATTTAACCTCTGTTTCGGGCTTCGGGGTTTTCATGGTTATCTCCGGAATTGGCGTGCTTTCGTATCGAAGAAACAGAATAGCTACATCGCCAAAAGGAATTTTTCTGGCGCTTGTTTGTGGGGCTCTTATTATGAGTTACACCATAATGGATAAACTTCTGGTGGCCGAAGTTCATCCAATTCCAGTTATGGCCGCAGCTCAAATTATTTCAGCACTCTTATTTATGCCTTACGTGCTTACAAAAAGAAAAGCGGAACTAAGAATGACGCTTAAAACTAAAATGAAGCCAGTGATTTTCATAAGCGTTATTGCTACTAGCAGCTACCTCATCATACTTTACGCCATGCAAATTACCGACATCAGTCGCATTGTAGCGGTTCGAGAAGCTTCTGTAGTTTTTGGTGCGTTGGCGGGATACATCCTACTGAAAGAACACTTTAGCAAAGCGCGTCTGATTGGCGTGGTTTTCGTGATGATTGGAATTATCTTGGTCAAACTTTAAAAACAATAAATGAGACTCATTTTCCTTCTCTTCTTTTCCTTCAGTATATCTACATCTTTTGGGCAAAACTGCCGTGGCACAATCAATCCGAGGATGTTTCAAACGCAACTGCAACAGCTCAGAACATTGCCGCAAGAATCGGCACGGTTTAGAACCGCCATGCAAACCCTTGAGCCCTTTTGCCTTAGCAGCGCTCAAATTTTTCAGGTCTGTCAATTGTTAGGACAAGACGCTTATAGGATTGATTTTGCTTATTCGAGCCATCTGCGCGTGTTAGATCCAGAGAATTTCTACGATGTATATGATGCTTTCGAACTTTTTAGTAGTGCATTTCGGCTGCACGATTTGGTTGTAGGAAACATGACAGTTCAGATGGTTCCTATTCCGCAACCAATTCCTTCTCCAGAGCCCTTACCAATTCCTGTTCCTGTTTGTGAAGTAACAGCTCAGGATATGAATGAAATGAAGGAATTGGTGAAGTCGGCCACGTTCAAAGACTCAATGGAAAAGCAAGCCAAGATGATGGTGAAATCGAAGCAATGCTTTCGAACCGACCAGATTGTAGAACTGCTAAGCGTATTGACTTATGATGATTCTAAATTGATGGTTGCGAAATACGCTTACGACTATTGTATCGATGCGCAGAACTATTATCGGGTGGTGAATTCCTTCAGCTTTAAAAGCTATCAGGATAACTTGACAAAGTTTATTTCCGAGAGGAACTAGTTAAGAATTGGCCTTTATATAGTCGGCCATCGTTTGGATAGAATTGAAAACGTTTTTCCCCTCTTCTGGATCGGCAATTTGAATGTTGTACTCCTTATTCATCAGAACGATAAGTTCTAAGGCATCAATTGAATCTAGTCCAATGCCGTCATCACCAAAAAGTGGGTCTGTAGCATTAATATCCGCAGGCGTTAGGTCTTCCAGATTAAGGGTTTCAATAATCTGAACTTTCAACTTTTCAATCAATTCTTCTGCCATGACGTTTCTGCTATTCGAGTGCGAATTTGTTGAAATATTGGGACTTATACGTTTTGACCCTCTTGACTCAAAAATATTTTCATTTCGCAGCTTGCAATAATCTGCTTGCCGCATAGCACGAAGCCTTCCACTACTTGCATTCCCATTACCTCATGGGTCATTTTTACTGTTGTATACAGCACGGAGCCAATTGTGGGTAAATCGTCAACCACGAAATTCTTAAGTGCTCCTATAAATCCAATTGGAGGTTGTTTCATCTCACCACTTGTTGCCGCGAGATTTGAAAAGTGATATCCTGAACGCAAAGCAGCTGTTTGGGCGATGTTTTCCATCAGTCCGGAGGGAAGCAATTTGCCATCTCGAACAAAAAGATGGTCTTTTTCTACGTTAAAAATGGAAGTTGACTGATTTTCTGAGTGCTCGATCAGCCCGTGTACGACAACAATTGGCATCCGCTGTGGAATGTATTTCAGAACATCTTCGCGGTTAACCAACATGCTTTTAACAAACGGTAAGTAGCACGTATGCGTACGAGAAACGGGCACTTTCAGGAACCATTAACAGCAACTTTTCTCCTTTTTTGAGCTTCCCAGAATTGAAAAGTTCTTCCAACATAATATAGATAGAGGCCGAACCAACGTTGCCAACCTCAACCAAATTTGTGAACCATTTATCTACTGTTATTTCCATTCCGTCTGCTTTAAGCTGGTCGTAAACCTGCTGACGGAAAAAATTAGAAGAAAGGTGAGGAAGGAAATAATCAACAGACGAAACATCAAGGCTTCTGCGCTCAGCAATTTCTCCTAGGTATTTACCGCCAAGTGGTACAATGGTGCTTCCGAGCAGTTTTACGTCTTGCTTCATAGCAAAAACCGAATGGTCTAGCCACTGAGTTGGTTCAAACTCTTTCCAAGATTTTACCGAACCATCTTCGGTTTTATCTGCTGCCGAATACATGCATGTTTCGTACTCATTGGCATACGAGCGGCTTTCAATCCAATCTATCTTGAGCGAAATTCCGTTCTCGTTCGGCTTGTCTTGCATAAGAGCAGCACCTGCTCCATCTGACAACATCCAACGTAGAAAATCCTTCTCAAAACCAATAAATGGATTGCTTACCAACTCAGATTCGGTACGAGATTCTGACTCAAAATTTCGAGCCATCATCATAGGCGAGATTAATTCAGATCCCGAAGTGACTGCATTTGTAACCTCGCCAGCTTTTATACTGAGATAACCAAACTTCATAGCGTGAATACCGGAACAGCAAGCTCCAGACGGAGAAACAATCTCCATAGGTGAGTCTAATAAACCATGAACCATGGCAGTATGAGACGGTAGCGTTTGGTCTGTCGCAGAGGTTCCACAAGACAATAGTTGAATCTCACTGGTAGGAATACCTAATCCTTTAACAGCTTCAATAACCATGTCGGCATTTGAATGACTCAAAGAACCATCCTCACCTAACGAATAATATCTGGTTTGAATTCCGTTGTTTCGAAGCACAATTCTACGTGCTCTAGAGGGTTTTCCGCCAATCATTCCAAGGTGCGATTCCATCTCATCATTCGAGACGGGTTCGTTTGGCAGGAACTTAGCTAATGATGTAATATAAACTTGCTTCAACTTCACAATCTAATAGGGGCGGCACTCTGTGGCGCAAAGGTATCTTTCAAACCATAAATTCAAATAAGTAGATTCTCGTAGAATTGTTCATTCACGGAGTGAATTTTGCTTGAAATAGCGAATCTCCTCATTCAGTTCCTTTCTCTTTATGACGGAAATCAAGAAAGACGAAATTGTTGTGATTGGCGATAGGATAAAAGCTCCTAAAGGAAGTAAATAGGAAAGCACGCTAACACGGCCCAAACGTTCCTTGTCATGAAAACCACCCTTTTGGCTTAGAAAACCAGCGTACATGCCAAAAAACTTGGTTGCCCTTTTTTCAAGAATTAATAAAGACGGATTGATGTCTACTGCCCCAAGCTCATTCAAATCTTCCTGCATATCTGAAAGATTATCGGTCTTTAAATGGCTTAGAATCACTTTTCCAAACTTATCGCTCGAATCAATGTCTTCTTGAATTATTCCAGCTCTCGGAAAGCCCCAAAACGGGTTTTTCTTCCCGTAAAACATCCACCTAACTATCGTAATGATGCTAACCAGATTCTTGTTTCTATCGATAAGAACAATGTTTCCAATAAGATTGGCCTCAAGGTTCTTCAAATGCCGTTTCACTTTTTCTTGAGCCAGAACCCACATGTTTCTCGAACCCAAAAGCGTAATTACTTTCTTGCCTTTGAATATCTTTTTGGCGTCTTCGTGTTGCAGTAGACTAGAAATTGGAATACTTGGATTGAGGTACCAAACGGTGTATGCTAGAATTATGAGGTCGTAATTCTTTGTCGGGTCAACCTGAATTGGTTTCAATTTGAATGGAGTACCGTAGACAGATTCTGGGAATGCATTAAAAAACTCTAATCGACTCCACGGAAAAGGAAACTGGTGTTCCGTTTCCACTTTTACAAAATCTAATTCTAAAGAAGCATCCGCCACTAAAGGCGAAAGGCAGTTGTTAGCAATCTCTTTTAGCTGCCCCGTTTGAGAATAGTATAGTACAAGAACCTTCATTTCAGTGTTTCGCAATGATATTCACTTTTTGTCGGTTATGGGATTTTTCGGTCGATTGTCTGATTTAACAGGTTGTTTGTCGGTTAAAAGAAACGGTTTAAGAATAAGTGGCGTTAATAAAAGTGGAAACAACGAAAGAAAAAATGGAAATCATGGAAACAGCAAACAACAGTAGAATGACGGCTTCAGAAAAGAGATTTGCTCAAGAAATGCAAGTGATAATGAGAATGTCTCTCAGTGAATTACTTACGATTGAAAAAACTAGAATGCCGATTGGCCTTTAGGATTAAAACAGTTAAAGAATTAAGCCCCTGACTGGATTTCGAAATCCAATCAGGGGCTTTCTCGTAGGTTAAAATCTACAACTGATTTTTGTCTTAGCAACACATTGCATTATTGGTTTTGTATCTTTGGAACTTAACTTTAAACAATCAACTCCATAAAAAATGAAAAAAACTCTACTTTCTATTTTAGCGATTAGCACTTTTGTAGCTGCTGGCGCTCAAAATTTCACTCCTGCTGGAGGCTCTGCTCTTCCTGGAGGAACTTTAGGTGAGGCATACGCTGGACAGGTTTTAAATTTCACTATTCCTGCAACAGCTGACTTCAATACATCTGCTTTAGGTGACCCTATTTCAATTCCTGGTGTTCCAATTCCAATTCCAAATCCAAACATAGATTTAGCTGCGGATGTTACTGATGTAACTTGGACAGTTGAGGGGCTTCCTAATGGTTTAACCGCTATTTGTGACGCTTCACCTTGTACATATGTAGCTAACGCCACTGGAACAATTACCATAAGCGGAACTCCAACAGAAGCTGGAAACTTTGTAATCAACATTGTTTCCTCAACTAACGGTTCTGCTACACTTCCTGCTCCGATCAGCCAAACGATTGCATTTCCACAGGCTGTACCTGGTATGGTAGATGAAGATGGATATACTATGTCTGTTGTAGATCCAAACGGAATTGAAGAAGCAAACGAAGTTTTCTCTCTTGGAGTTTATCCAAACCCTAACGATGGAAACGCTACTTTGAATGTAAACTCAAATGTTGCATCAAACGCGACAATCGAAATTTATTCGATTACTGGCGCAATGGTTCAGACCATGGTAAAGGTTATTAGAATTGGCGCTAACAGATTGAATCTAGACTTAAACGGAGTTCCTGCTGGAATCTACCTTATTAAGGCAGACATCAACGGAAGCCAAGCTTTGGTTAGAGTTCAAAAGAAATAAGCTGAATTAATACGGTATCGAAAAGGCGGTGAGATTTCACCGCCTTTTTTATTTCTATAAACTCGCATTGAACCACATTGCGGTAAGTATTATTTTTACTCTCCATGAAGTCTCGAATTCTCATCTGTTGCATAGCGCTGATAAGTGGTACATTATCGGCATTGGCTCAAATAAACTGCCCGCCTCATTTGCCACTTACGTTAGTTGGCAACACCACTTACTGTATTGGTACACCAGGGGTCGATTTAAATATTGACGAATTATACGCAGGTTATGAATGGTTGCCAACTGCAGAAACTGGTCAAAGCGTTTTTCTTGAGGCCGGGAACTACGAGATTGTGGTAACCCACTACACGGGCTGTACCGATACACTAGCATTTGAGGTAGAACAAGTATCAAATCCGCCTCAACCAACAGTGGTTGCGGATGGAGCTGTTCAGTTTTGTGCTGGAGGAAGCGTGCTGCTTTCGGGTCCTGCAGGTTACCCGTATTATGAATGGAACACCGGGTCAATTAGCGAAGATATTACGGTGTTTGAAAGTGGAACATTCGTTCTCTCTATAATCGATTGGATTGGATGTACGAGTTCTTCAAACTCTATTCAGGTTGTTGTTGATCCTCTACCAATAGCGGCATTTTCGCCCAACTTAAGCGTGTTTGAAATTGAGTTTGTTAATCAGTCTGAATTTGCAACAGATTACGAATGGCATTTTGGCGATGGAGCTACAAGCACTGATTTTGAACCAACACACACATATACCATTGATGGGATGCAGAATATGTATCTAGTTGCATCCAATGATTGCGGATCAGACACTGCGTTTTTGGATTTAAGTAGCGTTGGAATTGAAGAGGCTGATGGTCTGGTTGATTTCAGAATCTTTCCAAACCCTTCTCACGGACAAGTGAGTTTAACATTTAGCGCAATGGAAAATCAACAAATCACACTTGCGCTGGTCGATTGTTATGGTAAGCAAGTATTTGCTATAGAAAAACCTATTACAGTAGGATTGAATTCATTCCAATTTGACTTTGAACCCTACTCTAGCGGCATCTATTATTTGCAACTGAATACACCAAGCGGGGTTATCGCTAAAAAAATAATTCTGAAATAAGAGTGCAAAAAGGTCTCAATCAGAGCCGTTCCTCTAGGGTTTAGTGTTGTAACTCCGATTGTCATGATTAGGTATAACGTACTCAATCAGGTAGAGGTATCATGGTAAATAACCACGCTAAAACCAATTCTAGACCAACTAATATTCCTGCTAAAGCAAGGTTGCACAAGAGTAATTAAGTATGGCACACGCGGGGAAATATGTGGTTAGTGCAGCTGAAGTAGAGCGAATCATTAAAGTGGTTTTTGAAAAACGAGGAATTGATTTTTCTGGGTATTCACGCGCCTCTTTTTCACGAAGAGTTCAAAGAATAACCGATAGAGATTCAAATGGCGATTTCGAAGTAGTAATTCAACGAGTTTCTGAAGACAAACAATACTTCAATCGGTTTCTAAAAGAAATCACAGTAAATGTGACAGAAATGTTCCGCGACCCAAGCTTTTTCCTAGCCATCAGGAAAAAGGTACTTCCAGAATTAGCGCATCACCATAAAATTAGACTGTGGCACGCAGCATGCTCATCTGGGGAAGAGGTTTACTCCATGGCAACACTACTTCATGAATCGAATTTGCTGGAACAATCTATTATTCATGGCACCGACTTAAATTCTGACGTGCTCAAAAGGGCCAAAAATGGAGTTTATTCCGACAAAAATATTCATGAATACACAACTAACTATCAGCGTAGTGGTGGTACCAAAAACTTCAGCGATTATTACAAATCTGCTTATGGAAATGCTGTTTTTAAAGCGTTTTTTAGAAAGAACATGGTATTCTCCGAGCACAATCTCGTTACGGATGGCCCCTTTGGCGAGTTCGACCTAATAATGTGCCGAAACGTGCTCATCTACTTTCAAAAACCGCTTCAATCACGCGTCATCCACGTTTTTAAAGAAAGCTTAGCTCCTGGCGGATTTCTTTGCCTTGGATTAAAAGAGAGTCTCATGTTTGCTGCCGATCACGATGCTTTTGAGGAGGTTGATGCCAGTCAAAAAATCTATCGCAAAAAGTTTGTGAAATGATAGACCTGACAGGCATAGAGTTGATTGCAATTGGTGGCTCCGCGGGTGGCATTAAAGCTCTTCTGGAGGTCTTAAAGCCGTTGCCAAAAGATTTTCCCATTCCCATTGTGGTAGTACTACACAGATTAAAAAATGTACCAAGCACTTTACAAAGTGTTTTTCAGCACCATACGCTATTACAAGTAAAGGAAGCGGATGAAAAAGAAACCATCCAACCGAGATGCGCGTATATAGCGCCTGCGAACTATCATTTACTGATAGAAAAAGACAAAACGTTCGCTTTGGATTATTCTGAAGTAGTGAAATATAGCAGACCCAGCATTGATATTACGTTTGAGTGTGTGGCAAATATTTATGGCAAAAAGGCATTAGGAATTCTGCTTTCAGGAGCTAATTCTGATGGAGCATATGGCCTACTTCTTATGAAACAGAAAGGTGCTAAGTGTTATGTGCAAGACCCTAAAACAGCGGAGGTTTCAACCATGCCACAATCGGCTTTAGACAATGGTGCTGCCCATGAAGTAATTGCCTTAAATAGAATAGGATTGTTCATAAAACAAGCCGCATTAAAGGCTATTAAAACGAATGGTTAGCGATAATAAATATTCGACCGTTTTCTTGGCAATCACACTGAGATTCATTTACCATGAATAGATATTAGGACTGAACAAATTACAATTTGAGTGTGGATCAAAAATGAATGTTCAAGCTATACTTTTCGCGCATTCGAAATTGAAACGGCCGAATGCGCAAGCTTTTATAGAATTAAATCAAGGGTTGAAATGAACCTAATTTCGCCTAACTTTGGTGCAAATTTTCTGCATTATAACAAGAAATCAACCACACATTCCATAATTGGAAAAGTTGTATTTTAACCCCTTGATTTGTATACAGAGTACAACCAGGAAAACCAGACAGTCCAAATAACATATTGATATGAAGCGAGCTTTACGCGAACTACTCTCATTTGCGCTCCCAATTTTCTTCCTATTCGTAGCGAATAGTGACGCAAATGCCCAATGTCCAGTAGTACTTGATTCCATAGTATCCACAGACGTAACGTGCTCTGGAGCTAATGATGGTTCCATTGCCATTTATGTAAGTGGCGGATTCCCAGAATACACCTACCAAATTTTCAACCCCCCCGCTGCACCGCAGTTTTTCACGACAACTGCAACTAGCCACGTTTTTACTGGGCTAAACAGTGGTTCTGGAGATTATCAGGTTATTGTTGTTGGAGAAGATGGTCTTGGAGGTAACTGTAGTCCTGTATTCGATTTTGCAACCGTTAATGACCCTCCTCCCTTTTCAATTGTTGTAAGTATTACCAACGATACCTGTCCCGATGGAAACGTGGGTACTGCTAGTGTTGATGTAACAGGCGGAGTTTCTCCATACATATATTCTTGGCCACCATTCATCGAAACCTCTGATTCAATCTCAGGACTTGATGGCGGGAACTATTCAGTTACTGTTACCGATGCAAATGGCTGTCCACAAACAGAAAGCTTTACAATTATTGCACCGGCAGATTGGTCTGGAACACTTACTGGCACAAACCCAACTTGTTTTGGTTCCACCGATGGTTCAATCACGTCTTCGGGCATTACTGGTGGGACACCACCGTACTCTTTTTCTTGGACGGGTACAGCTCAAACAACAGAAAACTTATCTGGGTTAACTGCTGGATCTTACACGCTAACAGTTACCGATGCAATTGGATGTACACGCGTTTTTCCAACAATTGTACTGACACAACCTGCTCAAATCGTTCTCACCGAAACGCATGTTAATGTTAGTTGCGATGGGCTTGCTAATGGATCCATTAATCTTTCTGTAACCGGGGGCGTTAGTCCTTACACTTATCTATGGACAAACGGTGCAACTACTCAAGATATAACAGCCCTATCTTCGGGAAGCTATATCGTAACTGTAACTGATGCCGTGGGCTGTAGCGACAATATTTCAGTTACGATTCTTGACGGTTCTGATATTCTTCTTTCTGCAATTAGCGTAAGCTCTCAGTGTAATGAAGCAAACGGTTCTATTGATCTTACCGTAACTGGTGGGTCTGGCAACTACTCTTATGCTTGGCAACCTGGCGGCCAAATCACACAAGATATCGCGGCTCTTCCAGCAGGGATTTACGATGTAATGGTAACTGATAACACTCTAGGATGTGTGGATAGCCTAACAGTTATCGTCAATGATTTTCCTGGACATGATATTACTGGAGTTGTTACAGATGGATCAAACTGTATTTCTAGCGATGGATCGATAGACATTACTGTTACAGGTGGTTCTGGCGACTTTAGTTATTCATGGACCCATGGACCAACTACCGAAGATGTTGCTGGTTTAGGAACTGGAACGTACTACGTAATCGTTACTGATAACGTGATGGGTTGTGTGTCAATAGCACCATTTAATGTTCAATCTGGCAATGAAGTAATAGTAAGTGCAAGCGTAACCCAACCTGCTTGCGGTTTAATAAATGGAGCCATCGATTTAACTGTTACAGGTGGCACCTCTCCTTACTCTTATTTATGGTCAAGTGGTTCAACTACTCAAGACATTTCAGGAATTGGGCCGGGCGTTTATTCGGTTACAATTACTGATGTAAACGGCTGTCCGTTTGATACCACGTTCACACTAAGTAATCAGGGAGCACCAACGGCTACTGCTACTGTAGTAAATCCAAATTGCCCGAGTGGTAATGATGGAAGTATTTCCATTGCACTATCAGGTGGTGTTGGGCCATTTACTTATTCGTGGTCGAATGGTGGAACAACTTCATCAATTACTGGACTTTGGGCAGCTACATACACAGTTACAATTACCGACCAAGCAACTGGATGTACTACAAACGAATCTTACACCCTAACTAGCCCTCCAGCTTACAATGGTTTTGTAGACTTAACTCATGTTTCCTGTGGGGGAGTTAACGATGGGGCCATTGACATCACCATAACTGGAGGAACACCGCCATATACATACCTATGGACTCCTGGAAATATTGCAACAGAAGATTTGTCAAACCTATCTGCGGGAAATTACAACCTGACATTTAGCGATGACAACGGATGCAGTTTTAACGCTTCGTTTGCCATTACTTCTGCTCCAACTCTTGTCGTTTCAGAAACGCACAACAACATTTCGTGTAATGGTGAAAATGATGGGTCTATAAACGTATCCGTCTCTGGGGGAACTCCCGGTTTTACTTATTTATGGCAACCTAACGGTGAGACTACACAAGACCTCAGCAATCTAGGTCCTGGCACATATGAGGTAGTGGTAATTGATGCAGCTGGATGTTCTGATTCTGTAGAGGTTGACATCATTGAACCTGCTGTGCTCACGCTTGCCACTAGTAGTGCTGACGCTACTTGTAATGGAGTTTGTGATGGTTCAGCTAGCGCCACTCCTTCCGGTGGCACTGCTCCTTATAACTACGCTTGGACTCCTAATGTTAGTTCAGGGCCAAATGCTACTGGCCTTTGTGCTGGAACATACGATGTTGTTATTACAGACGCCAATGGGTGTCAAGAAACAGCCTCATTCACCATTTCTGACATTGTTGTTGACCTTACACTAACTACCACAAACATTAGCTGTAATGGCTCTTGTGATGGAACTGGATCTACGGTCGTAACCGGAACTAACCCTCCTTTTACTTACGATTGGCAACCTTCTGGTGGTAACGGTCCAACCGCATCGAGTCTTTGTGCTGGAAACTATACGCTTACAGTAACTGATGCAACTGGTTGTTCGGTGCAAGAAGCATTTACCATAGTTGATCCGGATCCAATTGTTATATCAATGGCGGTGACAGATGTGAGCTGTGAGGGCGGTTCTGATGGAGCCATCGACTTAACTGTATCTGGTGGTGTTGGACCATACACTTACCAATGGTTTCCTTTAGGGCAAACAACCGAAGACATTAATAATCTTCCTGCAGGAGATTACTCTATCGTAGTTACAGATGCCAATGGATGTACATCTAGCGCTATTACGCTAGGTGGTTCTTTCGCAGGTGGAACACTTTACTTGCCAGATGGAAACGGTGATTCTTACACAACATCAATTAACGTTACAGGGTTTCCATCAAACGCAACACTTACAAGTGCTTCAGACTTCCAAGGTGTTTGTTTGAATATGGAACACTCTTACCTAGGAGACCTCGATATACAATTGACGTGTCCGAATGGCACTACAGTTGACCTCGTTCAATCTATCGGAATTGGCACCCCAGGTTCAACATTCTTGGGTGATGCTGCTGATGGAACATTAGGAACTCCAGGTGTTGGTTGGGTTTATTGCTGGACTCCTACTCCTACTTATGGGACAATGGATTTTGAAGCAACAAACGGAAACACGGTTCCTGTAACACTTGGCAATGCACTTCCTGCTGGAGACTATGCTTCTGTTGAACCTCTTGGAAACTTTGTTGGTTGCCCAATGAATGGGGATTGGACAATTACCGTTACAGACAACTTTGCCATTGACGATGGATTTATTTTCGATTGGGGAGTAACATTTAATGGTGTTGGCTCTAACGATTCGTTAGCTACTGTTAACGAACCAGGTCCAATTACTTCTACCTCTAACGTTACAGATGCTAACTGTGGTTCTTGCGATGGTGCAATTACTGTTATACCTGACGGTGGCGTTGCTCCTTATACATACTTATGGAATACCGGTGCTACTACGGCAACAATCTCAAACCTGTGCGCTGGTATTTACAATCTAATTATTACGGATGCTAATGGATGTAGCAATACCTTCTTTATCCCAGTAGATCACGTTGATGGACCAACCGGTGCCAACGTATCGATTGTAGATGCCTCTTGCTTTGGTTCTTGCGATGGAGAAGCAACTGTAACTGGAATCGGTGGTGTAGCTCCTTACACTTACCAATGGGTTCCTGGCGGATACACCACTAGTAACGTTAACGGACTTTGCGCTGGAACTTATAATGTTCAGATTCAAGATTCTTTATTCTGTATTTATACTGAGACGGTGGTCATTGGTCAGCCTGCAGAAATTAATGTCGGTCAAACGGTAATTAACTCATTCTGCGGATTATGTACTGGAGAAATAGAACTGACTCCAATTTCTGGCGCAGGTCCATTTACTTACGATTGGTCGCCTTCTGTTCCAAACACAGACACGTTAGCTACTGATTTATGTGCTGGGGTTTACAACATCACTGTAACTGATGTAAACGGTTGCCAGCGGGTTGTCACTTCCTTAGTAAACGACATTCCTTCTCCAACACTTACAATGAGTGGAATTAACCCATTATGTAATGATTCATGTAATGGCCAGGCAATTGTAACGCCAGCTGGTGGCACGCCTCCGTTCGATTACTTATGGAACGACCCTAGCGGCCAAACCGACTCAATTGCTGATGGACTTTGTGCGGGATTATACACGGTAACTCTAACCGATGCAAACGGATGCGTTGCAGTTAATCAGGTGTCGCTTTCCGAACCAGCGCCAATTGGATTGTCACTTCTTATAATCGACAACGGAACTTGTGCTGGAAACTGTGACGGTTCTATCACGGTAATTCCATCAGGCGGAACTATTCCATTCACCTATTTATGGGATGACCCTCTTAACCAAACAACGTCAGCGGCCATTGACCTATGTGCGGGTACATACAACGTTCAAGTAACTGATGCTAATGGTTGTACTGATGTTACTTCTGGAACAGTAAACAACCCAGTTGGACTTACCGCGACAGTTGCTGGAACTGATGCTTCTTGTAATGGTGTTTGCGATGGCGAGGCTACGGCTACCGTGGTAGGCGGAACAGCTCCATTCACCTATTTGTGGGATGACCCTGCTGGCCAAACTACTATAACCGCAACCGGACTTTGTGCTGGTTCTTACACGGTAACTGTTACCGATGCTAATAACTGTGATTTCATTGCGCCAGTCACAATTTCGGAGCCTACACCAATGGTGATTACTTTCTCTGGCATTGTAGGCTTACAATGTGATGGAGATTGTGTTGGAGAAGCAACTGCCGATGTTATCGGTGGAACAGCACCATATACTTACTCTTGGGATGATGCTTTAGCACAAACAACCGCAACCGCAGATAGCCTTTGCGCAAGCACATACACGGTAACAGTAACGGATGCTAACGGATGTGTTCAAACTGCTTCGATTACCATTACCGGACCTGGCGGACTTACCTCTAGCATAGTTAGTCAAACAGCTGCTACTTGTTTCGGATTTTGCAACGGAGGAGCCGTTGCCATAGGAACTGGCGGAACCGCTCCATATACTTATGAGTGGAACGATCCACTTAACACCGCCAACGATACCGTAACAGGATTATGTGCTGGTATCTATAACGTCACTGTTACAGATGCCAATGGATGTATTTCAGTTTCTTCTGTAGTTATATCTCAGCCAAACCTACTCTCGGCAACCACAACTGCTAGTGACGCAAGTTGCTACGGAGAATGTGATGGAACCGCAACGGCTTTCGCTATTGGAGGTACTTTCCCTTACACGTATCAATGGAACGATCCGAATAACCAAACAACCCTTATAGCTGTTGGCCTTTGCCCAGGTAACTATCAAGTAACCATCACGGGCTCAAATGGTTGTGTTACTACAGCTCCAGTCACAATTTTCCAACCAACGGAAATCACCATTGATTCTACAATTGTAGATGCTACTTGTGGTCTTTGTAACGGTGAAATCACTGTTGTGCCAGACGGTGGTGTTCCTGGATACACTTACCTATGGGGTAATGGAGAAACAACCCCAACTATCACAGGATTGTGTCCAGGTGTATATACGGTAGATGTAACTGACGTAATTGGCTGTACAGTCAACTTCGATATTGCCGTTAGCAACGATGGAGGACCTACGAGTGCCACTGTTGCAGTTACCGATGCATCCTGCTTTGGAGCTTGCGATGGTGAAGCAACTGTCACTCCATCTGGAGGTGCTCCTCCTTACACTTACCTGTGGGTACCTGGTGGACAAACAACTCCATCGGTTACAGGTCTTTGTGCTGGAACTTATAACGTTCAAATTCTTGATTCTTTAGGTTGTATTTACACACAGCTTGTAACAATTGGAGAACCTGACGAAATCCTACCAAATGCTAACTCTACGCAGGCCACTTGCGGTCAGTGTAACGGACAAATTGTTCTTACACCAACTGGAGGAGATAGTGGACCATACACCTACGTTTGGGCACCAGCCGTTTCGGTAAATGATACCGCAACCGGTTTATGCCCTGGAATTTACACTGTCACAATTACTGATGGTGCTGGTTGCGAAACAATAGCCGTGTTGCCAATTAGCAATATCGATGGGCCAACAGTTACAGCATCTTCTACGGACGCTACCTGTGATGGTGCTTGCGATGGTACGGCTACAGTTACTATATCTGGCGGCACTGGTCCGTTCACCATTTTGTGGGATGACCCTGCCGCCCAAACCGACCCAACAGCAACAGGTCTTTGTGCTGGAATATATAACGTTACCGTTACGGATGCCAATGGCTGTCAATCGGTTGCGCAGGTTGTGATTGAAGATCCAGATCCAATATCACTAAGCCTTCAGTTGGTTAACGATGCTACTTGTCCTGGAGCTTGTGATGGTTCAGCAACTGTAATTGCTTCTGGGGGTACACTTCCATACACATTCAGTTGGTCTCCTTCTGGAGGAACACTACCTACTGAAACTGGCCTTTGTGCAGGTACATATACGGTAACGGTTACAGATGACAACGGATGTAGCGAACAAGTTACAGTGGTTGTTAATGAACCAGACCCAATTGTAATAAACACAAACACGCTTGCAGCTAGCTGTAACGGACTGTGTGATGGAGAAGCTTATGCAGTAGCAACGGGTGGCTCTGGTGGATTTACCTATCAGTGGAACGACCTAGCGAACACTGCCAATGATACGGTTACAGCGCTATGCGCGGGTACCTACACCATTGTGGTTACTGATATCGCGGGTTGTATGGATTCAGTTGATGTTACCATCAGCGAACCCGATTCAATCAATATCTCAATTACGGTTGAAGGTGCTTCTTGTAATGGAGATTGTGATGGTTCTGCCATAGCAATTGCCGTAGGAGGTAATTCACCTTACACTTATCAATGGAATGATCCAAACTCAACTCTAAACGATTCCATTTCTGGATTGTGTGCTGGTATTTACAGCATTGTAGTTACAGACTCATTAGGATGTACAGCAACGTCTTCCGCAGTTATTTCAGAACCACTTCCTTTAACGTTACTCGACTCAGCAATCAATATTACTTGCGGAGGAACTTGTGATGGAATTGCAGGTGTGCTTGTACTTGGAGGAACCGCGCCTTACACTTACCTGTGGGATGACCCAACAGGTTCAACAAATCCGTTTATCACCGATTTGTGTGCTGGAACTTACCAAGTAGTGGTTACGGACGACAACGGATGTACTGATTCTACAACTGTTACTATTATTGAGCCTCCGGTTCTTGATATTACTATTTCGGTTCAAAATCCAAGCTGTGGAGGAACTTGTGACGGTGAGGCTACGGTTAACATAACTGGAGGTACGCCTAACTACACAATCCTTTGGTTGCCTGGATTGGAAACAACTCCAACAATTACTGGGTTATGTGCTGGTCAGTACACGGTTATTGTTGTTGATGAAGCTGGTTGTTCTGATACCGCAGTGGTCAATCTTACTGAACCACCATTGCTAGAAGCAGACATTACATCGGTTACGCAAATTCTATGTTCTGCAGGTTGTACTGGAGAGGCAACTGTAACGGGTACTGGTGGAACACCACCATATTCATATCAGTGGAATGATCCAGACAACCAGACTACCCAAACGGCTACAGGTCTTTGTGTTGGTATTTGGTCAGTTACAATTACAGATGATATCGGATGTACTGCTTCAGCCACAACGGTGATTACCGATTCGGCTGCTCTCGCTGCTGCAGTTCCAATCTTCACACCTGTTAGCTGTAATGGCGAGTGTGATGGAACAGCAACCGTATTCGCTACTGGTGGTGTAGGTCCTTACAACTACTTCTGGGATGATCAATTCAACCAAACAACACAAACTGCAACTGGTCTGTGTCCTGGAACGTACACAGTAACGGTGGTTGACTCTCAATCGCCAGCATGTACAACTCAGGCATCAGTTATCATTATTGAGCCGCTTGCACTCACAGCTTCAGCAATTGCTACTGATGTGACTTGTGGAAACGATTGTGACGGAAGTATCCTTGCAATACCTGTTGGAGGAACGCCTCCGTATTCATTCTCTTGGAATGATCCTGCAAACCAAAGCGGGATTGGAGCAACTGGATTGTGTGTAGGCACCTACACTGTCACGGTTACCGATGCAAACGGCTGCTCGGCTCAGGCTAGCGCCACAGTAAGTGGTCCACCGCCAATTGTTTCGAACGCTACCACTGCTGCTACTACTTGTAGTAATACTGCAGATGGGTCTGTTGACCTCACAGTAGTTGGTGGAGCACCTGGATATACGTTCGATTGGGTTCCTGGAAACTTCAACACAGAAGACCTTACAAACGTGGTCTTCGGAGCGTATACAGTAACTATTACTGATGCAACGGGTTGCTCGTTAACAGCAACTTACAGTGTAGGTACGCTTGTAAACATTAATGCTGATGCAGGCGAAAACGATACAGTATGTGTAGGCACACCAATTCTGTTGGATGGAACTGGAGGCGGAAGCTATTCTTGGTCTCCAAGTGCTACTTTGAGCGATTCGTTGGTAGCCGACCCAATAGCTACTCCGTTTGATACAACTACATACTACCTAACAGTTACAATCGGAAGTTGTGTGGATGTCGATTCAGTTACAATCTACACTTACCAAGTTCCTCCTGTTGATGGTGGTTCAGACATCACCATTCCTACTGGAAGTTCGGTTGGATTGAACGCCAATGGAGTTGTAACGGGTTGGGAATACACTTGGGAGCCATCAGAATTATTGGATAACCCGAACATCACTAATCCTTTGGCAACACCAACAGAAACAACCATGTTTTATGTAACTGTCATTGATGCAAACGGCTGTTCAAGCACCGATTCTGTTTTGGTTGAAGTGACCCCTGGAATTGTATTCCCTGATGGTATTTCTCCAAATGGTGACGGAATTAATGACCGATGGATTATTGACAATATTGACTTGTTTGATGATGCAATAGTTGAGGTTTACAACAGATGGGGGCAACTTCTCTTCCAGTCTGCTCCTGGTTATCCTGAACCTTGGGATGGACGTTACAAAGGCGAAGACCTTCCTGTGGGAACTTACTATTACGTAATCTACTCAGCCAATTTCGAAGATCCTTTCACTGGACCAATCACTATAGTTAGATGATGATGAAAAGAATTCTATACATATCAGCACTACTTGTAGGTATCTCGTTCTGCTCATTTGGGCAGCAAATACCGCAGTACAGTCAGTACATGCTTAACGATTACATACTGAATCCCGCAACTACGGGTCAGCATGACTATTGGGAAGTAAAGTCTAACAACCGACTCCATTGGGTAGGTATTACGGACGCTCCGCGAACGTTTATCCTCTCTGCTCACGGTCCGTTTAAAAAACAGAACATGGGAATGGGTGGGTCTGTGTTTGCAGACATCACTGGTCCTACTAGTCGTGTAGGTTTCTACCTGTCCTACGCTTATCATCTTAAGCTTTCCAAATCGTTGAAATTGGGAATGGGTCTTAGTTTCGGACTGCTTCAGTACCGAATTGATGGTACTAAAGTGACTTTATACGAAAATGGAGATCCGGTATTCCCAAATCAAATGATGACGGTGTACACCGCAGATGCAACTTTTGGTCTTAATCTTAAGCACAAAAACTTCAATTTCGGCATCTCGCTTCCGCAGATTATCGGTAATGATTTGAAATTCTTGGAAAACCAAGAAGACCCAAAAAGTCAGCTAGCAAGACATTACATGGCTATGGGTGGATACACTTTCCACGTTGGGGATTTTGGAATTATGCCGAACCTTTTGGTTAAGTATGTTTTCCCAACTATGCCACAATTTGATGCAGGCGTAAAATTCGATTGGAGAGACCAGTTTTGGTTAGGAGCCTCTTACCGTCATGAAGATGCCGTTTCGTTTATGGGAGGACTTGCGTACAAAGACTTCTTGTTGATTGCTTACAGCTATGACATGACTACTTCTAATCTAAAGAACTACTCTAACGGAACGCACGAAATGATGATTGGAGTTCGTTTCCGACCTTGGAAGAAGAAAGCTACCGAAAGCACTGAGGCAGCTCCATCTGGAGACGCTGAATAAGCTAACTGCATTACCATAAAAGGGCTCACAAGTTGTGAGCCCTTTTTATTTCATCCCGTTTAACATTCTTTAATTTGTGTAATGCAATGAGAATTCCTTTACGGAGTTTGCATTCGGAAGAAATGAGCCCTTGTCAATCTTAAAAAAACTAGTTGGTCAGACTGCCATTTATGGTGTAAGCTCCATTATCGGGCGTTTTCTGAATTACCTGGTTGTTCCGTTACACACCACGGTATTTCTGCCTCCGCAATACGGTGTAATTACGGAGATGTATGCGTATGTGGCGTTCCTTATCATCTTGTTGACATATGGAATGGAAACGGCATACTTCCGTTTTTCCACCAAGGGAGAACATGAACCAAGTAGTATTTTCTCAACTGTTCTCAGTTCGCTAATTAGTAGCACAGGCCTATTTATTCTAATGGCCATCATTTTCGCCCAACCAATTGCGGACTGGTTGATGTATCCTGACAATAAGGAGTATGTCGTTTGGTTCGGCATTATTGTCGGACTTGATGCCATATCGTCCATTCCTTTAGCACGATTAAGAACAGAAAACAAGGCAAAAACCTTTGCATCGATAAACATTGTAAATGTTCTTGTCTACTTAGGATTCAACTTCTTCTTCCTCAGTTATTGTCTGCCTCTTGTATCCGAAGGAGGTGGTAATTGGCTCACAGACACATTTTACGACCCCAATACAGGTGTCGGATACGTGTTCATTGCAAACCTCATTGCTAGTAGCGTGAAATTTCTTCTTTTAACACCAACAATGCTTCGTGAGCTAACCAAGCCAGATCTCAAATTATTAAAACCGATGCTCATCTATTCCTTGCCCTTGTTAGTTGCGGGCTTGGCCGGAATGATGAATGAAATGTTTGACCGTGTAATGCTAAAACGCATACTCTATCCTGTTCTTGGTGAGGAAGGTGCCATGTATCAACTCGGAGTTTACGGTGCCTGCTACAAGCTATCCATCATCATCGCGTTAATGATACAGGCCTTCCGCTATGCTGCTGAGCCCTTTTTCTTTTCACAAGAAAAAGAAAAAGGAAGCAAACAACTTTATGCCAACATCATGACCTACTTCGTTTGGGTGTTGGCCGGAACATTCCTATTTGTAATGCTTTACATCGACCTTTTCAAGTATTTCATTCCAAATGAGGCTTATTGGGTGGGACTAAAAATTGTTCCAATTCTGCTTATGGCCAATATTTTCCTTGGCATTTATTACAATCAATCGGTTTGGTACAAGCTAACAGACAAGACATCCTATGGAGCTGGCTTGGCCATATTTGGGGCCATTGTAACGGTGGTGTTAAACCTCCTGTTTATTCCAAAGTATGGGTACTTAGCGTCTGCTTGGGCAACTTTTGCCTGTTATGGTTCTATGATGTTGGCATCCTATTTCTTAGGGCGGAAATACTATCCCGTACCATACGAAGTTGGTAAGGTGGTTTCAATGATTTCTGGCGCAGTTATTCTTTACGCCCTAAGTGGGCTTGTAGATGTTGAGAAAACCGAACTCAGAATGGCTATAAACCTCGTGTTCTTACTCGGTTATTTGGGTCTCTCTTGGGTCATTCTCCGCCCGAAATTTAAGTAGCTTTGCGGCCTTCGGAAAAAGGTAAATAAATGGAAGTACAAGTAGTAAATCGTTCTCAGCACACCCTCCCGAACTACGAGACAGAACTATCTGCAGGAATGGATCTTCGGGCCAATATTTCTGAAGATTTGGAGTTAAAGAGTTTAGAGCGAAAACTAATTCCGACTGGTCTGTTTATAGCGTTACCAAAAGGGACAGAAGCGCAGATTAGACCTAGAAGTGGACTAGCCTACAAACACGGACTTACAGTGCTTAATTCGCCAGGTACTATTGATGCAGACTACCGAGGTGAGGTAAAAGTGCTATTAGTAAATCTATCTTCAGATTCGTTTGTCATTAAAAATGGCGAGCGAATTGCACAGATGGTTATTGCCAAACACGAACAAATCACGTGGGCTGAGGTTGAAGAATTAAATGAAACTGTCCGCGGAGCAGGTGGATTCGGACATACAGGAAAAGGTTGAGGAAAACACTTCATATTTTAATCATTCTTGTGCTTGCGCTTTCTGTGAGTTCGGCTTTTGGCCAACGCAAAAAAAAGAAAGCAAAGAAGCCCGGGTATGAAGATGAGCGAAAGATTACCGAGTTCTTTTTTGATGCCAGCAAGCAAAAAATGCTGGGAAACTTCGAAGAGGCAGCAGCGCTTTATCACAATTGCATTAAGATAGACCCCAACAACTCTGCGGCATTTTACGAATTGGCCAATTTATTTACGTTGAGCCAAAAATTGGAGGACGGGCTGCCGTTTGCTCTTCGTGCGCTTGAATTAGACCCAGATAATGTCTGGTATGCCCTATTTGCAGCAGAAATTCACCTCGGGTTAAACGATTTTGAGGCGGCCGCTAAAATTTACGAACGCCTTACAAAAGAACACCCAAACACAATCGAATATCAATACGAATTGGCCAGTACTTATCTGTACCTAAATAAGTTAGAAGAAGCCATAAAGGCCTACGATAAAGTGGAGGAAATTTTAGGTGTTAATGAAGAAATTTCGATTCAAAAGGAGAAAATATATCTCCAAATGGACCGACTAGACGATGCAGTAAAAGAGTTAGAAAACTTAATAGCAAACTTCCCTGGAGAGCAGAGGTATTTAGGAATGCTAGCGGAGATTTACACCGCAAACGACCTGCTCGATAAAGCCAATGAGGTTTACAACCGTATGTTGGCTAATGATCCAACGGATCCGGTCCTACACTTAAATCTTGCCGAATATTTCAAGCGAAAAGGAGATTACACTGCGTCTTTCGAGGAATTGAAACAAGCTTTTGCAAGCCCAAAACTGAGCATCGATCCGAAGATTCAGGTAATGATGTCGTATTACAATGTGTCTCAGGATGCTTCCGATCTACTCATTCAAGCTTATGAGCTGTTGGGTTTACTTACGAAAACACATCCAAACGATGCTAAAGCGTTTGCTATGAAAGCCGATTTCCTACTCAGAGATGGAAAGGCCAGTGAAGCAAGAGAAGCGTTTTATCAAACCGTAAAACTTGACAGTAGTAGATACATGGTTTGGAACCAACTAGTTAATACAAGCTATGAATTGAGGGATTATGAAGCCATGCGTAAAGACAGTGAAACTGCGCTTGAGTTATTTCCCAATCAAGGTGTTTTGTACCTCCTCAATGGCATAGCCAAAAACAGTTTAAAACAATACACAGAGGCCGCAAAAACATTAGATGAAGGTGAAGTTTTCACTAAAACTGACAGCTATTTAAACGTGCAGCTACTCTCTGTTTTAGCAGATGTTTACAACAACCTTGGCGAGTTTGAAAAATCAGACGAGGCGTTTGAAAAAGCATTAACCAAAGACCCAAACAACCCGCTAATCCTAAACAATTACAGCTACTTTCTTTCCCTTCGGGCAGAAAACTTAGACAGAGCGGAGGAACTATCAAGAAAATCGAATATCCTGCAGCCGAGGCAAGCTTCCTATCAAGACACCTACGCTTGGATTCTATTTCAGCAAGCCAAATTTTCTGATGCGAAAGAATGGATTGAAAAGGCACTGGCTAATGGCGGACAGAAAAGTGGTGTTATCGTAGAACATTATGGCGATATCCTTTACAAATTAGACGAGAAGGAAGAGGCTTTAGTTCAATGGAAGTCTGCCAAGGAACTTGGAGATTACAGCGATGATTTGCTCATGAAAATTGAAGGGAAGAAACATCCTTAACCAAGCATGAGAAGTTCTCAATTTGTTGTTCTTAGTTTTTTTGTTCTCAGCCTTGCAATTGCTGGGTGTAAAACCGGACAAATGGCCACCAAGCCATCAGGATTACCGAGCATTACTACAGCTCAACTTTTAGATTCGGTAAGCGCAAAAAGCAGTTACACTTTTCTAAGTGCCAAGTTGGCCGTAAATCATTCTACCGCCAATAAAACACAAAGTTTTGGCGTTAGAGCAAGACTAAAAAAAGACAGTGTCATCTGGCTTTCTATCACCCCCGGGTTGGGAATTGAAGCGGTTCGAGTAATAATTACTCCAGACTCCATCAAAATGATAAATCGCATTGAGCAAAAATATTTTGTGGAAAGCTTTGACAAGACCAACGAATTGCTTCACATGGAAATCACTTTTGAAGTGCTTCAATCTGCCTTAACTGGAGAGTTTGTAAGTCTATACGATCAGGATGTGTACTTGCTTAAGCCGCTTGTAGATTTATATACGCTTGAAGCTGAATCCAGCAAAATTGCAGCGTCAGATGCACCTTTAAAACTGGAACAGCGTACAGAAATTGACCCAAGCATTTGGCGTGTTACCCGTTCCATTCTTCGTAATCCACCAAGGAACGAACAGATTTTAGCAGAATACAACGACTTTCAACAATTAGAGACTTTGATTTTTCCGACCACTATGCGCTTTAGGACACAAGGAAAAGAGAATATTGCTGTAGACTTAAAGTGGTCAAAAATTGAGGAGAAACTTACCTTACGGTTCCCTTTTAATATTCCGAGCAAATATGCGCCTTACTAAGTGCTACATACTGCTACTAAGTTTTCTGCTGATGGCGGGTTCTGTTTTTTCGCAAAGCAAAACCGACCTCGAAAAGCAGAAACAAAAACTACTTCAGGATATTGAATTCACAAATAAATTGCTGAACGAAACTGAGGCCAACAAGAAAGCAACGCTAGGAGAGCTCAACCTTCTAAGCTCTAAAATCAACAAACGACAAGAACTGATTAACACCATACTTCGGGAGGTTGAACTAGTTGAATCACAAATTGGAGAAACCAAAGGAGTGGTTGCTGCATTAACAGCTGATTTGAAAGGCTTGAAAGATGAGTATGCGCTCATGATTTATCAGGCGTACAAGAATCAAAATCAGTATGATCGATTGATGTTTATTCTATCATCCGAAGATTTCAATCAAGCATACAAGCGGATAAAATATTTCCAGCAATACGCAAAGCATCGTCAGCAACAAGCTAAGGCCATCGAGTCCACCAAAAAAGCGCTTGAGTCGCGTACTGAAGAGCTGGCAGACAAGAAGCTGAAAATGGCTTATCTGGTGGAGGATAAGGAGAAAGAAAAGATTCAACTTTCTACCGAGAAGGAGCAGCAGGGCGAAATGGTTAAGTCTCTCAAGAACAAAGAAAGTGAGCTTAAAAAAGATCTAAAACAAAAAGAAAGAGACGCCAAGAAATTAGAAACGGCTATTGCCCGAATTATTGAAGAAGAAATAAGAAAGGCCAGAATAATTGCAGAAAAGGGGGGCACAAAAACCACCACAACCAAGTCTGGATTTGCGCTTACACCCAAAGAACTAGAACTCTCTGGCCAATTCAGCGATAACCAAGGAAGATTACCGTGGCCTTCAGAGCGTGGTATAATTACATCTTCGTTTGGAGAGCACCCTCACCCTACTCTTCCGGCCATTAAAATTGAGAACAATGGCATTGACATTACCACAGATAAAAACGTTAAAGCACGTGCTGTGTATGAAGGAACCGTTTCGGCAGTTGTTTCAATTCCAGGTGCCCACAAAGCTGTTATTGTTCGCCATGGCGAATTCTTAAGTGTGTATGCCAACTTAGAAGACGTTGTGGTAAAAATGGGCGATAAACTGGCCGTAAAACAAGAGATTGGAACTGTTGTTACTAGTCGTGAGGACGGTAAGACCGTACTCCATTTTGAAATATGGAAAGGCTCCACAAAACTCAATCCAGCTAAATGGATTGTGGGTAAGAATTAGATGTTAGGCCCCTTTGTTTATCCTTTGGCTTCTTCCAATAATGAAATAAAGAATCACCCCTACTAAGGAGAGAAAAAACACCACCAAAAACCATAGGATTTTGGTAGACCCATCGTTAAATTCGCTTCGTAGAATATCAACCAATGAATATACCCACACAATAAAAATTGCGATAGGAACACCAAGAATTATCAATAATTCCATTGGTCCAAGAGCAATTAGTTTGACCATAATCTTTTCGTTTCTCACGAAGATAACACCCTTAACTTGATTAAAAACTAATACCTTTGAAGCATGTTTTTTAGCACACTATTAATTGGATCACCTGGCCTACCTGAAATCATGGTAGTTTTGGTAATCATTCTACTACTTTTTGGAGGAAGAAAAATTCCTGAATTGATGAAAGGCCTTGGAAAAGGCATCAAGGAATTCAAAGACGCTTCTAAAGACGATCCGGCCGACAAGCAGATTCAAGACAAGAAGGATTAAACTCCAACCATTTAGTTCAAATGGCCAACATCGCTTCGTACCACCAAGCGCTTAAAGACAATTCTACCACTGTAAGAAAAACGGTTGATGAGTTTCTGACGCGCATTGACCAAAACCGACATCTCAATGCATTTTTAGCTGTTTATGCCGATGAGGCTAAAGCAGCTGCAGATGCTATTGATCAAAAGTTGAGTAATGGTAACGGGGGAAGACTGGCTGGTGTTGTAATTGGAATTAAAGACAACATCTGCTATGCCGACCATGGCGTACAGGGTTCTAGCAAAATACTAGACGGATTTGAATCTTTATACAGCTCAACGGCCGTTGAAAGGCTTCTTGCCGAAGATGCCGTAATTATTGGCCGCCTTAATTGCGATGAGTTTGCAATGGGAAGCTCTAATGAGAATTCGGCATTTGGAAATGTGCTTAATCCACTAGATAATGAGCGCGTTCCGGGAGGTTCTTCTGGTGGTTCTGCGGTTGCAGTTGCAGCCAACCTTTGCCATGTATCGTTAGGATCTGAAACTGGAGGGTCGGTTCGTCAACCAGCATCATTTTGTGGTATTGTCGGTGTAAAACCAACCTATGGCCGCGTTTCTAGACACGGATTATTGGCCTTTGCATCCAGCTTTGACCAAATTGGACCGTTTGCTAAGAATGTGGAAGACGCGGCTTTGGTGTTAGAAGTGATTTCTGGGGCGGATGATTTTGACAGCACAGCATCAAGCAAGCCTGTTCCGAATTATACCCCGAAAAGTGCAGAAAAGAAGCGGTTCGCTTACTTCAAAGATTGCTTAGAAAACGAAGCATTAGACCCAAGTATTAAGCAACAATTTTTAACTGTTGTGGATAAAATGAAGGTAGACGGGCATCAAGTAGATGCCGTTGCTTTTCCAATGCTTGACCACCTGATTCCTACTTATTACGTGCTTACTACAGCCGAAGCATCATCCAATTTATCGAGGTATGATGGAATGAGATACGGCTATAGAAGTGCTTCTGCTACAGACTTGGAAAGCACATATAAATTATCTCGGTCAGAAGGATTTGGGACCGAGGTAAAAAGACGAATTATGCTTGGAACATTCGTTCTATCAGCTGGATATTACGATGCATATTATGGTAAAGCGCAGCGGGTAAGACGCTTACTTAAGAATACCACCGATAGTCTTTTCGAGAATTACGATATGATTCTCTCTCCAACCACCCCAGATGTGGCTTTTAAGTTTGGCGAGAACTCTGAAGACCCTATAAAGATGTACCTCGAAGACATTTTTACTGTGCTAGCCAACCTAACTGGAATACCAGCTATTTCGGTTCCAATGGGAAAGAAAGATGGATTACCATTTGGTATGCAGGTAATGGCAAATCAGTTTCAGGAGGCAGACATGTTTACCTACTCTAAGTACATAATGGACGATTGCTGCCAGTAACTCGTCTAAAAAGTTGATAGCTTCTTGTGGTTTGCTGTCAATACTCCACACACGTTAGATAATTTTATAGCCTAATGGTGCGTTACAGAAAAACAATAGGGGAAAAGATGTTGAGAGCAGGACTACATATTGTATTGGCTGTAATGGTCTCATTGCCATGCTTAGCAGCAGACCCCGACACGTCTAAAACAGAGATTCTGAAGGACGACCCTATCCTTGCCGCGCTTGACAGTATGGCAACCGCCAAGTATTTCGAGTCTAGTGAGTTTACTAGCAACAGGAAGCTCCTAAACACGCACAAATACAAGGAAGATGAGGTTCCTGTATTTGACAATGCCCATTACGTAAAGGCTTTTAAAGAAATGGACCAAAAGAGTCCTTTCAATTTTGTTTACAACGAACCTGTTAAGGCCTACATTAATGCTTATGCTGGGAAAAACCGCGAGAAGGTTGCCAGAATGATGGGGTTGGCCGAGCTCTATTACCCAATGTTTGAAGAAGCCTTAGATAGGTACGATCTTCCGCTAGAGTTGAAGCATTTGGCTATAGTAGAATCTGCGCTTAACCCAGAGGCTAAATCAAGATCTGGCGCCATGGGATTATGGCAGTTTATGTACAGAACGGGCAAGATTTACGATTTGAACTCCACTTCTTATGTAGATGACAGACGAGACCCTTACAAATCGACACAAGCAGCTTGCGAGTACTTCCGTTTTCTGTATGATATGTTTGGAGACTGGCAAATGGTTTTGGCAGCTTACAATGGTGGACCAGGAAACCTCCTAAAAGCCATTAGACGTGCTGGTGGCAAGCGAGATTACTGGGAGGTAAGACCTTTTCTAAGCAAAGAAACACAAGGCTATGTTCCAGCTTTCTTTGCGGTAAACTATGTAATGAACTATGCCTCAAAAAACAACATTTATCCGGTTAAGCCAGCATTTTTTAGCTACGAGTTAGACACAGTTACCGTACGAAAACACACCAACCTAAACACGTTGGCCTCGGTACTTCAAATTCCTGTAGAACAGGTATTATTCTTAAATCCTACTTACAGACAGGCCATCATTCCAGCAACGAAGGATGGAATGACCCTTTGTTTACCGAAGGAAAAGATTGGTATTTACCTCACCAATCAGGAATCTATATACGAATTGGGTGAGGAAAAAGTAAACGATGCGTACGCCAACCAAGGCGAAATAATGCAGGATGTGCGCAAGACGCATAAAGTGGTTCGGGGAGAAACACTTGGCGGTATTGCAGCTAAATATCGCGTAAGCTTAAACGACTTGAGAGATTGGAATAGCATAAGAGGAAACCTCATTAGAGAGGGTCAGAGTTTAGTGGTGTATGCACGAACGGCAACAAAACCAACAACCTCATCTACCAGTACAGTTACTGCCTCAAATAGCCAAGAGGGACGCTTTCATGTGGTACAGGCAGGAGACACGCTTTGGGACATCGCCAAAAAGAACGGTTTAACGGTAGATAAACTCAAAGAACTGAACAATATTAACAACCACTATCAACTTAAAATTGGTTCTAAGCTGAAAATTGGCTGATATGAAAAAGCTACTCCCTTTCTTTCTTATTCTACTTGCAGTTACAGCCTGCAATGCACCCGAAATGCCCCTACCTGGTGTTACAGGTAAGGCTGGTGAACTCGTAGTTGTGATGGACGAAGCTCTTTGGAAAGGCCCTGCTGGAGATACCGTATTCAGCATTCTTACCAAAGATGTATATGGGCTGCCACAGCCAGAACCAACCTTTAATGTGGTGCATATTAAGAGTTCGGCATTCACCAAAATATTTCAAACGCACCGAAATATCGTTTACCTAAACGTGAAAGAAGGGCTTAAAAATACTATTGAGTTAAAGACCGATGTTTGGGCAAGCCCACAAGTGGTAATTGACATTTCGGCATCGTCTATAGATGAGTTAAACAAGATAATTGGGGCCAACGCCAACAACATTGTAGGGCATGTTCTCAATAAAGAGCAAAGCCGAATTTTAAGGAGCTACAATGCACAATTGAATAAGACCGTAGCAAAGGATTTGCAAGCCAAATGGGGCTTAAAAATGAGCGTTCCGGATGGTTATAATTCTATTAGCGAAGAAGAAAACTTCTCTTGGCTGCGTTACGAAAACATCGACATCAACCAAAACATACTTGTGTACTCTGAGCCGTACGAAAAACAAAACACGTTTAGCAAAGAAGGAATGACGGAGGTGCTAAATAAGCTGGGCAAAGCCCATATTCCGGGTCCGGATGAGCGTACGTACATGTCTATTTACCCAGATTACCCTCCTAAGTTTGAAGCATCTTCTATTGGAGATAACTATGCCGCTAAGTTGGTAGGATTGTGGAACGTAGAAGGGGCACTTATGGGTGGTTCTTTCGTTTGCTATGCCTTTTTAGATGCTACAGGCACGCGAGTAATCTATCTCTACGGATTTGTATTTGCCCCAGGCAAGAACAAGCGAAATTATGTGCGGCAAGTAGATGCCATTCTCAACAGCACAGAACTTAACTAGTAGGAGAGGTAAAAGATTGTTGGACAACTTTGCTTCCAACAATTTATCTTTAGTGCCTAAACCTTATTCCTACATCATGAAAAAACTCTTACTCTTTACTGCTGCGGTATTTACAGCGGCTGGTGCTTTTGCACAATCTTGTAATCCAGATGGAGCCTTTGCCAATGCAGCTCCGGGGCTTTACCCGCTAGGGCCACTAGGCCCAACTTGCGACCTTACTGCTCCTAAAACTATTATTAGTCTTACCGATACCTTGGTAGATGGACCTACAGGACCCATTACTCTTTATATAGATGCTATGCGAGTTAATGCTGTAGAGGGACTGCCTGCTGGCTTGTCGTTAGGAACAGATGTTGAAGCATCTTTTGATGCCAACGGCCCTTGGGGATATTGGTATAACACAGGTAGTGTACCTAACCAATCATCTGCTGTAGGTTGCGCCTTTGTTTATGGTTCTGGGGGAGATTGGGATGCTGCCATTGGTGGTGGACCAAACAATGATGGTGTTTATCCATTGGTGTTTACCATTGATGCGCGTGTAGCAGGAACAAATCCAGATGTGAGTTTCCTTATCCCTAACGGAACTTACGTTAGTAACATTAGCCCAAATTTTGGAGGCGGGCCCTTGTACCTCTATGACACCTTGGTTGTGGCAAATGATTATGCCAACATAAGCACGATAATTACAGGAAGCGAGAATGTTGATCCAGCTTCTCCTTACACCTATTCTGTACCAAACGAGCCTGGCGTTACCTACGCTTGGACTGCTACCAACGGAACAATTACTGGCGGACAAGGAACCAATGAGGTTACTGTAGAATGGGCAGGAAGTGGAAGCATTGAAGTGCTCCTTACCGATGGTGGATGCCAAGGAGTAGACCAGAAAAGCGTAACTGCCAACCCTACAGGATTGGACGAAATTGCTGGCATCAATGCCAGTGTTTATCCAAACCCAAGCAATGGTCTTTTCAATCTACAGTTAGATAACACAGATGCGCTAAGTGTGCGTATTATAGATGTATCTGGCCGCGTGCTAAGAAGCAATACGCTTTCAGGTTCTACGCTTTACAGCTTAGATATGCAGTCTGCACCTGTAGGAGTATATATTCTTGAGCTTGAAACCACAGAAGGCAAGACCTTTAAAAGGTTGATTAAGCAATAAGCTTTGTTTTACTGAAATGAAAAGGCCACTCCTAGGAGCGGCCTTTTTTTGTTTGGTGGTGGGTCACAGAGACCTCCGAGGTAGCTAGACCTAACAGGTTCCTAAAACCTAATAGGTCTTGCCTAACCAAACCTTCAAGGTTTCTAAAACCTTGAAGGTTTTTTCGTTCTTCTACTCCACCAACGGAATTTTAAGCTGCTTGCTGCCGCTTTCGGCTTCTAAACTCAGAATGTAAAGCCCTCGCGCTAGCTGCTGGGTTTCTATGGTGGTTTGCAAGGCTTGCTGCGTGTAGCTTTTGCGCAGCATTTCTTTGCCATCTATGGCATACAATACCAAGTTGAAGGTTTCGGTTTCTGGGAAACTAAGTTTAATGGTAAGGTTATCTGTTGCTGGTACAGGATAGGCCTCAAAAATGACGTGCTGATACGGTTCTGCTACGGTGGTATAATCCACATCAAACACAGCAATAATGGTGTCTATGCCTGCAATTACCACCGATGCCTCTACGCTATCTTGATGCGGGAAAATGGTATTACCAGAGGTAGATTCCCAGTGAGAGAAGGTAGCCTGAGGGCCATTAGAAACCACCCGGGCGTCTAGCAGGTTGTCCATATTACCAAAGTAGGCGCCTGTCCAAGGTAATTGTTCGTGCCAAAGGGTGTTTAGTTTCACCTCTCCTACGTTTGCTGGCTCACACATAATGGTTAAATCATACGGACCAGTAATATCATAGCAGCCAACCATTCCTACTTCTAAGTTGGCACATCTGTCTTCAATAAAATCGCGCATTTCTTGCACGTTTCCGTTCCATTCTGTCATGGTGCCGCCCCATCTATCAATATGTCGGGGCATTTCTGGTGCTATGGTTGCAATCATACTATCAAACGTAAACAGCATGTTTTCGCAAGAGAAAACGGTGTTCATGTGATCCGCGTAGCGACTGTAATACAACTGCTCGAAGTCTGGGCTTTCGTCTAATAGCTTCAAGAATATCTGCTCATGCTTGCCTTCATCTTCTCCTCCCCACCAATTCCAGTCTGCCAAGTAATCGGCAATGCCTTCTATATCGCAAGGCTCTGCATCTGCATTGGTGTTGGGCACGCCAGAGTAGTTTATGTAGTAATCGAAGGTGGCATCAAGGTCCCAAATCATGTATCCCCATCATTTGTGGGTTCCGTCTGGATTTTTGCCACGCCACCAAGCTGTGTTGTAGTTAAGCCAATCGGATGCTACCACGTTTAGGTTGGTTGCCATGTAATCTATCAGACTATTGAATTGCAATTCGTCATCTACCAATTGATAATTGGCTGGGTTACCCATATCGTTGTTGAGGATAAAGTCGCGGAGTACGCCCCACTCTTGAAAAGCATCTGCCCCACCATATTCTGCTTGGGTATTGCCCCAAGTAGATAACCATTGAAGGTCGTACTTGCCTTGGTTGTAGTTGTAATCGGTGTAATCGTGGTCGTTCGGCTTTTCGCGCAAAGCGTATACTCCCCAATATTCTCCGTTTAGGTAAACAATGGCACGCTCTACAGAACGTACATCCACCTTCATATCGCCATTCTTGCACAATGTATGCACATACTCATCTCGGATGTGGCAACCACCATCGTGCACGTTATTCGAATTGGCAGGAACGTTATCGGCAGGGTAATTATCGTCTCCAGATGCACGCAGAATAATGCGTTGGTAGGCGTCTCTATCGTAATAATCGAAGATGGTGTCTTCCAACTCGGCTGCATAGCCCATCTCGTCTCTACAAATCCAATCTAAGCTTCGCTGAAAGTTAACCCATGAATCCTGACCGTGGCTATTCAACTCTCCATAGGCCATGGTTGTTCTCACGCCAGCGGCATTAAAGTATTCGGCACTTCCGTGAGGTCTCAAACCTTGGTTTCCGTTGGCCAAAGTAATTATGTCATTGGCTGCTACAGAAAAAACAGGGAGCGAAACATCCTCATCAATCAAGTAAGTGTTGAATTCTATAAAACTGGGTAGAATATCTGAGTTAGAACTAAACGAACGCAGCTTAAGAACCTGTGTGTTGGAGACAACCAATGCACCCGGAAAAACAGGAGAAGAAGCCGTGGGCAGCGTACCATTTACGGTGTAACGCACAGTAGCATTGGCAGGTGTATTTGCAAGCTGTATACCAACCGAACCATTAAAAAATCCGCCCGATATGTTCACTTCTGGCTTTTCTGCATACCCATCTCTATGGCCATTGCTTCCGTTGCTTGCATCTGGCGTTGGGGTAATGTCTATCACCCATGTTGAGCCTCCATTTACATCTCTACAGAATGAATGACCGAGTTGGGTTCTACCTAAGGGAATGTTATTGATGATGTTGGTGTCTGGGTCTGAAAAAACAATTTCTTCGGTGTCTTTTGTCTGCTTGAGTTTAAAGTTGGTGTGGTATTCTCCGCCCAAAACTTCGTCTCTGCCATCGCACCAAAACACGATGTAGCCATTGCCAGGAATGGTTGTTCCTGTAGGTATCCTCCATTTGTCGGGGTTGTTTTCGCTATCGGAAAGAAAGTACCCTCCAATGTTGGCGCTAGCGCCAGATGTGTTGTAGAGCTCTACCCAATCTTCAAAGTTGCCGTAGTTGTCGGTAAACTGGTCTAGATTAGAGGCCGAAAACTCGTTTACCACCACTTGTGCGTTGGTTGTAAGTGCAAGAAATGCTACAGAAAACAGGCAGGTATAAATTCTTTTCATAGGAGACGTTTGAAGCAAGTTAGCTTAATTGTTAAACCAACATTACGAAAGACGCCTGTAATTGTTCGAAGTTGTCGGCTAGTTAACCACTAGCTTTTTGCTGATAACGCCCTTGTTACTTGTTAACTGAACAAAATATATCCCTGAAGAAAGGTCTAGCTGAATCAACTTGTGGGTTGACATAACCTCTTCTTTGTACACCAACCTACCCAAGGCATTAAGCACTGCTACACTTTCTATTACCAAGCCATTTATGGATGATGAGACTGTAAACTCACCAGATGTTGGATTGGGGAATAGAACGATAGATTCTTGCAGTTCAAGCTCCTCTACACCGAAGAATACCGTACCTGCCAACATAGAAGCGGTATTTGTGCCACAGGCATTGGTTACCGTAAGCGTAACTATATGTATGAAGTTATCGGAATAAACATGCTGCGGAGGAAACCGTTCTGTTGAGGTGGTTCCATCTCCAAAATCCCAGAAATAAGTAGCGCCTTCTTCTGGCGATGAGAAGAAAAATTGGTTGGGCTGAACTTGGTCTAAATGGATAACGACTTCTGGCGTACAGCAATCCAAATTATCGAATGCGCCATCAAACTTTTCTTGGCAATAATCCTTGGCAAGAAACAGTGCTTGGGCTGAAGAAAACGAGTCATTAATATCGTTGGTATCTCTTGCCCATAACGCCCCGTAATGAATGTATTCGGTTGCGCCAGAGTCGAAGTCAAATGGACCAGAAGAAATCATGAACCTTCGGTCCAGGGGAACATTTCCAGCTGTTTGCTCCGTCCATAGCGGCTGTGGCACTCCTCCCGTTCCATATCCCATTGGATCAGACATAGCGGGAAACATGAATTGGGCAGGAACATTTACGTTGCATCCTCCATTTGGATGACCTGTGGCACCATAACACATTGGAGCTCCGTCTATCCATACACCTCGCATGTAATTGTAATAGTCCAATCCGGTTTGCGGGTCTCCTTGAACACCAGAGGCATTGTTGTGATACACAAAGCGTGACATCATATTACGCTCTGCAAGTTCATCCACTATTCCATCTCGGTCGTTATCAACTCCATCATTAGGTGCCGCAAAAGGTCCTTGAAAAATGCCCAAACCTGCCGCTGGCGGATGTGCCCCATAATGCTGAGGACTACCCGTACCATCCATGGCAAAACCATTGTAGGTAAATCCTAGATGACGCATCACTTCGCACTGCACATAATCATCTTCCGCAAATCCTAAATCAGTATCGGTCCAAAGACCTATGTAGGTATCGTGGTAATCAATACTGCTTTTGTTAATTACCTCGTATCTGTAAAAGGTCTGATTGTCTAGCGGATCGCAAGTTGAAAAGGCATACGCCATGCACCGAAGCTCAACTCCAAGGGGTTCAGAATTTGATTCGGTGTGCATATCTCCCATGTCATTCTCTACCCACCACAAACATTGATCGCCAAGCAAGTGGTAATCCTTGTTTGTTGGTACATCAAAAGCAAAGGCGGGGTAGTCTCCATCATAGGGATTATAAATTTCGTCATTGTTTACGTCTCTAAAGGGTGCATTGGCAATGGCTAAAGCGTAAGGGTTTCCCACGGCAGGCCATTCCAAAATATCCTGAGGAATTACATATCCAGATTGATTAACTCTTACCCTGAATTCGGCAACTTCCCATCTATTGAGTTTGTAAATACGATCATGATTAAGGCATGCAATGGAATCTACCTGGCCATTTTGATCCAAAGGCCCAGGCCAAAAATCCTCTCCAACCTGTCTAAATCGCACTGCCGCCACGTGCGGAACGTCTACAGGGTCTTGGCCTCCTATCCAGAATGCTCCCGCAAAAAAACTGTGTTTGCCACTCCCCGCTGGAACTTCATATTGTGCTACGCCCTGTTGATCCCACCAGGACGAACCGCCCAAGTTTATTCTAGCACGTACATTATTTACATCGAGATAAGCACTCGAAGTTGGCGGCAAGCATTGAGCCATTCCAAAAAGGGCCAAGCTTATGAGAAATAGAGAGGTAAAGAGCTTTTTCATGGTTGTGGAGATTGAACAATGAGACGTTTGGTGGTCATTCCTTTATTGGTTGTGATTATTGCTAGATAAAACCCAGTAGAGAGGGCTAAATCAATGCTCTCGGCTGTAAGTTCATTGGATGCATGGTAAACCACTTCGCCCAATACATTTACTATATCTATCTGTTCTATTTGAAGCCCTTCTTGGGTACTTGTAAGAGTAATTGTTCCTGAGGTCGGGTTGGGATACATTAGTAAGTCTGTGCTGTTCAGAACCTCATCGTTAATTCCAGTACCCGTATTAATGGTGTTAAACGAGTAAAGTGGGTGTGTTTGATTGACTATGTCGTCCAAACATTGATAATCTACATATGGTTTCCGAACCCGTAGCTTAATCTTAACATCAGACTCTAGGATTTGATGCCCTTCTTCTAGCAAGGGAATGCTTACCCACATTGCGTCTTTAAATACTCGTCTTTTAGCAGGATCTCCGGGTTGGTAATTGTTCTCAGAGAGCTTGGTAAACATGAATTGGCCTTCATCGTACAATGGCACATCATCATTTGTTTCGAAGCCGTTGTGTCCGAACACATAGATATAGTGTCCACCACCCATAATTGGCTCTTCAGTAACGGTTTCTACAGTAGATGTTGGATTCCAAATCATGTCTGCACCATTATCGGCTTGTAACCAACTATTCTCGCCAAAGGCCATATTAAGGCGCTCGCCTGTTTCAAGATTAACAGCATAGCCCGGGAACCAACTCATTCCCATAGTACCGCTTCCGTCTGGGTTTCCGTTTTTATCTACCGATGGACTTAACCGCAGATTAAACCTTTGTTGATCGTTGATTGCTTGTACATGAGCATCGGCTATTTCCAAAACGGCACATCGAGTCCATTTGCTTTGGTCTGCTGTTATTACAATATCTACGGAATGTAAGTTATCCAGGTCATTCAAGGATTTGAATTTATTCCATGTTGGAGACGCCATGCTATCTGCATGACTTGACAGTTTGTAGGGAGCCCAGGTTCCATCTAGAACGTCTTCAAAACAACCTTCAGGGTCACCACTATAATCGCTATTCGCTGGGTTGTTTGAATTCTCAACCATACCTGACCGAATCCAATTTGAGAAATGACCAATCTCGTCAGTATCGTGCAACCAAGTCAACCATGGGTCAGTGCTCTGTTCTATCGAACAAGAAAGGATGTAATCGCACCCTCCAACATAATCGTCAACTTGTTTTACCTGAACTAGCATTCCCCATTCTGGAATGAGCTGCTCATCTCCTATGCCAATTGGGGTGTCAGAGTAAATTGTGTCGTTTCCTCCTACTGGGAACAGTTTCCAACCTGCTGCTGAGTCAATACCGCTTAGTTCCACCATCATCTCAAATGCAGGAACCAAACTTGGGTTTATTATTTCAACTCTAATGGGACCATGGTCGAAATCGTAGACAGGATGATAGATGCGATTTTGGCTAGAAACAAAGAGCGAATCGTGTGTTCCGGAAACAAATTCCAATGCCCTGGCCATGTTGCCAGAGCCTTCGAGACGTTTGATTTGAACGCTCTGTGCGTAAACATGCACCATGCTCAGAAATAAGATAATAAGTAGTGCCAAGAGAATGGCAAGGGATTGTTGCAGGTTTTTCATGGTTCATTGATTTAGCATCAAATTACCATGAGCAAGGTGCAACAACCAAGGTTTTCAGCGCAATCTTGGTTGCATTAATTACGTCTCAACAGCGTGTTCCAAATTGTTCGGATAAATTACACTTCTAAGCCCCCTAGCTTGGGTTATATCAACCCTCTCGATTTCAATTCTAGGTACTTGTTTACCGTGTTGGTGGTGAGGTCTTCTGGCCGTGTTTTAATGGCTTGTATTCCAACATTTCTGAGCTCATAAACCACCTGCGTAAGTTCTTCGCTCAACTTATCGGCCAATACTTTTGATGCCATATCTAATGTGTTGGCTATTGGCTTTTCTCTGAACTTTTCCAGTTCAGTATTCTCAAAAAAGATTACCACCAAAAGATGGTCGCGGTTAATTCTACGCAGCATTGGCAGCACGCGCTTTAGCGCATTGATGCTTGGGAAGTTGGTAAAAAGGAAAAGCAACGATCTATTCCGAACCCGTGTGCCTACATGATTGAATAGTTCGGCAAAGTTTGCTTCGTACGATCTGTTTTCCTGATTGTAAAGCGAGTCTAAAATCCTGTTGAGTTGGTTGTTTCTTCGATGCGCAGGAATAAATGTTTCTACATCCTTAGAAAAGGTAATAAGACCAGAATGGTCTTGGTTTTTAAGCGCAATATTCAGGATAGATAGGCTGGTATTGATGGCATAATCAATGAGGCTCATACCCCCAAACGGCATTCGCATGGCTCTGCCAGTATCAATTACGGCATATACCCGCTGAGACTTTTCGTCTTCATAATTGTTTACCATAATGTCACCTGTTCTGCTACTTGCCTTCCAGTTTACACTTCGCGGATCATCTCCTAAAACGTACTGTCTAATGTCGCTGAACTCGTAACCATGCCCAATTTTTCGCATGCGCCTAATTCCTTCGTCCTGCCGAACTGCGTTAAAAGCCATCATTTCAAACTTTTGCATTTGCTGAAATGAAGGGTACACTTTTACCGATTGTGGTTGCTCTATTTGCTTTCGGTATTCCACCAATCCAAGAGGCGTTTGAAAAAGGATATTGATGTTGTTAAACTTGAATTCACCCCGCTTTACAGGCGTTAGTTTGTACGAAATCCATCGCGCACTATTCGGCTCTAATTGTTCCTTCAGCATAAAGTTTCTAAGCTGAAATTGAATTGGAACTTCATCTATTATCCGAATGCTAACTGGACGGTTATTCTCGTTTATCAGATGAAGCCTTACCTCATTCTCATCACTCATCGAAAACAACGGAGCTACCTTTCTTTCTGCTTCAATCTTCCCTGCCATTTTGAAGGACATTCGCAGTTCAAACAGCACACAGGCAAACAAAAGCACTAGCCCAAATACCGCTACGTAAACGAGAAATCCCCACGAGAAACCGAACGCAAAAAGTGCTGCGCAGGCTCCAAGCAAATAAAAGACTCGGTTAGTAAGGAATATGGGTCTCAGAAATTTCATCTAGGAACCTCAATCTCTTCTAAAATTCCATCAAGAAGATCAACAGAAGTAAACCCTTCCATTTCTGCACTTGCACTAGGTATTAGTCTATGATTAAGCACCGGCACACATGCCCGTTGTACGTCATCTGGCTTCACGTAATTACGTCCATTAAGCGCTGCAAAAGCCTTGGCAGTTCGCATAATGGCCAGTGAAGCACGAGGCGAAGCTCCAAGGTAAATGGATGTGTGATTTCGTGTAGCGTGAACCACTTTAATGATGTACTCCAAAATTTGAGGTTCGATGTGAACATCTTCGATAAACCGTTCGCACTCCTTCAGTTTTTTGTCATCAAGAACCACATTCACTGTCTCAAAAATCTTCTGGTCAAAATCGTTTTTAAAGCGATTAAGAATGCCCATTTCTTCCTCTTCTGTAGGATATGGCACCTTAATTTTAAACACGAAGCGGTCTAATTGCGCCTCTGGCAAACGGTACGTTCCTTCCTGATCTATCGGGTTTTGAGTACCAATAACCAAGAAAGGATAGGAAAGTTTATGGGAAACCCCTTCCATGGTAACCTGACGTTCTTCCATTACCTCAAATAGGGCCGCTTGGGTTTTGGCAGGCGATCTATTGATCTCATCTATCAGAACGATGTTCGAAAAGATTGGCCCTTTATGGAACGAAAAGTTGCCGCTTTTCTGGTCAAAAACCATTGTTCCCAACACATCCGATGGCATAAGGTCTGGCGTAAACTGAATCCGCTTAAAACCAACATTCAACGTTTTGGCAATCAACTTTACCAAAAGCGTTTTTGCCACTCCCGGAAATCCCTCCAAAAGCACATGACCATTGGTAAAAAGAGCCGCCAGCGTTTCTTCTATGGCGCTATCCATTCCAACAATCACCTTCTGTACTTCAGCCTTAATTCCGGTCAAACTTTCCGAAACTGGGTTGTAAATAACTTCCTTTTTCACTTCCACTATTGGAGCAGGAGCCGCTTCTGCAGCAGTAGTTTCGGGAGTTGGCGCAGCTGAAATATCCTCAGTTTCTTGCTTCTTCGGTTCTTCAGAACCTGTTGATTCTTCTATCATTTTCTGGCGTTTTTATAGTAGTCTTCAAGGTGATTGTACAGGGTTACCACTTCGCTAATTTTTGAAATGGGGTTGTACACTATTTTCAATTCTAGTTGTATTATTTCTCTGACTTTTTGCTCGTCTATCCTCGACTTTTTCGCGATTAGAATTGCTGCGTGTTCATCTTTTCTATCCCGATGAATTCCGTAGTGTCTGCGATTGAAATTATCGAACATACGCATGAGTTCAACCGCTAAAAACCGTCCGCTTTTAGCTTGATGATACAGGATTCCCAACGATTTGGCGAAGGCAATTGAAGTATTCTCAATTGCTGGAATAATTGGAATAATGTTTTGCTCTCTTTTGGTTCTGAAAATCAGAAATAGGAAAGTAGAAAACACCAAGGTGAGCCATGCATATTTAAGCGGAGGATTCTCAAAAATGAACCGCAAGGGCGTTTCAGATTTTGGATACTCATTCATTGTTGGGCGGTAATACTGATGGTAGCCATCCCAAATAACTTGCTTGTTATCTATATGAGCCAGCGCCTCATTTGTGTACTCCAACCCATCTTCATTCAACAAAAAGTAATTGGTAAATAGGATGGGATTTACATGCAGAATTAGTTGTCCTTCTCCAATTTTTGCTCTAAAGAAATTCTGAAAAGTGGTATCACTTCCACCATCGTTTGTGTAATAACCCAGCGGTTCGAAGTAGCTCCAACCCGCTGTGTCTAACCCTTCGACTCGGTCGTACTCGTACGCTGCTTCATACTCATATTCATCATCCTCCCATTCTGTCGAATCGGCTTCACCCGCATATTCGTCATCATTCCAATATGTGGTGTCTTCTTCTACAAGTTCCTCTTCTTCAATTTCTATGTCGTTAAAGAAGCTTTCAATCAGGGTGTCTTCCTCAACCTCTTCTTCGCTAGAATCTGTAAGGTAATTTGGGGCTTTGGTTTGCATAAAACTCCACCAAATGTCATTCTCACCTTCCTCGCCTTTGTACGCATACCTATGCTTTTTCTTTGCGCGGTTTGTGCGCGGGAATATGGATTCAGATAACGTCCAATCCTGATTACCTAGCCATACCTTATGCTGGTTCAATTCCTCATAAAATGCATCCGAAAACTGGCTACTTACAATAACTGCGGTGTTGCCTCTTTCAATAAAATCAAACAATGCTTTTGCCTGCGCAGAATCTAGATAAGGGTAGCCTCCAACAAAAAAGTAATTGACGTTATTAATGGTGTCTAAACTTTCGGTAACAGGTGCATCTGTAACCTGCAACCTTTCTGAAGTAGAAGAATCTAGCAGCGCCTGAAACACGGTTAAATCATACGGTCCGGATGTAGTTGTCCTTAAAGTAGGAGTCCAATTGTGTGACGGCTGATACAGCATAACGAACAGTGCGATAGCAACCGCAACTATGCCCAAAAGCACAAAAATGCCAATATTGCTGTTACTCTTGCCCGCCACTTATCTTGTTTTTAAGCTGATCTAAACTTTCTGCAATTCCAGCGTACTGGGTTTCGGTTACAGCCGCTTCGCCATACCACACATCGTCAAACGTATTTACCGCAATTTTAAAATGCGCCAAAATGGTGCCGTCAGAAAGCTCCAATAAATAGTTCTCGTTGGTTTTTCGCTTTTTCCAGATGATCATTTCCGCATCAATCATGGTTTGCAAAACCATTAAAAACTTGATGCGCAACGCACTTTTATAATCAAATAGGTCTAGCGCTTCTTGGTAGATTTTGGTGAGAGCAACCATCGGAAGATTCTCTTCTGCATCTTCTAATGATGTTGCCTCAACCCTTACTTGAGCCACCTCGGTAACGGGCCGTATGTTTTTGATGATGAGAATAAGAAGTCCAACGATAATTATCCCAATAACTGCGTACGCCAAATATTTGAAGGCCGATAGGTCTGGAGCTGCCGAAGGGCTTTTTGATACTTGTTTTGTCTCTTCAACCTTCTTTTCTTCTGGCGAATAGCTGAGGTCTTTGGTGGTGTTTTTCCAAGCCTCTTTATCAATCACCATTTTTCCATCATCCGCAAAGCTTGTGCAGATTGAAAAACCCAAGAATAAAGTGACCAGTAGCAACCTCATTTCGCGAAAACAGATTTGCCAAGAATGGACGCTTTCACAATATCTCCATCATCGGAAGGCGGGAATGCGCTGTCAATTCGCTGATTTAATACTCGCGCAGATTGCAGCTCTAAAAGAGTAAAGAAACTGAGGTGAAATGAGATGTAAATCAGTGCAACAAAAACAAACAGAGTTACTGCGGCAAACAATCCAGGAATAAGGTATCCACCTAAGAATTCGCTGCCACCAGGGACTACAAAGTTTGAAAGAAACGTAATGAGCAAACTGCCCAAAACAATCTCAGAAACCATGGCAATTAAGAACATCGCAAAACCGAAAAACCCCAAAATCACCAATAACCGACCGTATCCTTTTTTCAATAATTGCCGAGTGAGTTTCCAACCACTTAATCCAGCATGAGAGGTATGAAAAACGGAGGTGAAAAAAAGACCTATAAACGGAAACAAAAACGCTAATACAAACACCGATTGTATATAGGTCATGCCTGCCGCTAAAATCAAAGCCAATGCAAATGACACCAGTGTCGCTTGTTTCCAGTTTGCGTTTAACAAGCCTTCTGCTATTTCGTTTTTCAAATGGCGAAAAACAACCCAATGGGCAAAGAGCAAAGCCGATAATAGCACAAGGAAATTGCTGCCCATTAAAAGCTCATTCGAGTGATTATCTAGGTACCACATAGACAGGTTTACCTCAGATAAAATAGGGTTCATGCTTCCATCATTGTTAAGCCCAAACCACCACCAAATGGCAGAAATCACACCGCCAAGCAATACTATTCCTCTAATCAGCCATGGATTTGAACCCAACAAAACCCTAACAGATTCCCAAAATATAGACACACCAGACTGGATGTTTTCAGTAGAAAAAGAGGTGAGGTCTAATGGTTGAGCTGCAACCATGGGCTCATCTTTATCCACCTTAGATTTTGCCACTCGTCTTGGGTACCAAACAAAGTAGAATATGATAAACGCTAGTGACAGCAAAATGGAGGTTAATCTAATTGCCCAATGCACATCTGTAAAGCGGGTTACGTAAGATTCGATTGCGCCAGAAAGAACAAGCAGCGGCATCAAACCAAGCATAATCATAAGGCTTTTACGACCATTTATCCTAAACGAATCGAGGCGAGAATAGGAGCCTGGGAACATGAATCCTTTAGCCAGTACCAAACCTGCCGCACCTGCCAAAACAATGCACGATATTTCTATTACTCCGTGTTGCCAAATGGTAAGAAACGATTCGAAAAACAGTCCTCTCTCAATGAAAAAATATTGGAATACGCCAAGCATAATTCCGTTGTAAATCATTACTAAAATGGTCCCAAACCCAAAAAACAGACTGAGAATAAACGTACGTGCTGAAACCAGAATGTTATTCAGAGTAATGCCAAAAAACATATTGGCCATGTCCGAATCCTTGTAAATGGCCATAGGATCACCCTTTTCAATATTTTCTAGGGTGATTTCAACGTATCTATCACCTAGTATGTACCTAGCAAAGGTTTCGTCATGCATGCTAGAGAATATTCCGATGGCAATGGAAACGGCAAGAATTAAGAATGAAATGAGAAATTCTCGTCTGCCTTCGTACATCGCAAACGGCAGGTCTTCTGACCAAAACTGCTTAATGTTTCGCCAATAATTTCGTTGAGATTTCTGAATTTTTAACGACAATACCTCCACTGCGCCATTCAAATACGCTCTAACCATACGGTTAGGGTAATTGGTACGCGCAAACGAAAGGTCATCTATAGAATCGATGTACAAATCGGTAATCTGATCTGGCCGTGCATCTCCCTCTCTAGAAAGCTCCCTTTCTAGGTCGCTCCATTTGTTCTTATTTTGGTCAATGAAATCTGTTTCCTTCATTTGCTGTCAGGGATCATAAAAGAACGCCTTTAGGTGTTAACATGCAACAATGAGTGTATTAGAATTTGAGAACACACAAGGCATCATGCTGCGGTATACTACGGCCACCGTATTACACCGAGCTGTGGCGTTTTTTATTGACGCTACCGTGTTGGGAATCAGCCTCTTGCTAATGAACCTAGCCTTCGGGAAATTGCCTGAGTTTGCCCGAGGGTTTATTATGGCTCCCATCTTTTTCTTTTACTCGCCTGTAATGGAATTGCTAAACGATGGTCGTTCATTAGGTAAAATGGCTTTGGGTTTGAAAGTTGTTAGAATTGATGGTCGAACGCCAACAGGTTATGATTATTTGATGAGATGGATGTTCCGTTGGATTGACATTTACATGAGTTTGGGCACCATTGCCGCATTGTTGGTCTCGGCTACCCCAAGAAGCCAACGAATGGGAGATTTACTCGCAGATACAACTGTCATTCACACACGTAACCTTCGCGTTCCACTGCAACGAATTCTAGGTTTGAATCAACTGGAATCGTACAGCCCTGTTTATCCTCGTGCCAATGAACTTACCGAATCGCAAGTTTTATTGGCTAAAGAAACCTTGCAGCGGTTTTTGCAACTCAAAAACCCAGCACATATCCAAGCGTTGGATAAAGTTGCCGAACGTATTTCTAATCAGCTAGAAATTGAAAACTCGGAAAGCTCTCACAAGTTTGTGCAAACAGTAATTAAGGATTACATCTCCTTAACTCGCTAGAAATTATCTTACTCGTATTACGTAGGTATCGGTCCACTTGTCGTGCCACATGCGGCCAGAAGAAGAGAAGCCTGTAAATGCTTCGAATGGTACCATTCTAGAAAGTGTGCGAGTAAAAGCACTCCAGTAAGTAGGCTTTTCTCCATTGGCATAAACAACTCTCGTTCCTACTGCCATTTTACCAAACGTACGTCCAGTGGCTCCTTCCATAATTATGTAATAACCGAAAAAAGCTACCCATGTAACTACCTGAATAGCAACGGTGCTTTCTGTACTTAATAACCCTCCATCTGTTGCTCCAAGAAGACCAATAATTGCTCCTAGCACAAAAGAAATGGCGTAAAACACCATCAGGTCTATAAAATAGGTGCCAAACCGCTGACCGCTAGAAGCCAAATTCAGGCTATTGGGGGTTAGTGCATTGCCGTCTAAATTTTCATCTAAAATCACTTCTTCGTTACTCATGATATTGGGAATTTATTGGTTATCGGGTTCTAATTAAAAAGGTGTGGGTCCATTTGTCATGCCACATACGGCCAGAAGACGAAAATGCGGAGACAAACTCAAAAGGAACTATTCTTATAAGCGTTCTAACGACACAGGTCATGAACGATGGCTTATTCCCAAACCTGTCTACCACCTTAGTACCAGAGGCAAACTTACCGAGCGTGCGCCCCGCAAAATGCTCCATTAACGTGTAGTAAACGGGCGGCACAAAATACATTAGCATCAATAATGGAATGTAAGGTCCTTCCATAATCTTGTCAGCGACAGCTGGGTTATTAAAAACACCCAATGCAAGCATTAAAAACATCATGTAAGCCACCATCAGAAACCAAATGGCAATTCCGTCAATAAAATTATTGACAAACCGTTGACCGGCTGAGGCCATGGTCACATCATGAATTGAGAGGGGTTTGCCGTCTAAATTCTCATCTAAGAGAATGTCACTTTGATTCATAAAACGTCTTTAATTGAGATATGACCAAGTAACGAAATTGTTTAACAAACTGCCAATGTTATTTTGGTGTTAAACGTAACTCTTTACCTTTCACTTCTCCCCAGCCCATTTTCTTGAACTCGCCTTTCATCCATTTATCGGTTAAGTCGTTGTAATGTTTGCTAGAAACTTGCCCAGAATTACCTGGCGCGAACATGTTTATGGAATTGGACAAATCGCTCATGTCAATAACCTGTCGGTAGCTAGGACAAACCAAGTGTTTGCCGTAAGGTCGTTCCTTGAAATAGGCACTTTGATGAACCGTATCGGTATCACCACCAATCGGGATTGGACCGATGTTGAACACCTTATCAAACGGCTTCTTTTGCCCAACTGGATGTTCGAAAAGAAGTTGATGAATCTCTCCCCACTTCCATTTCTTCTGATCTTTACCTATGTGATTCTCAAGCCAATGAACGGCTGTAGTGAGTCCTTTCTGAAGCAGCACTTCTCGACCGCCAGCATCTTTCATCCAAAGAGAATTCTCATCGTCCAACAAGCGCATTAGCATGTTTAAATCGTGGCCGTAGAGTTCGGTTATCCCTGCTAAAAGCGGATGGAATGGAGCTCCGACCAAATCAAGCATTAACTTTTTTCCTACGGGTTTAACCAGAAGCAATTCTACAAGCTTGGTTCTGAGAAGCTGATAAATGGTTCCGCCAACTGTTTCGGCCGTTAATTCTCCGTCCCAGTTTAGATAAGTGGCTAAAGCCTGTTTTTCTGCTTCGGTTTTTCCTTCAATTTCTTTCCAATATTGTTGAAACTTAACTCCTGGTCCAGAATAAAAATCCATCTGGAATTGACCCATTTCTTCCTTTGAATATTTGCGGTCTTCGGCCAATAAATCGCTGACTCGTTTAGCGCGAGATCCGCTCATCCAAGAATTCCCTAGAAAGTAGGGATAATCGTCTGTAACAATTTTGTGATTGCACGAAATGATTCGGCCACTTTTGGGGTTCAAACAATGGGGCATTTCTTCAAATGGTACGGAGCCATTCCATTCATCCTCACCCGTAAATCCATTATAAGGAATCAACGTTTTTTCCTTGGAACGGATAGGAACTTTGCCCGTAACCCAGTAGCCAATATTTTCATCTACATCAGCATAAACGATATTCAAAGCTGGAGATGTTAGGTGCTTCACGCCATTCACAAAATCATTCCAGCCTTCTGCTTTATTTATCTCAAACCAACCACGGAAAAGCGGTCCTGCTTCAAAACAAGAAGAAGCTAACGCAACTCGCTTTTCAGGATAGTTTGCCACATCTGAAATGAGCGGTCCGTGATGTGTTTCTACCACTTTTTCAATTACCGCTTTCCCTCCTTTAATGTGAATTACCTCTTCAGTTACAGTTGCTTTTCGTTCTTCTTTACCAAATCGGTAGGTATCCTCATTAATGAATTCCTCCACAAAGAGGTCTTGTATGTCGGTGTAAGCAAGCGTTATACCCCAAGCAATTTTTCGATTATGACCAATAAGCACCAAAGGCAAGCTTGGAATGGAAACACCAGACACTTCCGTCTCTGGGCAATGAATGTGAATCTCGTACCAGATGCTTGGCATTAGCATGGGTAAATGCGGGTCGTTGCACATGTACGGTTTGCCTGTATCGGTTAGTTTACCCGAAATTGCCCATGCATTACTTCCGCCTGTTTGTTGCAAATAAGGGCCGTTTATGGCTTCGAAAGCACCGTTAACATCAAGCTGGTACATCTCGTTGCCATTTGGTAATCCAATAGGATTTTGTGCTGGGTAACGCGGGTCAATTTCCAACGCTCTTTCCATACCTACTTTCTCTACCAACTTTGCTCGCGCAATATCTCCTTGCCACGCGAAGGACATCTGCCAACTCATCATTCTGGAGAATGAAAGCAAATCATTTCGGGTCCATTTTTCTGGCTTAGCCCGAAGCAATGAAAACTCTACGGGCAGTTTTTGAACGCCACTTTCTATATGACTATTGATCCCCATCAGGTACGCATCTAGCAATGGGCCAATTTCATCATCAAGAAAATCTTCGTCTTTTCTCGCTATGCGATGAAACCCAAAAGTCCGGGTGGCTCTGTCCGTATCTACAGCTTCAACACCCACCAATTCTGACAAACGCCCAGTAGCCAATCTGCGGTTCAGCTCCATCTGAAAAAGACGGTCTTGAGCATGCACAAAACCTTGTGCAAATGCAGCATCATGTAAGCTTTCTGCATAAATATGCGGGACGCCATATTCGTCTCGCACAATTCTTACAGAGTTCTTCAGCCCCATAATTGTCAATTCTCCTTCGGTTTGAGGAAGTCTTCTTTTTGAATAAGCGGTAATTAGTTGTTTGAGTACGGAGGCAATCATATGCACGGGTTGAGTTCAGACTAAAGTACGTTTTCAGCTCACATTGTGAAACAGTGCGTTCAACAGCGTATTATTATATAAATTTATGTGTGCCTTACTTCACAGAGCCCCTACAAGTCATGACCAGAATTTTAAGCTTTTTGTTAATTGCCCTCGGAACCTGTATCGGTCTTAACGCAGAGGGACAGGTAATTACGTTTCAGGAAACTGCCCTTTTCAATCGACATCACACAGGCTATTCCATTCTTACAGATACTTCTGGAGGTAGAACCCAGTACCTGATGGCTGGAACGATGCTGGAACCTGGACAGGCGGACAGCACGGATGTACACGTGGTTTACACCGATGACATTGGAACCATCATTTGGCAAAAGACTTACGATACGGGCGAAAACGAGCGCTGTTTGAATGTAGTGCACGATTCAACCGGTTTCGTAATGACCGGATATGTGGATACGATGGGGGCAGCTCATCAGGTTTTTGTGCTCAGGATAGACGGATTGGGAAATGTGGTGGATCAGAAGCGTTTCGAAAGTCCGTTTTCGGGACTTACCCACGGATTGGGCATTCAGCGCACGCAGGACGATGGCTACGTGCTTACCGGTTTTATAGCAGATGGATACGCTATTTGGGAGGATAAGCGTGCATTTGTGCTAAAAATTGATGCGAACCTCAATCCAACATGGTCGCGTTATATCAACACACCTTGGAGTTTCAACCGCGACCATGACATGGGCGAAAGCATTGTTGAAATTCCGGGTCAGGGATATTTCGTTACCGGATCTATGAATATACCGAGGTATCAGTTCTCTTCTTCTGTGCCGAATTTTACCGATCAGGGAGTATTGGCGCTAATGCTCGATCTGAATGGTAATGTGCTGTGGAACACATCGTTTGCCGCACAGGACAGCGTTACTGCCGGCCAGTGGAACGTGGGCGTTAAACCCTATTTCGATGCGGGTTCTAACCTCATTTATCTGATGTCGAATAATGCACAAGCACACCAGTTCAACATTACTGTTTTTGACCTTGCCGGGAATATTGTAAACGATTGGGATTACAGTTACCTATTGAACGGCATAGCCGGATTCGACCTCATTGAAAGCGGTAATCCTAATACGTTAGTTGCCTGTGGTGTGGCGGTTTTCTATGATTTTCTTGCCGAGAGTGGCTGGTCCTCTTACAACTATCCACCCGTTCTTTTGGAGTTTAACAAGACGGATGGCTCCATGGTATGGAGTAACCTTTACAAATTCCCGTCTGAGTATTACGGCTCATTTCCAAATGGATTTTTCACCCCGATTCCGGGAGAGCAGCCCGAATTGTTTACACCGGATATGGTTACACGTGCTCCAGACGGTGGTTATGCCATTGCCGCCTATAGAAGTAACGCTTCCAGTTTTTACGACCTGGAATTGGTCAAAACCGACCAACAGGGTCATACTGTTTGTCCTTATGACACACTGGATTTTGTTCCGATATCTCGCGTCCGTTACGTTTCAGATAGCTTGACCTTAACTTCTGGATTCACCGCAGCTCCGGTTGTTTTTGTTCCGGGTACGTTGCCTTATACGACCGTTTATTGTGCTGATCCAGACACTTGTATATGCGATGTCATTCCCAATTATTCGGTTACAACAACTGACAGTTGTACCTATCAATTCACCGACCTCAGTTATGTCGATTCATGCTTTTCAATCTGTAGTTGGCACTGGGATTTTGGAGATGGAACCTATTCTTCGGCACAAAACCCAACACACACATACGATACCATCGGTTGGCACTTCGTATGTCTTTCTGTAGTAGTCTGTGGAGACCCTGGCGTAATAGAATGTGAAGATCTGATCTGTCAAGACCTCTATGTATCATGCGATACGTGTCTGTGCGAGATTGAACCCGACTTTTCCATTGCAACCAACGACAGTTGCACATTTCAGTTCATGGATCTAAGTGTTGTTGACACCTGCTACGATATTTGCGAATGGTCTTGGGATTTTGGAGATGGCAACACGTCAACCAGTCAAAATCCGATTCACACCTATTCGGCAATTTCAGCGGGTTGGCAAACCGTGTGTTTAACCGTAACGGCCTGCGAGATTATTGATCCTGCGAGTCCTACTCCGCTATGCGATACAATTATCTGCCGGCAGGTTTATGTCGGATGCGATACGTGTTTATGCGAAATAGACCCCGCGTTCAGTTTCTCCACGCAGGACAGCTGTACATATCAATTTACCGATCAGAGTGTTGTTGATACTTGTTTCAGTATCTGTACTTGGGACTGGGATTTTGGAGACGGGAATACGTCAACAGCCGTAAATCCATCGCATACCTACAATTCTGTGGGCTGGCAGACCGTGTGTCTGCAGGTTTCCGCTTGTACCATTGACGGAACATTGGAATGCGACACCTTTATCTGTCAAGATATTTACGTGAATTGCGACACGTGCGAATGCGAGATCATTCCCGGATTCGGTTATGCGGTGAATTACGATTCGTGCTCAGTCAGTTTCACCGATCAAAGCCACATGGCCGATACGTGCTACGACATTTGGGCGTGGAGTTGGGATTTTGGAGATGGAAACAATTCAAACACGCAGAACCCGACACACACCTATTCAAGCACCGGCTGGTACACGGTATGTCAGACGCTGTACGCTGGCAGTGCAGGAACTGTTGTCTGCGACACAACTTTCTGTCAAGACATTTATGTTGAATGTGATACCTGCATCTGTGATATTGATCCTGCCTTTAGTTATACCATTGATCATGATAGTTGCATCGTCTGTTTTGAGGATGAAACAGTGGTGGACACCTGCATGGAAATTGTGGGTCAGAGCTGGGATCTTGGGAACGGTGCCGAAGTGGGTGGCTCCTCGCCATGCCAACATTATAGTGTCAATGGTATCTATACTATATGTTTAACCGTTACCGCTGTTGCCAATGGCGTTGTGTGCGATTCCACGATTTGTGAAGACATCGATATTTATTGCTGCGATTCCGTCAACGGAATTGGGGATTATTACGGTCCTCCGTTGGATGTGCTCATTTATCCGAATCCATTCTCGGAAATGACAACCGTTCGATTATCACGAAAATTGGATAACGGAAGTTTGATTCTTTATGATCTGACTGGAAGGAAAGTTGATGAGTTGACACTTCGTAATTCAATCGGAATATTGAATAGAAACAACCTTTCAAACGGGATGTATTCATTGGTCATTTTGGAAGATGGAAAAGTGGTGTTTAAAGGGAAAATCGCAGTCCACTAAATCGAATTCTTTCACTCTTTTCTATAAATTTTTACTCTGACCGTTTGGTCAATCAAAATATTTACCATTTCTTTGACTGACCGTTTAGTCAACAAAAAGAATGGCGCCAAGATCTCCTGAACAGTTTGCCGAAATCCGAGAAGAGCGAAAGCATCAGATATTGATGGCTGCCTTGCACGTGTTTGCAGAAGACAGCTATCATGGCTCTTCAATGGCGGCAGTTGCAAAAAGAGCCAAGGTGTCGAAAGGTCTCATTTATAACTACTTCGAGAGTAAGGAGGAAATCCTGAAAACCCTCATCATTGATCTCTTCGATGAAATGATGGATTTGCTGGATATTGACCCCGAAATCCCATTAACCAAAAGCGGCTTCATTAATGTAATTGAGGTTAGTATTAACGAAGTGGTTAAAAATCCGCAGCGCTGGAAATTGTACATGTCACTTTCATTTCAGCCAGATGTTATGCCGCTAATGATGACGGAAATGATGCCAAAACTTCAGCCATTTATGATAATAATGAGCAACTATTTTGTTGCCCAAAGGCATGAAGATCCAATGGCAATGATGCGGTATTATTCGGCCGTTTTAGATGGTGTACAAATGCATCTTCTTATGGATCCAGAGAACTTCCCAATAGAGAAAGTGAAACAAATGATGATAGATCAATTTGCATAAAACATGAAAAAACTACTTGCAATACCATTCATACTCGTTGGCCTATTTGCCCAATCGCAAACCGCTATTGAAATAATTAAAAAGGCTGATGAACTTACCCGTGGTGCGTCTTCCGAGGGTGAAATGACCATTCAAATTGTGCGTCCAAAATGGACCCGTGAAATGAAGATGAAAACATGGTCGTTAGGAACCGAGTATTCTTTGATGCTTGTTACAGCTCCTGCCAAAGAAAAAGGAACCGTTATGCTGAAACGCGAAAAAGAAGTTTGGAACTGGATTCCGTCCATCGAGCGAACCGTAAAACTTCCTCCGAGCATGATGATGCAAAGTTGGATGGGGACAGATTTAACCAACGATGACCTTGTGCGACAGTCTTCTGTGGTGGTGGATTACACCCATGAGATTATGAAGGACAGTGTAGTTGAAGGTCGAAATTGTTGGAAACTAAAACTGACCGCAAAGCCAGACGCGCCAGTTGTTTGGGGGCATATTTTCGTCTGGGTTGATAAGGAGCATTACATTCAACTTAGAACAGAATTTTTTGATGAGGATGGTTACCTAATCAACATCTTCAATGCTTATGACATTCAGCAAATGGACGGTAGAACGATGGCCACCAGAATGGAGATGATTCCCGTTGAAAAACCTGGAAACAAGACCGTGCTTATCACCGAAAAAATCAATTTCGATACGGGAGTGACGCAAGAATTCTTCAACACACGTCAGATGAAACAGCTGAAATAACATGCTTTTTAAACTCGCTTGGCGGAATATCTGGAGAAACAAAAGAAGAACAGCCATTACGGTTGCGTCTATCTTTTTTGCCGTGTTTTTTGCCGTGTTTTTGAGAAGCATGCAATTAGGTGCTTACGGCAAAATGATTGACAGTGTCGTACGATTCTATTCTGGTCATGTTCAAATTCACGCCAAGGGGTATTGGGACGATCAAACCTTAGACAATTCTTTCAACCAGAACGACCCAGATTTAGCGGCTATTTCTGAACTAGATAACGTTGAATTAACTGCTATTCGGTTAGAGGGTTTTGGATTGTCGTCAGTTGGAGAAGTTACCAAAGGCGTTATGTTGCTCGGGGTAGACCCAACCACCGAAAATCATTTGATGGGCCTGGGAGATAAGATTCAATCTGGAGCTTTATTCGATGCGAATGATCAATCAGTTATTGTGGCCGAAAAAGTTGCCGAATTCTATCATCTCAGCGTTGGAGATACCATGGTTTTTATCTCGCAAGGCTATCATGGGTCAAGTGCTGCTGCTAAATACCCTGTTTCGGGCATAGCCAAATTCACTGCTATGATACTTAATGAAAGAGCCGTATTATTTCCGCTAAAAGAAGCCCAAAATTTCTTTAGCGCAGATGGTAGAGCAACCTCAATAGCGGTCATAGTCAAAAACCCAAATTCCCTTAAGGAAACAGCTTCTGAGCTACGAACTAAGCTCGATTCAACCAAATTTGAAGTGCTGGATTGGGAGGAAGCGATGCCCGAATTGGTACAAGCCATTCAGGCCGATGGAGCAGGTGGCATTATCATGCTGATGATTCTGTACATGGTAGTGACCTTTGGCATGTTCGGAACCATGCTCATGCTCATTCAAGAACGTGTTTACGAGTTTGGTGTGCTTCTTTCAATCGGCATGTCTCGTTTTAAACTTTGGACAGTCGTTTTTCTAGAAGGACTGATGACCACCATGGTTGGTGCCATGCTAGGCGTAATTGGAGTTTACCCATTAGTGCTTTACTTCTACAATAACCCTTACGAATTTACTGGCGGAGCGGCACAAGCGATGCGCGAACAAGGTTGGGAGCCCGTTTTACCAGCATCTCTCGACCCTTCTATTGCCATTACGCATATGTTGATTATTGTGGTCATCTCGATACTGATTGCATTTTATCCAGCCATTACTATTCGAAAATTACACCCCGTTGAAGCACGAAGAAATTAATCGTTTAGAACAATGATTTTCAAACTCGCTTGGAGAAACATTTGGAGAAATAAACGAAGGACGTTTATAACCCTCACTTCCATTATGATGGCCGTGTTCTTGTCCAATTTCATGATTTCATTGAACGAAGGCGTTTTCGGAAATATGATGGATACCATGACTCGAACATTTCTTGGCCATGTGCAGGTTCATCAAAATGGGTATTGGGAAGACCAAATTCTTGACAACGCGATGGAAGCCGATGATGAGCTGGCCAATCTGATGTTGGCTACCAAGCACGTAATAGCCGTGACCCCGAGATTAGAGAGCTTCGGTTTAGCATCCTTCAAAGAACAAACAAAAGCTACACAAGTTGTTGGCGTAGATCCAGAGTTGGAAAGCCAACTTATGGACCTTGAACAGCACTTGTACGAAGGTCGTATCGTGACGCGAGAAGACAATGCAATTATGCTTGGTTACAAGTTGGCTAATGATTTAAAAGCAGTCATTGGAGATACGTTAGTAATAATCGGACAAGGATATCATGGCGTTAGCGCAGCTGGTAAATATGAAATCGTTGGTTTTCTAAAACTGCCATCGCCAGAACTAAACCGTAGGATGATTGTGATGCCGTTGGCACTTTCGCAATACCTATTCTCTGCTGAGAATATGCTTACAGGTTATACCCTAATAGTTGACGATACGGACAGACCTGAAAAGGCCACGGCTGGCATTATTCCGCAAATCGATACTTCAAAATATGAGGTAATGACCTGGCCTGAACTGATGCCCGAAATGGTGCAGATGCGAACCACTAAAGTAGCTGGTTCATTCATTTATATCGGCATACTTTACCTCATTGCCGGCTTCGGGATTTTCGCAACCATCCTTATGATGATGGCCGAACGTAGCTACGAATTTGGCATCATGCTTTCCGTTGGAATGGCGCGTACTCGACTTATCTTGATGATGGTGATGGAAACGCTTCTGATAACAATTCTTGGAATTTTAGCAGGCTCAGTATTATCATATCCCGCTCTTTATTACATGAAAGTAAACCCTGTTCCGTTAGGTGGTGTTACGGGGGAAATGTACGAAGAGATGGGTATTGAGCCATTACTCATGACCTCTACCGATATCAGCATTTTTGTAGATAATGGGCTATTCCTGTTTGTCATCTCGTGCCTCATCGCACTTTATCCAATTCTCAAAATTTGGAGAATGAACCCTGTGGAAGCAATGCATAAGTAGGGGAAACTGAACTAAGAACTAACAAACACTGATAGAATGTTAATTAAGATAGCATGGAGAAACGTCTGGCGAAATGGCCTCAGAAGCGGTGTAGTTATCGCATCCATCGCCATGGGTATTTGGGCTGGGTTATTCGTAATTAGCGTATCGTCCGGACTGAATGAACAGCGAACCAAAGACGCGCTAGATAGCTACATTTCGCACGTTCAGATTCACGATACCACGTTTGTGAAAGATAATAACGTTGAATTTCGAATCCAAAATTTGGATGAAGTACGAGTAGCGCTGGAAAATAATTCTAACGTAAAGGCTTACGCTGAGCGGGTTGTTCTGAGCGGAATGGTTTCATCATCTGCAGGCGGTTTTGGCGCTCGTATTACAGGAATTGATCCTGAGCAGGAAAAGAACGTTTCTACCATGTCCGAAAAAGTGGTAGATGGCGCTTACTTCGAGGGCATTAAACGCAATCCGATCTACATAGGTAAAAAGCTTGCCGACAAGCTGAAAGTTGAACTCAAAAAAAAGGTCGTACTCACTTTTCAGAAAGACAACGGAGATTTGGTAACAGGCGCTTTCCGAGTAGTTGGTATCTACAAAACCGCCAATTCTAAGGCTGACGAGATGAACATTTTTGTTCAGGCTTCAGATATAAATCGGTTACTGGACGAAAGTGCAGGTTTTCACGAAGTAGCTGTAATTACCAATGACCTTACAATGGTTGACACTACCGCAGGTTCGCTCAGTGCCGCTCTTCCAAACTTATCCGTAAGAAGTTGGAAAGAGGTTTCGCCAGATTTAGGTTACGCTGATGAAATGATGATGCAAATGCTCTATATCATCATCATGATTATTCTGCTGGCGCTTTCTTTCGGTATTGTAAACACCATGCTTATGGCGGTTTTGGAGCGTAAGCGCGAATTGGGAATGCTAATGTCGGTAGGTATGAATAAGACCAAAGTCTTCTTTATGATTGTGGTAGAAACCGTATTTATTTCTCTAGTTGGAGGGCCAATTGGCGTACTGCTTGGCTTCTTGACTGTTTCTTATTTCGGCTCAGCCGGGATTGACCTTTCCGTGGTAGGAAAAGGACTGGAAGAGTTTGGAATTAGTACAATGATATACCCACACCTTCAACCCAAATTTTACATCGATGTAACGGTTATGGTCATCGTGGCGGCCATTATTTCATCCATATATCCAGCACGCAAAGCGCTACAATTGAAGCCTGCAGAAGCGGTAAGAGCCATTTAAAAGAAACTCAACAAGAAAAATCAAACACCATGAGTGCAGTAATTAGAACAAATAACCTTCAGAAGTATTACAATCCTGGCGAACCGTTGGAGGTACGCGCGTTGGATGGGGTGACGTTGGAAATTGAACGCGGTGAATTCACCGCGATTGTTGGTCCATCTGGGTCGGGGAAAACCACGCTTTTGAACATTATTGGAGGCCTTGATCACCAAACAGCTGGAACAGCACATATTGGTGACACCGAGATAACGGCTCTCAACGATAATCAACTGATCGATTTCCGCTTGCACAACATCGGTTTCGTCTTTCAGGCCTACAACCTTATTCCAGTGCTTACCGCAAAGGAAAACGTGGAGTTCATTATGCTGCTGCAAAAAAGGCCAAAGGCAGAGCGAGATGCTAGAACAGAGGAGTTGCTTACCGAAGTTGGCTTAGCAGATAAGATGAATAATCGTCCGATGGAAATGAGCGGTGGTCAACAGCAAAGGGTAGCCGTAGCAAGAGCCTTAGCGTCTAAACCGCAATTTGTTTTGGCAGATGAGCCAACTGCCAATCTCGACAGCCAATCAACAGCAGATTTGCTCGATATTATGGCCGAATTGAACCAAAAAGAACACGTTACTTTCTTATTCTCTACCCACGATCAGCGGGTAATTGACAGAGCAAGACGCGTGGTAACGCTTGAAGACGGAAAGATTATTTCAGATGTGCGCAAGTAGGAAAATAGCATCGCTATTTCTTATTGGATTGCTTTTTCTCAGTGCAGATTTATCGGCACAAGATTCAACTGTTGTTGCGCCCAAGCGAAAGTTTAGTGATGTGGTCAGCATTAAAGGCTATGTCAAAAATCTAAACATTGTTTCGTTTTCGGGTAATCCACTTATCGGAAATTCGGACGAACACTTTCTTCACAATCGAATTAACCTCCGTATTTACCCGGTCAAAAATGTGACTGTTGCGGCAGAATTCAGAAACCGTTTTTTCTATTCGGGAAGAACAGCAGAGACGCCATCCGCCAAAGACATGATGGGAATGGATGGTGGCTTAATTGATATGAGCTGGAACATTGGGAATAACGTAAATCCAGTTCATCTCAATTCAACTATAGACCGATTGTGGATTGCCTATGGCAACGATAAAGTTGACCTGCGAATTGGTCGTCAGCGCATAAATTGGGGCGTGAACTTGGCTTGGAATCCCAATGATATTTTCAATGCTTACAACTTCGTTGATTTCGATTATGAAGAACGACCAGGTACTGATGCTGTACGATTTCAATACTTCGGAAAAAATATGAGCGGTTTTGAAATTGCTGTTGCTCCTAGAGAAAATTGGAAGGAAGCAACTGCTGCGCTCATGTATAAATTCAACGCCAAAGAATATGATTTTCAGTTCATTGCTGGTCAATTTAAAGAGGATGTCACGGCTGGTTTTGGCTTTGCAGGAAACGCTGGCAATGCTGGGCTAAAAGGTGAAATTCAATGGTTTGGTCCCTACAATGGATTTGTAGATAGCACCCATTCGGTTACGGGAGCAATATCTGCAGATTACGCCTTCAAAAACTCCTTATATCTCAACGCCTCACTATTGTTTAACAGCAGCGGGATTGATGATTCCAATCCGCTCAAGCTTGCTGGTTTCTTTAGCGGTGCAGCACTTGGCGCCAAGAACCTAATGCCAACCAAATACAATGGGTTTGTTAGCCTGAGCTATCCGATAACGCCCTTGCTTAGTTCTAGTTTGGCGGTGATTTACGGTTACGGTCCAAATCTTTTGATGACCAATCCTTCCCTCACCTATTCCATTGTAGAAAATTGGGACATTCTTTTAGCCGGGCAGTTGTTCTTCTCAGACTTTCCAGAATTAACTGCAAACGGATTGAAAAACAAGTATCAGAACTTGAGTAATAGTGTTTTTCTCAGGTTGAAATTCAGCTACTAGTCTTTCACACAGCGAATTGACTGTCCAGCCAATTTACTGGCCGAACCAGTCCAAACACCGTTGGAGGTATAGTACAGAATACGAATGTTCAGAATTGAGCTATTGCCCGTTGACGTCCACCAATATCCCGACCCAAAGACTTCCTGAAAGTTTCCATTGCCAAGTCTTGTGCCGCCTGGCAGTGCAGTAAATCCGCTGGAATTAGTTGCACCCGTATTTGGGGTTAACCATATCGAAATACCCGTGGCTTTAAGGGCGCCTCCTCCGTTGGAAAGACCTCCGTTTACTGAATGCAATTGAGTCCATTCATTCTCGGATGGAACGTGCCAACCAATCGGACAAACGTTGCGAACGTCTTCAACTGCCCAACCATTGTAAAGTTTTCCAAAAACATTCATGTTCTGTTGGTTGTGGTTATAGGCAGTCCAAGCTCCCTCAATAGTGGAAGACCAAGCCACATTGTCTTCCAAATGCAAAATCGAATCTCCATTGGCATAGCGGCAAACCCTCAGGTTCTCAGCCATCCATTCTTGGCCAGAGCTAACCAGAATAGTATTGTAAAAGTTACCATCGATGTCCGTCACCCCATCACTAGGCAGAAACGGGTCATTGGTTACTTGGAAAACCACCTCGTTGCCGTAGGCTGTTCCAGCATTGTTTGTGGCATAGGCTCTCGCATAATACATGACTCCAGTAGCTAATCCTGTAAGCCCTACTGAAAACGTTCCAGAACCACTTCCTTGGTTAACAACACTATCTGCCGTTGTTGGCGATGGTAAAGCGCTCCATGCAATACCTCTGTGCGTTACCGCGCTGCCGTTATTCAGGTCTACAACTCCACCTAGCGTTGCGGTGGTTGCGGTAAATACGCTCATTGGAAGAGTAGTTACCAAGGCGAAAGCACCAGGGTCTCCTACTGCCGAATAGGTAATACTATCAATTTGGTTGATTGGTATCTGCAGTATCGGTTCGCCTACTTGGTGAATATTCATAATGGTTTGTGCCGATGCTGAAACACACACAATGCTAAAAAAAAGGATGAGTAAACGTTTCATTTTCCTGTCAATATGATGGTTCTACTTATTCTTTGAGCGCCTATTCGAATGGCACACAAATACAGGCCATTGGCTACCGCATTTCCGCGGTTATCCAGTCCGTTCCATTGTATTAAATGTGGTTTATTTGCTGCTTTTCCTAAATAAAGACGGCTCATAATTCTTCCTTCTAGGTTATAAATGGAAACTTCTATATCGGAATCAGAATTAGCTTCAAATTGCACATTTACCGGCCCATTGCTTGGGTTTGGATACACCACAAAATCTTGAACCAATTCTGCAGTTGGAGGGATAACCCCTAAGCCCAAATCATCATAATCGATGTAATGCACAATGCTAGTGTTCCAAGAGAGGTTTGACCCTCCAATAAAATGGAATATCATTTCATCCTGCTCAAAATCAATTTTCCGAATATCAGCCAGGGAATAACTTTCCGAAGTTGAATCTGTGAGATAAACGTTGATGTATTGCGCCTTGGCTCCGAGAGCGAGAAGCAAAACGAGAACCATTGACCAAATTTTTCTAATCATAGCAAGAGTATCTGGACACAAATTTAACGGATGGGAAATAAAACTGTTCAATTCAAGTGAGGGTGTGAATTCTCAAAGTTTCTTAAATTCGAATTGAACAAAACAACCATCATGAAAACACTTAAACTCCTTTCTGTAATAGCAATAATTGGATTATCCTCTTGCGATAGTATGTTTCCGTTTGGAAATGACATTAGCAAAAAAGATATCGTTGGAGAGTGGTCTCCTATTCAATACGAGATTGACGGAGTAACATCTGAACCAACTGCCGAGCACCGAAACGATTTTGTAAGGTTTAATGAGGACAAAAGTTTCGTTTGTGTTGAAGGAACCAAAACCGTTGAAGGCACTTGGTACTTTACAAGACTGAATAGCACGGTAAACGTGATGACAGAAGAAGACCCAGACAATTGTATTCCTTGGAACGTTGAAACAGCTACAGACAACGAACTTGTTTACACCGTGAACATGGAAAACGGAGAAAACAAGAAGGTTTGGATGGTTAAGTAATTCTGCACCGCACAACATTCAAAAAAATTTAAGAGGAGCCTGCTTGATTGAGCGGGCTTCTTCGTTTTAACGATATTGCCTAAATGAAATCAAGCAGAGTTATTGCTCTTTTCGTTTTGTTACTCGGATTTGCTTTCAACGAATGGGCGTTCCGTTTCATCTTTCCCCTTGAGCCAATAGACAGCTTTCTACGTCTTATGACCTTGGTGCTCGACCTTTTTCTTATCTCATTCGGATTTGCTTTTATCGTTTCAAAAGATTCATTTGGAACAAGATTGAAAGACTTGCTTCAGAACAATTCGCGATCCGCATCACTATTCATTGGCTTGTTTTTCAGTTACTGTATTCTTATGGCAGTAGAATTTGGTTGTCGGTATTATTTCAAGCATGTGTACCTAGCTCCTTATTCAGAAAAAACCTATTGGGAACCGAGCGCAATTGTGCGTGATTCCGCATTAGGATCTGTTCTTCATAAAGACACAGTAATTAGCCACGCCTATGTGATAAACGACTCGCTTATTTACAAGCAGAATTACCGCACAGATCAGTACGGAAGGCGAATTAACCCATCAACTCATACTGATTCTATCTACAGCGAATTTGTAATGGTAACTGGCTGCTCATTTGCCTTTGGTTATGGCCTTTCAGAGTCGGAAACACTCGGTCATTACCTTGATAGCCTATCAGGAAGACGTGCTTACAATTACGGGGTTTCGGGCCATGGAACCCAGCAAACGCTGGCCTTACTTCAATCAAGAGAATTGGCGGCCGAAATTGCTGAGAAAAATGGGGTTTTAATTCATTTTTTTATCGATGATCATCTTCCACGTTTAATTGGCTCGCGAAGACTTATTAAGCTTTGGGCTTCTAATTATCCGTACTATTTCCTTGAAGACGGAGAGCTAAAAAGAGACGGCACTTTTTGGACAGGGCGTCACTTTCAATCCAGATTTTATCGGGCTATTTCTCAAAGTGCTTTTATCGATTTGTTCGATATTGATTTTCCCTTGTCTATAAGCGACAGGCATTTTGAATTGTTTGGGGCAGTTCTACACGAGGCAAAAAAAGAGTTCAAACAGCAATTTCCCCAAGGACGATTTTTAGTCGTAATTGGCCCAAATAGCACACTTGCCAAAGACGTTACTGAAGTTTTAGAAGCAGAAAATGTGGAGGTTCTTGATCTTTCAACTCTTTTGGACAAGGAGGACAAGCAGTACAAAATTCATTGGACAGAAGGCCATCCTAACAAGAAGTATTACTTAGAGGTAGCATTGGCCATTGATTCTCTGTTAGAAGAATAACCCGTCCTATTTTAGGTTTGATAATTCGGATATTGCACCCATGGAATGGCTGAATAGAATATTGAAGAAGGACCTGACCACGTTCATCAAATTTTCAGTTGTTGGTGCAATTTGGACCGTGGCAAATGTGGCCATGGACATTGCATTTGTGAAGTATCTAAATCTTCCAAGTTGGTTTGGCACCCTACTCAGCTATTTCATTCTTTACGTTGGCAGATACTACAGTTATTTGGCTTTAAACGTAATTCAACCACAATTTTGGAAGTACGCTTATTCTACAATTGCATTTACTGCGGTTATTTATCTACTCAAGAACGCTGCGGTTTATATGTTTAATCTGCCAATAGAATACGCATCTCCCATTATTGCTGCATTAGCTTTCGTGCTTAAATATCCCTTTTACAAGAGCATTAATCTCATTTCCAACAAGGATGATTAATCGCTTTCATATTTGTTTGGCTGCATTTTTTGCCGCTTTTATAGCAGCGGGCATATTCTGTATTTCACACACGGGAATAAGCTGGGACGAACCCGCGATGCGCGAATACGGCCGAGTTCTACACGCTTATATTAGTGGCGAAAGCACGGAGCTTCTTACACATCATGAACGTTTTCATGGTCCCTTTTTCGAGCTTGTACTAATCGAAATAGAGAATGCTCTTGACCTGACCGAAACCCGCGAAATATATAACATGCGGCATATCGTTACTTTTTTAGCGAACGTACTTGGTCTGTTCTTTTTCTTTCTGCTGGGGAAACGACTTTTGAAGAACCAGTGGTTATCCCTTTTGGCTGTTGTACTTCTTGCATCATCGCCACGCATTTTCTCAAGCCTGATTTATAATAGCAAAGACACCGTTTTCATGATGGCTTTCATTGCCAGCATTTGGTCGTTGCATGTTGGGTATGAGAAACGCAGCACAAAATGGATGGTGCTGCATGGCGTTCTGGTTGCCATCGCAATAACGGTGAGAATATTGGGCATTCTATTACCAGCAATTTCAATGTTTGCACTGCTTCTTATGCCAACCGCCTTCTCAAAAAAGGTGAAAATGGGAGGGGTTTACCTGTTTACGGTAGCAGCGTTCGTAATTGCTTTTTGGCCAGTGTTGTGGCCAAGTCCATTTCCGCAGCTAAAAGCGGCATTTGAGTTCATGAGCCAATTTCCTTGGGATGATTTCTCTCTATTTGAAGGGCAATTCTTACCCCCCAAACAAATGCCTTGGTACTACCTGCCAAAATGGATAATCATGACCACGCCACTTCTGCAAGTTGTGCTCGGATTAATTGGTCCATTGGCTTGGGTTATTTACCGGAAGAACAGCACTTTTAAATGGGTAGTGGCTATTTGGGCCATAGCTCCTTTGCTGGCCATCATTGTTTTGAGTGCCACCGTTTATGATACTTGGAGGCACGTTTATTTCATTTATCCTGCTTGGATAATTATGGGGGTTGAAGGGTTGAGGCAGGTCTATAATCGTATTCAAAACCCAAGTATTCGTAAAACGGGAATTGCACTGCTTGTACTGATTATTGGAAGCAATTTAGCTTGGAGCACTGTCAATCATCGCAATCTTCAGTGCTACTTTAACCCGTTATTTAGAACGGATGCTGCCCTCAATTATGAATACGACTTTTGGGGATTAGCTTATCTCGAGAGTTTACAATGGATTGTGGCTGAAAACCCCGAGGGCGCTATTTACCTAAGCGTTGCCAACGCACCCGGTTATTACAACCACTTAATGCTGGATAATACAGACAGAGAAAGAATTGAATTTGTTTCGCGCGATAGCGCAGATTACTTCCTTTCCAACTTTCGTTTTCCTCCCGATTTTGAGTTGTATCGTGCCGAAAAGCACCCGTATCAGAACCTTGTTTTTGAGGTGAATGTTGACGGAAACAGAGCGCTAGGCGTATATCAACCTAACCCTTAAATCAGAACAGCTTCAAGCACCTTGTGCGAAGTGATTTCCTTCATTCCTTCGAGATGAAGTCGGTAATAATCTACCAAGTTCTGCAGTAATTCTCGCCTACTATTATTGGGCATTTTTACGTTGTAATGCTGCTCAAAAGGACAATCTAATAACTCCTGAAACGGCCTAACCGATTCTCCTCTTACTACGTACGGATGAATGGGTTCGGCATTGGTAAACTCTCCTTCCGACAAATCAAAATAAGTTTCGTTAGACAGCCTTTTGTGCGGGTAAAAGCCTAAATGGGACGAAAATTCAATCATGAATTTCAGATGGAAATTGCTCGTTACGTTTTTCTCGCCATCTAGCATAAGAATCGCGTTCATCAAGAACGAAAACAACTTTGGATTGCTTTCTTCCTCGCCAATTGCTCGAACCACTACTTCTGCCATAAATAGAGCAATACAGGTCTTAAACGTGTCGAACGGAATGGCGTTTAGCGCTTGAAGTCTTTCGAGCGATTTTGGAGTTCTCATCCCCTTTCTATCGTCCTTGTCGAAGGATAATTCAACCAAGTTAAGAGGCTGAAACAAGCTCATTTTCATAAGAGCATTTCTTCCTTTTCCTGTTCGAATAAGGAAGGAACGTTGCCCTGCAGATTCAGTATAAATTTTGGCGATAACGGAGCTATCGGAATACCGAATTGTGTTCAGTACTATGCCCCGCGTATTTACTATCATCTAGTTAATCAGCAGCACTTTAGTTACGAAGGTTTCTTTTCCGTCTTCGTTGGAAGCAAACACAAGATAAACCCCAGACTTGGCACGACCTCCAGTTATTTTGTTCCCATCCCAAATCGCTTGGCCTCCTTCTGCTGTAGTCGCATAAACAACATTGCCCGCTACATCGGTAATCTTTACATCTGCGTCTCGCACGAGTCCTTTAATGGCAATAGGACCATCGTAACCTGGCTCAACTGGATTAGGGAATGCGTACACATCCGTTTTCTCAAACTCAGGAACGCCCCATGTGGCAGTTCCGCGGAAGGATACAATTCCTTTATCCGTGCCAATAAAGAGTTCACCGCTAAGCTGATCTAAACCAAGCGCAGTAATCTCATTGCTGAAGAGTGGGCTATTGTCTTTGGTGAAATGTAGAATCTCCTCCGTGCCATCTTCCGACATGAGGAAGACACCTGCGTTTGCGGTTCCTAACCATTTTCTATTGGCGCCATCAATGGCAATGGCGCTTACCGTTTCATTCTCAAGCAAGTATTGTACATAGCCATCTTGCTCCACCAAAATTTGCTGCGAATCGAAGTTGTCTCCTGTAAAGACCGACTCTGGCGAATAGAAAACAGAAATTCCATTTTCAGTTCCTACCCAAATCTCCCCGTCAAAATCGGTGGCAATGCAGTACACGTTATTCCCAGCCAAGTTTCCGTTGCCTAGGTTTTGGTTTAGCTTAATCGATTGGTCATCGTTTGTGTTTTCAAGCGTTCCGTTGTCGTCAAAGACCACCAGGCCTGTTCCCCTTGGAGCCAGAATCCATTTCTGCCCAATGTCGTCCATGGTAATGTCACCAAGCGTAAAGCTATTTACGGCAGTAAGATTGAATCCATGCCAATTGCCTTGCAAATCTTTTGCGTGCATACAGTTTTCAGTTCCAACCGTAGATGCCCAAAGAATACCCGTTGCTCTATCAACTTTTATTCCGACAATCCTGATATTTCCTGGATTACCAGGCAATGCTTGCAAGGTGCTGTTGCTGGTGTCGTACCATTCAACAAACTCATCATCATAATATTCTAAAAGGCCCGAACCGTAGGAAGAGGCATACACACGTTTGCTGTCAAAGGGGTCTACCTCCACCCGAATAACATCTCTTATCGAAGTGGTTTCTTGAAACGAATACGGGCTTATGTTTTTCCACTCATTGTCCTTAAATGAATACATCCCATTGTTGTTGTCTCCATTACTCCAAACAGATGAAATACTACCAGAAGCCACGTAGCATCTTCCATCCCAAATACTGATTCCTGTACTGGATGCTGCGGAAGGTCCGTTAACAGAAATGAAGTCGATACCAAGGTCTTCTGGATGCCTTACCAACCCTACCGATTTGTCGGCAATCCACATTACTCGGTCTTCATCAATGGTGGCATGGCTTGGTTTTGCAAAAAAACCTCCTCCGTAATTGAATGCAAGTCTGTATCGAATATGGCCTTGATCAAACTCCGAAACACTTCCTTGGGCAGAAATTAGCAGCCTGTTGTGGGCGCTTTCCAAGCTATTTATTACAGGCTCTTCTAACTCATCAAAAACCACCCATTGTCCGCCTTGGAAATAATAAATTGTGTCAGAAGCATTCTCTAACGACAGATTTACGTAAAGCTTATTGCTAAACCATGTTCCAGTATTGTATGCGCCACTAGGTAGACCAGAATACTTCGTCCAATTCTCAAAATTGGCCAGATTGGTTCCTGTCAACTGCGCGTAATAAACCCCGTCTTCTGTACAGGCAAACAACTGCGTATCCGAAGTAACCACATCATGAACATTGAGCACCGAACCATTTGGACCGATGTAATAGGTGTCTTTAATTTCTCGCTTTACAATATCTAGCACTACTATAGCAAATCCACAGGCCAAATAGGCATAATCGTCTTTAATATGAATTTCGTTGATGGTCTTGTATCCAAGAATCGACTTGTCTTTTATATCTGGAATGTTGATGATTTCACCATTCTGGATAAGGTCGATGTTGGTGTTTGTATAGGCTACGACAAGCGTGTTGTTTACCTCGCTCCAAGCAATGGCAGAATACCCGATATCAGACATGCCATTCACCTTTGAGAGTCTGAGCACATCTCCATCCACTTTATTGTATTGGAAAAGGCCGCTTTCAGAAGCCGCATAGATATAATCGCCCGCATCTGCCACTTGCACTCCTTTGTTGTAAGGCAGGTGGTCTCTCCACTGCCCCACCGCAACTTGCGCGAAAAGCGGAAAATTGAACAATGCTATAATCAGCAACAGAAAAAGATAGCGGGGCATGCGTTGCATATAAGTGCGATTCATTGGAGAACAAGTATAAGAGATACGTGGCGAAATAACTGTTATTTGAACGATATATTGCCCCACAAAACAAAGGAGTTTAGCTTCGGGTAAACAAACAGATACATTTGTGAGAATGCGAGTACGACTAATTGGTTTACTAAACGGACCCGGAGGCCTGCTTTTATGCTTGGTGCTTTTGCTGCCCTCGTATTTCATCAATAACGGTACTTCGCACGATTGGGGTGGCGACTTTGCCATGTATTTACAACAGGCAGAGAACATTGTAAGCGGCATGCCTCAGGCTGATAACGGCTACATCTACAACCAAGAATGCCCAGGAGTTGGGCCATCCACTTACCCCATTGGGTTTCCCCTTTTGCTGGCACCAGTCATGTTGTTTTTTGGGAACGACATGGCGGTTTTGATTGACTACATGGCGCTTCTATTTATTCTCTTGGGCTCGTCCATCTTTGTGCTGCTGCGGTCGAAAGTTGGTTTTGGAGTTGGGCTTATTGCTGCGCTAACAATCGTTTATCACCCTACGCTTTTAGAGTTTAAGCGCGAGGTAATGTCGGATGTACCTTTCGCCTTGTTTGCTATTTCTGCGGTGCTTGCTGCGGCTAAACGAAAGTGGCTTGTTGCAGGGTTAATAATGGCAATGGCTGCTAGTATTCGAACCGTGGGGCTCTCTCTTATTCTCGCAACTGTTCTTCTTGCGTTTCTCGATGTTTGGAATGCTTCCGATTTCTCTTTTAGCCGCTTGATTAAGAACAGTAAAATGAAAGGCGCCATTGTGGCATCAGCAGGCTATGTGTTCATCAATCATTTGTTGTTTGCCACAAGCTCAGAGGCAGGATATAAAGCGGTTTTTGCGCTCTACGATTTTAAGGAAACGATTACGGGCAATGCCACTCTTTACTGGGATTATGTTCAGCAATTGTTGTTCACTCAGTCCGACCATTTTTTAGTCGGAGTTGGGTTTCTTACCCTGTGCATTTTAGCTGTAGTTGGCTGGGTTAAAAAGACCCGATTGGGATACGAATTAGCCGATGTTTGGCTGCCAATTTACCTGCTTGTACTGCTGGTTTATCCGTACCGAGGCGGGGCACTCCGCTTTATGCTTCCTGCCGTGCCATTCTTGTTTTACTACGCTGGCTTGGTGCCAAGAAAACCATATACAGCAATGGGCTTGGTGTTGCTTGTGTTCTTGGCGCTTCCCTTCGGATTGAACTTTAATAAAGCCAAAGACTTCTCGCAAAATTGGTCGGAGCATTTGGCAGGACCACAATCACTAGCCTCTGTAGAGCTATTCGAATTTATACAAGCTTCGGTGCCAAGAAATGACGCCATCCTCTTCTTAAAACCACGCGTATTGGCATACTACGGAGACCGAAGAAGCATGAGCAACGAGCGGCAGCAACCCGCTGCATCCATCAAAAACCAGCTTGATACAATACCTGTACAGCACTTGCTTAGCTGCAACGCTATTTGGAACCCAGGCATTGACTCAGTACTTGCGACTTACCCAGAATTGATGGAACTGGAGTTCGAAAACAGCGATTTCAAACTGTTTCGGTACAACTCCAATCAATAAAGGATTACGCTTTTACTCGGGCCAGCCCGTTACAGCAAGGTCTATCTGTCGTTTTTCTAAGGACACGTTCACCACTTTCACCATCACGGCATCGCCTAAGGTGTATGAGTTACCAGTAGTAGAACCCACTACGCTCATGGTGTCTTCGTCATAATTATAGAAATCATCAGGAAGGTTCTGTAAACGAATCATGCCTTCGCACTTATTCTCTTTAATCTCCACAAAAATTCCCCATTCGGTTACGCCAGAAACCAAACCTTCAAACTCTTCGCCAATGTGGCCCTGCAAATACTTGGCTTGCATGTATTTGGTAGATGCCCGCTCTGCCATTGTAGCGTTCTTTTCCATGTCCGAACTATGCAAACAGAGTTCGTCATAATCCTTTTTGTAAGCCGACTGACCTCCATCTAAATAGCGTTGCAACAATCGGTGTACCATCACATCTGGGTATCTTCTAATTGGCGAGGTGAAGTGAGTGTAGTATTCGAAACCAAGTCCGAAGTGACCGATATTATCGGTGCTATACTCTGCCTTTGCCATGCAACGAATTGCCATGGTGCTAAGCATGTTCTCCTCTCCTTTTCCTTTGATATCGGCAAGGAGTTTATTGAGCGAATCGGTTACGATTCTTCTCGGACCAAGTTCAACTTTGTAGTCTAACTGACCGGCAATGGTAACCAGCATTTCTAGCCGTTCCTGAACTGGATTGTCGTGAATTCGGTACACAAATGTTTTGGCAGTTCCTTGCTTTGGTCTGCCAATAACTGTGGCAACTTGCTTGTTAGCCAACAGCATGAATTCTTCAATCAGCTTGTTGCTGTCTTTGTATTCTTTCAGGTAAACCTCAATCGGGTTTCCTTCTTCATCTAAGCGGAATTTCACTTCTTCCTTCTCAAAAGCAATGGCGCCATTCTCAAAGCGCTTAGTGCGAAGATGCTTGGCCAATTCGTGCATGGTTAGCACTTCATCCTTGAGTGGGCCTTCGCCTCCTTCAATGATTTGCTGGGCATCGTCATACGTAAAGCGTTGGTCTGAATTGATGACGCAACGACCAAACCATTCGCTAATAACTTTGGCATTATCGTCCATTTCAAAGACCGCAGAAAAAACCAGTTTCTCCTCATTTGGTCTCAATGAACAAACCTTGTTCGAAAGCTTTTCGGGAAGCATAGGAATTACCCTATCTACCAAATAAACAGACGTTGCTCGTTTAACCGCTTCATCATCTAAAACGGAACCCGGCTTTACATAGTGCGACACATCTGCAATGTGAACCCCAATTTCCCAATTGCCATTCTTAAGCTTTTGGATAGACAGTGCATCGTCAAAATCCTTGGCATCATCTGGGTCAATGGTAAAGGTGGTAACGTCACGGAAATCGCGTCTTTTTGCAATCTCTTCTTTGCTAATAACCTCCGGAATTTCTTCTGCTTGTTGTTCTACATTAGAAGGAAAACTTAGCGGAAAATCGAACTCTGCCAAGATGGAATGCATCTCAGTTTCCATCTCCCCTGGTTTACCAAGTACTGTGATAACGTGGGCAATTGGATTCTTAGCGCGCTCCGGCCATTCGGTCATTTTCACAATCACCTTGTCGCCATCATTTGCCCGAAGCATTTCGCCTAGTGGAATGAAAAAATCGACAGGCATTTTCTGATTATCGGGAACTACAAAGGCCACTTTGCTGGTGGTGTTAATGCTGAGTGTACCCACAAAGGTTTCTCTAGCACGCTCTACCACTTCAACAATTTCGCCTTCAATGCGATTGCCTTTATTGTTTTCGTAGGCATGCACTTTCACTATATCGCCCGGTAATGCTTGGCGCACCTTGCGGGGAGAAATGTAGATGTCGCGCTCGTAGCCTTCTACTGTTACGTAGGCTGCTCCTGTGCTTGTCATATCTACCTTGCCAATGAGTTTTGGCGGTGGCATGTGCTTAAGTCGGTACTTGCCGCGTTCTATTTCACGCAGCAATCCCTCATTCTTCATGCGATTGAGGTTCTGCGCAAGTTCGTTGCGCTCCTGCGTATCTGTAATGCCAAGTCGCTTGGCTATTTGTTTGTAATTGAGTGCCCGGTCGGGACTTTTACGCATTGTTTCTAAGATAGGCTCTTGAAACATTGATATGGATGGGCCGCGTTTTTTGCCTTTTCCTTTTTTCTTCTTTTTCAAATAATTGTAATCATTAATAGGCCGCAAGGTACGGAATTGAGAAGTAAGTGGTTGGGGGTTAGGTATTAGGGGTTGGGATTTAACCTTTTGGTAATGTGAGTGCAGGGCTGTGTAATGGAGAAATAAAAATGGGCAAAGGTTGATGGCTGGTAAACTTTGCCATCGCTGCACTGTGCTTTTTTTACACGCAGAGGCGCAAAGGGGTATTGATTTGATGACGAGGAACGGGTAGCAAACTTTTTCAGAAGTCTGTAGAAAGGACTCAAACTATGATAACTCCAAGGTGACGAACGTCACAACATTCGTATTCATTAACACGTAAATTTGCCGCGTGGTAGCAAAATGGATAAAACATATGATGCTGTTTGCGGCAGGTGTTGTGCTCGTGTTGCACGTACTGCTTCCGCATAGCCACGTTAGCGAGCTGACATCTGAGCAGCATTCGGCTGTTCATGCCGAGTCCGAGGATGTGTTGGATTGGATTGAACTGTTACTGCAAGAGCACGAACAGATTGGGGACAATTTCGTGATTGGCAGAACTGCTTCAGAATTCGCGGTACCAGCGTTTGTTGTCTTGGTTCCTTTATTGGCTGTTATTCCTGCCCTCATTCGGCTGGACGATACGGTGGCAACAGTTGCTCCGTTGGATTTTGATGACCTTCGACTTGCCCAACTGGGCCATGTCAGTTCTTGGGGAGTTCGTCCCCCGCCTGTTGTCTGAATCCTTGCTCACGCTGTGAGCACCTTGGCTCTCCGTCTGTTCGGGTGGCCTGTTCAGCACTAATTCATCAATTCAATACCTATTACTATGTTCGAAAAAGTCATTGGCTATTCGCTAGCGAATAAGCTCATGGTGTTTGTTGGGGTCATCGCACTTACTGGTGCTGGACTCTATGCCCTCAGTGGTCTGGCCGTAGATGCCGTACCCGACATCACCAATAATCAAGTACAAATTGTAACCACATCGCCCACACTTGCCGCGCAGGAGGTAGAGCAATATGTCACCTTTCCTATTGAGGCCGTTATGGCCAATATCCCAGATGTAATAGAGATCCGAAGCATTTCGCGCTACGGACTTTCTGTTGTAACGGTGGTATTTGAGGAAGATATGGATCTGATGCGCGCCCGGCAGTTTGTGGGCGAGCAGATCAAACTCGTATCCGAAGATATCCCTGCCGAATTGGGCGCGCCAGAAATGATGCCTATTACCACGGGGCTTGGAGAGATCTACCAATATGTATTGGCCGTTAAACCCGGTTACGAAAAGCAGTTCGACATTATGGAACTGCGCACAATCCAAGATTGGATAGTCAAGCGGCAGCTTACAGGCATTCCGGGCATCATTGAGGTAAGCAGTTTCGGTGGATTGGTCAAACAATATGAAGTGGCGTTGAATCCGGAACTCATGCTTTCGCGCGACATAACCATCAACGATGTGAAGGCCGCATTGGAGCTGAATAACGCCAACAGTGGCGGCAGCTACATTGAGCAAGGCGCCAATGCCTTTTACGTTCGAACAGAGGGTCGTGCCGAAGATTTCGAAGACATCCTCAACATTATTATTCAGGTGCAGAACGGTACTCCCGTGCGGGTAATGGACGTGGCAACGGTCGGCTACGGAAGCCCGAAACGCTATGGCGCCATGACCATGGATGGGAAAGGTGAAGTGGTGGGCGGCATTACGCTTATGCTGAAAGGTGGTAATTCTACCGAAGCCATTGAGAATGTGAAAGAACGGATGACGCAGGTTCAGAAGGCGCTACCCGAAGGTGTAGAGATCTATCCTTACCTCGATCGGTCGGTGCTTGTGGGTAAGACCATCGGCACGGTTACCAAAAACCTGATCGAAGGTGGCCTCATTGTCATTTTCGTGCTGGTGTTGATGCTAGGAAACCTACGAGCTGGATTTGTGGTGGCTTCGGTCATTCCGCTTGCCATGCTATTTGCGATTATTATGATGCGCATTTTCGGAGTTTCGGCCAACCTGATGAGTTTGGGAGCGATTGACTTTGGTATTGTGGTGGATGGCGCTGTGATTATTGTGGAAGGTGTGCTGCACTACCTGCATAAGCACCACAAAGGTCAGCAGCTTAGCCGCGAATCGATGGACAAGGCGATAGGAACGGCTGCGGGACAGATTTATCGTTCGGCAGCCTTCGGAGTGCTGATTATTCTAGTTGTATTCGTTCCTGTTTTCACCTTAGAAGGTGTAGAGGGAAAGACCTTTCTTCCGATGGCGCAGACTGTCAGTTTTGCCATTCTTGGTTCGCTGATTCTTTCTCTCACCTATGTACCAGTCATGTCGTCTTTGCTGCTCAAGCGTAGCATTTCCGACAAAGAAAATTTTGCAGATCGCATGATGACGCGGATCTCCAATTTCTATATGCCAACTTTACGAACTGCGCTGAAACGGCCCATCGCCATCATCACAGCTACCGTTGGTATCTTCTTGTTTTCCGTTGTCATCTTCATGCGAATGGGAGCTGAATTTGTGCCTACACTGGAAGAAGGAGACCTCGCCATGCAAATGAGCATTCCGCCAGGAAGTTCGCTCACGCAAAGCATTGCCACTTCTACTGCTATTGAGAAGATCTTGAAGGACAATTTCCCTGAAGTGAAACATGTGGTAAGTAAGATCGGTACGGCCGAGGTGCCCACCGACCCTATGGCGATTGAGGATGCAGACATCATGATCCTACTGAAAGAACGCGAAGAATGGACATCGGCTGACAACCGCGAAGACCTGATTGCCAAGATGAAGGATGCCTTGGATGGTGTTCCGAACGTGTCCTTTGAGTTCACGCAGCCGATCCAACTACGCTTTAACGAACTGATGACGGGCGCTAAGACAGACATCGCGATTAAGATATTCGGGGAAGATGTAGAGAGGCTGAAACAGTTGGCAGACGAGGCCGCTACCATTATTACCGAAGTGCAGGGCGCAGGCGATGTGAAGGTGGAACAGACAGAAGGTCTTCGCCAATTGACGATTAAGATGAACCGCAAGCAGATGGCCCTGTTCGGAATTAATGTGGAAGATGTGAACACCGCTATTCGTACGGCATATGCGGGCGAGGTAGTAGGTTCCATTTACGAGAACGAGCGCAGGTTTGAACTGGTCCTACGCCACGCACCAGCCTACCGCGATCGGTTGAATTTGAACCGGATATTTGTGCATTCGGCAAATGGAAACCACATACCGCTGTCGCAAGTGGCTGAGGTAGTTCCGTCTGAAGGTCCTATGATGATATCAAGAGAGGAAGCCAAGCGCAGAATCTCCATTGGAGTGAATGTACGCGACCGCGATGTGGCCTCGTTGGTGCAGGAAATTGAGCAGCGCCTCAATGCCGATCTTGATTTACCACCTGGCTATACCATCACGTATGGAGGTCAGTTCGAAAATCTACAACATGCCACTGCCCGTTTGATGATAGCGGTCCCCGTGGCGCTGCTGCTCATTCTTCTGCTGCTCTATTTGGCGTTCGATTCGATGCGCGAAGCGCTGGTCATTTTTACGGCCGTTCCGCTAGCGGCTGTAGGTGGCATCCTTGCCTTGGAACTGCGGGGAATGCCGTTCAGCATTTCGGCAGGTATCGGCTTCATCGCCCTTTTTGGTGTTGCGGTACTCAACGGACTTGTGCTTGTAAATGAGTTTATCCGATTGCGTGATCGTGCTGGTGCCGATTTGAAAGGTCTGATTGAAGAAGGAGCTAAAGCGAGGCTTCGTCCTGTTCTTACCACTGCTTTGGTGGCTTCATTAGGTTTCTTGCCAATGGCTATTTCCACTACCAATGGAGCCGAGGTGCAGCGTCCATTGGCCACGGTGGTCATAGGCGGTCTTGTAACCTCTACGCTACTCACCTTGGTGGTGCTGCCAGCCATCTACTTTTTAGTGGAAAAACGCAGGTTTATCCGACTGAAAGGAGGTGTGGTTTCGGCCTTCTTGCTGTTCTTAGGATTAAGTTTTCAAGCACAGGCGCAAGACTCGCTTGGTGTTAACGAGCTAGTAGAGCACGCCCGAAACAACCGTGTAGAGGTCATCTCTGCCGAATTGCAGGAGCAACATTGGTTGGCGGAACGCAAGATGAGCTACACCCTCCCCGACCTAAGTATGTCGGTTCAGTTCGGTCAGATTAACTACGAGAAGAACGACTACAACGCCAGTGTTTATCAAGACCTTGGTAAGCCTTGGACAGCTGGAACGCGCAAACGTTGGGCCGAAGCTGGAGCAGCTCAGTCGGTCAAACAAGGAGAACTTGCCGCACACGATGTGACCTTTCAGGTACGCTCGGCCTATTACCACTGGCTCTTTGCCAAGACCGCCTTGGTTGAAATGGATTACATTCTGGCCGATCTGAAAGGGTTGACAGGCGCTGCCGATATGCAGCGCACCTATGGCGAGATAAGCAGCCTCGACCATCAGAACATCCGTAGTCTTATCATCCGTTTTGTTGAACTGGAACAGAACTACAAGGAACTAGGGCAGAATGCAGAGCAGATGGTGCGCTACTGGTCGGGCATCGGCACAAAAAAGACCATCCGCGATACTGTATTTCAACGTTTAAGCCCTTCTGCACTAAACGATAGTATTCTTCCCGTTTTTCTGGCGGTATATGAGCAGGAATTGGCGCAACAGGAACTTGAAAGGAAGATGATTGCTCAAGAAGCGCTGCCTTCTCTCGGAGTTGGTTATTTCAACCAATCGCTGAACCGAGTAATTAACTATCAGGGTGCGCAGGTATCGCTGGCCATTCCGCTTCTTCCTAGTGGAAGAAAACAACGGATAAGGCAGCAAGAGCTTGCCAAACGGCAGGTTCAGGCAGAGAAGGACGATCGCCAAAGCATGTTACAAACTGAGTTGGGCCAGACCTTAGATTCATATCGGGCCAATGATGCCTTGTTCCTTGCAATGGGCGCAGACTACTCAGAGCAGATGCGCGTAATCCGTCAGCAGTTGAACGATCAATTCACCGAAGGACTCATCTCTCCCTTCGAATTTGCCCAACAGGCAGAAATGTTGGTGCGCAATGGCCTCCGTCATTTGGAGACCATAAACCGACACAATCAGCTGGTGCTGAAACTTCAATACCTCACTTTAACCAATTAATCGATTCACGTTATGAAATACTACACTATATCCATCATCATCCTTGCCCTTCTCTTTGCAGGTTGCGGCAACAAGACTACCGTTGATCCTCTTGTTGAGGAAGAGACGGCCGACACCCTCTCCACCGTTAGCGAAGCAACCGTTGAGCATGCCAATATGGGCTTGGAGGCCGTGGGCATCATAGATGTGCCGCCTTCATCCAAAGAGATGGTCTATGCCCGCACAGATGCCTACTTGTTTAGCATTAAGGTGCTAGAAGGGCAAGAAGTGAAGAAGGGAGAAGTGGTTGCTGTGCTGCAATCGCCTCTTTTTGCGCAACTGCAAGGCGAACTGCAAGAGGCCAAGGCCGAGTTTGATCTTGCTAATGCGGCATTCGAGCGCATCTCCAAATTAAAAAAGTCGGAAGCAGTGTCGGACAAGCAGTTTGAGCTTGCGCAGTATGAGCATTCGCGTGCAAACGCTCATTACCTCGGACTGAAAAGCAAATTGCAGTCCATCGGTTTTAAAACGGCCAATCCCACTTTGACCGACCGTTTGGAAGTACGCAGCCCCATCAACGGTGTAGTTACGGAGCTACCCATCAGCAACGGGCAAAAAGTGAATGCAGACACGCATCTGATGACGCTCATAGATCGCAGTCATATGCACGTAGAAGTGCAGGTGCCTGCCAATCTGATCGGACAAATTGCCATTGGAGATACCTTCTATTTCAGCAGCGTATCACTAAAGGATACGCTCCTTGGAACTGTGCATCTCGTAAACGATGCGGTAGATATGGGCACCAATACGGTAAAAGTTCACGGTCACTTTTTGCAGGAAAAAGAGAACACGCGAATGAAGGTTGGTGAACGGGTTTTTGTCCGGTTTAACTACTAAACAGGAGACGTTTTCTATAGGGGTTCGGGATTTAGCAATTTGGTAATGTTGCCCGTGCAGAAAAACAGGCCGTGGAGCAGAAAGAACTACATAAGCAACTTGCGCATTCTTTCTTCTATTTCAGCAGGGTTGTTTTTCTTTTGAGTGTCGGCATCATATGCATCTACCCATTCCTGCAGGCTAACTTCGAGATAGAGGTGTTTTGTAAGTGTGTTAATGCGGAAATCGATGCTTGCTATTACTGCATTAACGATGGTTTCTCTCGCCATAGCGAAGTTCATTTTTTGTGGGGGCGACACGAGCCAACGCACTTCCTTTCCTTCTACCCCATCGCTAACAGCTGGTTCTTCCTCTGTAATGCAAGTCCACCTAGGCCCTATGGTGTGTTCGTCCCAGCATTCTGTCATGAACTCATCACTCGCATTGTTCAACAAATCTTCTAATTCTTCAAAGTAAAAGGTTGGGTCTAAATAATGGTAACCTGAATAACGGCCTTCTGCTGCCCACTTAATAAGCTGCAATGCTGCCAGCGCTTGAGGGTAGTTAGTTTCGGCTTCTCGTTGTGGCATTTTAGAAGCACACTTTTCTTCTATGAGTTTTGAAATAGCCGTTTCGCCATTAAACACTTGGCCATCGGGTCCTTTGAGGCACTCGGAAGTAAAGTATTCATTGGCCTGGTCGATGGCCATTTGCGTTAGCAATTCGGTTCCGTTAAATTCTACTTTCATGATTGGAGTTTTAGTGAGGTAAACAGGTGAGTGGATATTATTTGTGGTAAGAATGAGCGCGCAGCACACGCTTTACGCCTCTTCTTGAGGTTCAATCTCATTGGGCCAAGGCAAGGGTTTGTCGAAATCGTCAAACAGGTATTGACCGTTGAAATTTCCAAAGAGGTCAAAGCCATTGTCGCGGGCCTTGTTGGTTAGTTCAACAGCTCTTTTCACGCCAAGCTTCAGGTAAATAACCTTCATGCGTTGGTGAATGGTAGAGTCTTCTACATCGAAAATTAGTGAGACGGCTTTGCGGCCTTTGCCATGAATGTAGATGCTGATAGTTTGCATTTCGAGGAGAGTGAACTCAGCTCCCAGGAATTTGAATTTTTCCAATGCCATGCTTCCAATTTTTCAAGAGAACAACTTATTCCTCTGATTCCTAGATGAAAGATAAATGCTTTTTTTCATTTCCAACAAACTCTTCCCGTAATTTTTTTGATTTACGTTCAACAGTAAGATCAACCTCCCCATTTAGATATATCACAGCGGGTATATGGTTCTTGGTATACCCATCTTTTCACTTTGTGATACCGTTCTCGTTCTTGACTTTCACGTCAACGTTCTTTGAAAACCCTTTAAGCTCCTTTGCTTTTCTCCCGTCCTTCTTCGGCTCTTTCTGCCTGCAGATTGCTTCCATCTTTTGTCGTCCGACATCTCCGCGCTGCCTTTTGGGAAAAGGTTAGAGTTGCTCTAGAATTGTCTAGCGCCCTTTGAGAAATATCTAGAGTCATTTGAGATTAGTCTGGAGCTGCTCTAGAAATGTCTGGAGCCATTTGAGATTAGTCTAGAGTCGCTCTAGAAATGTCTAGAGTCATTTGAGATTAGTCTAGAGTCGCTCTAGAAATGTCTGGAGCCATTTAAGATTAGTCTAGAGCTGCTCTAGAAATGTCTAGCGCTCTTATGCAGTCAGACAATCATGCTTCAGGGGTCAATCAAAGTACGCGTTGCACCACACAAATCAGTATAAACCAACCTTTAAAAACAAGCATTATGGGAAAATCAAGAGTACCTACAAAAGACGGAGAGTTTGATCAGTACATCGGTAACACGGCCATGGCATTAGACGAACCAGGCCCACCACGCGGTTGGGAACGCCTCGGTCTTACAACCGAAGAGAACGACCAATGGCAGTCATATGCCTCGCAATGGAAAAATATCTATCCCAAATTCTCCAATGCCAGTACGCGCACTTCTACCATTACATCAGAAAAGAATGCCATCAAAGATGCCTTTACGCCCTTTGCGGCCAATCTGCTTAATCGTATGAACACCTTGTCTACCATTACTCAGGCAGACCGAGACACTTTTAATGTGCACGAACGAGACACCACACCTACCAAGCGCAGTAAAATTGATGGAACACCTGTTGTTCAGTTAGAACCCAGCGCGGTTGCAACAATTAAGGTTCGGGTGCGCACTAGTCAAGATGCCAACCGCAGCAGCATTCATCCCCAAGCAGATGGTGTAGAAATACGCTACGCACTTATTGCACCAAGTGCAGAGCCCCCAAAAGATCCGTCTACCACAGATACAACTGCCTCTACAGTACCTACCATGCCCGATCAGGCTCCCATTTCTTTCGCCAGCTCTAAGGCATTGTTTGAACTCGAATTACCAGAAACTGCTTCGGGTAAAAAACTATTCGCTTTCTTTAGGTGGATAAACCAAAAGGATTCGAAAAACAACGGCCCATGGACAACAGTAATGCAAACAAACGTGCTGTAGAAGTGACCATAGAAAATTAACAGCAGTCTGTGGTCATGACTGAAGCCGCCCGCCTCCGAGAAATTGGGGGCGGGTTTTTTGTTTTGTAGGGTTCCTCCGCTTTAAGCGAAGTGCTGTTGTTTTACTTGCAGGTTTGTAATTCGGAGCATAGAGACCCTTCCTTCGTCAGGGTGACAAAAAAAACCAGCAAGCGAAGCAGCTAGCAGCTATTAATACGCTCTTACGTTCTTGCCTTCCATGTAATTGATGAAGGCTCTGTTTACCACGCGGTTTCCGCCTGGTGTTGGGTAGTTTCCAGTAAAATACCAGTCTCCTAAATGATTAGGACATGCCGAGTGCAAGCCTTCTATCGATTGGAAAATGAGCTTCACTTTAGCGTTTATGTTCACTGGAGAAATAATCTCTGCCGACTTATCTGCCAATTGCTCTGCCGTAAACGGACGGTAAATATCCTTTACCACATTCACCGTTTCTTCTATCGGAAGCTCCATCTGAGCCTTTGCCTTTTCGTACACATCATCCAGAATATTCTCCTGCATGGTGTCTTTCAGCAATTCTACCGCTGCACGGAAAACCATGAAATCGCCCAACTTGGCCATGTCTATACCGTAGCAATCTGGGTATCGGATTTGCGGTGCGCTAGAAACAATGACAATTTTCTTGGGTCCTAAACGGTCAACAATTCTAAGGATTGACTGCTTTAGTGTTGTTCCTCTTACGATGGAATCGTCTATGAGCACCACGTTGTCTTGGCCCCGTACTACGGTGCCGTAAGTAATGTCGTACACGTGCGAAACAAGGTCGTCTCTGTGCACATCATCGGTAATAAAGGTGCGAAGCTTTGCATCTTTGATGGTGAGTTTTTCAACCCGAGCACGCATGTTTAGAATCTCGCGTACTTCCTCCGCATCGATAGAGCGTTTTCCGCCCAAAATCTTCCGGATTTTAACGGTATTGATGTAGTCTTCTACTCCTTTTACCAATCCGTAGAAAGATGTTTCTGCTGTGTTTGGAATGAAGGAGAAAACGGTGTTTTTGGTGTCGTATTCAATCTCTTTCAAGGTTGGTTCTACCACCAATCTTCCCAATTCTTTTCGTTCTTGGTAGATGTCTTTATCGCTACCGCGTGAGAAGTAAATTCGTTCAAAAGAGCAAGATTTCTGCTCTAACGGTTCGCGGAATTTCTCCTGAGAAACCGTGCCGTTCTTCTTCATAATAAGCGCGTGGCCGGGCTTCACTTCTTGTACATCTTCCCACCGGACGTTGAAAGCGGTTTGAATGGCAGGGCGTTCGCTTGCTACCACAATTACCTCATCATCTTGGTACCAATGTGCGGGGCGAATACCAGCAGGGTCGCGCATTACAAATGCATCTCCATGCCCAATCATTCCTGCAATGGCGTAACCGCCATCCCACTTTTTGGCCGACTCGGTAAGAATGCGTTGTACGTTAATGTTTTGTGCAATTAAAGGCGTGGCATCCACTTTCGAATAACCTTTCTGCTTGTAGTCGTAGTAAAGTCGGTCGTTCTCTTCATCTAAAAAGTGACCGATTTTTTCGAGTACCGTTACGGTATCTGCTTTCTCTTTAGGATGCTGACCTATTTCTACCAACTGGTCGAAAAGCTCATCCACATTGGTCATGTTGAAGTTGCCCGCTAGGACCAAGTTCCTTGTCATCCAATTGTTCTGACGCAAGAAAGGGTGGCAATGCTCTATACTATTTCCTCCAAAAGTTCCGTAACGCAAATGACCAAGAAATAATTCGCCTGTAAAGGGCGAATTCTGCTTTAACCACTCAGGGTCTTGAATGTTGTTGGGGTTGTCCTTAAACTCATCTTCAAATCGCCCATTGATGTGCGCAAACACGTCTTTAATTGGGGTAGATGAGTTGGATCTATGACGGCTGATGTACCGCTTTCCGGGCTCCATATCCAACTTAATGTTGGCTAGTCCAGCGCCATCTTGACCACGGTTGTGCTGTTTCTCCATAAGGAGATACATCTTATTGAGGCCGTAAAAACTTGTTCCGTATTTGTCCTTGTAATACTGAAGCGGTTTCAGCAAACGGACCATTGCAATCCCGCACTCGTGCTTTATAGCGTCACTCATAGTGGTTTCTAAGGCACAAAAGTAACGAATAGGATAGGGAATTTTCTGTGTTTTAGATAATCGGAACTGTTTTAACTTTAGTGCCAAATGAAGTGGAAAGTATTTGCATTTGGTCTGTTGGTCTCGGTAGGTTGGCTGCTCGTTATGGGCTTTGCTAATACCTCCAATGCCCAAAGTATCTTACCCAAAGCGACAAATGATTCGCTTTGGTCGGTTTGGAACAATCCGAAGGAAGCAGACACCAACCGACTAAAGGCTATCCACAACATTGCCCGTGAGGGCTACTTGTTTTCTCAGCCCGACAGTGCGTTCCACTATGCCCAAAAGGAGTTGGATTTTGCCAAAGCCAAAGGGCTGAAAATTCAGATGGCATCTGCCCTCAACACGCAAGGAATTTCATTCTATTTCAGAGGCGATTATGGTAAGGCCATTGAGTTGTACACGCTAAGTTTAGAACGAAGCGAAGAAGCAAACGACAAGCTAGGAATGGCCAATGCCTACAGCAACATTGGGCTGGTGCGGAGACGGCAAGGAGACATCGCCCTTGCGTTAGATTATTACCATAAGAGCCTTGCCATGCAGGAGCAGGTAGGAAATGAAACGGGCATAGGAATCTGTTATAGTAATATTGGGAGTATACTTATGGATTTGGGCGACATAAGACAGTCACTAGATTATTACCATAAGAGCCTGAGGCTTTCCGAAAAGATTGGAGACCAAAAAGGCATGTCGCGTGCTTACAACAACATTGGAATCATTCATATCGGACAAGGAGAAAAAGCAAAGGCGCTAGAGTATTTTGAAAAGGGCCTCGCCATTGTGGAAGAACTTGGCGATAAACCGTTCATTTCTTCTGGATGCTCTAATATTGGAACCATCCATAATGATCTTAAACATCATGAGCTAGCCTTAAAGTATCATCAGCGGTCACTTCAAACGCTTATCGACATAGGTGACCGAAAAGGATTGGCTGGTTCGTATAACAGTATTGCTGCCGTTTATGAAGCAATGGGTGACAATAAACTTGCCCTGGATTACTGTCAAAGAGGTATTGATGCAGCAGAAGCCATTAATGATAAGCAAGCATTGACCACCTCATACACCAGTATGGGCAAGATTTTATATAAAATGAATCACAATGACCCAAGGGCCATCATGTATACCCAAAAGGGCCTGGAACTGGCGCAGGGGTTGGGTTTTCCAGAGAAGATTAAAGATGCTGCCCAATTACTGCATAGCATTTACGTAAATCAAAAAAAATACAAGGAGGCGCTCTTCAACTACCAATTATACATCACCATGCGCGACAGTACAATAAGCTTAGCAAACAAGAAGGAACTGATGCGCAAGCAGTTTGAATATGATTATGACAAGAAGGAGGCGCTGCTTGTTGTTGAACAGGAAAAGAAGGATGCCATTGCTGATGAACAACTGCACCGGAGAGAGGTATATCTGGCGGCCGCAACTGGAATCACGTTTCTACTTGGCATTATCTCATTAATTCTATTCTTTTTCTATCGGGTGCGGACCACCGCGAACGTTGCCTTGGAAAAGAAGAACAATGAAATATCATCTCAAAAGGACATTATTGAGGAAAAAAACCATCACATTACCGATAGCATCAAATATGCGGAGCGATTGCAAGCAGCCATACTTCCAAAGGCGGAAATGTTTACCAAGTATTTTAGCAAACACAGCATTCTCTACAAACCGAAAGACATTGTTTCAGGCGATTTCTATTGGATGGAAGAAATGAACGGATTGGTTTTTTTGGCTGCGGCAGATTGTACGGGTCATGGGGTACCAGGCGCCATGGTAAGCATGGTCGGATTTCAAGGATTGAACAAGGCTGTTTTAGAAGAGAAACTTACCTCACCTGCGGCCATTCTGCAACGACTGAGCGACCATGTAGAAGAGGCTTTCGAGAAAAGTGGTGGCAGCGTAAAAGACGGAATGGATATCTGTTTGGTGGCAATTGACACCGAAAAAAGAATAGTGACCTATTCGGGCGCTCACAATGCGTTATGGATTCTCACTTCAAAAGAAGAATTGCCGAACGCTAATCTGCGTGAAAAAGAAGGTGGACACAGCATGTTTGAGCTAAAAGCCGATAGGCGCTCCATCGGTGGATTTATGGATGCGGGTTCCTTTTCTGAAACCACGGTTGAATTGAACAAGGGCGACCGTCTGTTTCTTTTCTCCGATGGTTTTGCTGACCAATTTGGTGGACCACTAGGCAAAAAACTAGGCAGCAAACGAATGCGAGAAACGGCCAGAGAAATGGCTGTATCGGGAAATCTCATTGCCCTCGGAGCAATTTTCGAAGACTGGCAAGGAGAAGAAGAACAGGTTGATGATGTGACGGTTATTTCAGTAGCATTATGATTCAGCTGTGCAATTTTCTAATTGCAGGTTTCTTACTGCTTCTCGGAGGAACTGTCCATGCCTCCCAAGATTCCATTGTCAACGTGGCTATGAGGCTCGAATATGAGTATCCAGACTCAGCCATTTTCATTGCAGAAGCGCGCATTGCATCAGGCCAACTGGACAGGAAAACAACTGGAGCCGCTTACGAGATTATCGGCATTGCCCAATGGGTAAGAGAAGATTATGGTAAAGCAATTCGTGCGCATCAGAAATCACTAGAAATCCGTAGTTCCATCGAACACCATTCGGGAGTTGCGCATTCGCATAATAACCTTGGGCTCAATTATCAGGCTATAGGCGGGGCTAAGTTAGCAATGGAACATTTTCTATCGGCACAGGAAATGGCAGAACATCAACAAGATTCGTTGCTATTAGCTAAAGTTCTAGGAAACATCGGAACCCTATATGAAGAACAGGGGTCGATTGATAAGGCCTTGGATTTTTACGGGAGAAGTTTGGGTTTACTGGAGTCTGGCAAAGACCAGCGCATATTGGGAAACACCCTAAACAATATTGCCCTCGCTTACAAGCAGCTTGAAGAGGCTACAAAAGCCAAGAACTTTGCCGAACGAAGTTTAGCCGTTCGTAAATTTATTGATGATAAATGGGGCATCGCCCAGTCGCTCAATTTCTTGGGGTTATTAGCCTCAGATAAGGCGGAATACAGCAAGGCAAATGGCTTTTTTCGCTCTTCATTAGCCGTTTATGTAGAATTGGATAATCAATGGGGGCAATCCATGGTCTATGGTAACCTAGGGGCAGACGCCAATGCCATTGGTAAATACAAGGATGGACTGGAATACTGTGCGCTATCATTAACTATCGCCAAGGAGCATTGGTTGGAGTGGGAAGGACCCGCCTGCGAGTGCTTAGCCGATGCTTATACAGGATTAGACAAAGCAGGACAGGCGAGCTATTACTGGAAGCGACTGATAGCCATTAAGGACAGCATCAGAAATGAGAATTCCCTCAGCGAGATTTCGTTGGTTCAAAAGCGGTTTGAATTTGAAAAGGAACAACTTAAGACACAGCACGAGATTCGGCTTTTAACAACCGAAGCGGAATTGGCTGACCTTCAACTGCGAAAACGCGAAATGTATCTGCTCACAGCGGTCATTGTCACCTTTCTTTTGGGTGTCCTGTTTTTAATCCTGTTCTTCTTTTACCGAGTTAGGACCAACGCGAACGTTGCCTTGGAAAAGAAGAACAATGAAATATCATCTCAAAAGGACATTATTGAGGAAAAAAACCATCACATCACCGATAGTATTCGCTACGCAGAGCGTTTGCAGGCAGCCATTCTTCCAAAAGATGAAATGTTTGCTAAGTACTTCAAAGATTACCAGATTTTATATAGGCCAAAAGACATCGTTTCGGGCGATTTCTATTGGATGGAAGAAGCACACGGATTGGTCTTTTTAGCTGCTGCAGATTGCACAGGTCATGGCGTTCCTGGCGCTATGGTAAGCATGGTGGGTTTTCAGGGATTGAACAAAGCTGTTCTAGAAGAAAAGCTAACTTCTCCTGCCGCTATTCTGCAACGGTTAAGCGACTATGTGGAAGAAGCCTTTGGAAAAAGTGGTGGCAGCGTGAAGGATGGAATGGACATTTGCCTCATTGCCATTGACACCAAGAAGCGACAGGTGACATTCTCAGGAGCGCACAACGCTCTTTGGATTCTTACTTCCCAAGAAGAACTGCCAAATGCCAACTTACGTGAAGAGGAAAACGGACAACGTATGTTTGAGTTGAAGGCAGACAGACGCTCCATCGGTGGATTTATGGACGCTGGCTCATTTACCGAAAACACGGTAGTTCTAAATGAAGGTGACCGATTGTTCCTTTTCTCCGATGGATTTGCCGATCAATTCGGAGGTCCAAGAGGCAAAAAGCTAGGCAGCAAACGCATGCGCGAAACCCTTCGGGAAATGGCTGTTTCTGGAAATCTTATTGCTCTCGGAGCCATCTTCGAAGATTGGAAACAGGATGAAGAACAGGTGGATGATGTGACGGTTATTTCGGTGGTTGTCTAATCCAAATGCTTCCAGCCTTGGGCTTGTAGTGGAATAATCTGCTCACCAGCTACCATGTTGTAGCCATCGCTCTTATCCGTAATGTGACCGATTACCCGAACCGCAGGATTGTCCTTTAGTCGGTCATAGTCCTTCAAATCAACCGTGAAAAGCAATTCGTAGTCTTCGCCACCATTGAGGGCACAAACGGTTGTGTCTAGATTCAACTCTTCGGCAGCTAAGGCAGAAGTATGATCTATTGGAAGTTTCTCAATGTAAATGCGGCAACCAACTTCACTTTGGGTGCAGATGTGCATCAAGTCAGAACTCAATCCGTCTGACACATCAATCATAGAAGTAGGAACTACCTTTTCTAGTTCGAGAATATCTATAATATCTGCGCGTGGCTCTGGTTTCAGTTGGCGCTCTAGCACATAGTCGTGTCCAGTTAAATCTGGTTGTACGTCTGGGTTGTCTTTAAAGATTGCCTTCTCACGTTCTAACAACTGCAGTCCGAGATAAGCAGCTCCAAGGTCGCCCGAAACACAAATAAGGTCGGTTTCCTTGGCGCCATTTCTGTAAACGATATTCTCTTCGTTTGCTTCGCCAATAGCAGTTATGCTAAGGGTTAGGCCAGAAATAGAGCTTGTGGTGTCTCCGCCTACCAAATCGACATTGTATTTATCGCAAGCAAGAAGAATTCCTGTATAAAGCTCATCAATTGCCTCAAGCGGAAAACGGCTTGAAAGACCCAACGAAACGGTAATCTGCGTTGGTTTTCCGTTCATTGCATAAATGTCGGAAAGGTTGACGGCTACCGCTTTGTAGCCCAAATGTTTGAGCGGAACGTAGCTCAAATCGAAGTGAATTCCTTCCAATAAAAGGTCGGTGGAAATGAGTGTTTTCTTTTTTTCTGTGCCAATAACAGCAGCATCATCGCCAATTCCTTTGACGGTGCTTTTTTGGTTTAGGATAACACTCTTTGCAATGCGATCTATCAGGCCAAACTCGCCTAATTCACTCAGTTCTGTTCTGTCTTTGTCTTCAAGCATCTTTCGAAATTATTGAATCAATCAGACCTTACCCAACTTCTTTCTTTCGTGCTCTTTTAAGAATGTTTTTCTAAGTCGGATAGATTGTGGTGTTACCTCCACGTACTCATCTGCCTGAATATATTCCAATGCTTCTTCGAGTGAGAAGTTGATGGCTGGAGCAATCCTGATTTTATCGTCTGTTCCAGAAGAACGAACGTTACTTTGCTTTTTGGTCTTGGTGAGGTTAACAATCATATCACCGGCACGGGTGTTTTCGCCAACCACTTGACCTTCGTAAATCGCAACATTTGGATTGACAAAGAATTTACCTCGGTCTTGTAAGTTGCTCAACGTATAAGGAATGGCTTCACCTGGTGCCATAGAAATCAATGAACCATTCTGACGTCCAGAAATTGGACCTTTGTATGGTTCGTATGCCTTAAATCGGTGGCTCATGATGGCTTCACCTGCTGTAGCAGTCAACAATAGGTTTCTGAGGCCGATGATTCCACGTGATGGAATGGTGAATTCTAGCAACATGCGGTCTCCTTTAGGGCCCATGTTCACGATTTCTCCTTTTCGAGCTGTTACCATTTCAACCGCCTTTCCGTGAACTTCTTCTGGAAGGTCAATGGTTAAATCTTCAACTGGCTCGCATTTTACACCGTCAATTTCTTTGATGATTACCTGCGGCTGACCAATCTGAAGTTCGTAACCTTCTCTACGCATGGTTTCAATAAGTACAGACAAGTGCAATACGCCACGTCCGAACACTTGGAAACTATCGGAAAGACCCGTGGTTTCCATTCTAAGCGCAAGGTTTTTCTCCAACTCTTTTTCTAAACGTTCACGCACGTGGCGAGACGTTACAAACTTTCCTTCTTTACCGAAGAAAGGAGAATCGTTGATGGTAAAAAGCATGCTCATGGTCGGCTCATCAATGCTGATAGGCTTCATGGCTTCCGGAAATTCAGCATCGCAAATTGTATCTCCAATTTCGAATCCTTCCAGTCCAACAAGGGCACAGATTTCTCCAGCCGGAATTTCTTCTACTTTGATTCTACCCATTCCCTCAAACAGATAAAGCTCCTTCAATTTTCCTCTTGTTGTAGAACCATCGCGCTTAATCATGACAATCGCTTGTCCTGTTTTAAGCGTTCCTCTGAACAAACGTCCAATGGCAATTCGGCCTGTGTAAGGCGAGTGGTCCATTGATGTAATCTGCATTTGAGTAGGACCTTCACCAACCTTTGGCGATGGAATGTGCTCAATTACTTGCTCCATCAAATAATCGATGTTGCCAGTTGGTTTGGTTGCGTCTTCTCCCATCCAACCTTGCTTTGCCGAACCGAAAACGGTAGGGAAATCAAGCTGGTCTTCGGTTGCGCCAAGGTTAAACATCAAATCGAAAACTGCTTCCTGTGCGATATCTGGAGTACAGTTTGGCTTATCTACTTTATTCACAACCACAATTGGCTTCAATCCCAATTCGATTGCTTTTTGAAGTACGAATCGTGTTTGAGGCATGGGCCCTTCAAAGGCATCAACCAATAGAAGCACACCATCGGCCATGTTCAAAACACGTTCAACTTCACCTCCAAAGTCAGAGTGACCAGGTGTGTCAATAATGTTGATCTTCGTGTCTTTCCACATAACGGAAACATTCTTGGAAACAATAGTAATCCCGCGCTCACGCTCCAGATCGTTGCTGTCCATTACCAGTTCGCCCATTACCTCGTGCTCCTTAAAAACCTTAGCGGCTTCTAGGATTCTGTCAACCAAAGAAGTTTTTCCATGGTCAACGTGGGCAATAATGGCAATATTTCGTATTTGTGTCATAGCCTTAAAATGAGCGCGCAAAAGTACGGGTTAAGTTTCAGGTTGAATGCAGCAATTATTCAGGGTAGTTTTGTACCCTTCTTATGAACCTAAAAAACATCATACGCGAACTTGTTTTAGCTACAAAAGTGGCTTTCATTAATGGCAATCCGAAGTTGGTTGGGAGGGTTTATGGATTATTCTGGAAGCCTAAATCAGTAATAGAAAAGAGAATTGACATCGTTTCTAAAGGCATTAATGAGTTTCGATTCTTGCAGATTGGCACTAACGATGGCATCATAAATGACCCAATTTTGAAGTTTATTCTGAGAGATGATTGGGAAGGAACGCGTATTGAGCCTCTGCCTGCTCCTTTCAAAACGTTGAATAAGCTGCACAAATCAAATAGGAAGGTAAAAACCCTACAAACACTTGTGGCCAATACCGCAGGAGTTTTGCCGCTGTATCATCTGTCTTTCTCCAATAAAAGATGGGCAACAGGCTTGTCCAGTCTCAGCAAACAGAACTTAGAACGGCTTATTGATATGGGTTATATTGAAAAGCGTGCCTTGAAATATGGAGACCCCCTTCCTCCGAATAAGGCAGATTGGATTGCTGAAATTGAACTAGAAGTAGTCGAGATAAACCAATTAATAGA
>FLOH01000327.1_pt1 | contig 115294 bp, 107 predicted proteins | sample 756751 | NCBI WGS metagenome assembly FLOH01 (sample SAMEA4026879, study PRJEB14308) | marine metagenome | biome: coastal water; material: water | depth 74 m
TTTATATCCCGAAGGGATGTGGGCACGTTAATCCGCGATGAGCCCTTTTTATTTGGCTTGTCAGCGACATAGGGAGTTTTCAGCAGGTAATACCCTTTCCGTTTTGACAAAAGAATCAAATAGTCTTCAACTTCCAATCACCCTGAAACAAAACCAACCTTATTGATACTTGTTTCCATTAAGTACGCATCCTTGCCCTCGCCTGCAGGCGATTTCGCAGCACAGTGTATGGCCGGGCATGATGGTTTTCCCAGTTCCAAAATACAAAACCCCATTCTCCATCTGTGCGGGAGTAACGGGGCTTTTTACACGATATAAACCATTCTTAATCCTCTTTTTTTAATTGAAGCAAAGAAGAAATTTGGTTCGCGGATTCTTTACCATGATGCCTACACCCGGCTACGGTATAAGTCAATATGAAATTCACAGCAAATACCGATTTTCGAGTTGTTTTTTAGCTATTTTCCGATACATTCTCTCTATACTCTTCAATTCCGCATTCTTTTTAAAACCTCTCGATTATTGAATCAACCACATTACTGCTTTACGTATCAGTCTTGGTAAAACGGAGATGCGGAGGACTTGTTCATCTATGGCCCGGGGAAAGCATTAAATGCTATCCCCGGCGCCATGAAATACTACAAGGAGAAGGCTCATCGCGGATTAACGTGAAAACTACCCCGGAGGGGTAAAGGCGCATAGCCGGTGGTTTTAACCACCGGAATAAGGATCAAAATTTTCAAGTCCTGAAAGAACGGCGTATTCTTCGACGTCGTCCCTTCAGGACTCATTCATGAATTTATCCTACCGGTGGTTGAAAACACCGGCTATATGCCCACATCCCTTCGGGATATAAACCAAACATGACAAATTCACGCTAATCCGCAATGACCCCAAGGCGAAAGGTCTTTTGAAATAGCGTTTCAGGTTTCTGCCCGTTTCAATCTCATTTTCTGGGAGAGAATCACAAGACCGTAAACAACCAGCCCCAGAGAAAAAAAATAATATTTCAGTGCCATATCAACGTGTAAAAATGAAGCAACGGCACCGGGATGAAAGAGGACGAAGGCCGCCCCGATCAGGAATGGAATTTCATACCATCGATTCCGGGTCAGACACCACCCCTGGGCAAAACTTTCGAAGGCGGACATACCCACGAGCGCCATGACAAAGATCAGAAGGGCCTGGGGCCAGCTGCTGATGCCGTAGAGGATCAGATCCGGATTAAACACAAACATGAAAGCAATGCAGGAGGTCCTTATGTCATACAAAAACCCCTGTATGCCGGTGGGAATGGGTTCGGATTCCGCAATGGCGGATGCCGCATAGGCGGCAAGACCCACCGGCGGCGTATCATCGGCCAATATGCCGAAATAGAAACAGAACAGATGCGCCGCCATCAGGGGAATCACAAAGTCATACAAACCACCCACTTCAACGATGATGGGTGCTGTCAATGAAGCCATGACGATATATGTGGCGGTCGTGGGCAGACCCATGCCGATCATGAGGCTTGCAAAGGCCGTAATGAGCAGTAACAAAAAGATGTTTCCACCGGAAAGATATTCAACAATACCCGCAATCATCCCACCGATTCCCATGTTAACCACACCCACAATGATTCCGGCACAGGCGCAGGCAAGCGCCACCGCCATCATATTCCTGGAGCCTTGTACGAAGCCCTTTAAAATGATTGTGAAGCTCTTCTTGATGGCCCCTGTAACACCTTTTTTTTCTCGTATAGCCTTTTTTATCTCCTGGTAAAAAATCACCGGAAACAAAAGCAGGATCGATCTGAAAGCCGCCATCTCAGGGGTATGCCGCAACCAGATCAGTTCATAGAGAAGCATACCCAGAGGAATCAAATAGTGGACACCCTCCTTAAGGGTTTTAAAAAACCTGGGGATGTCAGGTGGTGAAAGACCTTTGATCCCCAGTTTAGACGCCTCCAGGTGTGTAATGCAGAACAACCCGAAATATGAAGCGACTGCCGGAATGGCAGCAGCCTTCACCACCTCCAAATAGGGAACATTCACATATTCGGCAATAATAAATGCAGCAGCACCCATGATGGGGGGCATCAACTGACCATCCGTACTGGCTGCCACTTCAATGGCCGCCGCCTTTTTCGCCGGGTAGCCGATTTTTTTCATCAACGGGATGGTAAAAGGGCCGGTGGTCACGATATTGGCGATGCTGCTTCCGGAAACCAGGCCCGTTGCGCCACTGGCCATGACAGCGGCTTTTGCAGCCCCTCCCTTGTATCGGCCCAGAAAAGAGAGGGCAAGTCGGGTAAAAAAGCGCCCGGCGCCTGCTTTGTCCAAAAGGGCGCCCAACAGTACAAAAAGGTATACAATGGAACATGAAACACCTAATGGGATACCGTATATGCCCTCGGTTGAAAGTGAAATATTGCTCAGGTAGCGGCTCAATGAAACGCCCTTGAATGCCAGCAGGTCCGGCATATGGGGCCCCGCAAACGCATAACCGGTAAACAACAGGGCAATAATGGGAAGCGCCGGCCCGATGATCCGTCTGGTGGCTTCAAGCAGCAGGACAACCAGGACGCTGCCCACAATCAGGTCCCGCACCGTGGGAATACCGGCTCTCATGGCAATCCCCTGATAATCCAAAACGATATAAAGTGCCGCCAAAGCGCTGAAGACAGCCAGTCCGTAATCAATCAGCGGAATACGATCCCTACTGGAAAGGAAAGACCAGAATTTGAGGGGTCTCCTAAGACATGGATTCACAAGGAAAAGAAGGACAATGGCGAATGCCAGATGGATGGCCCTTTCCTTGGTACTGTCGATGATGAGGAAGCTGGGAAGTGAAAGTTGAAACAGCGCCCATAATATGGCGATACCGGAAACCAGTGAGGCTTCGACGGGAGGCAGATTCCGTATAAAACCGCTTTCCGTTCTCAATAATTCTTCAGCGGATCTGTCTTTTCGCATTGCCCTTCAGTTTACGTCTAATCATTAGATAGCCCCCAACGACAAAAACCAGACCTACCATAAAAAGTATGTCGTTGCCTTTCACCATACCGTATACCACACATAACACTCCCAGAACACAGATGACGATTGCAATGTTTTTTTCACTCTTTATTTCCATAGGGGCCTCGACAATAAATAGTAGGCGCAGTTATCAGGGTGCAGTTGTCAGTTCGAATTTCATCCTGCCCCTGACAACTGCACCCTGCACCCTTTGAACGGTTACACATAAAGACACAAAAAAAGGCACTTTTATAAATGAAAAAGCACCTTTAAAAATTCCTGAAATCTATGATGATTAATCGATAGAAGACCAAATCATGTTCCGGAAACACCGGCAACTTTTGGTTTGTTTATGGGCCTTGGGCGATTTCTTTGGGGCTTATGTGCCCTCGATCCTTGCCGCGAACCTCGTTTTGCGGTCTGGAAAGGCGCCTTTTTTCCCTCACGGGGTTCCCTTCGGGCGGAAAGGCTTTTCGGAGGGGGCGGCGGCACGGTCAGCAACGCTTCATCCGGTTGTTCGCAAACAAGGGGATTTCCCAGATACTCCTCAATGGCCGGGATGTAAAATGAATCATCCTCACAGGCAAAACTCACCGAAATTCCGGCGGCACCGGCACGACCCGTACGCCCGATGCGGTGCACGTAGTCCTCAGGATCCTGGGGCAGGGTAAAATTGATAACGTGGCTGATCCCTTCCACATGCAGACCGCGCGCTGCAACATCCGTTGCCACCAGAACGCGAACGAGCCCATTGCGAAAATTTTCCAGGGTTTTGATCCGCTTGTTCTGGGGCACCTCACCGGACAGGATCGCGCAATTGATCCGGTACCGCTGTAACCGTTCCGACAAGCGACGTGTCTGGTCACGCCGATTAACAAACACCAGCACCCGCTCCAGCTTCTGCCCGACAATCAGGTTCAGCAACAGTGCGAATTTTTCATCAGCGGTGACAATATAGACCCGTTGTTCCACCGATTCCGCAGCCACATGCTCCGGTTCAATCTCCACATGAACCGGGTTTTTCGTCCATTGCTCGGCCAGACGTTCCACCTCAGGCTTTAGTGTGGCGCTGAAAAACATGGTTTGCCGCTCGTTTTTATGGGGCGTGCTATAAACGATCTTTCTGACATCGGGTATAAACCCCATATCGAGCATACGATCAGCTTCATCAATAACCATGATTTCAACCTTGTTAAGATGAAGAATTTTCTGGCGCTGAAAATCAAGCAAACGACCCGGCGTTGCCACCATGATATCGATGGGGTTTTTGATGAGCACCTGTTTTTGTTTATCATATTGCATACCGCCCAATATGGACTGAATTCGAAACCGGGTGTGTTTCCCAATGTCGCGGGCATCTTTTTCAATCTGCAATACCAATTCCCGTGTCGGTGCAATAATCAAAACCCGAGGTGTTCCCGAAGGACGTTTTCCCTTAATGGGTTTTTTGATAAGATGCGCAAAGATATTAATTAGAAACGCGGCACTCTTTCCGGTTCCCGTCTGTGCTTTCCCCGTAACGTCCGAACCGGACAAGGCCGTTGGAAGAATCTCCGCCTGAATCGGTGTGCAGTATTCGAAGCCCAGATCCGAGATAGCGTGCATAATGGTCGTCGGCAGTCCCAGGTCATGAAAACGAACCTTTCCTTCCACCTCGGGAACCACAAACCGAGAGACTTGCCAGGATGGTCGAGGTGCTTTTTTGCCGGAGGGTTTGGACCCGGTTTTCACTGTTTCGCCTTTCCCGCTATTTAAGGGAACATCATCTGAGGCTTTGGCAACATACGGCAAAACCGGCTCGGGTTTATCCGGAGTGGATTTATGAACCGATGGCTTAGAAAGTGCGTTATTTATAGATGTTTTTGGTGGAACAGCATTTTTAAGGAGGGCATGAGCTGCTTGAACTAGGTTTTTTAACAACAATTTTTCCTTTCACAACAATACCCTGCTAACAATCACGGGCATATGAACGTTTAAGATTAACATTGAATCAGAAAGAAGGGCTCAGGCACCGGCGATTAAAGACAAAAAGCATCTCCTTTTCACGCCGACACCCGAAAGCCCTTCCATCAGACTTGAATTACCAGGGGACGGGATAAAAATTTCGATTTATTAAGGATCTATTCGTTGGTAGTGGATGTCACACTGTTTTCTGGGTCATCCGAATCCAGACCCATCATTTTTTCTTTCAGCAATGCGCCCAGACTACTGGTGGCCATTTCCTGATTGTTCACATAATTGGTATAGACCTTTTTCTCAGGACTTTCTTGAAGCTTTCGAATGGAAAGTCCGATCCGTTTATCTTTCTGGGAAACATTCACGACCTCGGCATCAAGCTCATCACCGATCTGAAAATCCTTTAATTCTTTTACATCCTGCTGGCCCTTGGGAAGCTGGGAAACATGGATCAACCCTTCAATACCTTCCTCCAACTCAACGAAAAGACCAAAATCCGTAATGTTGGTGACCTTGCCCGAAACACGCGTGCCGGGTTTGTACTTCTCGGGAATTTCATTCCACGGATCGGGTGTCAGATGTTTGATGCCGAGAGAAAAATGCTCATTCTCTTTATCGATACGAAGAATCACAGCTCTTACGTCATCGCCCTTTTTATAAAGTTCGGAAGGATGTTTGATCTGCTTGGTCCAGGAGATATCTGAAATATGAACCAGGCCGTCAATGCCCTTGTCAATGCCCACAAAAACGCCGAAATCTGTAATATTCTTAATCTTTCCTTCTATAATGGCACCGATGGGATACTCCTCTGTAATGACATCCCAAGGGTTCGGCTCAAGCTGTTTAACGCTCAGGGAGATCCGTTTTTTGGCCACGTCCATACTTAAGACCATGGTTTCAACCGTATCACCCACACGAAAAAGTTCGGAAGGATGCATGACTTTCCGCGTCCAGGACATCTCGGAAATATGAACAAGCCCTTCCACGCCCTCTTCCAGTTCCACAAAAGCGCCATATTTTTTCAGCGTCGCAATACGTCCGGGGATTTTGGCGTCCACGGGATATTTTTCTTCTATTCCGGTCCATGGGTCTGCAGTCAGCTGCTTGATACCCAGAGATACGCGTTCCTTCTCCCGATCAAAGCTCAAGACCTTTACCGTGATCTGGTCGCCGATCTGGTACAATTCCGAAGGATGCCCGGTCTTACTCCAAGCGATGTTGGTCACGTGAACAAGGCCGTCAATACCACCCAGATCGATAAACAGACCGTAATCTGTAATATTGGTGACGGCGCCTTCAACCACGGCACCCTCCTCCAAGTTCTCTAGCACTTTTTCCCGTTGAGCCGCTCTTTCAACTTCCAGAACAGCCCGTCGCGACAATACGATGTTTCCCTGACGTCTTTCATATTTAATAATCTTGAAATCGTGCTCAACACCCACCAGGGTGTCAAGATCCTTTACCGGCCGCAGGTCAGCCTGGGAACCGGGCAAAAAGGCCTGAAGACCCACATCCACTGAAAGGCCTCCTTTTACCCTGGAAATTATCTTGCCCTTGATGGTTTCATTATCTTTGTAGGCTTTTTCGATATCATCCCATATTTTGACCCGCGCAGCCTTTTCCTTGGACAAAACGATGTTACCATCTTTGTCCTCTTTGCGCACCAGAAGGACTTCCACCGTGTCACCCACCTTTGCGGTAAGTCTGCCCTCAAGATCCTTGAATTCATTGATACGGATTTGTCCTTCCGATTTGTATCCAATGTCCACGAGCACAAATTCATTATCAATTTGGACAATTTCGCCGCTGACGATTTTACCTTCTTGAATACTCTTCAGGCTTTCTTCGAACATCTCCATGAAGGAACGTTCGTCCTCGGCGTCCGCCTCGCTTTCGCTGGAATCAAGCGCCAATTCCTCTGTAACACCATCGGGATCTTCCCAAATGGCGGCATTTATGTTTTCGGTTTCTAAAGATCCACTTTCGGACATTTCGTCTGTTCCTTTACTCATCAACTTACATACCCCCGGTTTAATTAAGATTTTTGATTTCCATCAAACAATCAACCAAAAAACAAAGGCATCCCGTGTCAACGCACCAAGATGCCCCTCATCAATCATTCCAAAAAATCCAGTTCTAAAGGTTTTCGACCTGCTGCAACCATTCTTCCACAGGTCTTGGGTTAATTTCTTCGACGTCAAAACACACTCAACCGCCTTCATCAAGGTATTTGATTTCAGGTGGGCAGGATGGAGAAGAGACAAAGGGCGAGGCTCTTCATGGTTCAATAACTTAAATGAGACTTATTCTCTAATCAAAAAACATTCATTAAATTAAACATATGAAATTGAATGTCAACAAAAAACCAATCAACGCAACTGAAAAACACCTTCCGCTGCAAAAAGCCGGACACCATCTCACCGTAGTCCTTTTCTTCTTGCGTTACAGATCGGGATGGTTATTGTGGTGTTTAACCTTGAAAAGCCGAATACACTATAAATTATAAAGTGTAAAGCAATAAATACAAAATGCCAAATAAACATCATGCTTTTTTTGCCACCTGCCCTAAGGGCATCGAGGATCTCCTTTATCAAGAGATGGTTTCCTTGGACATTTCAAATGTAAAACGGACCCGTTCAGGCATTTTTTTTAAAGGTGACCTTCAATCCGCATATAAAGTCTGTCTATGGTCCCGTCTTGCCAACCGCGTCCTTTTCCCCCTGGCCCATTTTGAAGCCAAAACACCTGATGATCTCTATAGCCGGATTTATGAACAGATACAATGGCATGATCACATGAACCCAACGGAAAAAATCGCCGTGGATTTTACGGCGAACCACGCCAACACGTTTCATTCCCACTATGCCGCACTTCGCGTTAAAGACGCCATCGCCGACCAGTTTCGCGCAAAATTCGGATATCGCCCATCCGTTGACACGGAAAACCCCGACATTCGCATCAATGTTTACATGAAAAATGACTTGGCTCAGGTTTCGCTGGATTTGAGCGGCAGCAGTCTTCATAGACGCGGTTATCGGGTAGGGGGAGGTCTGGCCCCCCTCAAAGAAAATCTGGCCGCTGCCATATTAATCCGAGCAAAGTGGCCTGAACTGGCCAAAAATGGCGCGCCTCTCGTTGACCCCTTATGCGGATCGGGAACCCTTCTGATAGAAGGCGCACTCATGGCCCTGGACAGGGCGCCAGGGCTCTTGAGACCCACCTTTGGCTTCCTGAAATGGAAACAGCACGACCAGGTCCTATGGCAAGGTTTGCGGAGGGAAGCAGAAGCACGGGCGGAAAAAGGGATACAAAGACCCTTCCAACCATTTTTCGGTTTCGACAAGGACTCCGGCATCATTGATCATGCCCGATCCAATGCGGTTCGTGCAGGTATTGAGGGTTTCATTTCGTTTCAGGCGCAGGATATCAAAGCCCTAACAGCCCCTGCAACAAAGGTTCCGGGATTGCTGATCGCCAACCCCCCCTATGGGACACGCATGGGCAAAAAGATGGATCTTGAAAACCTCTATAAAACACTGGGAGATCGACTGAAACAGCACTATAAAGGCTGGTCGGCCGGCGTATTTACCGCTTCTCCCGATCTGGCCAAAAAAATGGGCATCCGCGCCAGAAAACAATATCACCTTTATAATGGTCCCATTCCCTGCAAACTTCTCAATTTTGATATTCAGGAAGAATGGGTCATGCACGAAAGGGATCCCGGGCGGCCTTTATCGCAAACCGGAAAACCGCCTGCTCAGGACCCGGGCTCGGTGATGTTTCAAAATCGGCTGGAAAAAAATCTGCGGATTATTGGGAAATGGGCCCGTAAGGAGGGCATCACCTGTTACAGGCTCTATGATTCCGACATGCCCGAATATGCCGTTGCGATTGATGTTTATCAAGATCAATTACATGTTCAGGAATACCGGGCGCCAGCCAGTGTTTCCCCTCTTAAGGCAAAAATGCGATTGAAGCAAGTTCTCGCCGTCCTGCCCGGAGTCTTGCCCATGCCACCTGAAAAAATCATTTTTAAAATGAGGGAAAGGAAAAGAAAAGATGCACAATATGAAAAACTGGATTCTCAGGGCCGATTTTTTGAGGTCAAAGAAGGCAGCCTCAGGTTTCTGGTAAACCTGACCGACTACCTGGACACCGGACTGTTTTTGGATCAAAGACTTCTGCGAGAACGGATCGGAAAGGCATCCTCAGGCAAGCGGGTATTAAACCTGTTCTGCTACACCGCAACGGCCACGGTTTCCGCAGCAAAGGGGGGCGCCACCGCCACCAAAAGCGTCGACATGAACAAAACCTACCTCAGTTGGGCCAAAAAAAACCTGGCCCTGAACCACTTTAATGGTCCGGAACACCAGTTGGTTCGAGCCGACTGTCTGGAATGGATTTCCACCTGTAAGGACCGCTATGACCTGATTTACCTGGATCCCCCCACTTTTTCCAATTCCAAACGGATGAATACTTCCTTTGACATCCAACGGGACCACGTACAATTGCTGATCCGGACCCTGCGCCTCCTGGCCCCGGATGGCGTCTTGATATTTGCCTGCAACCATCGAAAATTCAAACTGGACTATGATGCTTTTAAGCAATGGACCATTAAAGATATTACCCGCGCCACCATTCCAAGGGATTTCCAGCGGAACCAACACATCCATAAAGCTTTTGAAATCAGAAAATCACTTTGATATCTCCCAAGTCTCTCTACCAGGAGATTATTGATCTTCACAAAAAGCCTCCAGCCGTTCCTGATCGAGCAACGCCGCCTGCTTTAATGTAAACTCATTTACAACAAAATACCGGGTAAGCGTTTCAATCTTATCGGTCAAAAGGTCGGGAGACGCATTTTTTATCAGGATTCCACTATTTACAGCGTCATAAAGAACTTCAGGGTCTGCCTCATCAAGATCAAAAAAAAGGATATCTATTTTTTTTCAAACACGTTCTGTGATTCGGTAATCCGATCATACAGCTCAAAATAGGTTATATTCCGATCTACACCGGGATACAGCAGCACCATTATATCAAGATCCTTCGGGAACGTAATTTCACCCTTAGGCGCGCCGTTGAACGTCTGCGGGAGGGGATATTTAATCCGGCTGCCGTGCGATTGCTCACCGCTCATGAAGATAAACTGGTTCGAGCCTTTGACCAGGGCTTTTCTTCCCCCGAAGACAATTTTTCTCCCCATCGCGCTCAGAACAATGCGATCTCCGCTCGCCTTTCCGCTCTGCTTGAGGGATCGGACCATGAACTGCCCCTCATCGATACGGTAGAGCGGGTTCAGGGCGCGGAAAGGGACGTGATCATTTTCGGGTTCACCACATCAGATCGGGACCATGTAACATCCACGTTCTTAAATAATCCCAATCGATTTAATGTAGTGATGACGAGGGCGAGGAAAAAGCTCATCGTGATTGGCAGCAAGGTTTTTTTCTCCACCATTCCGAACTGGGAAAAAGAACTCAAAAATAACGCCTGCTTCAAAGAATTCCATGAACAGTGTAAGAAAGAAGGATGTCTCTTTTTTCTTTGAGCCATAAAATGGGTAATTTTGTAACTTTTGGGGCTTTATTACCCAAAGTTATTATTTCTTAATTCTATCAAATATTTAAGATAGAATACTGTTATCTGATGTGACAAAATACCCCAAACTCGCCCAATTTGGCTCCTGCGCTTTTATTCACAACAACCCATTGAATTCTAAAGCATAAATTAATCATATAAAAAACAGGCACGATATTTGCTCCAAGGGAGATACAAAAGCGCAATCGCTTTTGTGAACCCTGATTATGGGGTTTCATAGACCGCATCCAATGGAGCACAACCAACACAGGGATATGGGCGCAAACAAAACGATCCTCATTGCAGAACAGGCTGGGAACACCCCCAGGGAACTGGAAATATTTGCAGCAGAGCGAGGATTCGAGTTGGTGAAGGCCGACAATTTGAAGGATGTGCTGTTGACCCTTCAAGAAAGCAGAATCGATTCGCTGGTACTGGATGCGGCTTTGCTGGCAGAAGACTGCGGGTTTATTTCTGTGATCAAAGGGATGGAAAAAAATCTGCCCATCATTGTTTGTGCGGAAAAAAACACACCTGAACTGGAAAGCGAAATTCGTAAACACCAGATTTTCTATTACCATATCAAATCCTTTGGAATCGAAGATCTCGTAATGGCCATCGCCAACGCTGTTAACGGGTTATCTCATTAACTTGGAGGTCCGGACCATGCCGTTAAAGGAAAAAATTGTTGCTGGAAAATTTATTGTTCTGGGAGAATTCGAACCGCCTAAGGGCGCTGATTTTGATTCTTTTGTCAAGGACGCCAACCTTGTCAGGGGGCGGTTGGACGCATTGGTGGTACCGGAGATGGCCAATGCGGTGTTGAAGGCCAGTTCACTGGGGGGTTGCGCGTGTCTGGAAAGGGAAGGGATTGAATCGGTGCTTCAGGTCTGCTGCCGGGATCGCAATCGTCTTGCCCTTCAGGCGGATATTCTGTCTGCTGCAGCCCTGGGCGTCAAAAACATTATGGCTGTCAGCGGCGTTGAGACCCGTTTCGGAGACCATCCCCAGGCAAGGATCGTTAATGACCTGGATTTGATGGAACTGGTTGAAACCCTTCAAACGCTGCAGGGCGGAAAAGACCTGGCCGGTGTTGAGCTCAAAGGAACCCCTTCCTTTTCAATCGGATCCACCATTGATGCCGGCGCCACGGGAAACCTGCTGGATATTGAAATGGCACGTCTTGAAAAAATGATGGCAAGCGGCGTGGATTACGTCATCACGAATCCGGTTTTTGACCTGAGGCGTTTTGAACAGTTCGTCAAACGGGTGGATACATCAAAAATTGCCGTGCTGCCAACCATTCTACTGCTGAAATCCGCCGGTATGGCCCGTTATATTGATCGTAATGTAAGAGGGATTTCCATCCCCCAAGACACGATCCGAAGCATTCAGAAAGCGCCGGACAAAGTTCAGGAATGCACCCGGATCGCAGCCGAAACCCTGAAACAGATAAAAGCAATGGGAATGGCCGGCGTTTTGATTTCCACAGTCGGTTGGGAGAGCAAGCTTCCCTTAATCCTGGATAAGGCACAGATTTAAATATCGGAAAGGAAACCTAAATCATGTCCAATACCCAGTCTCAACAGAAATCAGGATCGGTAATGGTTGTCGGCGGCGGTATCGCCGGCATGCAGTCGGCCCTGGACCTGGCCAATTCAGGTTACCGTGTTCAGCTCATTGAAGCATCTTCAGCCATTGGGGGGATCATGTCCGAACTGGACAAGACGTTTCCCACCAATGACTGTGCCATGTGAATTATCTCGCCCAAACTGGTCGAGGTCGGCCGGCATCTCAACATTGATTTAATCACCTCCGCCGAGGTGACAAACGTGGAAGGAACCGCGGGGAATTTCAAAGTCACGGTTCAAAAAGCACCGAGATTTATCGACGCGTCCAAGTGCACCGCCTGCGGAGATTGTTCTGAAGTCTGTCCCGTAGCGCTGCCCAATGAATATGATCAGGGACTGAGCCAGAAACATGCCATCTTCAAGAAGTACGCACAGGCCATCCCCAGCGCCTTTGCCGTTCAAAAGGTGGACAAGGCACCGTGTCGCCAGGCCTGTCCCGCTGGATTAAATGTTCAGGGGTACGTGCAAATGGTGGGCCAGGGAAAACATGAGGCGGCCCTCGACATCATTATGAAAGACCTGCCGCTTCCCGGTGTACTGGGTCGTATCTGCCCTCACCAATGCGAAGAGGCATGCCGAAGATGTGAAGTGGATGATCCCGTGGCCATCCGGAACCTGAAACGGGTGGCGGCTGATCAGTTCGACCCCAGGAACGTCAAAATCGATTGTCTGCCTTCAAGAGAAGAAAAGGTCGCCATCGTGGGCTCTGGACCGGCGGGACTTTCCGCCGCCTACCACCTGGCGCGAAAAGGGATTTTCTGTACCCTATTTGAATCCTTGTCCAAACCCGGCGGAATGCTTCGCGTGGGCATCCCCGACCACCGTCTACCCCAGGAAATCCTGGAAAAGGAAATTGAAATCATCACGAACCTGGGCCAGGAAATCAAGGTAAACACGCGCCTGGGTGTGGATTTCACGGTGGACGACCTGTTTGCGGAAGGCTACAAGGCAGTCTATCTGGCCATCGGAGCCCATCAAGGGATTTCCCTGCAAATTCCGGGAGAGGACGCCGAGGGTGTCAGACAGGGGGTGGATTTTTTAAGGGAACTGAACCTGAATGGAGAAACCAAAGTTGGGAATCGGGTCGCCATCATCGGCGGCGGCAACGTGGCCATTGATGTATCCCGTTCCGCTATTCGCCTGGGGGCAAGCCGGGTTCATATCATTTATCGCCGAACACGCGCTGAAATGCCCGCATGGGAAGAGGAAATCCAGGCGGCGGAAGCGGAAGGTATTCAGATCGCCTATCTTGCCGCGCCTCAAGAAGTCATCTTGCAGGACGGAAAAGTGGCGGGCCTGCGTTGTTTACGGATGAAACTGGGTGAACCCGATGCGTCGGGGAGAAGACGGCCCGTTCCCATTCCGGGCAGTGAATATGATCTGGAAATTGATCAACTCATTTCAGCCATCGGCCAGAGACCTGATCTATCCGCGTTGGAGCACGTGACGGGCTTGGATTTTTCATCGCGGGGAACAGCGGAAACAGACCCCCTGACCTTTGTCACCGGACGGGAAGGTGTCTTTGCCGGTGGGGACCTTCAAACGGGACCGGCCCAGGCCATTATGGCCATTGCGGCGGGAAGGGAAGCGGCCTGCTCCATTGAGCGTTTCCTGGACGGCAAGGACATGGCAGAAGGTCGGGAACAAATCATTCCTGCCCTGGTCCAATCTAACGGGGCCGAATATCTCCCCATACCCAAAATTGATTCACCCCACCCCAGGGAAATAATGCCGGAGCTCCCCGAACCGGATCGGGTCGGAAACTTCCGGGAGGTGGAACTGGGCTATGGAGAGCTGGAAGGCCAACAGGAAGCCCAACGGTGTTTGAACTGCGGCTCCTGTTGCGAATGCTTCCAGTGCGTGGAGGCCTGCAAGGCCGAAGCAGTGACGCTTATCACCCACGCGGAAGAGCCCGAAACCCTGGAACTCACCACCGGATCCATTATTCTTTCGCCCGGATTTCAACCTTTTGACCCGTCAACGTTTGACACCTATCATTACACGGATCATCCCAATGTGATGACGTCCATGGAGTTTGAGCGGATTCTCTCGGCTTCCGGCCCCACCATGGGGCACCTGACCCGGGTCTCGGATCACGCTGAACCCAAAAAAATAGCCTGGATCCAGTGCGTGGGCTCCAGGGATATTAATCGGTGCGATCACTCCTATTGTTCTTCCGTATGCTGTATGTACGCCATCAAAGAGGCGGTTATCGCCAAAGAACACGGGGGAAGCGATCTGGATTGTGCCATCTTCTATATGGACATGCGGACCCATGGAAAAGATTTTGAAATTTATTATAACAACGCCAGAGATAAACACGGGGTTCGGTTTATAAGGTCCCGTGTGCACACCATCGACCCAATGATTGACGATGATTCGCTGATCTTGAAATACGCCACGGAAGCAGGAAAATTCGTCGAAGAAACCTTTGATATGGTGGTCCTTTCCGTCGGCATGGAAATATCACCCCAGGTGGTCAAACTGGCCGAGAGCATCGGCGTGGATGTCAATGAAGACAATTTCTGCCGGACGGAAACCTTTCATCCTGTAAATACCTCTAAGGAAGGGGTTTATGTGTGCGGTGCTTTCCAGGGACCCAAGGATATCCCCCAATCGGTGGTAGAATCCAGTGCCGCCGCTTGCGCATCGGGCATGATATTGAGTGATGCAAGGGGAACTGAAGTTCGAATCAAAACCCTGCCCGATGAAATAGACGTGGCGGGTCTCGAGCCCCGGGTAGGCGTTTTTGTTTGCAACTGCGGCATCAACATCGGGGGTGTTGTGGACGTTCCCGGTGTGGCTGAATATGCGGCAACGCTACCCAACGTGGTCCTTACGGATCAGAACCTGTTCACCTGCTCCCAGGACACCCAGGAAAAAATCAAGGAGGTGGTCCGGGAACACAGTCTCAACCGCGTGGTGGTTGCCGCTTGCTCTCCCACAACCCATGAGGCACTCTTTCAGGATAGCCTCCAGGAAAGCGGCCTCAACAAATATCTCTTTGAGATGGCCAATATCCGAAACCATAATTCCTGGGTTCACCGGGACGACCCGGAGGCCGCAACCAATAAAGCCAAGGACCTGATTCGCATGGCCGTAGCCAGGGCTTCCCTTCTGGAACCCCTCCATGCCAGAACCATCACCGTCAACAAAAGGGCGCTGGTGATCGGCGGCGGTATCGCCGGCATGACCGCCGCTCTGGGGATAGCGGACCAGGGATTTGAAGTGGTACTCATTGAGAAAAACCCTCAACTGGGCGGCCTTGCCAGGGAACTCACGGACACCATCGAAGGGGATGACGTTCAGGCCCACCTGTCCGACGTGATGACACAGGTGGAGCAACACAAAAACATCCAAGTGTTGACCGAATCGCTCATCGTTGATTTCAATGGCTTCAAAGGAAATTTCACCACTGAAGTCATGGTGGGCCCGAGCATGTATCAACGGGAAATCGATCATGGGATTGTCATTCTGGCCACGGGTGCCCGGGAATACCAACCCACCGAATTTCTCTATGGTCAGGATGACCGGGTCATCACCCATCTTGAATTGGACAAGCGCCTGTACGAGAAAGGCGCCGAAGACCTGGAACGGGTGATCATGATCCAGTGCGTGGGTTCCAGAAACGAAGAGAACCCCAATTGTTCCCGCATCTGCTGCCAGAGCGCCGTTAAGAACGCCCTTCAGATTAAAAAACTGAGCCCGGAAACGGACGTCTTTATTCTCTACCGGGATATCCGTACCTATGGCATCATGGAAGAATATTACCGTGAAGCCAGACGACTGGGGGTTCTCTTTTTCAGATTCGATAAGGATCATCCTCCCCAGATTGAAAGCACGGAAAACGGCCTTATGGTGCGCTTCAAAGACCATGTTCTGCAACGGGAGATTCAGGCGTCAGCCGATGTTGTGTCCCTCAGTACGGGCATGCGCGCGGAAGAAAACGATGAACTGGCAGGCATCCTCAAAGTGGCCCGGAACGAGTTTGGGTATTTCATGGAAGCACACGTGAAACTGCGACCGGTGGATATGGCCAGTGACGCATTTTTCGTATGCGGCACGGCCCACAGTCCCAAACTCATCACCGAATCCATCAGCCAGGCCATGGCGGCTGCATCGAGGGCCGTCACTTTCCTGGCCCAGGATGAAATTGCGCTATCCGTGGTCACGGCCACGGTGGATCAGGAAAATTGCGCCGCCTGTCTCGTCTGTGTACGGTCGTGCCCCTATAACGTGCCTAAAATCAACGCGGACGGGGTCAGTGAAATTGATGCGGCCCTGTGCCGTGGCTGCGGGGTATGCGCATCCGAATGCCCGGCCAAAGTCATTCAGTTGGATTGGTATGAAGACAATCAAGTCATGAGCAAAGTGGAAGCTTTACTGGAAGGAGTAATGTAATGGACAATTTTGAGCCGGTTCTCATTGCCTTTTGCTGCCAGTTTTGAGGTTATACCGCCGCGGACCTGGCAGGTTCCATGAGACTTCAATATCCCAGCAACGTCAAGATCATCAAACTGCCCTGCACCGGAAAAGTGGATCTGATCCATCTTCTCCGTTCCTTTGAAAAGGGCGCCGACGGGGTTTGTGTGGTGGGCTGTATGGAAGGGGCCTGCCAGTATACCAGCGGCAACATTCGCGCCCGCAAACGGGTGGAGGAAGCCCAGAGAATTCTTGAGAGCATCCAGATTGGAGGGGAACGGGTGCAAATGTTCAACCTCTCGTCCAGTGAGGCACCTCAGTTCGTCAAGGTCATTACTGAATTGACCGAAAAATTAAAAGATATGGGTCCCAACCCCATGAAAACAGCCATGAAACGGGCTGCATGAAACCAGGGATTTGAATATCCACAGGAGGGAATTTCATTATGATTGTGGCGAAAAGAAAGCCCATAGAGGAGATCATTGAGGAAACCCAGGGGTACGAAAAGATACTCATGGTCGGATGCAACGAATGCGTCACGGTATGTGAAGCGGGGGGTAAAAAGGAAGTAGCGGTACTGGCCTCGGCTCTGCGCATGCACTTCATGAACCAGGGAAAAGATGTGAAAATCGAAGAGGTTACCCTGGAACGTCAGTGCGACCACGAATATCTGGAGGAGTTGCGAAACCAGATCGACCAATATGATGCGGTGGTATCGCTCGCGTGTGGTGTGGGGGTTCAGTTCATGGCGGAGAAATACATGAGCATGCCCGTCCTGCCGGGTGTTGACACCTGTTTCATGGGCGTTACCGAAGAAAGGGGCGTGTGGTCAGAGCGATGTCAGGGCTGCGGCAGTTGCATGTTGGCCAAAACCGCCGGCATCTGTCCGGTTTCCCGCTGTGCCAAACGGCTTTTCAACGGACCCTGTGGTGGGTCCACCGACGGCCATTGCGAAATTGACAAGGGTATCATCTGCGGCTGGCAGCTCATTGTGGACAGATTAACAAAGCTGGATAAGCTGGACGACTATGAGGTCCTCATGCCCATCAAGGACTGGTCCACGGAGCGGGCCGGTGGCCCCAGAAAAGTGGTGAGGGAGGATGTAATGCAATGAAAACAAAAACCCCCAGCAAACTGGAAAAGATTCTGGCCGCAGGACATCTGGCCGTCACATCCGAATGTGGTCCGCCGAGAGGAAGCGACCCGGAGGCGATCACCAAAAAGGCCGAGATGATCAAGGATCATGTGGATGCCATCAACATCACCGACAACCAGACCAGTGTTATCCGGCTGTCCAGTCTGGCCTCCTGCATTCACCTCAAACTAATGGGTGTAGAGCCGATCCTGCAGATGGTGGTGAGGGACCGAAACCGAATCGCACTTCAAAGCGATATCCTGGGCGCTGCATCTTTTGACATCCATAACATTTTGTGCCTTTCAGGAGATCATCAACAATTTGGAGACTCCGCCCAGGGACAAAACGTCTTTGACATCGACTCCATGCAACTGATCCAGACGGTGAGGCATATGCGGGACGAAGGCAAATTCCTGGGTGGTGACGACATCAAACGACCGCCCAACATGTTTGTGGGTGCGGCAGCCAACCCTTTTGCGGATCCTTTTGAAATCCGAACCCCCAGGCTGGCCAAGAAAATTGCGGCCGGCGTCGAGTTTATTCAAACCCAATGCATCTATAACCTGGAGAAATTCGAACTGTGGATGCAACAGGCCCGTGATCGCGGTCTGCACGAAAAAGCCTATATTATGGCGGGGGTTACCCCTTTCAAGTCCGCGGGAATGGCCAAGTACATGAAGAACCGCGTTCCGGGGATGGATGTCCCTGACGATGTGGTCAAACGGATGGCAGGCGTCCCCAAGGAAAAACAGGCGGAAGAGGGGATCAACATCTGCGTTGAAACCATTGAACGGTTAAAGGAATGTGAAGGGGTCAGTGGGTTTCACATCATGGCCATTGAATGGGAAGAAAAGGTACCAGGGATTGTTGAGCGAAGCGGATTGTATCCCAGGCCTGAAGTGTAGAAGAAAAATACACAAACTGAAGCAGGCTTTTTCAAAAATAAACTTGCAACAACCGATGATTTACGTTATCGATGCGGCTGCGATTTAATAATGACTGGAGATAGGAGGTTTTGGTATGGGTAAAAAATATGTTCTGGTGATTGATGATGATCCTGATCTGGTGGAAACCGTGGCCATGATGCTGGAAAGCAAAGGATGTGAGGTGGGTCGAGCCTATGATGGCGTGGAAGGAGAAGAGTCCATAAAAGAAAGACGTCCGGACCTGGTCGTTCTTGATGTGATGATGCCCCGAAAAGACGGGTATGTGCTTTGCGCCGAAATGAAGGCAAACCCGGAAGTGGCGGATATCCCTGTGGTCCTCCTGACCGCTGTGGGAGAAGCTGTTCCGACGACCACCTACACCCATGCCGACGGCATGTCCACTGAAGCGGATGACTATATCGCCAAGCCCATTGATACGGAAGGACTTTGGGAAGTCGTCAGCAATCTGCTCTAAAAAACTGTAGAGACAAGGCATGCCTTGTCTCTGCCCCGAACCCTTGAACCTCTGAACCTTTCGCTGAACTTTCATGTCTGATCCTGAAAAACTGGGTGGATTTAAAATATTGAAGGAGGCGGTGCTCCTCTCGCCCGCCCCTTTTGAGCCTGACAAGCGCCTGCCCGTGGCATTATTCCGCACGCTGGCTGAGCATGGAATCAATCTACCCTATGTAACCTGTGTTCCGGAAAATACGGGAGAATGGCAAGTCAACATGGCCGTTGACTTTAAAGACGCACGGAATGCCTGTAAACTTCTGTCGAAAACCCACCCTATTGGCCCAGACCAACAATCGAGCGCAGCAATTCTCTCCATATTCCCCCACCGGAAAAAGCCCGCCATCACCGGCGCCCTTTTTGAAGCCTTTAGCCGTGAAGGCATCCATCCGGAGGCCATGGCCCATTCACCTTCAACCATTTCTGCGGTTCTGAAGGAGCAGCTACTGTTACAAGCCAGCAGCGCCCTTTTCGGCCCGTTCGCTTTTGGCGCCTATAGAACACCGGCAGACTGGAAACTGGCACAGAAAGGAAAGGAAAAACTTTTCAAGGAAGTGGTCGCAAGCTACCAGGAGAAACACCCGAAAATATACGGACTGGAATATCAGGACCATCAGGAGCTCCTGCACATCACGCTGGAACCCACAAACATGAGCGCCCTGGGTGCTGCCTTTCAAGGCGTTTCCCACCAAGGGCTTGATCTTACCTTCCTGGTCGCCGGTCGATCCCTGGGAGAAATCCATACCATGGATCTCTGCCTGCCCCTGACAAAAAGGGGATCCAACAAAGAAAACATTACCCGGATACTTGACCCGTTACAAATCGAAGCCCATGATCCCGTGGGTACATTCTCCATGAACGGTCCCCATTTCGGAGATCGATACGGTATCATCCGGGACCTGCTCATTGCTCTGGAAACAGCCGGTGTGAATCTTATGGGATTAAGCTGTACCATCGCTTCCATCACCGGTGTCGTCCCTTCATCCCATTTGGCTTTGACCATTTTAGCCATTCAGGATTGCTTTCATGTCCCTTCTATTCAGAGGACAGAGCGTAAATACGAATAAGGTAGGCCATCGTCAACTGGAAATTCGAAACTTGATAAGGCATCTGCACCCTCCTGTTTTTTCAAATGCCATTGGGTAGAGACAAGGCATGCCTTGTCTCTACGCTTTTCAAATTTCAAAATCGCTTTGTAGTTGACATATAAACCCTGTTTTGCCTATATGTATCCCGTACGAGTTAAATTTCTAATTTCAAGTCTCAAATTTCAAATCGGAGGAGTTCCTAATGGTTCCAGCCTTGCTTGTGATGTGTGGTCTGGGAGCGGTGTTGGGCGTTGTTCTAAGCCTCGCGTCCAAAATTTTTTATGTTTATGAAGACCCGAGGATCGCCCAGGTGGAAGACTGCCTGGCCGGCGCCAATTGTGGCGGATGCGGTTTTGCGGGTTGTTCCGCCGCAGCGGTTGCCGTGGTGGAAGGTCAGGCGCCTGCCAATGTGTGTATTGTGGCAGGAGACGAAGCCACCCAGGCCGTCGCCGCCGTCATGGGAATGGCCGGGAACCTCGCGGAAGCGTCCTCCTGTTCAAACCCCTGCACCGGTGGAGATCGCGCAAAGGTTCGCTATCTTTACGAAGGCATTCCCTCATGCCGAGCACAGATGATGCTGGATGATGGGAAACGTCAGTGTGACAAAGGCTGCCTGGGCTACGGCGACTGTGTGAAGGCCTGCCTGTTTGACGCTCTGAAGATAGGGTCTGAAGGATTTCCCGTTGTGGACAAAGAAAAATGCGTGGGATGCGGCGCCTGTGAGCGGACTTGTCCCAAAGACATCCTCACGGTTAAAACCCCGTCCGAACGCCTGCTTCACTTCAACGAGGACAAGGATTGTCTGGCGCCCTGCCGTCAGATTTGTCCGGCCCAAATCAATATCCCTCTGTATATTGCCCAGATCCGGGAAGGCGATTACGAAGGGGCTGTCCATACCATACGGGAACGCAATCCCCTGCTGCTTTCATGCGGCCGGGTTTGCCCCCATCCCTGCGAAGACAGCTGCCGCCGCGGGGTGGAAGATGAACCGGTTTCCATCAACCAGTTGAAGCGCTTTGCTGCTGATTATGAAATGACTTCGGGGAAGCGGTTTCCCATTTCCGTGGCACCCTCCACGGGGAAAAAGGTCGCCGTCATCGGCGGGGGGCCGGCGGGCCTGAGCTGTGCTTTTTTCCTTCGACGGATGGGTCACGACGTAACCATATACGAAGCCATGCCCAAACTGGGCGGCATGATCAGATACGGCATCCCGGAATATCGGCTTCCCAAAAGGACACTGGACTGGGAAATTGAAGGCATCCTCAATCTGGGGATCGAAAGCCATACCCGGGTAAAATTCGGTGATGATTTCGACATGACATCTCTTGTGGCGGCAGGATACGATGCCATTTTCATGGGCATCGGCGCGTGGAAAGATTCCCTGCTTCGTGTGGAAGGAGAAAACCTGGAAGGATGCTACACGGGCATCGATTTTCTCTCCCGCCTGGCCGGCGGCGAGAAACTACCCATGGGAGAAACGGCGGTGGTCATCGGCGGCGGAAACACTGCCATCGACTGTACCCGAAACCTCCTTCGCTATGGCGCCAAAAAAGTCTACCTGGCGTATCGAAGAACCCGTAAAGAGATGCCTGCGAACCCGGTTGAAATTGAGGCTGCTGATCATGAAGGCGTGGAATTCATTTTCCTCACTGCGCCCAAAGAAGTGATCAGTGATGATAAAGGGCACTGTACCCATCTGGAATACCTGAAAATGGAATTGGGCGAACCGGATGCCAGCGGCAGACGTCGTCCCGTCCCCATTGAAGGTTCGGAAACCCGGCTGCAGACCGATATGATCATTACCGCCATCGGGCAGGCCGCGGATTTATCATTTGTGGAACGGGACCAGAAACGTCTGGCCGAATTGAAAACCACCCGATGGAGCACGGTTGATGCCGATCCCAAAACCTTGCAATCCAATATTCCCTACCTCTTTGTGGGCGGCGACTCCGCCACGGGCCCGGCCCTGGTGGTCACCGCCATCGGCGGCGGCAGAAGGGCCGCCAGATCGATCCATCAATATGTAATGGGAGAAGAAGTGAAGGCGGGACCGACGGAACATATGGGAAAAGACCTCATGCCTGATTCACAATTCGACCATGTTCCCGGCATCGTCAAGAAACCCAGATCACCCATGGAGGAACTGCCGGCGGACGAAAGGATCAAATCGTTTGTGGAAGTGGATCAGGTCCTGACCGAAGAACAGGCACTAACGGAAAGTCGACGTTGTCTCTCCTGTTGTATTACCTGTTACACCATGGACCCGGAATCGGAGGAAGCGTTAAAACAACAGGCAGCGGTGGGTTGATTCCGAAAGCCAGTCAGGCTGCTTTTTCTGTTCATGCCCGGACTATAGAAAATGGGATAACCCTTCTTTGCCGCTTCGGCGAAGAAGGGTTATTTTTTTAAATGACGTATCCGAAACAACTCACAGACAGGGTTTTTCTACTGGGAAATCACTATGTCTCCATCTACCTGGTTAAGGGGGATCGATTTTCCGTCCTGGTGGAGGCAGGCCTGTCCATAACAGCGCAACAGGTAATAGGCCAGCTTAAATCCCTTGAAATTGATCCCTCAAGCCTCAAATATCTGATTCTCACCCACACCCATGCGGACCATGTCATGGGTGCGCCTCTGATCAAAAGCGCCTTTCCTCAAATCAAGATCACCGGCGTATCTGAAGCTGGAGATCTGCTTTCCAGGAAAAAAATAATCGACTTTTTCACCCGGGAAGACGTCTATACATCAAACCGCCTTTTGGATTTCAAGGCTGTCGACCCCAACACACCTCAAAACACTTCTCTGCCTTTTGCCGTTGAAGAAATCGTTTCACCCGGAGATATCCTGGATCCCGGCGGATTGTCCCTTCATATCCTGGATGCGCCGGGACACTGCCGGGGCGGCATCGCACTTTGGGACCCCGGTGAAAAAATGCTGTTTTGTTCCGATTCTCTGGGATTTCATTTACCCCCTGAAAAATTCGTTTCCAATTTTTATGTGGATTACGATGATTTTCTGAAAACCTTTGAAACACTCTGCGCACTGGAACCGAAATGGATCTGCCCAGGGCACTGTGGCGCCTACGGCGGCAAAGACGCGGAGCAATTCATAGCGGGATCAAGAAAGGAACTGGGCTGGATCACCGATTATGTGACCACCCGGGCTCAATCCCCGGAAGCGCTCACAAAAGCGGCAGAGTTCCTGTTTAAACGGTATTTTATTGATGAAGCAACCATCTTCAGCCCTGAAAACACAAAGTACTGCGTTGAATTACTGATCCGCCGGATCCTTAAAACGGGGTAGGTGAAAAGCCGAAATGGGCAAGCGTCGGAACAAAACAAACCATCAGAGATTATACTGAAACCTCACTTGAAAGATGTGGGCATTCCCCCCATCGATGGGAGGTTTATCCCGATCCATCACCCGGGCGTGGACGTAATTGAACATGACACGGGTGTTCCCATTGAGATACCAGTTGAGACCGGCCGTCAGATCAATCTCCGTTCCTCCCCGAATCTCCCGGCTGTTGAGGTCCACATAGGAGAGGCGCAAAGCAGCCTCCAGAGCCCCCCATCCATCTTGGGTAAAGTGGAAGTCTTTCGTGGGTATCACCCCCCTAAAAATACCCTTTGACCGGTCGTATGACCGATGTTCACCGGTCAAGCAATAGCTCCCATATACATATGCACCCCAGAATCTCGGATCTCCAACCGATTCCGCATTTGTGAACACATGGAACAGCTCTCCTTGAACAGACAAAGGCCCTTGAACCATGGCCGCCTCGTAACCGAAAAGATTCGCCGCCTCCGTATAGAATTGCCCCGTGTTTACGAACGTGTCGTCGGTGAGGCGCGATTCGGGATAGGCCCGCAACTTCAGTTGAGAATCTTCCCGGGTATCATCCCGAAACTGATGGCTGTAAGAAAATCCCAGGTGAAGGAGATTCTTGCCGTCATCTTCGTACCGGGGAAGGCCGGTCACCCTGAAAGATGCCGCGGAACCGAAAGCATTACTCAAATAGTCGGTGGCATTGGTCACATCACTGAAAGATCCGGTGATCAGAAAATAGCCTGCGGCCCATGTCAGTCGTTCGTCCAAGGCCGTGTTCTGGAACAGGATGCCGATGTTGCGACCCGGATTAAACGCTTCCACCGGGAGGGCGACTTCCATAAAGGTCCGATCGGCGTTGCTCATGAATCCTTCCAGGGAAAAGGGCTCCTTGGTATGACCGGCCCTGACCTCCCCAATGAATGGAATTCTCCCATAGCTGATCCACATGTCCTTGATCTGGCGCACGTTGGCAAAGTCCATGTCGAGCTGGAATTTCCAGTTTTCATACAGTGATCCCGATAAACGGACCTTCAACTCCCGAAAATTCCCCTTCCAGCCCGGAATGTCCGTGAAGGCCTGCTTCAGAGTATCATTGGCACCGAGATACCCACCATCGAGTCTCGCTTCTCCGCCGATTTTGATTTTGAGCCTGCCCTCGGGGCTTTCGGTACGAAAACCGTCTTTTATGTAATAATGAAGACCGATCGGATCTCTAAACCCGGTTTCCAGAGATCTTTGGATCCGTTCATCAAAGGAAAGCTCAGAATCAGGGGCAGGCGTTTCGGCCAGAAGAGGACCGGCGAAAAATAACAGGACATAGAGAAACGTCAGGATAATTCCCAATGGCTTATTTCTTTTACTGGAAGATATTTTTTGGAGTCTCACATGTTTTCCCCATCACGACTTTCTGCCAAAGGCCTGTTTCGCCAACTCACGCCTTCTGGGTCTGAAGGTGTTGTCCCGCTTTTCTCTTTCAACCACTTTTTGAAGCACTTTGAACATCTTCATTTGCTGGCTTTCATCCTCATAAAAGGTGTCCCAGGCATCATAGAACAGTTCCTGCAACCTTTCGGGCGACATGTGTTTGGGGTGATAGACGACCCGGTCCCCTGAATAATCATTCCAGTTGTAGGAAAAGATGCGTTCCTGTTTTTTCAAATCCTGAAACGCCTTGGTGTGGGGAAATGGGGTGAGGACTGTAAACTCCGCCAGGTCCAGATCAATCTCCAGCAGAAAATCGACGAGCTTTCGAATATAATCTTCCGTGTGATGGTCCAGACCCAGAAGGATGGTGCCTTCCACCAAAATCCCATGATCATGATATCGCCTGATCCGGTCCCGGATGTAGTCGGAGGTATCAAAAACCGCCTGATACACATACCAGGCCCCGGCTTGGGCCGCCAGATCCAGGACTTCCGGTTTATCTTCAATGGGATGGCTGCACCATTTCTTCTTGAGGGGGATCATCTCCCGGAACAGGTCCATCTCCCATTGGGTGTCCTGGGCCAGAGAGTTATCCACAATAAACAACCGGTTGTTGTCGATGCTTTCCATCTCCATAATGGCCTTGTCAATGGGGCGAGGCCTGAACACCTGACCTCCCAGATAGGCCACAGCGCAGGGGTAGCAGTGGAAACGACATCCCCTGGAGGCGTGAACCAGATCCACCATCTGAACGCCCCTGTAATTGTAAAGGGTCTGATTCAGGATATCGCGCCGTGCGGTTCCCACCATTTCAATGGGGGGACGATCATTAAGGTAATCATAGACGGGTTGAAGGTCCCCTGTTGAAAAATCCGAAAAAACCTTTTCCATACGCCCTTCCGCTTCCCCCAGGAAAACCGCGTCTCCATGCTGCAGGGTTTCCTCCGCATGCAGCATGGTGGCGATACCGCCGAATATGACTTTGATGCCCCTTTTTCGGTAGGCATCGGCAATCTCCCAACCCCTTTGCACCTGGATGGTCAGCATCATGGAGATGCCCACAAAATCGACCGGATCATCAAAAGGGATCTCCTCCAGGTTTTCATCGATAAATTCCACTGCCACATGGTCGGGAAGGGCGGCAGCAAAAACAACGGGGCCGTGGGGCGGCAGATGAAACTCGGTCTGTCTTTCAAGCTTCGCCCATTTTGGATAAATAAGTTTAAATTTCATAAAGAATCCTGTTAGTTGTTTATCTGTTCCGCACTGATCAGCCGCAGATTCAGGCGATAGTTAGCGGGTTCGTATGCCGTAAATTCAATTTTTTCAGGGATGGATCTCGAGTTTAGTTCAGCAAAGACCTTTCGGATCAATTGTCCATTTTCGTATTTCCGAATTTCAAACATGCGATCCGGACGAACCATCACATCGATGACCGCATCATTTGAAATCCGGTAACGGCACACCTCGAATCCATTGTCGGTGATGCCCGAACCCATGGGTTCCCCGTCAGGATCGAGAAACATCAACCGGATATCTTCCATTAATCCTTTGGCAAACGATAGTGAATCAAAAGGCGCAACACCCCGATTGATGGTTAATTTTCCATCTTCCAGGCCGTCAAAGAGCACCAGCCCCTCGATGGTCATCATGACCGCATGAATCCGTTCCGGGCTGGATGACACCTCGGTAACACCGATCAATTGAGATTTCCGACCACCGGGGAGGGTTGCCTCAATGACATGGGCAAACTGCCATGTACCTTTGTTGAATACGGTTTCGCAATTCTTTATGGTTTTTGGCGTCAAGGCGGCATCAACGGCAATGATGTGGGGTATAGCGGAACAGGCCGTCAAAAACAGTAGCCCCAACAGGAGGAGAATCGGACTTCGGGTATAGCTCCCTGTCATTTCGGGTTTCACCAGGCGCTCCTACGGAATGGATTCAAACAGGGCATCCGCCAATCCCCCGTTGATGTTCACATCCCGGAAGCGGATCTTCGTAAAAGAGGCTTTGCCTTCATAGATGGTGACCGTTTCAATGACGCCGGGTCGATCCGAAAGCAGGATTTCAATTTTTTGAATGATTTTTGCAAATGCTTCGTTCTTTGGCACCATCACAATTTTGTTATCCCCCTCAAGAGAAGAATAATAATCGGGGTTGTTGGAAAATGCTCCCTTCAGCCAGCGGGTAATCTCTTGGAGCACCATCTCCATCCCTTGAAGTCCCGGACCGACGTCTTCCTTAAAGCCGTTTTCACTCCCCATAAAGCGGCGGACCTTGCCATCGTGCATCAGCAGAATGCTCTGTATGGGAGATGTGTATTCCCACCGCAACGACCCGGGTGCCCTGAAATAAAATGCCCCTTTGGATATCAATGGTTTTATGAGAATTTCCAGATGTTTTTCCTGAATAAATTGTGCACTGATGGTTTGAATATCGATGGCTTTTTCCTTGATCCGGTCCCAGTTTTCACCATGAGCAGAATAAATGGGCAACAAAAAAAACGCCATAAAAAAAACCAGCCATTTTGCTCCGGAAATTCTCATTAACTTCATATTACCTCGATTTCTAAAGACGAATATCGAAGACCCAATCCAGCACCCACTCTGCCCCCTGCCCCCTGACAACTGCACCCTTTTCAAACCATTCCCCCATTGACGGAAATCACCTGACCTGTCACATATGAAGCATCTTCCGAGCAAAGGAACCGTACCACGGTGGCCACTTCTTCCGGCCGACCCACCCGGGCCATGGGGATCAACCCCTTGATCTGGCCCTTTGGGATATTTTCGATCATTTCGGTCCGGATTATCCCCGGTGCCACCACATTGACCCTGACACCCAGGCGCGCCACTTCAGCGGCAATGGCACGGCTGGCACCAATCAGCCCGGCCTTGGCCGCCGAATAGTTGGCCTGCCCCCGATGCCCCACCATGCCGGACACGGACGATATACTGACAATATTGCCTTGTTTGTGAGCCACCATATTTTCCAGAACAGGGCGTGTTACGTTATAAAAACCCTTGAGAATGGTATTAATAACGCTGTCCCATTCATTTTCCGTCATAAACACAAAGAGTCCATCCGAAGCAATACCCGCATTGTTGATGAGAACATCGATATGACCATACCGATGGATGATTTCATGAATGGCTTCTTGTGTCTCGTGGGTATTGGCCACATCAAACCGACTGATCTCACCCCGGCTCCCCTGCTCCCGAATCATCTCAAGGGTTTCCTCGGCTGCCTCTCCATTGGAGTGGTAATTAACCACCACCCGATACCCCTCCCCTGCCAGTTCCCGACAAATGGCACGTCCGATACCCCGGCTTCCACCGGTCACCACCGCCACGGGGTTCTCAGTCTTGTTCATGATTCCAACTCCTGTTGTACATTGGAACCGGATTGCACCACCTGCAGTTTGATTTCCGCAAGAATTTCATTTCCCATGCGCGTTGTACCCTCAATTTCGCTGTAGAATTCCATTTGAAAGACTCTTTTTGACTCGGTTATGATTCGACTGTTCAGGGGAAGTTCACGACAGTGGAAAACGGCTTCTTTCACCCCCACAATCCAACCGGTTCCTTCCAGATCTTCGGCCGTTTTCTGCCGTTCCCGCCAACCCAGACACACCCCCGCAGTCTGAGCCACCAGTTCCACCAGGACAAGGCAATTGGCCGTACCCGCTTCAACCATGGGCCAATTTTCGGTTACCGTGGATACGGTAACGGCCTTTTTTTCGTCCACAGCAATGATTTCATCAACCAGCCTCATACGATTCCGGTGGGGGATCAGGCTCTCCACACGATTAATCGCCATGAATTACGCTCCTAACATATTGAAATCATATGGGTTATAGTTTTATAAATTGACATTGACCGTAACACGGGATCGTGATATTTTAGAGAATTTCTACGATACTTTGTCGTTTCTGTAAAGCAGCAATCCTATATTTCCATATTTTGAAAGACTTTTTGCGGGAAAAACTTATGACCAACCTGATGGATGAACTACGGATTAAAATAATCGACACCCTGAAACTTGAAGATATCTCACCAGCGGATATTGGCGAAGAGGATCAACTGGTGGGCGGCGAACTGGGCCTTGACTCCATTGATGTACTGGAACTGGTGATCATGATTGAAAAGGATTACGCCGTAAAAATAGACAACAAAGAACTGGGGGCCCGTGTTTTCGCCAATTTGAAAGCGCTTGCCAACCATATTCGGGAAACGGCACCAGAGGGGATTTTTTGACGGACATCCGCGTTTTTATTGCCGGAATGGGCTTGACCACACCTCTGGCAAGGGGTGTGGCCCGAAACTGGGCTGCCCTTGAGAAGGGGAAAACCGGTATCGGCAAACTCTCCCTCTTTCCCACGGCAGAGGACCTCTCCTTTCCCGTGGGAGAAGTCAAGGAGCCTTTGTCCCCCACGGGACCGCCCAGAACGCACCAACTGGCCCTGATGGCGGCGGAAGAAGCCATGGCCCATGGGGAGGGTTCACCGGACGCCATTGTCATGGGCAGTACAACGGGAGGGATGAGTCGGACGGAAAAGCTGTTAAAGAGAGAACCGTTAGATCCCTCACTGTTTTCGTACCACAGCGCAGGATCCGTAGCCGAATATGTGGCGTTGAAACTGAAATGCAAAGGCCCCATCATAACGGTTTCGACGGCCTGCTCATCGGGGGCCACAGCCATCGCAATGGCTCTGGCCCTTTTGAAAAGCGGCAGGTACAAAAGAATTCTGGTGGGCGGCGCTGAATCCTTATGCCGCCTCACCTATTTTGGTTTTCATTCACTCCAGTTGATTGATCCCCGAGGATCACGTCCCCTGGACAGGGACCGTAAAGGTCTCACGGTTTCAGAGGGAGCCGGAATGCTGCTCCTTGAGGGAAAAGACGGGATAATGGATCCTGATGCCATTGAAGTTCTTGGCGCAGGGTTGACCTGCGACGCCTATCATCCCGCCTCTCCTGATCCTGAAGGTCGGGGGGCGCTTTCCGCCATGAAAAACGCACTTGAGGATGCGGGCTTGACCCCATGGGATATTGACTACGTCAACCTCCACGGTACCGGTACCATTGACAATGACCTGTCGGAAGCCAAAGCCTTCAATCTTCTGTTTCATCAGAAAAAGCCGTTTGTTTCTTCGGTGAAGGGCGCCTTTGGACACAGTCTTTCTGCAGCGGGAGCCATTGAAGCGGTTATTTCGGCGAAGTGTATTGAAGCGGGCATGGCACCGGCAAGCATAGGGTGCCATACACCTGATACACTATTGAAATTGAAACCGTTATTAGAACCGAAGGACGCTCCCATCAGAACCGTCATGTCAAATTCATTCGGTTTTGGCGGCAGCAACGCGAGTGTGGTTCTGGGTAGGTCCGGGAATCCACAAATTTCAAAATCCCCGTTACCCGTGAACCTGGAGGTCGTTGGCATATCCTGCATAACGGGTGCGGGAAATACCACGCAGACACTGAATGCCTTTTCGGGTGGATTAAGCTGCCAGGGATTGATTCCTGAAAATGAGATTTGCAACTCCCTTTCCCCTAGAGCCGTCAGACGTCTCAAACGGCTTTCGCGAATGGGCTTGTCCCTGGCCATGGACGCTTTTGATGATGCCGGAGACGATAAAGAGCCTGGCGCTGTCTTTTTCGGCACCGGTTGGGGGGCGCTATCGGAAACCCATGATTTTCTGAAAGCACTTTACGAAACAAACGAACGGTTTTCCAGCCCCACTGATTTCATGGGTTCCGTACATAATGCCACCGCCGGTCGAATTGCCATAAAATTTAATGCCAGGGGACCTAACATTACCACCACCGGCGGAGACTACTCCTTTGAACAGGCATTGATGTCAGCCCATCTTCTCACAACAGAAAAGAATACGCCGCTGCTGGTCATGGGGGCGGATGAATTTCATCCGGTGCTGTCCGAACTATTTGATCCTTCCGTTGCCCGGGGTGAAACGCCTTCAGATGGCGGGGGCGCATTGTTATTGCGGAGCAGCAAAACAGGTTCAGGACCGAGATTAACACCTTTGTTCCATGAAAATACAAACGGAAACCCCCATGTGATTTCATCCCTTAACCAATGCTTGGGGGGATCTGAAAAAATAAACCATGATTTTGGCGCTGTTTTTGCCGGACTTCCCGCTCAGTCAGATGCCATCAGCAGAAAACAACTGGATTTGTTCATTCAAACCAACGGGTTTAACGGGCCGGTGATTGATTACCGCCGTTACCTGGGCGAGTTTGCCTCTGCCTCGGCCGTGGCAACGGTACTTGCGGTGTCATTGTTGAATACAGGCGAAATTTCTTCTAAACTGACCGAAAAAGAGGATGTTGATTTGAACGGGAAAGGGATTCTTCTTTTGGGCCTGGGCAACTTTGTCACCGCCGTGGCAGTTCTCCATGGGGAAAACTTACCATGAAAGTCCTGCTGATTTCCGCCAATACCCTGACAACACCCTATCCGGTATATCCTTTGGGTCTTGACCATGTGGCCGATGCCCTTTGGGCGGATCATGAAGTACGAATTGCGGACATTAATGCACTGGGTGATGTTGAACCATTGATCCATATCATTCATTCCTTTGCCCCGGATGTGGTGGGCATGTCGTTAAGGAATATCGATAACACGGATCAAACGGATCAGCAAAGTTTTGTAGCGGGATACCGACACCTTGTTGATGTCATTCGAAAAGCGACCCAAGCGACCCTGGTCCTGGGAGGCAGTGGTTTCACCCTGTTTCCGGATGAAATGATGGAGACCCTCGGCGCGGATTATGGTATTATAGGCGAAGGAGAACGGTTGGCGGATCTGCTGAGATCAATGGAAAAAAAGACGCCAACCATTGCCATCCCCGGCGTTGTCACAGCTAAAGGGCCAAAATCAATCCCACCACCGCTGGTCAATCCCCACGGCCGAAAACATCTGCCCCAAAGCCCCCACCTGCAATATTATCTCAAAAACGGCGGGATGCTGAACCTTCAGACCAAACGGGGTTGTCCCTTCAGGTGCATCTATTGCACCTACCCCCATATTGAAGGCAGAAAGCTGCGATTGATCTCACCGGATGCAGCGGCTGAAGATGCGTTGCGGCTTCAGAAAGTAGGGGCTAAATACTTTTTTGTAACGGATTCAGTATTCAATTCCGATACCGGTCACAGCATGGCAGTGGCCGAAGCCTTTATTGATGCCGGAGTCAAGATCCCCTGGGGCGCTTTTTTTGCTCCCATGGATTCACCCAAAGGGTACTTTAAACTGATGGCACGGGCGGGCCTTACACATGCCGAATTCGGAACGGAGTCCATGTGCAATGCCATGCTCAAGAACTACGGAAAACCGTTTCGCACAACAGATGTTTATAAAGCGCACAAAGCCGCAATTGAAAGCGGCTTATACGTTTCACATTTCTTCCTGCTGGGGGGTCCGGGTGAAAACGGAGATTCCATTGATGAAACGCTGAACAATATTGAGAACCTGCAACAAAGTGTCTTCTTTTTTTTCCCGGCTTTGCGCATCTATCCCCATACGGATCTTTATGATATGGCGGTGGCGGAAAGGCAGATATCAACCATCACCCCGCTTCTTGAGCCCTGCTTTTATACGTCCCAAAAGATCTCCCGGGATAAAATCCTTGAGCGTCTTGAGACACACGCAAAAAAACGCCCCAACTGGGTTATCGGTTCCGGGGGCGATGCCACAGCCGGGGTTGTAGCCCGCTTGTATGAACGGGGACACTCGGGACCGTTGTGGGAATATTTGATACGATAGGTGGAGAGAAACACTGACCCAATATATTTGAAATTTCTAAAAACGAATATCGAATGTCGAACAAGGAATAATGAATGTTCAAGGAAAACTTCATAATTCGACATTCCTTGTTCGATATTCTGCGGTTCAAAAATATTTATGATTCCAAAAAAATCATAAATTTGAGAGATAAACTCTCAGAATGACATTGTAGGACCCAAACCCTAATGAACGCAAAAAAATGGTATACTAGCCTGGGCTGTGAGACTTCGGAACCTGAGAAAATGGTTTTAAATGCTCAAGTACCGCCCGATTCCCCCTGGTTTGACGGCCATTTTCCCGAAGACCCAACACTCCCCGGGATCGCACAACTGGAAATGGCCGTTGATGTGATCAAACTGGCGGGCAAACGGAATTTATCGGTTACAGGATTTAAAAAGGTTCGTTTCAAACGGGTTATACGACCCAACCAGACACTGAAAATTATTGCCACACCCAGGAAATCGAAGGAAGGTTCCTATGCCTTCCGTATTCTTGTGGAAAATGAACTGGCATGTAATGGCGTACTTTTCACAACAGATCTGAACGCAGAAAATATGAAGGAGAAAACACCGTGAAAAAGAATTTAAAGGATATCACCGTCCATATTGCAAAAATCATGATCGACGAACTTAAGCTTGAGGATGTCACCCCTGAAACATTTGATCCCGAAATTGATCTGGTGGATGAGGTGGGTATCGATAGCATGGATCTGGCCACGGTGGCCCTGGTGCTACAGGATGAATACGGTATCAGGATTGATGAAGACGATTACATAAAACTAACCACCATCAACCGTATCGCCGAATATGTCATGGAAAAGCTGTAAGTGAAAAATGTTCCGGTTGTTGACTCGCAAGAAACGGCTGGAAAGAAAGGGGGCGAATAACCTGGGAACTAGGGGACATCGTCAGATTATAAGTTACTCAAAGGCTTCTGGTTCTTTCCCAAAAATTGTGCCGCCTTCTATGCTCCTCTATACGAGTTTTGAGTGGTATATAAACTTATAATCTGTCCCCCATTCCCCCTCATTGAAGTTCCAAATTCAATCGGCTTGCGTTAATGGGATTCATTCCTTTAGCCAATTTTTGGCTTCATTAACCTTGTCAAACACCTTCATCTCCACTGTCTTTCCAACATCTGAAATGTAGTTTTTGACGGCCATTTTTCCCAATGCACTCGTGGGGACCACAAACACCTCTTTTTTCAGACCTGCTTCTGCAAAATTGGGAAGGATCTCGATGGCTACCCATTGAGTGTCAGCGGGGGAGATGGGCCCTATGTCCCGTGCATCAACAAACCATTCCAGTCGTGGATATTTTTTCTTATATTCCTGATAGAATTCTAGGCTCTTCTTTTCAGAGGCCCTGAATTCATCAGATGGAATGAATTTTTTGCCAATCCACTCCAGGCAGGGGACACTTTCATCAATTGAAATTGTGACATATTCATTTTCAAAAAGTTTCATTTTTTGTTCTCCTCTCATCTCCTTCGTTAAAGCAGGAAGTCTTTAAGATCTTAACACTATCGTTAAATTACGTTAAACTCTGAAAAGACGGTTAATGGTTGATGGGAAATCCTTCTAAAGGATACGACAAAAACGCTTTATGTCAATAAAAAATAGCTTTCAGAAACTCCATGACAATAGAGCGATTTTTTGCTTGAGAAAATAAAACAACTTGGACAAGATCCTTTTGTACAAAGCTACAAAATCAAAGGCTGCAAAGTCAAGAAGTGAAGGGGATCAAATAAAACATGACTGTCAGGGATGATCTCAATCTCATTCGGATGTTTGCAGGATCAAATGTTAGTTTTTCACATTTAATCTATCAGGCTGCTATTCGTTCGAGTCGGTCAATGTTGATTATTGCTTTTCGGGAGCTGAGCATGATAAGGGGAAATGACAGGAAACCCGTCTGTGTTCGATTTCACGAATTGAAGGCGGTCTCTTTTCACACAAATCCTGCCGGTTTGAGCACCTGGAAAAAAAGGGACAACCCGCAAATTTCACTTCCTGTAATCCGATTTTCCAGCCCTCCTGCCATTGTCCGGCAGCACTGTCCAACAGCATTTTTGTGTAGGGGTGTGCGGGCCGGGAAAGGATCAGTGAAGCCTGGCCCAGTTCCACCAGACCGCCTGATAGCATAATCCCCATACGGTCGCTGATCTTACGGGCAAGGGCCATGTCGTGGCTCACAAACAGCATGGTCAACCCCCGATCGGTCTGAAGATCAAGAAGCAGTTTCAGTACCTTTGCCTGAACACTGGGGTCCAATGCGCTGGTGGGCTCATCGGCGATCAAAAGAGACGGAGAAAGAACCAGGGCCCGGGCAATACAGATCCGCTGAAGGGCCCCCATATTCAATTCATGGGGATAGCGCCGTAAAAACGCATCATCCGTGGACAGGTGTAATTCCGCCAGAACGGATTTGACCATTTTCCCTTGTTCGTCTTTGTCTTTTCCAACACCATGAATTTTAAGGGGTTCTGCCACGGCGTCATAAACGGTAAACCGGTGGCTGATGGATTCCGCAGGATTCTGATAAACCACACCGATTCTTCCTGACAGGGACCTGGCATCCTTTTTCAGCCATTCTTCCATGTCACGGTCTTCAAATGTACGGGACCCATTGTCCTGTTGAATGACGCCCGCTGCAATCATGGCCAGGGTCGTCTTTCCCGATCCGGTCTCACCCACCAGGGAAAGCAGTTCTCCGGCCTTCAATACCAGATCGGTGGGATTAAGGGCCACGGTACCATCATAACGTTTGCTCACCCCCTTAAAGGATATTTTGTTGACAATACCGTGACGAAGACAGCGGACCTGGTGATTTTCCATCCTCTCCAGTTTCATGGCGCCCGTTCGACAAGGCTCGATGGCCTGGGTACAGCGCCCCTGAAACAGGCACCCCGTTGGCGGGGCGTGTCCGTCCGTATGGGCGGATTCGGGGATTTGAATGTGGGAATGGTGATATTGGGCTTCGTCCCGACGGCCGTGCTGATGCACCAGACGGTAAAATGCATCACCCCGAATGCCCCCCAGATCCCTGGCCGTGCCCATGGTGGGATAGGACCGGCCCAGGGCCAGGGTATAGGGGTGAAGTGGATTCAACAGCATTTCCGTTGCAGGCAACGTTTCCATCACCTGTCCCAGATAGAGTACGGCCATTTCATCCCCATGGCGAACGGCAAATTCCAGGTCGTGAGTAATCAGAAATATGCCTTTGCCCCGGTCCTTGTAATCTCTAATGATTTGCCCCACAAAGCTTTTGGTCAACGCATCCAGGGCCGAGGTGGGTTCATCCATGATCAGGATGTCAGGATCCAGAATCATGGCCATTGCCAGAAGGCTTCTCTGGACCTGTCCGCCACTCAGCTGATAGGGGTACCGAGTATGGCAGGCTTCGGGCAGACCCATATCAAAAAGTGCACGGGAAGCCCGTTTGAGCGCCGCTTTTCGGTTTTCGCCCCCTTTCTCCATGACGGGTTCGGCCACCTGATCGATAATCCGGTAGGCAGGATTCAGACTCTCAGCGCCGTTTTGAAAGACCATTGCGATATTTTGCCATCTCATTTGGTTAAGGGCCGTTTCATCGGCAAAATCAATTTCAAGGTTGTTCAGAAAAATCCGCCCCTCCGTTTCAGCGTTTTCAGGGAGCATCCCCAGGCAGGCTTTTCCCAGCGTTGTCTTGCCGGAGCCGGATTCCCCCACCAGGGCAAGGCACTCTCCCCCTTTGATCGTAAGCGTTATCTCCTCAACGGCCTGGATGCTGTGATCCCCGTCATGGTACACCACGCTGAAATCCTTGATCATCAAGGTCATGAGACCCTCCCGGGCAGATTCAGCTTCAAACGAGGGTCCACCACCTTTTCAAGGCTGATGGCCAAAAATGTGACCATCATGATAAGAAGGGACAAACAAATGATGGGGGGGAACAGCCAATGCCACCAGATATCCATATAGTAGAATTGAAGGGCGTAGCTGATCATCATCCCCAGAGATTTCCGACTGGGATCCAGTAGACCTAAAAAAGCGAGGGACGCTTCCATGAACATGGCCATGCGGGCCTTTGCGGCAAACCCAATGAGATACAGGGGGAACATCTCCGGAATGAGATGCCGGATGATAATGTACCCGCTGCCACCCCCCATCTGCCTGGCGGCGCGAACGTGAAGGCTTTGCTTGAGAGTGAGGGTCTGGGCGCGAATGGTTTTAGCGATGGTGGGCCACATGAGTCCCGCCAGAATCAAAGCAAGGACGTGGGACGAAGGTCTGAACAAGGCCGCCACAAGGATCAAAATCATAATGGCGGGTGTGGCCAGAAACACATCGGCCAACCGCATCAAGAGCAAGTCCACCACACCTCCGAACCATCCCGCAAAAGCACCCAGCAAGACACCCATAACAAGGGCTGCCGATGCGCTGATCAATCCGAAAACCATGGTATTACGGATGGCGTAAAGCAGTTCTGAAAAAATATCCTGGCCTCCGTCGTTAACGCCCAGGAGGTGGGTCGAGGATGGGGGAGAAAGGGGAATAAAATCCATGTTCCAGGGGCTGAACGGGGCCAGAAACGGACCCAACAGAGCAACGGCCATAAAGAAAACACCAAGGGTTAACCCCAACTGGAACCAGGTATCCTGAAAAAGTGAACGATGGACGTTAACGTGCATACTGAATCCTCGGATCAATGATCCGGTAGACAAATTCCAATGCGAAAAAAATGGCTAGAATGATCACTGAACTCATGAGTACCACCGATTGAATCACCGGCAGGTCCCGGGCGGAAATGGCATTGTAGAGGAGGGTGCCCACTCCCGGATAAGAATTGATTTTTTCCACCACCAGGGCACCTGTAATCATAAAAGCCAATCTCATTCCAAACCGCGTGACCACGGGAAGCAGGGCGTTTCGAGCCGCATGCACATACCGGATACGCAATGGCGGCAGCCCTTTGGCCCGCGCTGTTTTAATGTAATCGGCCATAATGACCATCATCATGCTGTTTCGAGTGAGCAGAAAATTGCCCGGGAAATATGCCAGCACCAATGTGCAAAGGGGGAGTACCAGGTGATGGCCCACATCCACCACATATGCCAAAAAGTTTTTCTCCGCATAGGCGGTCTCAGCTCCCGCAGCGGGGAACCACTGCAACTGAAGGGCAAAAACAAAAAGGAGGATAACACCTGAGCAGATTTCAGGGATACCCTCAAGCACGGTCATCCCCCCCACCATGCCCTTTTCAAAAGAGCTGTTGCGCCGCCAGGCCGCTTCCACTCCCGCCACAAAGCCCATGAGCATGGAAATCACATGGGCCATTCCCATGAGCAAAATAGTCCAGGGCAATGCGCCGAAGAAGAGGACTGACACAGGCGTTTCAAAAACATAGGAGTAGCCCCAATCAAACCGAATCACCCGTGACAGGTATTGACCAAAGCCCTCATCCTGCCCATAGTAGTTCCGCAATGCCGTCTCCTGCTCGGCGGTCAAGGTGACCTGAGAAGTGGAATAGGCCGCCGTCACAAAATCACCCGGAAGAAAACGCGGCAGGATATAACTGAACCAGGTCAGGATGATGACGGCGACTAGGAAAGTAACCACAAGCCCCTGGTTATTGTTTTTGAATTTATACGCTTTACGGACCACTTAGTTCCTTTAACAAAACTGAGTGAAAAGTGACGAGTGACGAATGACGAGCGTACCCGCCTGCACCCTGCCCCCTATTCTTTTATCAGTGACATCTTGTTCTGTGCAATGGGAATTCCCAACGCAATCCCTCCTTGGGTGTAATACCACCGAATACCCTTTTTGGGGTTATAGGCCGTCATGGAGGCCGGATAATAGAGCGAAATGGCCGGAAGTTCATCGGCATAAATCGCCTGTATCTTGTAGACCAGTCCCTTTCGCTTCTGCACATCCATTTCCACCATCTGGGAATCCAGCAGTCTCAAAAGCTCACGATTGTCCCCATAACGGGCGGAATTAACCGATCCAACCAGCTTTGGACTGATCATACGATCAAGGATCATGGCATCTCCCAACAGACCACCATGCCCCGTGATGGCCAGGTCAAAATCCCAGTTCCTGACTTTGGTATCAGCCGTAGCCTGCTCAAGATTGACCAACGCCACCTGTATTCCGATGGTTTGAAGTTGCTTTTTCAGCACCTCCCCATCCCGGTCCGACATGGATTCCCCCGCCACGGTGATATTGGATGCCAGCACTTCCATTTTCAGAGGAACACCGTTATTTTCAAAATACCCGTCTTTGTTTTTCTCATATCCCAGTGAACCCAGAATCTCTTCCGCTCGTTTTGGATTATGGGGATAACCCGGGGAATCCGGGTTGTAGAACGGATGGTCCGGAGACAGCAATCCATAGGAAGCAGGGGAACCGAAACCCCGATGGGCCTTGTCAATGATCTCCTGTTGATTGATGGCATACGCCAATGCTTTTCGAAAGCGTTTGTCGCTAAATGGCGGTTTTTTGTGATTGATCATCAGTTTTTTGTTCCAGCCCCGAGGATTTTCCAGAATCACCATCCCCTTTTTTTGTAGTGCATTGGCCATATCGGGTTTAATGTTCACCAGATCCGCCTTCCCACTCAACAGGGTCATCAAGGGATTTTTGCTTTTGATGTAGATCAGTCGATTGACGGCGGGTTTTCCCAGGTAGTAGTCTTTGTTGGCCTCATAAAGGTATGTTCCCTTGGCAGTGTCAAAATCCACAAATTTGAAGGGACCACAACCGATAAAGGCATCCGGTGCCTGATATTTTTTGGGGTCGTCCACCTTTTCCCAGATGTGCCGGGGAATGATGGGCATGGTACCGCCAATGTAGGCCATAAACGGCGCATAAGGTTCCTTGAGCTTTATGGACACCCGGTGGGGCCCTTGGGCCTTGGCGCCTGCCACTTTATTCATCGGCACCCACTGGTAGGGATGCTTCTTGAAATATTCGACGGTGAACACCACATCCTCTGCGGTAAACGGTTTTCCGTCATGCCATAAAACCCCTGGTTGAAGCTCAAATTCAAAAGTTAAAGTCTTGGGATCGTATCGCCACGATTTGGCCAGGGCCGGGATATAACCCGTTTGGTCCTTCCAGACCAGGGTGTCAAAAACCATAGACATCCTCAAATAGCCGGGGCCCCGAGGATAGTGCCTATAGGGGTTGGGATAACCCCAGTCCCCTTTACCGTCCCCGATCCGGATGTCTTTAGACAGACTCTGTGCCGAAACACCGGTCGGCAAAAACAAAAAAACAGACAGAATAAGCATCCCCCAAGAACGTAATGGCAAAAAAAGGCACCATAAATGACACATCGTTTTCTTCCTCTCCTTCACCCGAAAAAGGTAAACATTTACAAAAACGCAAAAAAAAACCACAAAGGAACGCCTTCTTACAAGAAGGAACCGCCTTCATGGCTGAAATGTGATAATCCTAATTCTGATGTATTTTGGTACTTCGTTTCTGAGTTTGCCCGCTTCTTGCCGACAACTTCAGGTAACCTAATCAGATCATGAATTGTTGTCAAGGCATTTCACACCTATTCGGATACGGAAATAAGGGTGAACCGAATTTATCCCACTACCCCTTGAACTGCATATCATGGAGTTGTTTGAATCGTCCGTTCAATTGCATCAGTTCCGACAGGGTGCCGGACTCAACGATCCGGCCCGCCTCCAGGACAAAGATGCGGTCGGCTTTTCGAATGGTACTGAGCCTGTGGGCTACGGTCAGGATGGTCCGCGTCCCCTTCAAACCTTCAATGGCTCTCTGAACGTGTCCTTCACTTTCGGCATCCAGGGCGGATGCCGCCTCATCCAGCATCAGAATGGCGGGATCCACCAAAATGGCCCTGGCAATGGCAATACGTTGCCGCTGTCCACCGGATAGCAGGCTTCCCATATCCCCGATCGTGGTTTCATACCCTTTGTGCTGTGCCATGATAAAGTCATGGGCGTAAGCCGCTTTTGCCGCAGCCTCGATCTCGCGGGTGCTTTTCCCAGGGTTCCCATAGCTGATATTATACCGGATGGTTTCGTTAAACAGCAGAATATCCTGATTGACAATCCCGATCCGTTTTCGAAGAGATTCCAGCGTCACGTCGCGCACATCGTTTTCATCAATGAGAATGGCACCTCCGGTAACATCGTAGAACCGGGGGATCAGATCCAGCAGGGTGCTTTTCCCGGCGCCGGTGGACCCCACGAAGGCCGCCATCTCACCTTCCTTCAGTTTAAAGGAGACATCCCTCAGCACCGGTTCATCCGGTGCATAAGCAAAGTGAACATGATCAAATTCAATGGTTCCCTTTTTTCGGGAAAGGGCCTTGGCGCCTGTTTTGTCCATAATATCGGGCACTGTCCGCATGATTTCGAAAACCCGGTCGGTGGCGCCTTGAAGGGTTTTGATGTGGTTGTTGACCAGAGCCAATCGTTTGATGGGCCGATACACGCGGGAAAACGCGTAGGCCATGGCCAGAAGTTCTCCAAGGGTATGATGAAAATACACTTTCCCAACAATCAATATGGCGGGCATCACCAGAAAGACCACCGTATCCATCAGAGGTCCCAGGCCCAGATGCCAGCGATTCCAACGCATGATTTTTTTATACAGGTTTTCCGCCAGGCCACTGAAACGTTCCGACTCCCGTTTTCCCATAAAAAATCCCTGCACCAGTTTGAGGCAGATAAGGGTTTCATGGTAGGTGGAAGTGACATCAGCAGTAGCGTTTTGAACCAGTGTTGAGTTTTTCTTCACCTTTCGGCCGAACAGCCGTATCAGAAGGGCGATCAGTGGCACCATGAAAAAAACCAGCAGGGTCATCTTGAGGTTCATGACAAAGAGATACATCAGAAAAACCAGCGCAGTCAGGGGGTATTCGATCAAGCCCAGAAGAATTTCTGCAATCAGGCCTTGCAATACCGACAAATCCGCAGTGGATCGAGCGATTAGTTCGCCTGCTTTTGTTTTGTGATGGAACCCCTGGGGAAGAGAAATAAACTTGCGGAAGAGGTCGACCCGAACGGATTTTACGGCTTTATTGGAAAAAGAGGCGGCCGCCAGGCCGGCCAGATAGGTGGTAACGGATTTGATGAAGATGGATACAAATGCCACCAGGGTCAACAGAACCAGAAGACGGTTGGGTGAGATATTTTTGACCACCGTCACATCGGTTCGTTTGATGGAAAACAGTGAATCACCGTCAAAAGCGAACCAGGGAATTTTCCAGGCCACCGGCGCGGCGCCGGTTTTCATCCCCTCGTCCACGAAAGGTTGAAGCAGATAAACCGGCACCACCTGAAAGAGGGATGCCACAATCATCAGGGCCAGAGCGACCATGACCATGCCCCGGTGGCGTACTACATAGGCGGCAATCTCTTTGCCGAGAATACGGTTTAACATTGTGGGTTAGAGCGCCCCTATCAATCTCGAAATAACAATCCGCTGCACTTCCGACGTTCCCTCTCCAATTTCCAGAAGCTTCTGATCCCGGTAGAATCGTTCCACATCATATTCTTTCATAAGCCCATAACCACCATGGAGCTGAACCGCGTGGTTGGCGCAGCGATACATGACCTCTGAGCAGTAAAGTTTGGCCATGGCGGCTTCCTTGGAAAAAGGTTTGTTCTGGTCTCTGAGCCAGCAGGCCTTATAAAGAATCAGGCGGGCACATTCAACTTCCAATGCCATATCCGCCAGCTTAAATGCGTTCACCTGAAAATGGCTGATGGGTTTTCCGAACTGCGACCGTTCTTTACTGTATTTCAGGGCCAGGTCCAAACACCCCTGCGCCCCTCCCAACCCCATTGAGCCGATGGAAAGGCGACCGCCATCCAGGGTCTGCATCATTTGATAAAAGCCGTCACCCCTGGGACCCAGCATATTCTCTTTGGGCACGCGACAATCGTCAAAATAGAGTTCACTGGTGTTGGAGGCTCGCCACATGAGCTTGCCGTGCATTTCCCGGGTCTCGAATCCCGGCGTGCCTGTCTCAATGAGGATGCAGGACAGCTCCGGCCGGCCATCATCACGGGTTCCCGTGCGACAAAGCGCTGTGACGCCCGATGTAATATCCGTGGAGGCATTGGTAATAAAAATCTTGCTGCCATTAATCACCCATTCGTCTCCGTCCTGAACAGCCGTCGTTTTGGAGTTGGCAGCGTCCGACCCCGCATCCGGTTCCGTCAGGCCAAATCCCCAGAGAGCCTCTCCACTGCACAGCTTCGGGAGATATCGTTGTTTCTGCTCTTCACTCCCAAAATAGTACAGGGGACCGATACCCAGGGAATTTCCGGCAGCCACGGTTGCAGCATGGGAACCATCGACACGCGCGATCTCTTCGGTGGCGATAATATAAGAGATGTAATCCATGCCCTGGCCTCCGTATTTTTCCGAGACAAACATCCCGAAAAGCCCCAGTTCCGCCATTTTCTGCATGGTTTCATAGGAAAACATCTCTTTTTCATCCAATTCTCCGGCAACAGGTTTAATTTCATTTTCGGCAAAATCGCGAACCGAATTACGTAAAATATCTTGTTCCATCGAAAGGCTAAAGTCCATTTGCGAGCTCCTTATATTATGGCGCAATGCCGTCCAGAAGGCCGTCCGAGAATGCCCTTTTGCCCAAACTCTTCGTCATACTCAAAAAAATAATCCTCGGAATATCAACTATATGCCTGTGGTTATTTTTTCAAGTATTCCTTGATTTTGAACAAAATTGCTATTCTCGGACAGCCTCCTAAGCTTACGCTAATCTTCAGGCCGGTGCAGAATCAATATGATATTTTTTCAATTTACAGACTGGAACCAAAATCTGTCAACAAAAAAGGAGGTCCCTGGTCGGTAATGTTTTAGCATTGGTCAACTTTATATTTGCCAAATGATCTTGTGAAATATATTTCATATTGAAATAACAGGATTTTAAGTTCCATATTCAAAATATTATCGTAGCGCTTCAAAAAGATGTTGACATAAAGGTTAACGTTAATCTATGCTAAATATTAACCTATGGCAAACATAATTTTTCACATACTTTGCTTTAAATTTATGGAATTTTCACCATGAATCTTGGCCCTTTGATTCGAAGGAACCGGAAAGACAGAAAGCTGACTTTAAAGGCAGTGGCGGAAAAGGCGGGCATTTCCGAAGGTTTTATGAGCCAGGTGGAAAACAATGTCAAATCCCCCTCGGTGGATACCCTGATGAAAATCTGTAACGCCATTGGGGTCAACCCTGGTGATATTCTGAATCAGATGCGAGAGCAGGAACGCCTGGCCGTCATCCGAAAGCAGGAATGGGATGATGTGGACCTACCCCATACGGGGTTTATCACCCGGCGATTTTTCCCACCTGAAAACCGAACGGTTATCGATAGCGCCATCCTCGTTCTCATGCCCAACAAATCCATCCCGGTCAGAAAAGACGTCAATAACGGCCAGGAATTGCTTTGCATTCTCAAAGGATCGTTGGAACTGGTTCGTAGCCAGGAAACGGTTACGCTCTTTGAAGGCGACATCGTTCATTACTGGTCGGATAAGGAAAAGCAAAAAATCGTTAACCGCAATAAGAAGCAGGCGATTGCGCTTTGGATGGGTACGCTTTAGGCGGCGGGCTGCAGTTTTAAGTTTTGGGTTTTAAGTTTTAAGTTTATCTTGAACCCCAAAATATCGATATTCGTTTTTAAAAACCCACCTCAGTGACATTCTGAGGGAAAAATGACAACCTGTAAACAGGGAGGTTAAAACATGATTAAATTCAGTGAACGACAACTCAAAACCCCCAAGCTCATGCGTCCGGTTTACCTGGTAACAGCCGGTCAATCCAAGTTTGACCGCGCCATGCCGGATAAAAGAACCGAGGAACTCTGCGTTGACGCCCTGACCATGGCGGCGCGGCTCATTGACAAAAGCCCCGCAGAGCTGAAAAGTTACATTCACTCCTGCTACTATGGCCATTTTGCCGACCATTTCGGAGACCAGCTTTTAGGCGAGGCCGTTATTCATGACCGCCTGGGCCTGGACCCCTTAGGCAATATCGGCGTCAAAACCGGAGGCGCCACGGGGGGCAGCACCCTCTGGGAAGCTGTCAAGGCGGTGGCCTCCGGGTACTCGGACTGCACCCTGGCCATGGGCTGGGAGCGCATGGATGAAGTCCCCACCGATGAAGGGAATCACCTGATTTCATGCGCGGCGGACAAGGACTGGGAGACCCCTTTAGGCCACATTTACACCGGGTATTATGCGGTCATGGCACAGAAATACTGGCAGGTATTCGGTAAACAAGAGGAATCTTTCCGCCGAACCTTAGCTGAAATTTCCGTCAAACACCACGGTTACGCCCGCTTTAACCCTTACGCACAGGCACCCATGGACATTACCGTGGACGATGTGCTCAACTCTCCCGTGGTGGCCTATCCCCTGCGGGCACTTGATTGCTGCCTCATGAGCGTTGGCGCCGCCTGCGCTATCATCTGTGATGAACCCACCGCCATGGAACTGACCAAAAACACGAAGAATAAACCCTTGCGCATCTGGGTGTCCGCTGGGTCCCATACGCTCAGACCCGCCTGTCGCCGTGACATGGAAATCCCCCTGCTGCCAAACGAGAGTCCGGACCAGTATGCGGATATGGCGGAAAAGTTCCCCGGCGGCGAACGTTATCCCGGTTTCACAGGCTTTCTGGGTGCGAGAATGGCTGCCTATTATGGGTATCACATGGCAGGTATCGTAGACCCCACGGAGGATCTGGACGTCATTGAGCTCCATGACGCCTTTACCATCAGTGATGTGCAGTCCTATGAAGATGTGGGGATCAGACCTTACGGATATGGCCGGGATTACGTGGAATCAGGCGACTGCTACCACACCAACCCCCACACGGGCGAACCCGGGAAACTGCCGAGCAACCTTTCCGGTGGGCTGATCGGGTGCATGCATGCTGTTGGCGCCACGGGCATCATGCAAACATTGGAAATCGCCTCCCACATTTGGAACCGGTGGGCTGAAATCCATGGAGATCCCAAAATCTGGGATGAATTCGGACGGGAAAAACCTGCCGATTGGACCGACTTACAGGTGAAAGACGCCAAACGGGCGCTGGCCATCAGCCACGCCGGTGTGGGAAGCCATGTAACGGCTACCATCTTAATGGACCCCGACCATCTGTTGAAAGAAGACGCCTAGAGGGAGGAAAAAATGAGCATATTCGGAACCGTAAGGGTCAAAAACGGACAATATAAGATTAAAGGGGACTTCCATCACATCACCCCCAACACGCCCATTCGAAACGAAGAGGACGGGTGGAAACTCATGGGTATCACCAATCCCAGGTCAATGACGTACATGCACAGCTACGGCGGGGAAGCGCCGTTTTTTGAAAGCCTTTCCCAGGGGAAACTACTGGGTACCCGGTGCGATGATCCGGACTGCGAGTTCAAAGGAACCACCTATATCCCCTTTCGCATCCACTGTCCGGACTGTCTTTCCAAGAATACCATTGTAGATTTTACCGATGTTTGCACGAACACCGGCACTATCCATACTTTCATGGTCTGTGAAAGATCCGGGGCTTTCAACACCCTGGAAAAACCCATCAAGTTCATCAATGTGGAGTTTGACGGCATCGACACCATTTTAATGAGTTATCTGTCCATCGGTGAACCCGAAATCGGTATGCGGGTGGTTCCCATCTTCAGAACCGTAAATCCCTCCTATACCATCACGGATCTATCCTGGGTAAAGGAAGGTGTACCCGAGGAAGATTTGCCTGAAGGGTTTACTTACGGGTAGTCATTCGGCATAAATTGAATCAAAAAAGGGGGTTGCAATAGCAACCCCTTTTTTTTATTTTTGACCCAATCGAAAAAGGTTCCTGACAGCGGTCCATCCCATCTTACGTCGCAGAATACCCAACTGGTCCTGAAGGGGCAACTCTTTGGGGCACACATCTTCGCAGGCCAGGAGGCCCATGCAGCCGAAAATGCCCTCGTCGGTTCCGATCACCTCAAAATATTCCTTGTTTTTCCGGCTGTCCCGGGGATCCAGCATAAAGCGGGCGATGCGGTTCAAGGCGGCAGCCCCCAGGAAATCTTCACGCATGTTGGCGGTGCCACAGGCCGCAACGCAACAACCACATTCTAAACAACGTTCCAATTCATAGATCTCTTCCGCCTGGTCATTGTCCATGCGCTCTTCCAAGGCGGTGGGGTCAAAGGTCTTGTCCGTGTGAATCCATGACCCCACTTTTTCGTTCATGGCGCGAAACCAGGTGCCCGTATCCACGGAAAGGTCTCCCACCAGCTTGAACACAGGCAACGGCATGAGGGTAATATGGTCCGGAAGTTCTTTGGCCAGGGTCTTGCAAGCCAGGCCCGGACGGCCGTTAATAACCATGGCGCAGGCCCCGCATATGCCGGCACGGCAGCAGAAATCGAACTGAAGGGACGGGTCCTGCTCTTCCCGGATTTTGTTTAGGGCAATATAGATGGTCATACTGTCCGTTTCGTCCAGATAAAAGGTATCCGTATGGGGTGTGGATTGGGAATCCTGGGGGTTGTAGCGAAATATGTCAAATTGAAGTCGGCGGGTCATTTTCAATCTCCTAGGTCGTTGCCGTCACAGCTGATGATTTTACAAGTTCCGTAACCCCGTTCACCGGGGGCCAGTTCGAAACAGGGGCTCACCGGCTCATAATCCAGAGTCGGCAGGGTGTCCCCCTCTTTCCAGGTGGCAAGGGTGCGCTTCAGCCAGTCGCGATCGTTACGGGCTTCATAGTCTTCTCTCGCGTGACACCCCCGGCTCTCGGTCCGTTGAAGGGCTGCATAAGCCGCACAGAGGGACAGCCTCACCATTCCTTTGATTTTCAATGCCAGGGAAAGCTCCGGATTGACCCCGATGCCGTTGGATTTAAGTCCCACCTGTTGGGCCCGGGCGTAGATTTCCTGCAAATTGTCCACCGCCGTCTGCAAATCTTTTCCATTTCGAAAAATACCCACCCGGTCCATGAGTTCATCCTGCATGTCATTGCGGACCGCAAATACGTTCTCCTTGCCGTTTTTGCACTGGATCAAGCCGTCAATGCGCTCCTGTTCCTTCATCAGGGTGCTCCGGATCACGGCCGTATCAAATTTCACCTCATACCCTTTAAGGAATTCCGCCACCTTCTCGCCGACAATTTTACCGGCCACAATGGTTTCAGCCAGTGAGTTACCGCCGAGGCGATTAAATCCGTGCATATCCCAGCAGGCGGCCTCCCCCGCTGAAAACAAACCCTTCAGACCGTAAACGGCTCCGTCCTTGTTGGTCCGAACACCGGCCATGGTATAGTGCTGGGCCGGGCGTACCGGAATCAATTGGGTGATGGGGTCAACGCCTAGAAAATTATTGCAGATCTCTTCCACTTCCCGCAACTTGGTCTTGATATGGCCTGCCCCCAGGTGCCGAATGTCCAGCCACAGATGGTCGCCGTAAGGGCTTTTAACGCCGAGGCCCTTTCGAATATGGTGGGTCATCCATCGGGATACCACATCCCGTGAGGCCAGTTCCGCCTTTTCCGGTTCGTATTTGTCCATGAACCGTTCTTCATTCACATCCAGGAGGGTTCCACCATCTCCCCGACACCCTTCCGTCACCAGGATATTGGTGGGTACGATCCCCGTGGGATGGAACTGAATGGCCTCCGGATTTCCGATGGGGACGATCCCCGTGTTCAGCGCCATGATGGCGCCGCCCCCGTCATTGATCACCGCATTGGTGGTTTCCCGGTAAATGCGGCCGTAGCCGCCCGTGGCGATGAGGGTCGCTTTGGCCAGGTAGGCTCGTAATTTTCCCGTTTTCAAACAGCGGGCGATCACACCCGTACAGGTATCACCGTCGTGAATGAGGCTGATGGCTTCCATGCGGTCATGGACCCGAACCCCCAGCTCCACCACTTTGTTGTCCATGGTGTAGAGCAGAGTATGCCCGGTGCCGTCCGATGTGTAACAGGTTCGCCAGTTGGCAGTACCGCCGAAATCCCTGGCGGTAATCAGGCCCTGCTTGGAAGCGGGTTCAATCTTTTCAAACTGCTTTCCACCCTTGAAGTAAGTGGATTTTCCAGGTACCACCCGGTTCCATGGGATGCCCCAGAAAGCCATTTCCCGAACGGCGATGGGGGCTGTTTCCACAAACAGACGGGCCACTTCCTGATCACATCCCCAGTCCGACCCTTTCACCGTATCTGAAAAATGCACGTCCGGGCAGTCCCCGGTCCCCTTGAAACAGTTACCCAGAGCCGCCTGCATGCCGCCCTGCGCGGCGGAGGAATGGGAACGCCTGGGGGGTACGACACTGAGACACAATGCGTCAAAGCCGGCGGATGCCGCTTCAACCGCCACCCGTTCACCTGCAAGCCCGGCCCCGATGCACAAAAGATCTGTTATGATTGTTTCCAATGATTTTGCTCCCTATCAGTTTTAAAAGGTCTCAATGTGGGTTAGGTTGTCAAAAACAGAAACCGTAAAAGGGTAATCAGCCCGATAAAAATAAAAACACCGGTGAGAATATTTTCAAACCTGTGGAACTTTTTACGTTCTTTTCGCTTGATAAATCCCCATTTGACGGCGATGCGATAAAACCCGATGCCCACATGAAGTTCCACCATGGGCAACAGAATCAGATAAAATACCAGCCAAAAGCCCCCCTGTATCCGGGCGGCGCTCTTGGCGGCCGTAATGGGCAGATCCGTCAGCACCACCCACATGTGAATGGACCCCATAATCAGGATGACCATGGCCGTGAACGCCTGAATCAGCCAGAGCCAGGTATCCTGGTGGTGCAACATTTTCGCATGCTTCCAGATGGTCCCCTGCTGCTCCGCCCGAAACGGCACTTTGCGGGCTGCGAGCACAAAATGAAACAACATGGTGGCACCGATGAGCGGTCCCCCCACCTGGGCCATATAGGTGGCTTCGAAAAAATGGGCCAGGGTATTCATGGCGCCTGCCCCCAGATTGACGCTGGCCACCAGAATCATGTGGCTCCACATGAACAGGATCAACCCCGCACCCGTCAGCATCTGGAGCCAGTCCAGATAAGCGGCGCTACTGGTTGACGGACGAACGTAAATACTTGTATTAATGCTCATATGCTCTCCTTCACCCCCAAAGGTCTCATTGTATCGGGTCTTGCATTGTTGAACAACCACGCTCTTTATAAATCAAGATTTACATCATTGCAACCCACTCTTTAACCGTTTTTTCAGTTGCCTTAAAAATTCTTGAAAAATCCAAAACCTTGCACTGATCTCAAGACTGATTTATAGTATCCGAAAAGATTCACAAACTTCAACCGGAAGACAGAACTCAGCCAATATGTTTCTAACCAAATTTGCCATTGAACGTCCCATCGTGGTCCGCATGGCCTTTTTTCTCATTGTGGTTTTCGGGGTCTATGCCTACCGGGCCATGCCCAAGTTTCTGGACCCCGACATCACCGTGGGGGAAGGGGTCATTTTCACCCTGTGCCCGGGGTTTTCCGCCGAGGAAATGGAAAAGCTGGTCACTAAAAAAATTGAGGACGAGCTGGAAGGGATCTCAGATATCAGGCGTTTTGAATCCCGTTCCTTTGAAAGCACCTCCAACATCCATGTTTTTTTCAACACCGACCTCAGTGAATACGATATTGATCAGGCCATGCAGGAAGTCCGGAACGCCGTGGACGGTGTGGACGAACTGCCCGAAGATGCGAAAACACCGAGGGTTCTGGAGATCGATATCGCCATCTTCCCCGTGTGTATGGTGGGGTTGGCAGGACCTCTGCCCATGATGCAGCTCCAGGATATTGCAGAGGACATTTCCGACACCCTGGAAAATATCAATGGGGTTTCAGAGGTCAATATCGTGGGAGAGCGGGAAAATGAAATCTGGGTGGAATTGAACCCTCACCGCATGTCCGCCCACGGTATTTCCGTCGCGCAGGTGGCCAACGCTCTGGCCGCCCGCATGCAGAACCTGCCCGGCGGCACACTGGAGATGGGGGATCATGAGGCAGCCATCCGAATGCTGGGCGAAACACCGAACCCCGAAGCCATGGGCGACATTGCCGTAAAAAATGTGCACGGCGCAACGGTTTACCTTCGTGACATCGCCACCATAACGCCCACCTTGGAAATACCGCGAACCCTGACCCGGATCAACAATGAAAATGCCCTGGTGCTATCCGTCAAACGAAAAAAGAAAGTCAACATGATTCAGATCGTCAATGACGTGAAAGCCGCCATGAAAAATCTGGAGGGCAACTATCCCGGTCTTAAATCAACACTCTATTTTGACCAGTCTAGAGAAATCAAAAAGCGCATCAAGGAACTCCAGATCAATGGTCTGTTGGGGATTTTTCTCGTGTTTTTGATTCTGTGGACCGCCATGGGACTTAGGAATGCCCTCTTTGCATCCGTGGGCATCCCCATTGCATTTCTACTCACATTTGTTCTCATGAAGGCTTTCGGGCTTTCCATCAATGGATTGACCCTTTTCGGTTTGATTTTGGTTTTGGGTATCGTGGTGGACGATGCCATTGTGGTGCTTGAAAATATTTTTCGTCACAGCGAGATGGGGAAACCCATTGTAAAGGCGACCCTCGATGGAAGCCGTCAGGTGCTGGCCCCGGTATTGGCGTCCGTTTCAACCACTATCGCCGCTTTTGTCCCCATCTTGTTCATGGTGGGCGGCATTATCGGCCGATACATGGCAGGCCTTCCCAAAGTGGTCATATTCGCACTTGCGGCATCTCTCTTTGAAGTCTTTTTCATGCTACCTTCCCACATGGTGGAACTGGCGCCCAAAAAAGCACGAAAGGAGAGCTTCAAAGGTCGTTTCGATATCTTCAAACCTGTTCGCAGGGTTTACTATCCGATGCTCAGGTCGGTTCTCAGGCACCGGTATCTGTCGGTGCTGTTCATCGTTCTGGCAACGGGGCTCGCTTTTGTCCTCTACTTTCAGACCGATTTCATCATGTTTCCCAAAAGCGACGCGTTTCCAAGGTTCAACATCCATTTTGATCTGCCGGCCGGTTCAAGCCTGGAAAGGACTCAAAAGGCCCTCGTAGCCCTGACGGACCTGCTGAACCATTCGATCGGGGAAGAAATGGAGGCGCCCATCGCGGTAGCAGGGATGAAAGAGGTCAACTACGCGCCCATATATGGAAAACACTTCGGAATACTCAATGTCATCCTTAAAGAGCAAAAGGATCGAAAGCATTCGGTTGTGGAGCTGATGGAAAGCGTTCGAGAAGATGTGGGAAAACTGCTCACCGAAAAAGGGGCGACGGCGTTTGTTCTGGAAAGGCTCATTGAAGGCCCCCCCGTGGGCACGGATGTGGACTTGAAAATCCAGTCGCCGTCCTGGGAGACGTCCGCTGCCATTTCTGAGTTCATTCAAAAGGAACTGGCCGGTCACGAGGGGATCGTGGATGTTCGGGACGATTTTTCGCGGGAAAAGCATTTCATGGAGATCACCGTTGATGAAGGTCAAGCCAGAAAACTGGGGATTCAGCAACAAGATCTGGTGATGGCGGTTCAAGCCGGTTTTCACGGCATGAAAGTGGCCACTTATAACCGGGGCGACAGCGAGCAGGACATCAAGCTCAAATACCTTCCGGAATATCGTCGCGATTTTGATGATCTGCTTAATCTTAGAATTGCCATTCCCGGTCAAGGGGACGTCCCGCTCAAGGAAGTGGCTGAAATAGAGCTGGTCCCCGGTTTCCATAACATTTACCACTACAATGGAAAACAGACCATTAACCTGACGGCCAACATCCGGGAAACCGTTCAGAAAAAAGAGGGGTTGAGCGGTTTTCTGTCAAACCTGGAGGGGAAAAAGATGACGGCGATCAGGGCCAACAAAATCGCCATAGACGCCTTTGACCGCATTAAACACGAATTCCCGGGCGCCAGACTCATCGCGGGAGGGCTTCAGGAGGAAACCGACGCATCCCTCAAGGAGCTGGGTTATGCGGCTATCATGGCCCTGTTTTTCATTTTTTTCATTCTTTCCCTTCAGTTTAACTCCTTTACGCAGCCCTTCATTATCATGATCACCATTCCGTTTGCGTCTCTCGGAGTCCTGATCGGGTTGCTGGTGAGCAACAACCCCCTGACCTTTATCACCCTCATAGGGCTATTGACCCTCACCGGTATTGTGGTCAACGATTCCCTGGTCCTCATTGATTTTATCAACCGTTACCGAAAGGAACACCCGGATCAGATTTATCTGGCCATCGTTCGGGCCTGCCATGTGCGCATGCGGCCCATCATACTCACCAGCATCACCACCATCTGCGGACTGGCCCCCATGGCTTTCGGGATTGGCGGAAAATCCATTTTCTGGGCGCCGCTGGCCACGGCCATCATGTGGGGACTGGCCTTTGCCACCTTTCTCATCCTTTCCATGGTGCCCGCTTATTATGCCATTCTGGATGATATCGGCTTTTTAATTCGAAACCGAAAGCGCAGAAAAGCGAATATTTTAAGTGATATTGATGAAGCGTTTGAACATCCGGACCTTAAACCTTATATTCATAAGCAAAGGGTGCAGGCGACAGTTGTCAGGGGGCAGGATGAAATTTGAGGCTGGGTTTTCTGCACCCTGACAACTTCCCCCTTTGAACCAAAAAACTCACATGAAACCGAAAACCATTTAAAAGAAAGGTCATTAACATGGCAATAAAAGACGATACCTGGCTCTGGCTCGTGGCGGAGAACCCGGATGAAAATGAACAGTTCCTGGGGCAGATTGATAGTGAACATAACATTTCCTTCCTCCCCGCATTCCTTGAAAAAGATGCGGCCCTCCAGGGGTTGCATTTTTTGGTTCGGGACAAGAAAGTAAAGTTTGAAATGCAGGCCATTCAATACAGGGATCTGGCACCGAAACTGGCCGAAGAAGGGTTTTTCCTGTTTGTGCTGGATGCCGAAGGGAATGTGCTTGAAAAAATATCCCCCCGGCGCCAGGATGCCTGACCCGATCTATTCAGACCTGAACGTAATGGATTATGAGACGTGTCTGAACTTGCAGCATGCCGTCCATGGGGCACGCGCTGAAGGTCTGCTGCCGGACACCCTTCTCCTGGTGGAACATTCCCATGTCCTCACATTTGGACGACGGGCCAATGAAGAAAATGTTCTGGTATCTGAATCCGCCCTTAGACAACAGGGGATCATGTGTGTCCATATTGAACGGGGGGGTGACGTGACCTACCATGGTCCGGGGCAGGTGTTGGCCTATCCGATTTTTGCCCTCCAGAAATGCGGCATCGGGGTTCTTGATTTCGTGGAAAAGCTGGAAGCGGTGATGATTCAGGTTATAAAGGATTACGGCATTACGTGTGAAAGGAACAAACGGAATCGCGGGGTCTGGGTGGGAGATAAAAAGATCGGTTTTGTGGGGATTGCGGTTCGAAAAGGGATCTCTTTTCACGGGCTGGCCCTGAATGTAGACCCTGATCTGAGATTTTTTCAAATGATAAACCCCTGTGGGCTCAAAGAAGTTCAAATCACCTCCATGGCCGAACTCCTTGAAAGACCCGTTTCCCTGACCCATATTAAGGCAAAGGTGGTCTTCCACTTTCAGAAGATATTTGATATGACCCTGGAGCAGGTAAAATGGAATGATTTTATGGCAAGGTTACCGGTGAAAGACAATGATGAATGAAACAACAAAAGCGGGGCTCATAAAGCCCCCCTGGCTGAAGAAACGGCTCTCCTCGGGCCAGGGCTATCAGAAAGTCGTGAAGCTTCTCAGAGAATGCAGCCTTCATACGGTCTGCGAAGAGGCACTCTGCCCCAATCTGGGAGAGTGCTTTGCAAACGGCACCGCCACCTTCATGATCCTGGGGGATCACTGCACCCGGAACTGCCGTTTTTGCGCCGTACTTCACGGTCTACCCGAACCGCCGGACAAAAATGAGCCTCAAAAAGTAGCTGACGCCATCAAAGCGCTGGGACTTCGGTATGCGGTGGTCACATCCGTCACCCGTGACGATCTCCCGGACGGCGGCGCAGAACATTTTGCTGAAACCATTCGCGCCATCAAGCACCGGAATCCCGGGACTCAAGTGGAAGTGCTGATTCCGGATTTTCAAGGTTCCACCGAGGATCTCAAGACCGTCGTAGCGGCAGCCCCCCATGTGCTCAACCACAACTTGGAAACCGTTCCCAGACTCTACCCGCAGGTCAGGCCTCAGGCGGATTATCATGGATCCTTGAAGTTGATTAGAAGAGTGGGTGAAATGAATGGTGGGTTGGCCACCAAATCGGGTCTTATGCTGGGGCTTGGGGAAACCCATGATGAAGTACGCCAGGTGCTTCAAGATCTCCTGGCGGCGGGATGTAATCTTCTGACCCTGGGACAGTATCTGGCACCCTCCAAAGACCACCACCCCGTCATGGAATATGTTCCGCCCGATCAATTCTTGGAATGGGAAAAATCCGCCTATGAATTGGGTTTTCAGGGCGTAGCCTCAGGCCCGTTTGTCCGCAGTTCATTCCACGCGGGAGAAATGTTTCAGAAAATGAAAAGTTAACTCACAATCGGTCCACGCGGATATTGGATAGGGTTTTCTCCCATTCATCATCCAGCAGGTGAGAAAATTCCTTAAAAGGATACCTTTTGCCGCAACCCGTGCAGCGCCACATGGTTTGCCTTCACCCGCGGGCCAAGTGCAGATCATGCCCACAAGTGCATTTAATAGATGTTGCTGTTCGATTATCCTGATTGATAAACATACTCCAAAGGTTCCTTTATTTATCGGGCAAAAGCGTGGCAGGTCGGACGCTTTTATCACCGTGTTTTTCCGCTATTGAATCCAGGGCCATGTTCAGTTCCTTCCTTTTCCGAGATAATTGATCATCGCTGAAAAGAGAAAGTTGCCCCCCTGCATGAACAAAACTGAGCTGGGACATCGAGATACCAAGCAGCCGAACCGGTCTTTTACCCACTTGTGTTTTTTGAAGGAGATCACAAGCAGCCCCGTATATCTCTAAACCGTCATCGGTGAATTTGGCAAGGGTTTTTGCCCGGGTGATTTGTTTGAAATCGTAATACTTCACCTTCAAGGATACGGTTTTCCCCGTCATTTTTTTGCGGCGCATCCTGCGGGCTACCTGGGTTGCCAGACCCAGAAGCGCCTTTTTCGCATCTCCCGAATCCATAATATCATGCATGAAGGTCCGTTCGTGCCCCACGGATTTGATTTCGTGCTCAGGCTCAACATTCCTTTCATCCATGCCCATGGCCAACCGATGCATCCGAGGGCCGTTCTTTCCAAATTTTCGTTCTAAAAAATCGGGGTGAAAAAGCCTTAAATCCTTGAACGTATGAATATTGAGACGGGCCAAGGCCTTTTGGGTCACTTTCCCCACACCCCACATTTTCTTCATGGGGAGCGGATCCAGAAACGCTCTGACCTTATGGGGCTCAACAACCGTTAACCCGTCGGGTTTATCCATGTCAGAAGCGATTTTTGCAACAAACTTGGAGGGTGCAACACCCGCTGAAACCGTAAGACCGATTTCACCCAGAACCATCGCTTTAATCGCTTTTGCAATTTGAACCGGATCCCCGAGAAGACGCTCGGAGCCGGTCACATCAAGGAACGCCTCATCTATGGAAAGGGGTTCCACCAGCGGCGTGAAACGCAAGAAAATCTCAAATATCTGTTTTGAAATCTGTCGGTACCGATGCATCCGCCCCATCAAAAATATGGCATTGGGGCAAAGACGCATTGCGGTCGCAATGGGTTGCGCTGAGTGCACTCCAAAGGCCCTGGCCTCATAAGAAGCGGAAGACACAACACCCCGTTCTTTGGTACCCCCCACAATAACCGCTTTTCCCCTCAAATCAGGGTTATCCAGAACTTCCACCGCCGGATAAAAAGCGTCCATGTCAAGATGAATGATTGACTTGTGAGAAGTCCCTTTATCAGTCATATCCATGTGGGGGGTGCCGGTCTACTTGCGACTCCTTACCGAACCAGGGTCCCGGCGATAATGGTTTTTTCCATTTCCTTACTGCCTTCGTAAATCTCAAGGATCTTGGCATCACGATACAGCCTTTGCACCTTGTACTCGTCGATATATCCGTAGCCGCCGTGCATTTGAACGGCTGCATCCACGCAACGGACGGCATTCTCGGCCGAATACCATTTGGCCATGGCGATGAGGGCGTGGTCTATGTTTCCCCGGTCCAGTTCCCAGGCGGCCTCGTAATAAAGGTTCCGGGAAGCCCTGATCCAGGTGGCCATTTCAGCCAGCTTGAACTGGGTATTCTGAAAAGAGGCAAGGGATGCACCGAACTGCTCCCTTTTGCTGGTGTGACGAATGGATTCCTCCAGGGCGGCCCTGGCCAGGCCCACGCCCTGGGCGCAGATGTGAAGCCGAGTTCGGTTAAAAAAGGCCATGAGTTCATGAAACCCCTCCCCTTCTTTCCCCACCAGGTTTTCCAATGGGACCCGAAGGTCGCTCAAACTCAATTCCGCCGTATCGGATGCCCGTATACCCATTTTACCGTACAGTTTGCTGGATTCATACCCCTTCGTGCTGGTGGGCACCAGAAGAAAGCTGTGCCGATGGTGTTTTGAAGGATTATCCGGATCCGTCAGACAGAAGATCATCATGTAATCGGCGAGATTGCCGTTTGTGGCAAAAATCTTGCTGCCGTTAATCACATAACTGTCGCCGTCTCTAACTGCCGTGGTTCCCGCACCGGTGGGATCGCTCCCCGCATCGGGTTCCGTGATGGCCGTTCCCAGAACCGCCTCACCCGCCACCAGTTTGGGCAAAACCATTTGTTTCTGGTCTTCCGTTCCAAAGAGCATCAACAGTTCGGATCCAAAGGTACAAGATAATATGGCCTGCCCGATACCCGGATCAACGGCCCAGAATTCCTCGGAGATCAAACAATGCTCAAAGAAACCGTAACCGGCCCCCTCATATTCTTCCGGGATAAATACGCCCACAAAACCCAATTCGCACGCTTTTCGCCAGATATCCTGGTCAAACGTCTCGTTTCGGTCAAATTCCTGGGCCCGATCCGGGAATTCCCCCTGGGCAAACTCCTTTGCCGCCGCCACAATATCTTTTTGTTCTTTGTTTAAACCAAAATCCATACCTCATCTCCATATGAAAGACAGTTTCCGGTTAACGGTTACCAGTTTCCGGTTGTCAGTTACCGGCAACCGGAAACCGGCAACTGTAAACCGTAGTTAACCGCTTTTTGCCTTCTCTTTCAAAGCTTCCACCACCGTAAATAAACCGTCGGCGATGCCGTAATCCGCCACCCTGAATATGGGTGCCTTTTTGTCTTTGTTAACGGCAATCACGCAATCCGCCCCCGTAATGCCCGCCACGTGCTGAAAAGCACCGCTGATGCCTAATGCCAGATATACTTTGGGTTTGACGCTTTTGCCGGAGGTCCCCACCTGATGGTACTTGGGGAGCCAGTTCTTGTCCACCACAGGCCTGGAACAGGAAAGGGTCCCGCCCAGAAGGTCTGCCAACTCCTGCACGGTTTCTATGTTATCCGCTTCGCCCACGCCTCTCCCCACCGATACCAGAAGGTCCGCCTGGGTGATGTCCACATCGCCGGCAGCGGTGTCTTCAAAATCCAGGAATTCCCGACGGGGGCTTTGAAGGTCCCTAGGCAAGGCTTGCACCACCACTTCACCCTCTTTTTCACCCGCTGTATCCACCTGAAAGGCCCCCGCCCGAACCGTAATCATGTAGCCTGCAGACGGGTTAAAAGAAACCCTGGAAAACAATTTGCCGCCATACATCTGACGAATCACCTGGGGTTGACCGTCCTCCAGAAGGATGTCAGTGGCATCCGTGGCCAAAGGATAGCCGGCCCTTGCGGCTAGAGCGGGAGCATAATCCATGCCCCAGGAGGTATGTCCCATGAGAGTCAGAAAGGGTTGCTGTTCTTTCACCAAAGCCGCCAGGATGCCGGTGTAAAGATCTGAATTGTAGGTTTTAATCCTTTCATCTTCAAAAACCACGACCCGATCGGCCCATTTGGACAATTGCTCCCCAAAGGTTTCATTGGAGCCTGCCAGCAGCACGGCCGTGACGTTGCAAGACAAGTCCTGCGCCAGCGCGTCTGCTTTCTGAAGCATTTCAAATGTAATGTCCCGGATTTCTCCCTTTCGGTGTTCTGCTATCACGAATATATCGCCCATTTAGATCGTCACCCCCTTTTCTCCCATGATGCGTATGATGGCCTCAGCCATCGCTGCGGGATTCCCTTCGATCATTTCAGCCCCTTCGGTTTCAGGGGGCAGAAAAACCTCTTCAATGCGTGTCTGAGGCGTCAGGTCATCGGGTGTGAAGCCCAAGTCCTCAAGGGACATCACCTTCAATTCTTTCTTTTTTGCTTTCCGAATCCCCATGATGGACACATACCGCGGCTCGTTGATGCCGGTCTGAATGGTCAACAGGGCCGGCAGTTGTACGCGGGAGACTTCATCAATGCCGCCTTCCAGCTCCACACGAACCTTGACACTCCCTTCTTCGGGTTCAAGGCCGTTGCATACAGCCGCATGAGCAAGGCCCAGCTGCTCCGCCAGCATGATCCCCACCATACCCGTATTATGATCTTCCGACTGAACCCGGGTAAAGATCAGGTCGTACTCCAGGTCGGCAATGGTTTTAGCCAATATTTTGGCATTAAGGTAACCATCCAACTCCAAATCACCGGGATCGATTCGAACGGCCCGGTCCGCTCCCATGGCCAGTGCCCTTCTGAGAACCTCTTCGTCATCTTCGTTTCCGATGGTGACGGCGGTCACTTCTCCACCCTGATTTTCTTGAAGTTGCACCGCCGCTTCGATGGCGTAGTTGTCCCAGTCGTTGATGACATAAGCCAGAGCATCTTCTTTAATCTTCTTTCCGGAATCGTCAACTTCCAGATCCACCTCCTGGGTGAGGGGAACCCGTTTGACGCAGACAATAATGTTCATATTTTCTCCTCCTGGGAATGGTTGACAGTTGCCGGTTACCGGTTATCAGTTTATTCAACTGGAAACCGGAAACTGTAAACCGTAAACCCTTAATTTAAAAGGTCGACATAAAAAGCTCCATCAAATCAACCACTTTTATTTTATTCTCCAGACCGTTTGTTTTGATAGCATCTTCAAAATGCATAAGGCAGAAGGGGCAGGCCGTGACCAGCACATTGGCCCCCGTTTCAAGGGCCATATGGACCCTCTTTTCAGCCATGCGCATTTCTTCCTGTTCAATTTCGTACCAAAGCATCACATCACCGCCGCCGCAGCAGAAACTGCGGTCTCTGGACCGATCCATTTCCACCAACCGAAGATCCGGGATGGATGTGAGTAGCCGCCGGGGTTCATCGTAAATGCCGTTGTGCCTGCCCAGGTAACAGGGATCATGGTAAGTATAAAGGTCGCTCTTGTCCGCCGCCTTATTGGGCCGCAAAAGACCCGTCTCAACCAGGGACAGGAAAAACTGTGAATAATGAAATACCTTATAGCTTTCGGGATAGTCTTTCTTGAGCGCGTTATATGCATGGGGATCCGTGGTGACGATCCATTTAAAATCAATACTTGAAAGGGTTTCCGTGTTTTCCTCCATCAGAACTTGGAATAACCCCTCTTCACCCATACGCCGCACCTGGTGACCCGTATCCTTTTCCAGTTTCCCCAGAATACCGAAGTCCATGCCCGCAAGCTTCAACCCCTTTGCGATGGAAGCAGCGATTTCCTGGGATCTCGGGTCAAAGGAGGCATATCCGTCCACGTAGTACAGCACATCCACCCGGTCTCCCTTTTTGAGGATTTTTACATCCTCAATTTCCTGTTCCTTTACCCAGTCGGCTCTTTTTACAGCGGGTTTGCCGAAAGGGTTCCCGGTCTTTTCAACATACATGAGAATCTGGTTAAAGGTCTTTGGATTCTGGGATGTTTCCAGCACATGCCGCCGCATATCGATAATTTTGTTAATATATTCGATAAATACCGGACACTCCTCCTCACAGGCGCCACAGGTGGTACAAGACCATAATTCGTCCAGACCGATGATCTCCCCGACCATTGCGGCAGCCTCTTCCCCTCCTTTGCTACAAGTCCGGGAGGGCATAATGGGATATTTTTCATAGGCATGGTCCCGTAGCTTAATGGTGAGCTGTTTTGGGGAAAGGGGCCTTCCAATGGCATTGGCCGGGCAATTGTCCGTGCAGCGGCCGCATTCCGTACAGGTGTAAAGATCGAGGATATGTTTCCAGGTAAAATCCTCGATTTTTTCCACCCCCAGGGTTTCCAATTCAAAGATATCATCCACTCCGTATCTGGCAGGTTTGATGTCTCCTTTTTTGAGTTTCCTGAAAAACACATTGGGAAGGGCTGTAATAATATGAAAATGCTTGAACAGGGGGAGCAGATTCAAAAACACGAAAAACGCCAGAATATGAAGCCAGTATGTGGTGCAAAGAATCACCGACAAAGCGCCGGGACTATTCTTCGGCAAAAAAAGTGTCCCAATCCATGCCGCCGGAAGCCATTCCCCTGCCACCTCACCGGTCAGCAGTATGCCACTCCCTTCAAAGAGCATGTCGGTGATCATGAGAAAACTGATAAGCCCCAGCACCAGATAAGCTTCAGCCGTGTGGCTCCCTTCGTATCGTTTGGGTTTGACAATGGCCCGTCTGAGAATCGCCCATATACAGGCAACAAACACAATCAGCTCAAAAACATCCTTGATGGAGTTGTAAAACAGGCCCAACGGACTGTGCATAAACGGGCGGAAGATAGGGATGCCTAAACCTTCGGTCACCAGGTCCAGGGAGCGGAGCCCCAGCACCACAAATCCCCAGAATATCATAATGTGGATCACGCCTGCCCACAGATATCGCGGCTGGCGCTTTTGAATAAAACCGTATTCAATCAGATCCAGAAACCGCTGCTTCAGGTTTGAAAAACGGGGATCTTTCTCACTGGCCAGGAGCAGATCGATACGGCTCCGAATAATGAATGCAAACACCGTGAGGGCCACAATGGCAATGATCCACATGGAGACATGACCGGAAATGCCCAAGTCCCCCTGTACAGCAAGCGATGGAAAAGAGACCATAAGGGGTTACTCCTTAAATATCAGTTACACAAAAATGCCCTTTGTAAAAATTTCCAGAAAATAATCGGCCAGTTCACCGGATTTTACCGGACCGTCCTTGTCGTACCACTTAATGGTATAGTGGACCATGCCGAAAAAAGCGAAGGTGGCCACCGAGGGGGGAATGGATTTCATTCGGCCTTCATCTGCCAGGGCCTTCAAAATTGACTGAATGAGATGCACATAACGCCGTTCTTTTTTAATGAGAACCCTGCGGTACTCTTTTCCCAGGTGATCCTGTTCGTTCACCAACAACCGGAGGCGATCCTGATCCCCTGCGTAATAGTTGGTGTAGAAACTGAGAACCCGGTTGAGTTTACCGTGGGGCGAAAGATCGGTTTTACAGATCTCTTCCAGGGTGTTCAGAGCATCATCCATAGCACCGTTGATCAGGGCGTAAAGAATATCTTCCTTACTGTCAAAATAATGGTAAAGGGAGGACTGGTTCATACCGAGCCCTCTGGCGATTTCCCGCATGGAGGTGTTGTGATACCCGTTCCGAGCAAATAACCGGATGACGACGCTATGAATTTCTTCAATCTTATCAGTTTTTTTGGTCATGGCAATAAAATTCCAACAAACGTTTGGTTGGGTTTTTAGCAAAACAAAAGACGGCTTGTCAATATTTTTTTGTGAAGAGATGTTCTGATTCAGAACAAAATTGATAGGGGAAGAGGAATAATCCCTGCAACAAACAAAAAAATACAGCCCATAACGCTTCTCTATACCAGAGCCTTTTCCATTTTCTGCCCGGGCCAAACAAAGAGTTGCCTCAGCCTCTCCCAGAAATCCCCGCCCAACATGAACAGGCCTGTCATGAAAGCTGCTTCGCCGGCCACCAGGGTCCAGGCCAGAAAATTGATCTCGGATTCACTGTGTGAAAAAAAGAGCAGGTAAATCAGCATCACATAATGCGGTAGAAAGCTGGAAGCCAACAGGGCAATGCCGCAACGGTGCCGGTTCCGGCTGATGGGCTTGGGTTCGTGGGGCCGTTTGAAGCAAGCCTTGATGCGTGTCTTCAGGGCCGTCAAAAATTCTTTTCCCAAAAGCGCCGCGGCACACAGGAAAGCCACTTCTCCCGATGCCAGAAAAACCACGGCAAAGGCACCGGCCTGGGCCAGGGTCAAGCCCAGAAAAGGAAGAATGGCAACGATGCTCATGGGCAGGAAGCTGTAAAAAAACAGGGATATCCCCAGATAATATTTCCAATCTTTTTTCATTCAAGCTCCTTTCTGATCCGCGCTAGGATTCGAGCACCTCAATCCCTTTATCTTCAACTGTAAAAGGTAAAAGCAGTCACACCTGAATTTTTCCGCAGGCAGGTTTAGCATATGGCGCGACAATCGGTGTTGCACAAAAGACACGAAACAAAGCATCCCATTGGACATCAACAGCATAAGCCATTCAGCCATACATGAAAAGGGAATACTCCAAAAAGGACCATCTGAGCATAAGCCGAAATAAGATCTCGCCATCTACCGGCATTCTGGTATAAACTTTGAAAAATTCGTTTCTTGTGAAAATGCCTCAGGCGATATTGGGCCGGAGAGTTCTGATGATTTTTGATGTTTAGATAATTTTTTATAGTAATTATAAATGTTTGCCTATGAAATACGAGTGTAGCATGAGTTTCTTTAATGGCCTGAAGCACCACGTCCCCTGGATACTCGGGGTATTGTGCTTCTTTTACGGGACCGCAGCCTACGGCGTTACGGAGGAAGGGGTAAAATCCCAACTACACCAGGCCCGGGAAAACCTTCGGATCAGCGAAGTCACGGAGGCACGTATTTCTTTGCAGTTAGAGCGCCTCCAAGGTTCTGGAAACGTTCCTCCTGAAGTAATAAAAGACTATGAGACCTATTTGGATAGGGTCCATCGGATGGTTCTTGAAAATCGCAAGATCCTTCAGGAAATGGAAGCTTCCCTTGGCAGGCATGGGCCCGAGGGACAACAAGCCACAGGTTCCCCGGATAACCTGGAAGAAGGCGATATCGCGGTTCAGAAACTCCCGGAGGTAGAAGTGCGTGATGAGGTCGTTGTTCTGGATGGCGAGTTCCATGCATCTCTTGTGACCTTTGACGAGATGCTGCTCAAGGAACTGGATGAGATCCGCGAAAAATCAGCCGACAGGATGCAGGATCTGGCCCATGAGGCGGCGGCAGCGGCCCAACGGGTACGAAACAAGGGTGTTGGGGTAGACACATCATACCAGGGAAAGGGTGAGAGAACCGAGGGCAAGCAGAAGGAATCTGAAGAGGGGAAAGCCGAAAAAACAGAACCCCAGGGAGAGCATTCCAAGGATGCTGCCGACGGCCGTGATAGAGAATACGACAGGGAACCGGGTGACGGCAAGGGTGGGTCATATTCACGAAAAGAGCAATCTACCCGATCCGATGATGATATTGTCGCAAGACAAATACGTGAAGCGGCCGAAAAAGAGACCGACCCGGAACTCAAAAAACGGCTTTGGAAAGAATACGAAAACTACAAAAAAGGGAAGCGCCAATAGGTTCATGAAACGAACATCCATAAACATTTTTGCCTTGCTTGCCATCCTTTTTGCACTGAATGCCTGTGCCACTTACGGCGCCCACGAAGTGGGTCCGACAGCCATTCATCAGGCCAAGGAGCAGATACCCGAAGCGGCCCTGATGGATGTGGGAATCGAGGTTTTTAAAAGTGCGGAGCTCTCTGAAGAGGAAGCAAAGGACGAGGGAACCACATCGGAAATAAGAAAGGCGGAAGGGCATTATATCCCCTACCACCTGAAAAATACCTTGCAGAGGAGCAGCCACTGGGGTGCGGTTCGGATGCTTCCGGCCAACGCCAAAGGTTCGGACTTGCTCGTGAGGGGATCGATTATCAGATCCAATGGCGAGTATCTGGTCCTGAAGGTAGAAGCGGTTGATGCCTCCGGAAACATATGGCTTAACAAGACTTATGAACTGGATGCCGAGGAGAATTCATACACAGGCACCATCCAGACCGAAAATGATCCATTTCAGGACCTTTATAATACCGTGGCCAATGATTTGGCGGCATATAAAAGCAATAAAACCCATGCCGAACTTCAGGGAATAAGGAGCATATCAAAACTTCAATTTGCCTCGGATTTTGCGCCCGGGATATTTTCGGAATATTTGCACATTGATGAATCAGGAAAGATTACCATCAACCGGTTGCCCTCGGACGATGATCCCATGATGGCCCGACTTCTCCAGATACGGGAACGGGATCATATGTATGTGGATACTCTCAATGAATATTATGATGGTTTTTATAATGAAATGTGGCCCTCCTACGAGGATTGGCGAAAGGCCAACCAGACGGAACAGGTCGCTCTCCGGGAAATCAAGAGAGAGGCGATCACGAAGGCCGTATTAGGGGCATTGCTTGTGGCAGCCGGTGTCGCTCTGAGTACTTCCCATTCAAACACGGGCATCCTGCCGGGACTGATGGTAGCGGGTGGGGCTGCCGTGGTGGTGAACGGTATTAATATCTCCAGAGAAGCGGAGATACATCGCGAAGCGATCAAAGAACTGAGTGAATCCTTTGGAAACGAGATGAAACCCATGGTGGTGGAGTTTCAGGGGAAAAAATACGAATTGACCGGTTCAGTAGAAGAACAATACAACCGGTGGAAAGAATTACTGCGGAAGATTTATTTTGCCGAAACCGGATTTGAACCTGAGGTTAACGCCGGAGATAAGGGACACTAAATATTTCCATCAACCACGCATCCTCTTCGGGAACTAAATCACATATGCCCCATCAGACCTTTCCCTTTTCCAAATCCCCCAAACCGTCGGAACATAACAGCGCATCGCTGATGGAAGATCCAACCATTGGCCCGGAAGGGGTATTCCGGATAGAGAGGGCGGGGCACGGTTCCGGCTCGAAGCCTTCCTACGCCTTCAAAGTCACGCTCCTTTTGTTTCTCTTCACGGGGTTGCTGGCAGGCGGGGGCTTTCTCGTACACTATCTTTCAAAACATCCCATTGGCGTTGAAGAGGTCCCCAAAAAAATTTTACCCCAAAAACTTGAATCGAAACCGGAGATACGGGATAGCAAAAAGGATGAAATACCTCCTGAGCCTGTGGATGCCGGAAAGATGGAAGTGGCAAAGAGAAGCGCCGAGAAAAACATGGAAGATTCAGAGGCCGTAGCTCGGCTTTTATCATCCGGCAAAAAAAATGAAGATCTGAATAACCTCCCCTTTGCCCTCATTGATTATCAACAGGCCAGGAAATTAGATCCCGAATCAATCCAGGCGCAGCAGGCTTATGAACGGGTTAAAAAGCTCATTGCCGAAGACGAGTTCCGGAATCTCATGTCAACCGGTCTGACAGCCCTGCATAGTAACGATTTTGACGGAGCAAAAACTTCTTTTTTGAAAGCCCGGGGTCTGCGTCCAGCCTCTCAGGAAGTCACGGATGCCCTGGGCCAGGTGGACCAGGCCCGACGTCTGTCCCGGATGAAAAGGCACCAGAAAGAAGCATTGGACGCAGAGCGGTCCGAAGACTGGGACCGGGCCCTTACCGCATATAACGCGACCCTCGAAATAGATCCCAGAGTGCGGTTTGCAGCGCGGGGGAAGGCGCATTCCCTTGAAATGATTCAGATCAACAAACGGATTGCTTTTTATCTCGACAAACCGGAAGTTCTGGAATCCGACAAAACCCTTGAAAAAGCAGTGCAACTCCTTTCAGAAGCAGAGAGTAAAAAGGCAAAGGGGGACCAATTGAAGGCCCGGGTGGAAAAGCTGCGTCACCTAGTTCAAACAGCACAGATCCCCCTCACAATCACCCTGGAGTCGGACAACCTCACCCACGTTGCCGTGTACCGGGTCGGAAGACTGGGAACATTCATCAAAAATGAGCTGACCCTTCGCCCCGGCACCTATACCATCGTGGGTACACGAAATGGGTATAAGGATGTAAGACAGCTTGTCGTGCTCAAACCGGGCCAGCCATTGCGGGTAACCGTCATATGCAGGGAAAAGATTTGACAAGGACAGACGGAACAGAGAGAACCTCTCCCCCTTTGGAGGTGGAGATCACGCCCATTTCCTTTCGTCAACCCGTACCCGAGGGCCGATCCATTCCATGGGGGCGGCTCCTGGGTTTGCTTGCGCTACTCGTCTTTTGTGCCCTTGGGGGAGCGGCCTGGTTTCTATTCACGGCCGAACAGGTGGAAATAAGGATTGAACCGGAACCTGATGGGGTTTCCATAAGCGGCGCGTGGTTTGCACCCAGAATCGGTTCCTATTATTTGATGCGACCCGGGGAATACAAGTTGGAAGCCTCCAAAAATTGTTACCAAACCCTGAAGGAACCTTTTCGGATCACAAAAAAACAGCGTCAGACTCGAAGCTTTCGGATGGAGAAGCTCCCCGGGCGTTTGTCGGTCCAGGTCCATGATGCGGAAAACCCCGGGATCCTTATCAAGGGTGCCGGAGTTCGTATTGACGCTCAGGAAATGGGGGTAACGCCAATCAGGGCAATAGAGGTAAAAGCGGGAAATCGGCGCCTCCACATCACCGCCGGAAATTATCAGGACCTGGAAACCCTTATCGATATCGAGGGCTGCGGAAAAGAACAGTCCGTCACCTTCGCCCTGACACCGGGTTGGGCCGATGTGGAAATCCGTACGATCCCCGAAAGAGCGAAACTCTTTGTAAACGAAAAACCCTCCGGGCAGACCCCCACAATACTGAAGCTCATGCCCGGGCCTCACCGATTGGAAGTCAGAGAGAACCTGTTCAAAACCTGGCGCAAAAAGGTCATGGTGGAGGCAAACCGGGACCAGACCATTGGTCCCATCCGTCTCCTGCCCGCTGACGGCCGGCTGCTGCTCGGCACCACCCCTTCCGGAGCCAACGTGACAGCGGGAAAGGTCTACCTGGGAAGAACACCCCTGGAGGTTAACCTGGACCCACAGACCTCCCACCAGATCAGAATTTCTAAACAGGGCTACAAAAATTCCCTAAGAGACATTGTTCTTTCGCCGGGAGAGAAAAAGGAGATTAAGATGAACCTGGTCCCTGTAAAGGGACGTATTCACTTCAACATAGAACCCTCTGATGCGAAACTTTCCATCAATGGAAAGCCATGGGGAAAAGTTCCGGAAAAACTCGATCTTATCGCCGTACCCCAACAGTTGGTGATTCAAAAGGACGGCTATAGGCCATTTAAAAGCACCCTTACACCCAAGCCCGGATTTCCTCAGGAATTGAAGGTGACCCTTAAAGGAAAGACCAAAGCCTCTCAAACCGGGGAATCCTCTGCAATAAAGGCGGCCAATGGATATTCCCTCAAACTAATTCGGCCGGGAACATTTGTCATGGGAGCCTCCCGCCGTGAGCAGGGACGTCGTTCCAATGAAACCCTCAGAAAGGTTATCCTTAAGAGGCCCTTTTACATGGGCATCAAGGAGGTGACCAACCGAGAGTTTCGGGAATTCCAGACCGGGCATGGTTCAGGGTCCGTCGACAGGTATAGCTTGAACCGTGACGAACTCCCCGTGGTGCGGGTGACATGGAAACAGGCTGCCCTTTTTTGCAACTGGCTTAGCAAAAAAGAATCCCTTCCACCTTTCTACATCAAAGAAGGGGACAGGCTCGTGGCTGCCAAACCTCTTGGTACCGGGTACCGCCTCCCCACGGAAGCGGAGTGGGAATACTGCGCCCGATTCAACAACAGTGGCTTTGTCAAATACCCATGGGGAAACAGCTATCCCCCTAAGGGAAAATCCGGAAATTATGCAGATATTTCCGCCAAAGACTTTTTACCCAATTATTTACCCAACTACAATGATGGTTATGCCATCACGGCTCCCACCGGTGCATTTGGACCCAATGTCCTGGGTCTGTATGATCTGGGGGGGAACGTGGCGGAATGGTGTCATGACTTCTATTCCATCTATCCCTATTCAGCCGGAAAAACCTACAGGGATCCCGGGGGGCCTGAACAGGGCAAACACCATGTGGTTAAAGGGGCCGGGTGGAAGGATTCGAGCATCAGCAACCTGAGACTGTCCTACAGGGGTTACAGCAATAAAAACCGTTCTGATCTTGGGTTCCGAATATGCCGTTATGCCGGTGGGGTGTCTGGTAATGAATAATGCCATAAACAGGTTTTTGATAGTTCTTCTTCTCGGGTGGTTGGTGCATGTGCCGGGGACATTGCCTGGCGAGACGAGAAACAGGGCCTCCCTAAAGTTTGCCTTTGGGGATGCTGTTGCCGACAGACCTGTTGTCAGGCAGCCCCGTGAGAAGAGCCGGGATACTCTAAAGGGAACACAGACGCCACAGGGCCAAGGGCGGCAACAAAAGCGGAACCCCGGGACGGGGGGTGGGGAAACCTCCATGGAAGAATTTGTACCATCTGAAGAAATTAAAGCAGGACAGGCAGTTGATTTCCCCTCTGATATTTAGATTTTAGACATTAACGGTTACAAGGGAGAAAAAATATGAAACCCGCAGCACCCTTATCCTTTGAGTTCATTTACCAGCTCTTCTCTCTGATCTTGATCGTCATTCTCGTTCATGCCGCCTATGTGGGGCTGATTCGCCCCAGGGCGGATGCCATCCTGGCACGGCAGGCCGCGGAACTGGAAAAGGACAAATCCCATATCACTGAGCGGTCGGGCTATGTATTGATCAAAGATTATGAACAGGAGGCCTGTTTTATCCTCATGTTCTGGGCCCTGGCCATTATGGCCTACAAGGGTGTCATGACCATCAAAGACCGGGCTCTCCTGAAAAAAGATTTTATCCCCCTTAAGGAGGGTATGCGCATTCTGCCGGAAGATACGCGCGATCTCTCCCGCAACATACAGGCCCTGCCACCTCAGCAACAGCGGGCCCTGCTTCCAAGAGCCCTGCTTGCGGCCCTTCAGAGGTTTGGATCCACCGGCAACATCCGGGATGTTTCCGAAGCCACACACGCATATTGTTCTGCGGAGGGGGAACGACTGGAATCCGAGTTGTCCATGATCCGGTATATTGCCTGGGCCATACCTTCCCTGGGATTCATCGGTACGGTAAGGGGTATCGGAGATGCCTTAGGCCAGGCACACAAGGCCATCGAAGGGGATATCTTCGGCGTAACCAAGAGCCTTGGGGTGGCCTTCAACTCTACTTTGATTGCACTTTTGATCAGCATCTTTCTCATGTTCATCGTACACCAGTTGCAACTGCTTCAGGAACGCTATGTATTGGATACCGAGGCCTATTGCGAGGAAAACCTCACCCGTCATTTACAATCGGAATAGCAGGTAATAAAAATGAACCCCATTGCATTGGAGCTGAGTGATGCCGGTATCAGGGCGGCGGCAAAAGGGCCGGGGGGCCTCATACGGATCGACGGAAATGAGCGCGAGAGCCCCGGTTATTCCCTGCCGGAAAAAAAAGTCCTGTTGGTGGGGAAAAGGGCCGAAGGGGCGGCCCTTCTCCATCCCCTGGAATTCAATAATCGTTTCTGGGATCAGTTGAACACTCTAAACCTGAGCCCGACGACTCCCCTCGCTCGGAATCACGCGGAAATGGCCTATTTCCATATGGCATGGATCTGGGAGAACATCAAGAAACATGGGGACAGCCTGATCATGGCCGTTCCCGGCTTCTACGAAAATCCCCAGTTGGGGCTCCTCCTGAGCATTGCCAGAGAGTTATCCATTCCCATGAAAGGGGTTGTTGCTTTGCCCATTGCAGCCGCATCCGAGCCCTGCCCCGGGAAACTTTTCCTGCACCTGGATATCCACCTGCACCGGATTGAATTGACCTTTCTGGAACAAGGCGAACAGCTCATACAGAGAGGCACTTTATCCCTCAAAGACAGAGGGCTTTTCTACCTCCGGAGAGAATGGATTCAGACCATTGCCGATGTTTTTATCCATACCACCCGTTATGACCCTCTCCATCAGGCCGCAACAGAGCAGGAATTGTATGACCGGTTACCGGAGATACTGAAAATTCTTGAAAACCAGGATTCCATGATAGTGGAAATGAAGGAAGGCAGGCATGGTTATCAGATCAGCCTGGCCGGAGATCTGCTTCTGGAAAGGGCCGGGGCTGTAATTCAGGGCATCCATGGAATGATCCAAGAGATGGTACAACATTATGGAAGGGAAGATCAGGGCGTTATGTTGCAGGTCACCGACCGGATTGCCCGTCTCCCCGGATTCAGGACATCCCTGGCCGAGCAGGAAAATATTTCTCTCATCACCCTGGCGCCCGGTACCGGAGCATTGGGGGCTTTGGGCCTCTGGGAAAATACCCCTCCCTTCGAGGGCAGTCGGAATATCTCTTTCACCGGAAGCCGACCCTGGTTTTCCCTTCAAGAAACCGCGGGCCGTCACCTCAGGGTGGGGGGCCATGAGACGTAGAAAGATCAATGTCTTCAGCCTCTCCTTCCTGGACTGCATCTGTTGCGGTCTTGGGGCGGTGATACTCCTTTTTGTTATTGTAAATGCCAAAAGTGCCATCCGCAGGGATACCGTCACTTCAGACCTCCAAGGGGAAGTTTCTGAATGGGAAAAGCGGGTTCTGGAAAGCAAAAAAAATTTGATAAAGATCCGGAATACATGGGAGAAAACCGATAAAGAACGGGTCAAGACCCAGGGGCTATCCAAACAGGTGATTCAAATCATCAAAGAAAGGAAAGACGAACTGGCCCACGCCGATAAGGATACACTCGCAAACAAGGCACATCTCAATAAACTGAAAACGGATATCAAGTCTTTGGAGGAAGATGTCAAACGGCTGGAGGCCGGAAGCAAAGAAGACGATGCGTACGGATCCAAACGCCGCAAGTTTCCAGGGGTTGGGGACCGCCAGTATCTTACCGATTTGAAGCTTGGGGGAAACCGGATATTCATTCTGGTGGACACCTCTGCGAGCATGCTGGATGATACCGTGCTCGGCATCATTTTAAAACGGAACCTTGCGGATGCGCAAAAGAAAAAAACCAAGAAATGGCAGCAGGCGGTGGCCACCGTAGGCTGGTTGACGGCGAATCTTCCCGCCTCCGGTAAATTCCAGATCTATACCTTCAATGAAACTGCAGCCCCTGTTCTTAGGGGAACGGAGAAGACCTGGCTGGATGGGACAGATGTGGCATCCCTGAATAGTGCCATTACCCGATTGCAGCAGGTAATTCCCCAAAAAGGAACCAGTCTGCTGAATGCCTTCCAGGCAGCCAGTGAGATGCAACCCCCGCCCGATAACCTCTTCCTGCTCACGGACAGCCTTCCCACCATGGGAGCAGGCAAATCCTGGCAGGGCAAAGTTTCGGAGAAAAAGCGTATTGCCCTGTTCAATGACGCCATTCAACATTTACCCTCGGGGGTGCCGCTCAATGTGATTCTGTATCCCATGGAAGGAGATCCTCTTGCGGCGGTTCTCTTTTGGAGATTGACTGCCATGACCAAGGGTTCCTTTTTTTGTCCTTCAGCGGATTGGCCTTGAGATGAAGAAACAAAGAAGAGACATACAGGTATTCAGCCTTTCCTTCCTGGACTGCATTTGTTGCGGGTTTGGCGCCATTATTCTGCTGTTTGTACTATCCAAGTTTGCAGAGCCCGTCATCATAGAGGAGGTCCGCGAGGATCTCCAATCGGTAATTGCCAAGCTACAGGAAGAGGATCATGAGATCAGGGGGGAAACCCATGTGCTCAACCGTAAACTACTTCATGTCAAGGAGCAGTTATCCTTAGAGAGGGAGAGACTTGCCCGTCTTCAGGGGGACCTGTCAAATATCAAGGGGGAGTTTGTCGCATCCGGGCAGAATGCAGCGGTTCAAAACACCATCGAGGGAAAGCTTGCAAGGGCCCTGCAGGATTTGACTGAAGAGATGCAACGGCTTCTCAAAAACCGTCCCCGGAGGGTGGATAACTCAATCGGGGGCATTCCCGTGGACAGCGAATACATTATCTTTATCATTGATACTTCCGGAAGCATGCAGAGCCACGCCTGGCGGTTAGCAAGGAAAAAGCTGGCGGAAACCCTGAAAGTATATCCCAGGGTGAAGGGTATCCAGATTATGAACGACATGGGGGATTATATGTTTCATCAGTATCAGGGGAAATGGATCCCTGACTCGCCTGCACGCCGCAAGGCCATTTTGCGCAGGATGATTACCTGGCGCCCTTTCAGCAACAGCAGCCCCGTGGAAGGGATCAGGGCAGCAATCCGGGCGTTCTATGACCCGAAAAAAAAGATCAGTCTGTATGTCTTCGGAGATGAATACAGCGGAAATGCGATTCAGCCGGTTCTTGACGAGATCAGCAGAATCAACAGGGCCGGTGCCGGTGGGGAGCGCCGGGTTCGTATCCATGCGGTGGGGTTTCCCGTGCTCGTGGCAGACCGCCGTGGGATCGGCGCAACAGGCCAACGCTTTGCGACCCTCATGCGGGCCCTGTGTCAAGAGAACGGGGGGGCCTTTGTGGGGCTAAACTCAGTCAATCCATAGTAAAAGGGATCACACCTATTTCACAAAGACAGACTCAGCTTAATGGCCCTATCGACTTCGTCCATTCTATTTTGGCTCAATCTGCCCAAGAGCTTCTCCAGTCTTTTCTTGGAAATGGTCAATATCTGGCTCGTTTTTACCATCGAAAGACGTTCAAGACCCCCTTCCGGAGGCTTGATTTTGACGTTCATGGGATAGTCCCGAACAGTGCTTGAAATGGCGGTTACAATCGTCGTCGGGGCTTTTTCATTCCCGATATCATTTTGAATAACCAGCGCAGGTCGCCTGCCCGCCTGCTCACTTCCCCTGGCGGGATTCCAATTGACGAGCCACACGTCACCTCGTCTAGGAAAATCCTTCATTTTGCAACCTCTCGCTGAGCTTCAAAGGTTAACGCTGCGAATGCCTCATCTTCTTCAGCCATTTCTTTATAGCCCTTGGCCATTAAGGCCTCTGTCTCATTCTTGAGCCAGAGTTGAAAGGCTTCCTGAGCAAGTTGGCTTTTTGCAATTCGATGGCTCCTCGATGCTTTTTCAATGGCTTCATAGGTCTCTTCATCAATGGTGAGACTAACCTTTCGCTTGGTTCTCATTTTATGCCCCCTTTATTCCATACAATTCGTACGACAATACGTCCTATCGATCTTCGTGTCAATACGCCTTGAAACATTTTTGAATATATTTTGAATTGGATCTTTACGATTCTCCTGGAGCTTGGGGCCAAGAGCCGTACGCCGCCCCAGGTGAGTAACCCGACCATAAGGGGCAGGAAGATATCCCTCGGCCGGACCTGAAACACCATGGCAAGCCCCATAAGCAGAAGCGCAAGGAACACCCACGTATAGAAAGGGGTCGGGGCCAAAGGTTTTACAACTGCCAGGATCGACCACAGCCCATCAGCGATCAGGGTTCCGATCGCCGCCCCGAAAAAAAGTTTACAGGTGACCACGATGGCGGCCAAAAGGCGTGAAGCCCCCGACACCATGTGAAGTTTCTCCTATGCTTGATGTTCAATGCGCTCTTTCCCACCTATTTTTTCCATGGATACAATCGGCATGTGGAGCATATAAATGCCGTCCAGAATCCCCATCAGTTCAGCCTGATCCTTCACCTCACCGGTAAGAATCGTCACCCGGGTCTCTTCACCTTGGCCATGCACGGTGGTATGCATTCCGCCCAGATTTTCGGAATAAGACGCGTCAATTCTGCCTTTGACGGTGATGCGATACGTTGCGGGTCCATCAAAGTAAATGTCCCTACAATCTTGTGAAAATGGCATGTTTAATGTCTCTTTATGAATATTGCGAAAGGGTCCATCCGTTTGGTTTGATCCTAAATCTTCCGGATCATTGATGCATCACCCAGAATGGCGTAGAAATGGCGTATTTTAGAATGGGTTGGTCTCTAAAAGGCGAAATAGGGGCTAGTTTTTAACGGCTGGGGAGGATGCCGAGATCCATGGCCCTGACAACCGCCTGGCGGCGACTGCCGACGTCGAGCTTCTGATATATGTTTTTCAGATGTGTTCTTACGGTGTGAGGTGAAATAAATAATTTTTCAGCGATTTCCTTGTTCTGGAGCCTTTTTGCCAGCAGGTCCAGAACCTCTAACTCACGATTGCTCAAAGGTTCAACCAACGGTTGAGGTGTCGGGATAGACGGCGATGGGATGTCACGAGCGGATGCGCCCGGCACCGTTTCGGGCTTAAACCCGTCAAAATCGGACAGTATTTTTTTAATATGGTTCGGCGCAACAGTCTGTTTTGGGAAATCAGGAATAGATTGTTCGTTTGCAGCCAGGTGATGAAATCCTGCCCATCGATTTCAGACGCCCTCCCCTCGACGTCCGGGGCACACAGCGCATCGCACAAGGAGGCGCAGAAACGATCCGGGATGGCCGTGCTCAGAAGGCAAGTTCTATTTGACATACAAAGAGATTGCGCAGGCAGTGCCTGCACAATTTTTAGAACCTGAAACAATTCAACAGGCAATATCTACTGGATCTCCTGAGAAAAGTCAGGCGATGCCTGACCAGTGTTTTCACTACCCGGCGGGGGCCGAGACCAGCGTCAACGGCCGCTCACGCCGCTGGTCAAGATGTTCCAACAATCGCGGCCGATGCACATGGTCTCGGGGGATGAGTGGCCGGTGCAGCTTGGTCCTAAGATAGGGTATTGAAGTGCTGTCGTTTGTCATGGGTTAATCAGTACACCTGTCTGAAACGATAAATTGAGAACCCATTTTGCCGATGACGGGATGACCTTCCACATGGGAAAGGCATCCCATGGGAGAGCAATGTACAGTATTTCAACTTTCCAGTCCAGTTTTTCAGTTTGGTGTAGGTGCGAGGTCTTTTTTAAGGATTTCTTAATAAATCATGGGTGCCAATGCGTCGAAGGAAATAAAGATCCTCTTGTATTTGAAAGGTGAACCGATAGCCTTTAGTAACTCTCCCCTCCCAAATATCCCTGGGGTCTTGCATTTTTTTGCTATTCAAAGATGGATGATGAAAATCAGAAAGCAGCAGGGCCAATTGCTTGTCTGTTGTTCTTTGAATGGAGGCCGGAAGCTTTCGATAATCCTTAACGAATCTTTTCGAAAAAGCCAGCTTCATATTTTTGCCGTCTTCAAGGCTTTGACAGCATCGGCTGCATTTTCAAAAGGACCAAAGACGTCTCCCTTCCGGATATCCTCATCCGCCTCAGCTTCCTTTTTTTGCCATTCTTTGGTGAAAAAGTATTCCTGGTCAGGTTGAATAACCTTAACAGGTCTGAGGACAATGAATTCGTTCCGGGTGTCCACTTCCACATAATCCCCTTCCAAAAGATTGAACTTGTTTCGGAGATTGCGAGGGATGGTGAGCTGGTAATTCTTCCTGATTTTCATAAGTTCCATTTTTGGGTCCTTCATTTAAAATATGGGTTCATTTTTAATATTTAAAAATTATGAATTTCTTAAATTCTGAAAATAATAGCAGAATGAGATGTTTTGTCAAGCCTTATAAATGCGAGACAATTTCCCCAAAACGCCCCTGATTCTCCCTCAAATACCCCTCAAACCACATCGGACTTGAATAGGGGGTTGACCCTGGCAACACGCTTCAGCGCATGGAGACGCTCCGGCGCCAGGTTCCAGATGGCTTTCCAAGCTCCCTTGAATTCATCGATCCCCGCAATCAGGTTCAAGATCTTTTTGGTGATTCTTACAGAAAGATTTAACATGGCACTCCCCCTCATACACCCATAAATATACCCATATTTACTCGTAAATCTTTTAGAAGCCAAGCGTGCCCAAAAAAATACCTTTAAATACCCGGAAATGGTTTCTTATCAGGCACGGTGAGCAGTTTTTCTTCCAAGAAACTGAACCTGTTTTCAACGTAGTAGTCCCGAATATCCCTTTCCAGGATGGAACCCAGCTTAACCTTAAAATCCATATCTTTAAAACGGGCAATCTTTTTCCGAAATTCCGTAATGCCCCACTCGGAACCGACAGGTAAGGCCACACCTCTCCGAATAAGGAATTCGATATCATAACAATCCCGTATTTCACCACGGTCCAGGAAAGCCTGTATCTTGTTTTTCATGGTTTGTTCCATGCCTATCCGATTAGCACAGGCCCGTTTGGTTCCCCAGGATCTGTATGTGCCAAGCGCATCTTCGTAAAGGACCCTGTACAAGTCAGCTGCCTCCATTCGGGCCGCACAAGCCACCAAGATACGCTTCAGATGGCGGATGCAGGCCTTTTCATCAGGGGAAGATGCTGAAACACCAACTGAGGCAGAGGGAAATCTGACGCTCGCGGGATAATACCCCAGAACGTAACCTGCAACCTGTTTTAATCGGATAGGCATGAATCGAATCACCTTTTAAACAACCCTCCCGATGGATAATGGATAGCGGAAGGTTTATTAAACATTTTTTTAATTTAGTGGAAAATACGACGTTTTGACGGGCTGCACATCCCCCAAAAGGGTGGATATATGGGGGATTTCCAGAAAGATTTGATAACAATTGGGCAAAATTGGATTACAGAGCAAACACCCTCGGCGTCTTGACAAGTTGGCACCTAAAAGATGTACCCAGATAAATTAGAAACCCCTATCCGATGATGATTGAACTTGACCTGACCAAGAACCTAGTCTAAAATCAATAATCAGCGGTTACAGAAGAAGGGTATTGACGGGGGACAAAAAAATGACTGTTCAGATAAATATTTACGAAGCTAAGACGACATTTTCCAAGCTGGTCAAGAAAGCGATTGCAGGAGAGGAGATTATCATCGCCCGGTCTGGAAAGCCGGTTGCTAAGCTGGTACCTTTTCAAAAGCCATGCCGCGATCGGGTGCCGGGATTGGCCAAGGGAAAGATTTTAATTTCTCAGGATTTTGACGAACCCCTTCCAGACGATCTTTTAAAGGCGTTTAACCCATGAGGTATCTTCTGGACACACATACATTCCTGTGGTTCATTTCGGATGACAAACGACTATCGAAAACCGCAAATGCTCTCATGAAAGATCGAAATAACGCGCTTTATTTCAGCTCTGCCAGTGCTTGGGAAATTTCGATCAAAATTGGAATTAAAAGGCTTTCCATCAAGGACGAAATGGAATCTTTTCTCCTTGACCAGTTGTCGGAGAACGGAATTTTACCGCTGCCCATCACCATCCCTCACGCTGCATACATCTGCAAATTGCCCGGGATTCACAAAGACCCGTTTGACCGAATCCTTATCGCCCAATCCGTCGTTGAAGATATGCCTCTGCTCTCTCGGGATCGGACGGTCAGAAAGTACGATGCAAACATCATCTGGTAAGGACATTCCGATCCTTTTTGTCACTGCCATGAGCGAAACGGAGGATGAGACCAAAGGCCTGGAGATGGGGGCTGTGGATTATATTACCAAACCCATCAGTCCCCCCATTGTAATAGCCCGTGTTAAAACCCATCTTCGGCTAAAGGAAGCCAATGACGTGTTGAAACAACAAAATGCATTACTAATAGAAAATGCCGGTCTGAAGGAAGACGTCGAACGGATCACCCGTCACGACCTTAAATCACCTCTTAATCCCATACTGGCATACCCTCAAATGATGAAAGATGATGAGAACCTGACCGAAAAACAGGTCAAATATATTACGACCATGGAATCTGCGGGCCGTAAGCTGCTCAATATGATTAATCTATCTCTGGATCTTTATAAAATGGAACAGGGAACCTACGAAGTGCAGCCTGTTAGTGTCGACCTGATGCAGGTTTTCAATGAAATAAAGGAGGACTCGAGAATCCGGTTGAAAGCGAAACGCCTTACCATCGAGACCCTGATCGAAGGCGAACCCGCGGGCGAATCAGATCAATTCATGCTTCAAAGTGAAAAAATGCTGTTGTATTCCATGTTGGCCAATCTGTTTAAAAACGCAGTGGAAGCCTCACCGAGGAAAGAGCGGATAACCATTGAATTGAAGCATGAGGGAGATCATTCTGTCGCCATTCATAACAGCGGCGCCGTACCAAAGGAAATTCGCGACACGTTTTTCGACAAATACACCACAGCTGGAAAGTCAGGCGGAACCGGGCTGGGAACGTATTCCGCACGACTGATCACTGAAACGTTGGGGGGGCGAATCTCACTTGATACTTCGGAAGATGAAGGAACGACAATATCTGTCTTTTTTTCAAAACCCGTTTGATATGTTCAAAGGCGCATAGGCAATCCATGAATCAAATTTGGAAAAACTAAAATCTCATGACCGTAATTGGAGCCCCGATGAAGGATCTTTCTGAATGCACAGTACCAATTGTAGATGACACGGAAGCCAACATATCTGAAATCAGACCCAGAGGCGTAAACAGTTTGAGGAGATAAGGTCATGAAGAGAAATATTTACTTACTTATCCTGCTCTGGATATTCCTCGTGGGCGCATCTTTTGTGTGGAATCTGGCGAATTTCCGCAATAACCACGAGAGAATCGCTCTACAGACAGCCCGCAGCTTTCTGGAACAGATCGTGCTTACCCGCACCTGGAACGCCAGCCACGGTGGGGTGTACGTCGCGGTAAGCGAAGCCAACCCACCCAATCCATATTTGAAGGATTCAAAGCGGGATATCGTCATCGACGGTCAGGTGCACCTTACCATGATCAACCCGGCCTATATGACAAGGCAGATCGGTGAACTGGCCGCCCAGGAGAAAGGTGTCCGGTTCCATATCACCAGCCTTCAGCCCATCAGGCCCAAGAACCGTGCCAACGCCAGGGAAGAAGCCGCCCTCAAAGCCTTTGGAGGGGGTGCAAAGGAGAGAAGCAGTTTTTTCAATGATAACGGAGACGAATATTTCTTTTTCATGGCCCCTCTCATTACCGAAGCGTCTTGTCTGAAATGTCATGCCGAACAGGGATACCGGAAGGGGGACATCCGGGGTGGCATTAGCGTGACGATACCCTTCCCGGCGAGCCCCCCCTTTTGGGGCCTGTTATTGGGGCACTTAGTGATCGGCTTGGCGGGTGCCTTGCTCATCGCCTCGTTGGGGACCAAACTCAAGAGGCATCAGGACTCGCTGGAGTTGTTGATTGCCGAGCGCACTGAGGACCTTAGGGCCAGTGAGGAGCGTAGCCGGCTCATCTTAAAATCGGCGGGAGATGGCATCTTTGGGGTGAACGACGGCGGAAAATTGACCTTCGTTAACCCCGCTGCCCTTAAGATGCTGGGGTTCTCCAAGGCGGAATTAATGGGCCAGGCGATCCATCCCATCATCCACCATTCTCGCCAGGACGGCAGCCATTATCCGGAAGAACAGTGCCCCATGCGCGCTTCCTTCAGCACCGGCACAATACATCGCGTGGAAGACGAAGTTCTCTGGCGCAAGGACGGCCAACCCTTGCCCGTGGGCTATTCCAGTATGCCCCTGATCAAGGATGACCGGGTGGTGGGTGCAGTCATCACCTTTCACGACGTTAGTAATCAAAAGCGGGCACAAGAGGCCACCCTTAAAGCGAAAGAGACCGCTGAAACGACCAGTCGAGCCAAAACCTTCTTCATCGCCAACATGAGCCACGAATTGCGCACCCCCATGAACGCCATCATCGGCATGAGCCAACTGGCGCTGAACACCGATCTTGATCCCAAGCAGCGTAATTACCTGAAAAAGATAGAATCCAACTGCCTGGCCCTCCTGAGCATTGTCACTTCCCTCCTGGACTTTTCCAAGCTGGAGTCCGGTAATCTGGAGATCAAGGTGGTAGACTTCAACCTAAACAAGCTCCTGGACACCCTAGCCAACACCATGGCGCCCAAGGTGCGGGACAAAGGCCTGGATTTTAGCCTGGAGGTGGACCCTGCTTTGCCCGAAAACCTCATGGGCGATCCCCAGCGCCTGGGCCAGGTTCTGGCCAACCTGACGGACAATGCGGTCAAGTTCACAGAGAAGGGTCAGATTGTGGTCTCGGCACTCTTGGAAGAAACGCTGGGGGATAAAGTGCGGGTTCGGCTCTCCGTCCGCGATACCGGTATTGGCTTAACCTCCGAAGAGCAGGGCGGCCTCTTCCAGGCCTTCAGCCAGGGCGATGTTTCATCCACCCGCAAGTACGGCGGCACAGGAGTGGGGCTAACCATCAGCAAGCAGTTGGTGGAACTGATGGACGGCGAAATCAGGGTAGAAAGTCAGATCGGGGTGGGCAGTGAGTTTATCTTCACCGTGCTGTTGGGCGTGGGTGAGCTCAGGCAGGGGAATACTGCCAATCTCGACCAGGGAGAATGCACTCCTTCGACGGCAACAGATCCGGCCTGTTCAACTCCGACGATTACGCTTGACCCTGCTACTCCCAGGGAACTGGCGGCCTCTCTGGAGGAACTGTTGCCGCACCTTAAGCTACGCAAGCCCAAACCCAGCAAGGAGGCTTTAGAAAAAGTCAACCGCCTGGTCTGGCCCTCTGAATTGTTCACAGAAATGGCCAAACTTGGCAAGCTGATTAATAAATATAAATTCAAGGAGGCACTTCTTGTGGCGGAGAGCATTCAGCAAAAACTGGAAATGTAGGGCATTAGGATTCACAAATGTGACCATTTCCCATCGGGCGGTTTGGCAAAGTTGAAGAAGTCACGGATGTTGTTCTGAACTTGCCGAGATCGGCATGAGCACCAACGCCTTTGGTCAGGCGCTTCACGTACCGACAAATCGAATAACCGCTATTTTGAAAGGCACCCGTTCCATCACAGCCGATACCGCCCTTCGAATTTCCCGTTTCTTCGGCACGACTACGGAATTCTGGCTGAACCTTCAGACATCATATGATTTGAAGATTGCAAGACAACCCGCCATGCCACCCCTGACAGACGATGGATCCCTTCCTCAGCAAAACCTATAGCATGACAAAGTCCCTGGCGGAATATGGGGTGATCACCGACTAAAATTCGAAGATCGGATTTAGTTTAAGCGGCTGGGGAGGATGCCGAGATCCATAGCCCTGGCAACCGCCTGGCGGCGACTGCCGACGTCGAGCTTCTGATATATGTTTTTTCAGATGTGTTCTTACGGTGTGAGGTGAAACAAATAATTTTTCAGCGATTTCCTTGTTCTGGAGCCTTTCCGCCAGCAGTTCCAGAACCTCTGATTCACGATTGCTCAACGGTTCAACCAACGCTTGAGGCGCCGGAATAGACGCTTGTCTCCAGCCAACAGCTTGTCAGAATACTTTTGCCGTAACCGGCGGGTGCCGAGACCAGCGTCAAAGGCCGATCACGCCGCTGTGTCAAGATACTCCAACAATCGTGGCCGATGCACATGGTCTCCGGGGATGAGTGGCCGGTGCAGCTTGGTCCTAAGATAGGGTAGTGAAGTGCTGTCGTTTGTCATGGGTTGACCAGTACGCCTGTCTACAACGATGAATTATGAGCCCATTTTGCCGATGACGGGATGACCTCCCACTTGCGAAAGGCACCCCATGCGAGAACAATGTACAGTATTTCAACTTTTCAGTCCAGTTTTCCAGTTTGGTGTAGGGGAGAGCTCTCTTAGGAGTAGGTTTTACCTGATTGGCTGATTGGAGATAGGTTATGATCCAAATGGAAAAGGACTGGCACGACAGAAACCATGTGCTGGGATATTTTAGAACCACTGAAAGACACGCAAAACATCAATGCCTTTATCGAAAGCGCTTTCCCCTTCGCCAATTCCCGCGTTTCAACCGACAAAAGGATTTGTTTCACGTTGACAGCGTTTAATGTTGATGGTCTCGTAAAAAGTAAATGCAATTAAAACATTGAAATCGTTGTAAATATGGTCATTTTTCGCTTGCGTTTTGCCCTACATTTTGATACGTAAGGAGTCATATCATCAACCAAACTTCAGGTGCAAGGTATGATTCGAATCAAAGACCAAAATCAGGGTGTTCTTTTCGATCCATGGTCAAGCATCTTAGAGTGAGGGGTCTAAAAGCTGTACGGTTTTGCGCCATACTAAAAGCAACAGCAATTAACCTCTTCAGAGCAACTGCCACTCAAAAAGCCATAAAAAGGGCTAAAGGGCCTAAGACAGGAGGGGCTTCTGGTCGAATTTACGCTATTCTTGTTTTCAAAGTCAAAGAGCACTTTTTCTTGTTTCGAACTCGGCTGAAAAAAAATCTTGGTATTTTCTTCCGGAATTATAAGCGTATGCCCAAAATTCCGATCTAAACGCTTGCTGACTTTTTACGAGAGCATCAATAGATAAACCGCAGCTGGCTTAGCTCGCATTAGCATTCCTCGAAAATCGATTTCATCAGGACAGCTTTGCACTGATAAGCCGGTTTAGGCTTACGCCTTCTTCAGCAGCTTGGATTGATAAATTCCGGTGGACTTCCGGTGGAATTCTTACAGAAAATTTGCCGCTATATTTTCTATTGGATAAGGGTTTTGGGATTGGCTCACCATCAGTCTCTAGGATTTTCACCCCCTCTGCAACAACTTTGCGGATACCTTTCAATGCCGCCTCCGGAGTTTCCGCCAGCCAACTGAGGCTGGGAAATTCCGCGCAAAGACCCAGATACGCCTGGTCATTTCCTGACCATATGACGCGATACGCATATCTGTCGTTCTTTAATGTCATTTTTCGCCCTCCAGTTTGTCAATGGCGGCGAGGACTTGTCTCACCTGATATTCTTTGGTTTTGCCTTTGAAGTTCTGGATATTTATGAGTGGCGGGAAAATCCAATGCACCTTGAATATTCTGTGGCTGGTCCCTTTTTGCCTTGGTTCCCCAAAATAATGTTCGCAAACTTTACAGACGTCTGTGAACCTCACATTGAACGGGCTTGCCCGAATTTTTTCCAATGTTTTATCAATATCGACCATGAATAGCATGATACCAATAATGGTGTCATTGTCAAGGCAAAAACTTATGTCTGATTATGGAAATAATGGGGGAGAGGGCACGAAATGATAAGAGAAAAAAACAAAATATCGTTGCATATTGCAAAAAAATTCGCTGAAATATGTTTAGGGCCTGATACGCTAATACAGATAGACCCGAGTTTTGGATCACCTCAACATTTTGTAACAACCCAGAATCTTCGACCTTCATATTTTCTCTTGAATGCTGCACGCTTTTTCAACTATAAAATTACCAGAATTATAGCTTATTCGATTTGGAGTTTTGATTCCGACAAATACAACGTCCTTTCTTCAAAATAGAGCGCTTAGAGCCCTGCGTATTTGAACTGATTGTGGGGCAAAGGTGAATGCTGGCTAATTTCGCATGAACTCTCCACACGCAGGACTTCCGTTTCGTGCAGACATACCCATGCCGCAGGTGACAGATGAAAAGAATGCGAAAACCGATCCAGACCCTTCTGATTAAGCCGGCAGGACCTGACTGCAACATGGCTTGCACCTACTGTTTCTACCTGGAAAAGGCCTCGCTTTTTCCTGAAAGCCCGAGCCATCGCATGTCACAAGACGTGCTGGAGGAGGTGGTTCGCCAGGCCATGGAACAGTCCGGGAGCCAAATCAATTTCATCTGGCAGGGGGGAGAACCCATGTTGATGGGACTCGAATTCTATCGGAAATGCGTTGGTTTCCAGCAACGCTTCGGTCGTGGACAGACCGTGGGAAACGGACTGCAGACCAACGGCCTGCTAATCGACGCCGAATGGGTTCGTTTCTTGAAATCCTACAACTGGCTCGTAGGATTGTCCCTGGACGGACCACAACATGTACACGACCATTATCGCAGGACCCGGGGCGGCGGGGACACATGGAAAAAGGTAACGGCCAGTGCCGAGAGGATGCTCGCCGCCGATCTGGCTGTCAACGCCCTCATTGTTGTGAACGATTACTCTGTTCTATTTCCGGAAGAGATTTACGCGTTTCACAAGGACCTCGGTTTGTCCCATATGCAGTTCGTCCCTTGCGTGGAACCGGCGAAGGACGATCCATCCCGTGTTCTCGGCTTTTCCGTCCCCGCGGAGGGATACGGGCGTTTTCTCTGCCGGCTCTTCGATCTGTGGATGGACGATTTCTCGGGCCTGGAGCCTGCCACATCCGTACGGTTGTTTGAATCATTGTTTCACGCTTATATGGGGTACCCTCCACCTGAATGTACCCTACTCGATGAGTGTGGAACATATGTCGTGGTGGAACATAACGGTGATGTCTTTTCCTGTGACTTCTTTGTCCATCCCGCGTGGCGCCTCGGCAATGTGAAAGACTCAAGACTGTCGGAAATGTTGAACGCCGAGCGACAATGTGTTTTCGGCCGAAGAAAAGCGAACCTGCCCGACGAATGCAATTGCTGCCGCTGGCTTTCTCTTTGCAGGGGAGGGTGCCCAAAGGATCAGCTCCCGGGACAGGCGGGGAAGGCTCCGAACCACCTGTGTTCGGCATATCAGATGTTCTTCGAATACACGGACGAAAGGTTTCGCGGGCTCGCGAAAAGGTGGAAAAGACAGTACCCGTATTCTGATATACAGGCAGAAGATCGAACAGGAGGCCGGCCCACTGACGGCAAGGTTGTCAGAAACCGACCCTGCCCCTGTGGAAGCGGGAAGAAATACAAAAGGTGTTGTGGTGCATAAATAAAGAAATCCTTGCATCGACCTGTTATTGCAGCGTAAAGTGATCTTATGGCTCGATGTTTGGCGTAGATCCCATTGCGAGATTGTGCAGATTATGTCGGCTTGCAGTTAACAGGTCCAGCGATACTCCCGGAAAGGAGCAGGGCAATGAAAGATAAGACGCGGCGTGAATTCCTGAAAGACGGCTTAGCGGTCACAGCCGGGGTTGTGGCCTCCGGTGTACTAGGTAACGCGGGGACCGTTTGTAGTGCAACGTCTACGGGCGGCGGCAAGACGTCTTCACCCTTGGACACCACCGAGAAAAAGCGTAGCAATATCATGTTGATCATAACGGACCAGCAGCGGCAGGCCCAGCACTGGCCCACCGGGTGGATCGAGGAACATATGCCCACCATGGCGCGCTTACAGCGGCACGGCGTGACCTTCACGAACAATTTTACGGCTGCAACTGCCTGCTCACCCAGTCGCGCGAGTTTCCTTACCGGTGTTTATCCCAGTGTGCACGGCCTCCAGAACACCCCGCCGAATCCCCCCTTGCGGTCGGACATTACGAACATGTTCAAACTCGCTGAGCAGGCCGGGTACGAGGTTGCCTACAAAGGGAAGATGCACTTGTTCACACCGCAAGGCACCCCGTCCCAGGATAGTTTCTCGAGTTACGACATCAAGTGGGCCTCCGACCACTACCGCGCCAACCGATGGAATCCGCCTGACTCCGCCTTGGACCCCGGCGGCGACGTCTGGATCGCCGGGGGTTGGCCGAACAACGATGCCCGCTACGTGAGCGGCGTGCCGGACACGTTCAACCGCATGACACCCGCTGTGGGTGGTGGCGAGACGATTTTGCAGTATCTGGACAACTATGACCCGAAAGAGGACAAGCCATTTCTCCTGGTGTGCTCCTTCGGCAACCCCCACGACATTTCCGTGTGGCCCGATCAGGAAAAATGGGGCTATGACAAAGCGGACTATGCGAAGCTCGAGGAAATCAACCTTCCATCCAACTACAATGATGACCTGAAAGAAAAACCTGTCGCCCAGAAGGAATTCCAGAAGCTTACCGACAAGACAGACCCTTGCCCCGGCACACAGGACCGCATCGAATACTGCCGCTTCTACGCGCACCTCCACACGGTAGTGGACAGGCATATCGCAGCCGTGCTGGACAAGCTGGACGAGAAGAGGCTCACCGACGACACCGTCATTTTCCGTTTCGCGGACCACGGGGAGCAGGGCTGGTCCCACCAGATGATACAAAAGGGCTTGAACAGTTACCAGGAGACCATTAACGTGCCCTTGATCATCTCCAACCCGAAACTCTTCCCCAAAGGAACAACCACGTCATCTTTTGCAAGTCTGATCGACCTTGTTCCCACCATCGCGGAAATAACCGGCGCCGCTTCCCCCGCGGATCTGAGGAAGATGGGCATCTGCGGCCAGTCCCTTGTACCCGTCATGCAAGACCCGAACGCCCGTGTCCGCGACAACATCATGTTCTACTCAGAGGATTTCCAGTATTTCTTCAACCAATTCCTGGGGAAGAAGAATACCTTTGAGACCATCCCGGGCAAAATCCGCAGCATTCGCTTCGAGGACTGGATGTATGCCGTGTACTTCACTGATAAAGGCACCAGGATCCAGTATGAGATGTACAATCTGACCGACGATCCGGGGGAGATAACCAACCTCGCGTGGGGATCGCGGAGACAGGCGAACATTGCCCGGATGCAGGAACTGCACGACATGCTGACAGCTGAATTGGAGACCTACAAGGCTTTGCCTGATGGATTTCAGTGGCCGGCAAAGGCAGGAACAGAATCCGTATAGCAAACCTTGGTGGCTTGTGCCGAAAAACATGGAAACCGAGCTCTGTTCAAATTTTCCCCCAATCCAGGCCGGAGTTCCTCTAAATCTCAAGGCATTGGTGTGCGAAAAGGAGCAAACGTAGGCCAGATAAAGTAGAGTTATAAAGTTGGTGGCTATAACTGCCATCTCTCTCAGGTGTGTCGTCGCTAAAAATAACTGCAATATCAATATCATATGTCAAAAATATTTCACTGCTAAATGCTTTTGAAAATTCAGATTTTCAGAGGTTTTGACAAAAAACAGTCTTATGGGCTATTCTCAATCTATTGCAGGTTTTTCAAAAAAAGGCGCACCACCAGATATTGGGTATCGTCGAAACGGCTTTGTTTCCAGATACTGCCAAGAGCTATTCCCAGGTAAGGCTTGAAAAATTGTTCTGGCAGCCTTGCGAAATTCTGACCGCTATGCCACCGGCAATAGGATGCACACATTCTGGAAACTTAGGGTTTTCCCAAATGAGGAGAGCTCGACTCCCTTCTCTGATTGGATTTTTCAATCAGGATTGGCAGGAACAAAAGGGTTTTGTTTTGCTTCACTTTAACTCATATTTATACTATTCCAAGCCAGCCTTGCGCATGGCATTAACAACGCGGTCTCTATCGACCTGGTTCTTGTAGGGTACTACCTTCAACCAAAACTTTAGAGAAAACCTTGGATTTATCCGACTGACTTCCGCTACTTCAGCGCGGGCTTCTTTTTCATGGCCTGCTAGGCTGTAGACAGAAGCCAGGCAGAAGTGGAGAAATAGACTATCTGGATAGATTTGGAGGCCCTTTTTGCATGCCTCAATAGCTTTGTCATATTGGCCCAAATCTCGATAGGCAACACCTAACTGAAGGTAAGAAGTTGACATAGGGAGAGGGTTTATGCGTATCGCTGTTTTGAGAATGGGTATGGCCTCCTTTGGCCTTCCTGAAAAATTTAGGGTCATACCCAAGTTATAGTAGGCTTGGTACAAATTAGGCCCAAGTTCTATAGCCCGCTTTCCCTCGGCAACGGCTTTGTCATGTTGCCTATTCATTAGAAGAACTATGCATAATTGAGCGTGTGCCAGGCCGTTTTCATCATCCATGGAAACAGCCTTTTGGGCAAGTTCTTCGGCCATTTGCATAGATTGTAAAGGTGATGCACTCCAACGGAACCAAAGATCCATAATATGGGTCCATGATTGAAAAGCATATGGCATTGACCAATCCGAGTCCAATGCAATCACTTCGTCGAGTACTTTGCGAATCTGTTGCATTTCATTTTTGGTGAAATTATTCAAAAGTTTTAGTGCCTTCATATATTTGTCATAGGCTAGGCGATTGTCAGTTCCTCCGGATCTCACCTGAGCTGCTTCTCCTTCTGTCAATTCAACTTGGACAGCCGTGATAATCTTCATTGTAATCTCGTCTTGAAGATCAAAAATATCTTTGATATCTCGGTCGTAGTTTTCCGACCAAATATGTTCCCCCGTTTTCGCGTCAATAAGTTGTGCTGTGATCCTTACCCGGCCGCCTGATTTCTGAACGCTGCCTTCCAGTACGTAGCGGATACCGAGTTCTTTGGCGACTTGTTGGACTTTTACAGGCTTGCCTTTGTAAGTGAAGGTAGAATTGCGGGCGATCACCAAAAGCCGAGGCACTTTTGCGAGACTACTGATAATCTGTTCCGTTATTCCGTCGCTGAAATACTCCTGTTCAGGGTCTCCGCTCATATTGTCAAAAGCGAGAACAGCAATGGAGGGTTTTTCAGGAATTGATAGGGCCTTTTGGTGGGGTATTCCTGCTTTTTTCAGACCTTCAATCAACCGCTTCCTGACGGCGTCATCGTTAAACGACCGAATAATGAACTTCATACATGCCAATGAATACTGCGGATTTATCTTTAACAGTTCGGCAACTTCAGTTCGCGCGTCGGATTCCCGACCCAAAATGCTATAAACAATGGCAAGCCCCAAATGGCAGTAAAAGTAGCCAGGCGATTTTCGAAGCCCGTCCTTAAATGCAGTGATGGCCTTTTCATACATTCCTGCCCGGCTGTATGCCCTCCCCTGGCAAGCATAATACCAGACCGGGGGAAGCAGATTCAGCCGGAAGCCCTTCTCCACCAGGTCAATGGCTTCATTCCAGTCCGTCGAAAGGACCGAGGAATGAACGTACACGTCCCCCCAGTTCGGGTCCATGGCAATGGCAGTCTGGATTTCTTCCATGCTCTTTTTGTGCTGGCCCATGTAGGCATAGACTCGGCCCAATGTTGTTCGCGAGTAAGGGCACGAGTTGTTTACACTGAGCGCCTTTTTGGCGAGTTTATAAGCCTTTGCTACGGATTCTTTAGGTGATTTACTTGCACAAAAATCCAGCTCGCCTAAATAAGTATCCGCTTCAAAAGCGTAGGCTGGCCCGTAGTCCGGGTCAGCAGTGATACTTTCCTGGCATAGCTTTCTGGCGAGATAAAGACCTTCAATATTACCCAGCCAGAGATAATGAGTTGCTTCTAGAAATTTCAAATAAGCCTCAACATTATCCGTTGCTCTTGCGCAGGGTCTCATTCCTGACCCACCCACTAGCTTGATATGAAGTGACCCCAATATCTTCAAAGCAATTTCGTCCTGCAATTCAAAGATGTCCTCAATATTTCGATCATAATTTTCTGCCCAAAGGTGATTTCCGGTTGTTGTATCGATTAACTGGGCTGTAACTCGTATTCGGTTGCCAGATTTCTGAATGCTCCCTTCCAGTACATATTTTACTTTTAATTCCTTTCCCAGTTTCTGAATATTTACGGGTGTCCCCTTGTAGGTGAAAGTCGTGTTGCGGGCGGTAACAGAAAGATCTGGAATTTTGGCAAGCACGGTGATGATATGCTCCGTAAATCCATCGCAGAGATATTGTTCTTTGGGATCACCAGAGATGTTGTCAAATGGCAGGACAGCAATGGAGGGTTTGTCTGGAAGGGGAAGTGACGCTCTTTTGTCGGATGATTCGGTAACAGGAACCTTTTTGGTTTCAACTTTTGTTGGGCTTATCTCTGGTCGAGTTTGATATTTCCATATCGCCATAGCAGCAATTCCCAGAATCAGGACAACGGCTACAGCAATAGCGGCATTTTTACTCAGTTTCGGCTTTGTTGTCTTCCCCACATCCTTAGGGTCCGTAGGGACCTTGTAAACCCTTACGGGCTTTTTGATGTTCTTAACGGAGTGTTCCCCCAAAAACTCGTAGCCAAGAGCCAATTTGTTTTCGATATGTTCATAAGCCGTACCTGAAATACAGATCCCACCACCCTCAGCTAATGATTCAATCCGAGCAGCGATGTTGACGCCATCACCGTAGATACGGTCATCTTCATGAATAACGTCTCCAAGATTGACCCCTATACGGAAAATCATTCTGCGATTTTCTGGCAAGGCTTCATTCTTGGCTTTTAACACTTTTTGGATTTCAACTGCACACTGTACAGCATCCACAACACTGGCGAACTCAGACAGGATATTGTCACCAGGGGAATCCACCACACGCCCGTTGTACTGGGTCACAATGGAAGAGAAGATTTCACGATATTCCGTTATCTTTTTAAAGGTCGCAACCTCATCATCACCCATGAGGCGGCTGTAGCCTTGTACGTCTGCGCTGAGGATGGCTCTGAGCTTTCTTGTAACTCTTTTTTGGTCCACCAGAAGACCTCCATGAGATAGTGAAATCAATGGATAGAAAGGTATTATGAGAGTGCTTTAGTGATCATCGCTAATATGTCCGAAGTTGGTTTTGGTGTCAAGGGAATTGGAAAAGATGAATATCAGAAGGGCCTTTTAAAATTCCTGAAACCACAATCAATTTCATTCTGAAGTAGGATAAACATCCTGCAAGATTCCTATCATTGTTGCGTCAAGTAATTTTCATCCCACAGAACAATACCTTTGGCAGACTTCCGTTATGGGAGAGTAAGTCCTCGGCTCACTAAGCGGTTCTCAAACCCGACAACAACGCTTTTCCAATATTGATGGTCCCGTAAAAAGTCAAAAATGATGAAATCGCCACTAATAATATCAACAATTTACGCTACCTAAAACGGCGAAAATCGGACTTTTTACGAGACCATCAATATTGGGCGATCATACCACCTAAAATCTGCAAGCGTTAATACAACGCAGCGCGGACGTACCAGAACGCTGAATCCGATGGGCCCGCAGGCAATTTTTCTGCCGTATTGCAGCGATAAAAACAGGGCGCTGTGTGAATATCTGCCTAATATACTCATATTAAGAACAATTAGGCACATTAAGACAAGCCAGTCCCCTTGCTTTTACAATTTTTTATTTTTGACCCTGAAAATTTCGGTGTTAAGCGAACGCCAGGTTTTGAATCGAGTCCTCCAGACACATCCACCGTTTTTTAAACGGATAGTTCTTTGACAATTTTAGGTGCCACCGGCGGCTGCGCGTGACCAATCGTGCCGGCACACTGATTAGCCACATTCGGATTGTATTTGGCTCTTCTTTGAATCCCGCTTCATCGTTCAGCCACATCATCCAGACCATAAGATTGTAAGCCATGATGCAAGTTTGGAAAATAGCTGAGTTAGCCCAAAAGTCTTGGGTCAGGATACTACCTGAAGCCATGTGATTTTTGCACCACTCAATCCAATTCTCACTGGTAGCTCGTTGTCCGTAATACTTGTGCGAAGCCATGGGCGAAAGTCCCATGTTGCTCACGTAGCAAAAATAGTCGTACTGGACCTTTGTCAAATCAAAAAGGAGATCTCCTTCAACTTCGCTGATAATGACCTCTCGGATGGCTACAAATCGACGGGCTTTTTTCCAACCCCGACATTTGAAATCAAATTCAGTGCTTTCAAAGCCAGGACGATTCCGAATTTTGCGCCACTTTTTGCTTTCAAGCAGTATTCTCAGGCCCTTAAGTTTTACCTTGATAAGGTATTGCGTGCCCTTTTCTTCCAGAAAATCAAGCAAACCTCCCTGAAAAAAAGCACTATCAGCTCGTACAGCTATCGACCATGCCCGTTTGGGGAGCCGAGCAAAACATTCTTTCATGAATTCCACGCAGCCGTTAGCTGAATAGGCGCCGCCTGCGCGAAACCAGTTGTGTAAGCATTCTCGGTTTTCGGCAACAAAGCATAGGAGAGGGTGGTAACTCTTTTGGCCCTTCTTTTTGGGGTTATACCCTTTTTCGGCACCCTCTTGTGAGCCATAAACGCCACGGACCGTCGAATCCATGTCCAAGGTAATTTTGCCAAACCATTTTTTCGCCCACACTTTTCGTCGCGCCGCATCTTCCACATCAGCCAGTTCTTTGCAGTGGCGTGGCGAAAAAAGGCGAAAGATTCTCCCAAAAGTGGTAGCATCAGGAAATTTATCCCAGCGGAAAAGGGCTCGCAGCACATCATCATTTCTAAGAATGATGGTATGGGCCATATGCTTGATACCGGTCAGTACGCCCATCATCAGCATTAAGATAGCATCGGCGGCTTGGTAATCCGCATTGGCTCCACGCTCGATCGTAAGCGTTTTCTCGAGCATTTTTCCAAGTCCAAGCTTCTCGGCAAATCGAGCCAGATGGACGAGGCCGGCGTTCCCGGTGAGGTTCTTTTCGGAAAATGTAGCATAATATTTACGCATCATAACGGTGTCTCCTTTTTGTCGGCGTTATGATGTATATATACTATTATATCAGGAGAATATCAAGCATTTAGTGGTAAACGCGTGCAGGTTTTAGGTACCATATATTGTGGTTCCCATATTTTTGGAGAAACCGGGTATAACTCCAACGTACATTGGATTTTTGTGAATCTGATATACCTGCCATGTATTGCAGCCCATTAAATGATATAAAGCATTGTAATATCGGTTAGATATATCAGCGATAATCCTTTGTTGGGGTGAAGACCATTTTGCGCCTACATCGGATACTCATTCAGAATGCTGAACTTATATATCGCCTGTGCGATTTTCCGATTTTATTGAAGCTCTTTATTATTTCCCGTTAGAATTCCAGGAAATTAAGCCATAGGGGAAAAGGCAGTTGCCTCAAGACTGGCAGATGTATTGTTACGTTCATGATTTTCAATTTTTTGGTTTACAAGTGTCCGAAAACCTGCGTAAATTGGTCAAAAGGCCGTGCAAAGATAATGTGTGTACTCCTTTACACAAGTGCTATATGTGAAAAGCTCAATTCCAAGATGCAAAAAAAGGAATATTTGGGTGAAGAAATGAGAAAGAGGCTTTTCATCCTGACGGTAATTGTAATCGCAACTGGTCTGTTTTTATTGGGATGCAGCAGTGACGGTGGTTCATCTGGTTCTGATTTGGTCATAATGAACGCCAGAGTTTTCACATCTGATGTCTCAAATCCCTGGGCAGAGGCTGTTGCAGTGAGTGGGGGAAAGATAACCTATGTGGGCGATGATACCGGTGTACTGACCTACATAGGTTCCAATACGCGGGTAATCGATGCTCATGGGGATATGCTCACCCCCGGATTTATCGACAATCACTGTCATGTACTCTGGATCGGAGCCCTTCAGGCTTTGATGACCAAAGACCTTTACAAAGCAACCAGCGTTGATGACATTAAACGCTTTGTCTTGAAATATGCAGAAAAAAACCCTCACCATACCATCGTGATGGGTGTGGGTTGGCAATACAGCTATATACCGGGTGAAATGCCCGACAAGGACCTGGGAGATACGATTATTAAGGATCGTCCAATGTTGCTCATGTCTTATGGTGGCAATACCGGCTGGCTGAACAACATGGCGATTGAGCAGCTTGAACAGCGGAATGCCACTGCATTCAGACACCTTGCTCCTGCAGTAGACTCCGAAGGAGAATATACGGGGGTTCTGATGCATTTTCACGCGTTTAACCCCCTGGACTTCTATACCATAGAGGAACTCGGTTCAAATATCAAACAGGAGATGTTTAACGAAATCACAAAAATCCTCAAATCTGGTTTATCCTATGGCGTGACTGGTTACAACGATGTTCAGATCTACAAATCGTTCATCCCATTGCTTCTGGAGTTCCGTGGTCAGGGTGGGCTGGATAACGTGAGGGTGCGCGGTTCATATTATGTGGGAAGCTATTCACTTGAAGATGAAGAGGGCCTGAAATCAAATCTCGCGTATTGGAGAGGCCTTTATGGCGCCGAATCCGACGATCATCTGGTGCTTGGTGATTCGGTCAAACTATATATTGAAGGCGTATTCGACAGCCACACCTGTCTTCTTTTGGAACCCTATGCTGACCAGCCCGAAAACTACGGTGAAGCAACCTGGAGTCAGGAGGATTTCAATAAGGTTACAGAAATCATTGATGGTATGGGTATCCAGTGCTGCACCCATGCAAGTGGCGACGGTGGCATTCGGCGCGTTATTAACGCTTATGAAAACGCGATTACGGTGAACGGATACCGAGACGCCCGCCACCGTCTTGAGCACTGCGACCTCCCTGAACCTACACAGGATCAACCGAGAATGGCTCGACTTGGAATTTACGCTGCCATGCAGCCGAATCATTTTTTCGGCAACACAAATGGCGAAAAACGCCTTGGATTTGATCGGCTACAAAGATTTGAACCTTGGAGATCACTTGAGAGCCATCAAATCAATCTGTCATTTGGTAGTGACTGGGCAGCAGGCTTACTCAATCCGATTTACGGCCTGTTTCTGGCTACTCAGCGGCTCAACTATAAATTTGAACCCGACTGGGGGCCAAATGAAAAAATACTGATCGAAAATGCACTTCGCCATTACACAATCGATTCAGCAAATGCTCTGCTATTGGAAAATAAAATCGGGTCCATTGAAGTTGGCAAGGATGCAGATCTTGCCTTATTTAATATTGATCTTAGAACCATCGCTTCCGATTGGTTTCTTCTGGCGTATCCGATATCCGTGGAAGGAATGGAAGTTACAGGTTGGGAAGACTTTGTGGAAATGACTGTAGTAGGTGGAAAAATTGTTTATCGTAAGAACGAAGAAAATTATTAAAGTAGGCTATGGAGTGGGTACGGAGTTGGCCACCTTGATAAACCAGGGGGCCTGATATGGGCTTGATATCTCAAGGATTCATCTGCTAGCATCTCAGCCTCCAAAACGATATAAACTAATTTAATATCAATATGATATGGCAAGAAAATTTTTCCGAAATATGCTTTGACCCTGTCAAGATGTTTTCCACTTTCCAAAAAGACTTCTGGGGGTAGTTGACTTGTTCGACGTTAATTTGTTAAAGCTAGATCATAGGTGATGCTAGCCCGTTAAACCCATGCATCCTTTTCTCTTTCATAATTCATTTTGCGCGGCGCACCACAATTATTCAGTTGATCTGCTGCAACTCTCCTGGTAACTGCGTTTTGATCTGCGATTAATACCTTGATTCGCCATCTGCATGGCAAAGCTATGTTGTTCCAGATTGGGGCTGCGTCTGCCTGTCATTTCCAAGCCTTTATGGGAGCTCAACGCCAACAGCAAACAAAATGGGAGGTGGCCATGGGATTTCTAGGGAAAATTTTCGGGGGTGGCAATAACTATCCAGCGCTTGAGGCCGATACGAGTGCCGCAAAAAACCTGGCAGCTATTAAAGATCCGCTGGAAAAACTGAGTGAGCAGGTAAAAGACCCGATGGAGGTGATTCCTGCCGATGACAGCGCCTTTGTCTTCATTGGTAATCCGCCAAAGAATTTTGGCATGGCCTGGGTCGAAGAAGGCAAGGTTCACAATTTTAAAACACTTTCCGAAGAAAAGGGTGTCCCGCAAAAACAGTTAATGAAGATTGTGGACGCCTTGGCTGAGGCTTACAAACGAACTGACATCAAAAACAGGTATTCGGCTACGATTGGAGGTAAAATGGTTACTGTAACCCCTTCCCAGGATCTGGGTAGGGAAGTGAAAAATATTTTAGCCAGCGTGTGACTGTGGCAAGGTTATGCTCTGCGAAGAGAAAATGCCGCGGTTAAAGATTCAGATCATTGAGGCTTGAGATGGCAGGAGAGGCCCGCTTCTAGGAAGGAAACGGGCCTTTTCTTTATTTAGGGCTCAAAAGGACATCACTCAAGAGTAGATATCAGCGTTTCGAATCGGCGAGAGCCTTTCCAAAAATGGCGTATCGGCTATGTCTCACAGGCGCTTCCAACCAGTAATCACTTGTTATATCGGTATGATATCCAAAAAAGAATTTGACTTCAATATGTTTGGTCCCCGCCAAGATTACGCGGGTTTTGACAAGAACCATTCATATGGGCTATATCTCAATATAGTGCAACAGGCAGTTCATGTATTTTTTTGAGGTTGGAAAAAGTTTCACTAACTCACGGTAAATGGTCACACTGAATGAGCGCAAAGGTAAAATTTGTCACTACAATTCTCGTTATTTTTTTCGTTATCGGTGGGCTTTTCATCATAGGAAAAACAGGATTCAGTATCTTATCCGGCTTGAGAGCCTACGTCGGTGGAGAAGGTTTGTGGGCAAAGGGACAGAAAGATGCCACCTATTATATCTCTCAATACATCATTACAAAAGAGCAGGCGAGTTATCAGTCATTTCTCAATAGTTTGAAGGTTCCTCTTGGCGATAATGTCGCACGACTAGAGCTTGAAAAAGCAGTTCCTGACTAGCCTACCCTGATGAAAATTATCGAATAGCTGTCGCTGATGAATGGCAAGAAAAGGTGAAACATGCCATCGATACGAAGTCAGAAATTGAACCGATGGACGTTATTGTAACTTGTAAAGACGGGACCCAGAAGAATATATCATGGGGTTTTATTACAATTGGTAAAGAAAACTGGGCTTGCGGCCTAGATTTGACTGAACGAAAACGGGCAGATGATGAACGGGAAAGTTTGACTGCTGAGCTTCAAGAAGCCCTTTCAGAAATCAAAACCTTACGTGGAATTTTACCTATCTGCTCCTATTGTAAAAATATTCGAAACGATGAGGGGTATTTTGAACAAATTGAATCATACATTCATAAACATTCTGGAGTCAATTTTAGCCACACTATTTGTAACTCTTGTTTGAAAAAGCATTACCCTGAAGATTATGAATCTATTTTGAAAAAAACTTAAATCTCCAACGTACATTGGATTTTTGTGAATCTGATATGTATTCTGGAACCCGGCTGTTTTGACCCCTTTGGCGCTATATGAAAAAAGCCCAAACCTTATGAACAGGTCCTTTACATGGATTCTTTTGTCAAGAATCGCTCAATTTTGAAAAAATGGAGGTTAATCATGTCAACAAAAAGATCCGGCAAGTTTATGGCGTCATTGGTATTGGCAATAACCTTGTGCATGCTGCTGATGTCCGGGGGCTGCTCGGACAGCAGCAATGATGGTGGAAGCGGGGGAAATATTTATGCGGGAAAACTTGCTAATGCTGACTTGGTCAAGGAATTTACGGCCCAGCAAGTGGCCCAAGCAATCGAGAGCGGTTTTTCCAACATTCCGGGCATTGACGTGAGCGAAATGATCGCTACTTCCAACGCCGTGATGGCTTATTCTATTGAGTATTATACTACGGATATCAATGGAGAGTTGATTATCGTATCGGGCCTCGTGGCGTTTCCTTCTCCAGCCGACAGTGAATATCCCGTGGTTCAATATCATCATGGCACCCAGTTCAACAACCAGGACGTGCCATCAAACCCCGATAGGAGCCCGGAGGCTCTTGGGTGCATGGTGGTTTTTGCGGGGCATGGTTATATAACTTCAATGCCTGACTACATTGGGCAGGGAAAATCCGAGGTAAAGCATCCTTATCTTCATGTGAAATCGGAAGCTACATCGGTCGCCGATATGCTGAAAGCCGTGAAAGAACTTTGCGGTGAGCTTGCGGTGAGAGACAATTCCAAGCTGTTTATCATCGGCCTGTCTCAGGGTGGGCACACAACCCTGGCGGTACAAAAGTACCTTGAAACCGCTGATTCGGAGCAGCCTTTCAATCTTACCGCCTCTGTGCCTATCGCCGGGGTTTATAATGTTCCGAAGGAATGGGATTTTTTGTTTACCAACCCGCACGGATGCTCGCCCTTGGCCGTCCATTTAACCCTGGCATACAGGTATATTTATGGATTTAAGGATACCCTGAGCGAATTATTCCTGCCTCCCTATGACAGCCAGGTTCTAAGCATAGATGACGGGACGTATAACGGAGACGAAATGTATCAGATGCTTCCTAAAACTCTGGAAGGTTTGTTGCAGCCGAACTTCATAAATGAAGTCGACGCGAAGACACACCCCTTCTATGAAGCAATGAAAGATAATATTATTGACAATTTTGCAGCTATCACCCCAACCCGGCTGTATACCGGGAAAGATGACGAACTCTGGCCTTATTCCTACTCAGTAGATTCGTGCAACAAAATGAAAGCCCTGGGCGCTAAAGATATCGAAGTGGTGGATGTAGGCGGTTATTCCCACAAGGGATCCTTCGTGCCTTCGGTCATCCGGGCGAAGTTCTGGTTTGATACTTTTTGAGATGATACCCGTAAGAAGATTTCTACAAATCTGGTTAGTACGCGTGTCTCTCAATGGTGGTATTCAGGGTCTTTTCGGTAATGGCAAGACCTTCAGGGCCTGATTAAAGATTCCTATACAACTGTTTCGTCAAGAAATTTTCATCCCACAGAACAATACCTCCGGCAGCCTTCCGTTGTGGTAGAGTAAGTCCTGGGTTCACTAAGCGGTTCCCAAACCCGACAACAACGCTTTTCCAATATTGTAGGTCATACCAGATATTGTGGTCCAATATTTTTGGAGAAACCAGCAATATCTTTCATGCCAAAATCGCGGCATCGTTCATATTGTTTTATCAATAATCCCGCTCCTGTGTGACAGAATCACATTTTTCAAGAATGCCTGTGCTTGATTCCAGAGATCCAGCTATTTTTTGGGCGGGACTATGGATAAAACGCTAATACGATATCAAAGTATTGTAAATTTCTCAGACTTGAATATATTACACGTTTTTTGACCTGCCAATATACTGGACCTTTATCAAGGTATAGCATTTGGATGAGCCTCAGAATCCAACTTTTTGCACCTGCTATCTTGTGTTTGTGTGGCCTCTTCCAATTTTCCATTTCTATAGAAAATTTTCTTCAATTCCTGGTAAGATACCGGGAAATTGGTCTTCGAAAGCGAGATCTGTGACTTCAAGGCAGGCGTATGTTACTTTGCGCTGGACGCTTCTAAATATTTTGGTTTACAAGTGGTTGAAAATCGGTATAAATTGGATCAATTGACGTGCAATACTTATGCGAGAACCTGTGAACGCTCCTTCTATAAGCTATACACATGTCCGAAACCATAGACCGGCTGGGGTTCGCAACTCCGTCGATGGACTTTAAGATATCCCAGAGGGTTTTATGCGGCAGAAACCAGAAATTCCGCTTCTTGCGTGTAGCAATCTAATCATTGTTCGAGTGACACAAAATGAAGATTGAATTCCAACCGATCGGCGTGATCCATACGCCATTCACAAAACTAGAGGACATGCCGATTCAACCCGCTGGTGCGGTCGGCGTGAAAGGCACGGTTGAGGTGTTTGAGGAATTCCGTGCCGGGTTGATGGATCTGGACGGATTCTCGCACATTATCCTGCTGTATCACTTCCATTGCAGTCAGGGATTCGCACTCAGTGTCGTGCCTTTCTTGGACCCGGAGGCTCGTGGGCTTTTTGCCACTCGCGCTCCCAAACGTCCGAACCCCATCGGACTTTCTGTTGTGCAACTTGACGAGGTTGAGGGCGGTGTGCTTCACATCCGGAATGTGGATGTCCTGGATGGCACACCGCTCCTTGACATCAAGCCTCACGTGCCGGAGTTCGATAATCAGACGGATGTTCGGACCGGCTGGCTTGAATCCCTTGGGAAGGCAGTCACGGAGAAGAAGTCCGACGACAGATTCAAATAGGAGCGCGACACCAGCAAATTGACGGTACGTCATACCGCCGCCCGCGATTTGCCAGGTTGAAGACCTCTTGACGAATTCTCTTTCCCGACAAACAACATTCCCCTTGAGACAATTCGATAAATGGATGATCTGCAAAATGAGACAAGAAGGGTGCATCCGCTGTTTCTGACGGATATAGCAAGACATGGCATTTAATCTTTATGATTGCAGGAAACGGCCATTTTTCAGAAGCAAAATCAGCGAATATTCAAGTTATAGTTTGTATTTCCCTTTGAGAAATGAGTTTGTCAGAAACTCCGGATGCACCCGCGCGGAGACTTCGAAATCGAACATTTTTCAAAGGTCTCAGACTGATACGTATTAGCCTTTGCGCCGTTGCGAGAGACCTTTTCTTTTTCTTCCATCTGTTTCACTGAAGACGGGATCTCCATTGGGCTTTGACCGGCGTGTCCAGGCTAGGGTTCGGCAATCGGGTATAAGAAATAACGCAATTTGTCAGTTTTTACAAGCGTAAGATATCTGTTTTCAGCAATTCTAAATTTGGAGGTTACTGAACCCCCTTTCTATGTTTTCGCAGCAGCTCCGGTTCGATTCAGATGATATTTTTGAATGGCGGAACAGATTTCGGATTTTGGAAATGCAGAGTTCATATGTGTGATCCCAGAAAACCATACTGACGATGGTTTGCGGTAGACAAAAAGGCACAATATGCCCCGTTTATTGAGCGCATCTTTCGTCGTAGAGGCTTGACATGGTTTAATTCAGCTTGTATCTGGGGACTCTAATTTGTATTTCAAATCAACGGCAGAGTCCCATACTCTGAGCAGATTTTAAAGTCTTACAATTTCCCAATGTACATGCTTTTTGTGCATCAAGACATCCCAACGCATTGTTACCCTGTTTAAAATAACCAACGCTTCTATTCATGTAAAACTCTTTATAATCCGGCTTTAAACTTATAGCCTTGCTGTAATCATTGATCGCATGCTGATACTGGCCAAGTAGGGCGTAAGTAAATCCTCTGTTGTTATAGGCTTTGGCATAAAATGGCATTCTGCGAATAGATTCATTAAAATCATCCATAGCAAGTTGATATTGTCTGAGGCTACCATAACTCATTCCTCTGTTATTATAGGCATAAAAATAAGAAGGGTTTATGTTTATCGACTCATTATAATGTTCAATAGCCTTATCTATTTTTCCTTCGGCAGACATAGCAAGTCCTAAATTGTTGTGCGCCAAGTAATTATCAACGGTAACCTGCAATGCGTGACTAAATAGTTTTAAATTGTTTTTCCAGTAACTGCATTGATGCCATGCTAAAGTCGCAATGATTATCAGGAAGGACATTGCTGCCAGAAATAGAAAATTCTTTTTCGTTCCCATTATTTTAAGAAAGGCCGGTATTCCCCACGCAAGCATTATTCCTATACCCACAGAAGGCAGGTAATGGTAGCGGTCGGCCATGGCGAAGTCTCCGACTTTAATAACGCCGATAACAGGAGCTATGCTTATTACATACCATAGCCATCCGACAAAAATGTACGGCATATTTTTCACAACTTTGACAACTGCAATGCTGATTATAGAAATTAGACAAAAGGCGCCAAATGTCTTCCATGTTGGAATTTGATCAGGGAACGGATAAAAAGCAGCCATGTCTGTGGGCCAGAATGTCTTAATAATATATTCCACAAAAGAAACAAGAGCGTTTGCTAGACGTGAACTCAAGGGAAACTGAAAATCTTTTCCATATGGTTTGTATCGGGCGTAAATCGTTATAAAGGAAAATACAATGGATAAAATCAAAAAAGGGGTTTTTTCCTTCAACTGCCGTAAAATCAGATTACCTTTTTGAGATTGAAAGCGGCCCAGCGGCCAGTAATCCAGCAAAATCATAATCACCGGCAAGGTGACAACCATCGGCTTACTAAGCAGAGCCAGAGCAAAAGAAAAAAGAACAAGCAAATATCTTTTTATAACCTGTTTTTCAGTATAATAAACATACAGGCACAGGGTAAGCATCCAGAAGAATGCACTTAGAACGTCTTTTCTCCCAGATATCCAGGCGACAGATTCCACATGCAGTGGATGAAGAGCAAAAATAGCCGCGACAAAGGCGCTTTTCCAGATCGCTCCTGTCATGCGGTTGAAAAGCCAGAAAAGTAATAAAGTGCTCAGTATATGCAGAATAAGATTGGTCATATGATAACCGCCTGAGTTAAAGCCAAATAGCTGATAATCCGACAGCAGAGACAGCCAGGTTAATGGATGCCAGAATTCCGCATAAGTCGTACTGAATGCCCAGCGAATACCTTCCAACGTAACACCATACCGGATATAAATATTTTCAGTAACATAAACGGTATCATCAAAGACGAAATCATATTGATTCACCTGCCAGAAAACGGCAAGTGTGATCATGGCTAGAAGCACATAAGCGATCAATGCCTGTTCTTTGGTGCTTACATTTATCTTATTCAGCATCATAATCCACCTTTGGGTGTAAATCACGATTGTTGTAGGTAATGACGAAAAAGGTGTAAACGTGGCGACCATGTTTATGCTTTTTCATAAACGTTTATTCGGCCCATTGGCCAAGAGCCTTTTCCATCACCGGCCCAACAAGGCTTACATTCCAAACTCCAAACTTGAAAAAGTCTATCATAAAGCAGATGGCTATATCGAAAGAATAACTGAATTATTAGCAGCTTAAACGTTCTGAGAGATGAATTCTCAGATAGACACCGTAAGAATCTAAAATGAACTCCGTGCCTGCCGCTCGGCCCTGTTTGGCTTGAGATGGAGCCCTACTTTTCAGGCTTTCTCATTCCTGCTTCAACCGCTTTCAAAAGTAGTGCCCCTTTTCTGTCGATGATGATATCCCCTGCATCATTTCGAATTAATTTGGCGAAAATTTCAGTGATCGTTTGCTTAACAAGACAATATCATCGATCCAAACCGTCCCTTCTCCATTCAACAAAAACACGAAGAAATGTAAACGCATCGAACTTTTTCTTCGTTCATTTTCCAGGGGCTGGCGGGTTCGCAGGTTTTGCAAAAAAAGGCGTTTCCCAAAAACCCGCAATCGGAACGATTGACTAATCCGCATTTGGATACTACAATATCACAAAATTGAATCTCACGCCTTAGGCTATTTGACCGGAGATCGCAATGGAAAAAACGAGGGGATCCGATATCTCCGTCATCATCCCCGCCCACAATGAAGCCCGGCATATCGGCAATGTGGTCTCCCACATTCTGGCGCTTCATCCCGATTTTGAAATCATTGTCATTGATGATGGTTCAACGGACGGCACCGGAGAGATAGCCGGAGAAGCGGGGGCGATCGTTTACAAGCATCCGTATAATATTGGAAACGGCGCCGCCATCAAGAGCGGCATCAGGATTGCCTCCGGCCAGGTGCTGGTATTCATGGATGCGGATGGACAGCATGATCCGGCGGATCTGGCACATATGATTCAATATTTCCCCGAATTCGATATGGTGGTGGGCGCCAGGCCCGGAGGAGCACAGGATTCAAAGATCAGGGCCTTGGGCAATCGGATTTATAATCGCCTGGCATCCTATGTGACGAATTTCCCGATCCAGGATTTGACGTCGGGTTTCAGGGCCATGAAGTCGGATTTAGCCCGTCATCTGCTTTATCTGCTGCCCAATACCTACTCCTACCCCACAACCCTGACCTTGGGAATGCTCAGGTCGGGAAAGAGCGTAAAGTATGTGAAAATTAATATCCAATCGAGAAAAGTGGGCAAGAGCGATATAAATATTGTAAAAGATGGTGTTAGATTTTTCATGATCATTGTCAGGATATGCACCTTTTATTCGCCGTTAAAAATTTTTCTCCCCATCAGCATGTGCCTTTTCCTGACCGGCCTGGCCTATTATGGCTATACCTTTTTTACCTCCGGCCGGTTTACTAACATGAGTGCCCTTTTATTCACCACATCCATTTTGATATTTATGCTGGGCTTGATTTCCGAGCAGATCAGCCAGATGCGATTTGAGAAGAGTGAGGGGGACCGATTTGTTTGAGCTCAAATCCGAAGACTCCGACGTCGGATGTTTTCTTGACCTGAAATTAAAGGGTCGATAATACGATTGTTGTAGAAGAGAGTCGGTAGAGAAAATGACAAAGTCATGGCTGAAAAAAGTACCATAAGACGCTTTTCAATTTTTGTTCTCGCCTTAGCGGTCTTTTTTTTGCTCCTTTGGTTTTTTTCAGGACCCATTCTCGGCCAGCTTGGCCAATTCCTGATATGTGATCAAAAACCGGTTGCCGCTGATGCCGTGGTTGTATTGAGTACTGGGGTGGAGTATTATCCCCGCCTGATGGAGGCTGCGGACCTGTTTCGAAAAGGGTTTGCCCGAAAGGTGGTTATCAACGGCAACCGGAAGACGGATGTTCTCCGTGAGCTTGAGAAAAGGGGATTTGAAAAATGCTGTCCGTGGCATGAAGAAACGGTTAGAATTCTGGAAGTCTTGGGCGTTCCAAGGAAAGACGTTCTGCCGATCAACGCCGAGGATGCCTATGACACGGTCAGCGAGGCGAAAATTGTGGGCCGGCAGCTTATGGAAAGAGGATTTAAACGCCTGATTATCACAACCAGCAAATCGCATACATGTCGTTCGTACCATATCTGGAGCAGCATGTTTAATGGCGAAATGTTCATATGCACTGTTTCCGCGAAAACAGATCCTTTTGATGTCAATGGCTGGTGGAAACAGGGAAGGCAGATACGGTGGGTGTTGGCGGAGTATGGGGCCTGGATTTATTATTGGTGGAAGGAAGGTGTGGGATTTGGGAGAGGATAATGCATGAGAAAATTAAGAGAGGATGCTGAAGAGTCTAATTTTTTCCTTGATAAAAAGAAAAAAATCGGTATTGTTTCCTTATGGAAAAGAAAGAAATCATAAAATCACTTATCCGTGAATTCCACCATAGGCCCCTTCCCAAGTACATTCAGCGAGAAACCGCCATCCCCCTTGCAGTGGATAAGATTATTACCCTTGTAGGGGTTAGAAGGAGCGGGAAGACATTTCTACTTTATCAGCTTATTGATCAGTTGCTTCGGGAAACGGATAATACAAGTTTAATTTTCATCAACTTTGAAGACGAACGTTTAGACCTTGTCGCTCAGGAGGCAGACCTCATCTTACAGGCATATCAGGAGTTGTATCCTGGTCGTGATATGGCATCCTGTTATTTCTTTTTTGACGAGATCCAGAACCTTTCCGGTTGGGAAAGATTTGTCCGAAGGCTCTATGATACTGTTTCCAAACATATTTTTCTGACAGGATCCAACGCCAGAATGCTCAGCCGGGAAATTTCGACATCTTTAAGGGGGCGAAGCATCAGTTATGAGGTTTTTCCTTTGAGTTTCAAGGAAGACCTGAAATTCAGGGGGATATCAGTTGATTTTTATGTCCCGGAAACAAAAGCGGTTATTTATAATGCTCTGGAATCATATCTCGAATTCGGCGGTTTCCCTGAACTGGTGTCGGTGGTCAATGAAGATGTAAGGTATCGTATTCTTCAAGAATATTTTGATGTGATGCTGTTCAGAGATCTTGTTGAACGGTATGAAATCAAGAATCTCATTGCCCTGAAATTTTTTATCAAACGTCTTTTTAGCAGCGCAACAAAACAGGTTTCGATCAATCGTATTTATAATGACCTGAAGTCCGCCGGAATCAGAATCGGAAAAAATAGCCTTTATAATTTTCTGGAACAGGCTGAATCGATATTTCTGGTCCAAACACTAAGAAAGTATTCGAAAAAGGTGTCAGTACAGGAATTTGGGGAAAGAAAAATCTTTATAATCGATAACGGACTTCTCAATTCTGTAGTCTTCAAGTTTTCCGATGACAGGGGGAAAGCGATGGAGCAGGTGGTGTTCTGGGAGCTGCGAAGAAGAGGAAAGCAGTTTTTTTTCTCAAAAAACGGTTTTGAATGCGACTTTGTTACGGTATCCAGGGCCGGAGATGTCACCGATATCATACAGGTATGCAGCGACCTCAGTGATCCACATACCTTGTCGCGAGAAAAAAAAGGAATCCGCATGATCTGTAAGCAATCAGGTGTATCTCACGGAACAATCATAACCTACGACCGGCAGGACAAAATGGAAGAGAATGGCATCACCATCGACTTGGTTCCGTTGCCGGTTTTTCTTACTCAGGATCATTTATCCTGATTGGTGGCGGCGAATCTACCCCATCTGATTTTGAAACTCTATGGAATTTATGTTCAAATCTGTGTAATCTGCGAAATCTGCGGATTAAAAAAGATGAACCCATGGTGGAAACAAGGAAGGCAGATCCGGTGGGTCCTGGCGGAGTATGGGGCGTGGGTATACTACTGGTGGAAGGAATTTATTTGGTCGCAAACAAATAAGAATCTTCAGCTCAAACAGTCAGATTGCGTGAAACTACTAATGAGCAGGAACGTGGCATGAAACGAAAGATTCTCTTCATTACCCGGAACTATCCACCCAAAGTGGGCGGCCTTGAGGAATACAGCTTCCATTTGATCAGAGAATTTGCTTTCCGCGACATTACCTATAAAATCACTCTTTCAAAGTCAAAAAAGCATCTCCTTTGGTTTTTTCCTTATTCTTTTTTTAAAGCGCTTTATTTCATACGGAAATATTCCATTCAACACATTCACCTGTGCGATGGTTTTCTTGCGCCGGTGGGCCTTCTTTTAAAGCTCCTGACAGGCGTCAAAGTCACAGTAACCATACACGGGCTGGATATTACCTATAGCCATCCCTTCTATCAGATGTTCATCCCCTGGTGCATAACAAAGCTCGACGGGGTTGTGTGCGTTAGTCATTCAACACGTGATGAATGTGTACGCCGCGTCATTCCATGTCCCAACTGCACGGTCATCCCTAACGGAATCAGACCGGATCAGCTATATCTTGAGCAGCCGAAAAATGAACTCCGCCGCAAACTTGAAAGCCTGATTGGCATATCTATCAAGAATAAAAAAATCCTTTTTACCATCGGCCATTTGGTAAAAAGAAAAGGCGTGGCATGGTTTGTGGCAAACGTCATGCCGCACCTTGAAGATTCCTACTTATACGTGGTTGCGGGCGAAGGGCCTGAACGACGAACGGTTCAAAGAATAGTCGATCAGTACGACCTTCAAGGCCGTGTGTTGCTTTTAGGCGAGATATCAGACGAGGATCGGAAATTAATCTACAATGCTTCCGACATATTTATCATGCCTAACATCACCGTTCCGGGCGATGTGGAGGGGTTTGGGATTGTTGCTCTTGAGGCGGGAAGCTGTGGCCTTCCCGTGGTTGCAAGCGATATTCAAGGGTTACGGGATGCGGTGATTGATGGAAAGACGGGGTATTTGGTTGCGGAAGGGGATGTGGAGGGATTCGCAGGCAGGATAACGGATATGAATCTAAAGAAAGATCAGATCAGAAAGACTGTAAATTCAACATTTGATTGGGGGAAGATCTATCAAGCCTATCGAATGTTTCTGTTTTCAGGAACTTCCGGCACCGGATGTTTTCTTGACCTGAAATGAAAGGGTTGATAGCATGGCGGTCATGAAGGAAAGTCGGTGGCGGAAATTAAAAGAAGACGCGATACGACATCAGAGGAGGGCCAAAGGATGACTGACCTCAGATTGGTTTCCACGCGCAAACACCAGCTAAGACCGCTTGTGGAAGCGGCGTTAGCGAATGAATTACGTTTGATGGAAGCAGGCATTCGTCGAACAGAACGAAGGATACTGGACTTTGAACAAAAATATCATCTTGGATCTCAGGATTTCATCGCCCATTATGAAAACGATGAAATGGAAGAGACTATGGATTTTGATGAATGGATTGGGGAATTCAGGCTATTGGAGCGGTTGCGGGAAAAGGTAGACACGCTAAAGGATATCCGGTTTGCGAATTGAAATCTATTTCCGGCAGATCGAAAAAATCATTGAAGCATGCCCTGTTATTCAGCTATCGAATGTCACGTATGAGAAACGAGGCACACACGAGGAATTCATTCGCGGAGAACTATGCTTTGTAGATGGTTCCGTTTTTTATTTGCGCGAATTTGTTGACGTTGAAATGACCATAGACCGGTTAATGTATGCCTATCAATTCATTGATCCTTCACAAAAACTGGTATTTCGTTATGATAACACCGGTCACCATAAGAAATTAGGTCTTTCTACTTATCCACACCATAAACATGATGGTCTTGAAACCAAGGTCATCCCCTCAGCGGCCCCGAATTTAACCACTGTTCTTCAAGAGGTTGAATTGGTGGTACCACTCCCCTGACAAACAGGTGTTAAAAAAGTTATTTTGTCCCCCGTTCCCCACCCGTTTTCCGCAGCAACCAAATAAAACTAGGGCATATCCAATATGCGTAATTGACTATTAATCGAGCAAATGCGGACTTCATCGTGCCGTGTTTGATCATGTAGTCCGCATAAAACAGTTCTGGGTTTTCAATGATCCTTTTCGTATAGTCAATCTGCTCAAAGTTCCGAATAAGTCTCTTTAGCCCCCGGTAAGTCAGGTGCTTTTCATAATAGAACTTGCCTTTTCCTGTAATTCTCATATAGCGGTGAGCAAAGGACCTGGGCATAACAGAGAGGAAAGGTAAATTGTAGTGGGGTTCTTTCACTGCCAGCCTATTACCTGCAGAAAAATAGCAAACCCCGCCCGGTTTCAACACCCGGTGGATTTCAGCCGTCAGCCTGTTAGCATCCGGAACATGTTCATAAACGTGGGCGCAGATGACAACATCGAAACTATTTTTGGGGAATTTGATATTCATAGCGTCCCCAATGTTGAATTCTAAGTTGTTTTTAGCGAAATTCTCCCTTGCATGCTGAACAGCAGGCTCATCGATATCAATCCCAACGACCTCGCCGAAATAGTCGGAAAAATAATTCGCCATTATCCCCGTTGAGCAGCCCACATCAAGAATGGAAAAGGATGTGAAATCAGTCCCTAAAAAATCGTTCAGCACTGCAATGATGGTTTTGGCCTTTCTTTGCCTTATTTCACGGTTGTAGGCGGCCTGAGGATTTCTCTCAGAGAAATGGCCCTGACAATGAAAGTTTGTCATAATGCTATTATGCGTAATCCGTTTTATCCCAACACTTCTTCGAAAAGATCCCTATATTCATTTACCATGCGTTCAAGGGTAAATAACTTTTCTACTTTGTTCCGGTTGTATTCCCCCATTTCCTTCCTGAGTCCAGGGGAATCCGCCAGCAAATTGATTTTTTTGGCAAAAGCTTCCACATCCCCTACGGGACACAAAAAACCACCCTTACCATGATCGACAAGTTCGGGGATGGAGGAACAATTACTTGCCACTACCGGAAGACCACAGGCCATGGCTTCTGCTACAGCCAGGCCAAAACCTTCCCTCACAGTAGGAGAGAGAAGAATATCGGACATCTGGTAAACTGAAGGCATATCTTTTGGCGGGATTTCCCCCAGGCTTCTCAGGTTCCTTGCTTTTAGCCGGGCATGGTTTGTGCGGAGACCTCTTGTATGGTTAACGAAAATCCCATCATTGAGCTTGTCGGCGATAGCTGGAAGCCAATGAAACCCTTTCCGCTTTGTCGGATTTCCGCAAAATAGAACTTTGGCACCGCTATGCAAGGTTTTCTTTGAAGGGCTAAATTGATCTGTGTCTACACCATTGTAGATCACTTTCATAGGACGTTTATACTTCAGCTCCCTTCGAACCATTTTAGCGGTAAACTGGCTCACACACGTGACCACATCTGCTACTTCAAGGGAAGCCTTTGTAAACCACCTGAGGTCTGTCTTATAGTGAATTCGCTGCATTAAAGTGCTGTATTTCTGCATGTAATGATCTAAAACGATATGGTGCACGGTTATAATAAGTGGGATGCCGTTTCTGCGGAAAAAAAGCCCGTAATCCGGTGTTGTGTGTACAGCGAAGGGCTTTTCATGGTAACCGATGAAGGGGAGAAGCGGGGGGATCAATGTCAAATAGGGGTTATAACCATGAACACGATAGTTTTTTATTCCAGCCTCGATCATTTCATGAAGGACATAGGCGCCGTTTCCGGTTGGCATTGGACTGACGATGTGTGAGCGCTCCATAAAGAATTTACGGCTTACCTCCAATATCGGTTTTCAAGAGATCCGGGTAAAGCTTGTTTATGGTTGCCATAAAATAGCCAGTCAAGGCATTCAGGTTACGATAACGTATTGTCCGTACGAGAGCTCGGATTCCCAACATCATCAATTTAATTGGAAAAAGTGCTATGTACTCATACCTGGAATGACTCAGTTTTTTTGACAAAATAAAATGACCTCGGTTAATATGATATTCATAAAAAAAAGAATTGTTTTGGGAGGACGTATTAACACGATGATAAATTTGTGCATCCTTAACGACGCCGATACGGAATCCATTTTTGTTGGCCCTATAGCAGAACTCGACATCTTCTCCATACATAAAGAAGGATTCATCAAAAAGCCCCACAGTATCAAAAACCTTTTTCCGGACAAATAGGCAGCATCCAGTAAGATAGAACACATTTCGTGGTAAACAGAAAATTGGGCTATTTCTTACAATACCAAAGATGGGGTTATAAAAGTTACCTTGAGACCACAAAAGATGTTTTTCAGGATAATGATAAATCAGTGGCGAAGCTAAATCGAGTGACTCAGTCTGCACACCCTTTATAAGATTTTCTATGAGGTTAGGTGGTGCTAATGTATCGTTGTTTACGATTAGAAATGCATCAAAAAGGGAGCCTATTACGGAATTTACAGCAAGTGTAATTCCAGCCGAAAACCCTAAATTCTGTGAAGGAGAAAGAATGTCGACCTGTCTATCATCCTTAAAGGTGTCTTTTAATACTCTTAACTCGGTGTTGCTTTCAGAATTTTCGACAATAATTACTCTGCTCAGTTGTTTTTGAGCGACCAATGCCCGAACACATTTAATGGTGTCTTCATGCCCAAAATAATTAAGAACGACACAGCATGTTTTCATAAATCCAACTTTTTTATATGCTTCACATTTTAACGATCTGGATGGCCAGACAGAGAAGGTCATTGCGCTAAATCAAGAATGTTTTACAAAATCACTCGACAAATTTCTGATAGAGCCTGAATATACACCGCATGATTTTTTTTGGCATGTAGCGAAAAAAGAGGCCGGTAAGCCAGAATCGGACAATCGCAAATCCAAAAATACCCTGAAAAGGGGGATATGTGAACAGCTGGTTTAGAGGCATGAAATATATTTGAGGATGTTTGTGGCGAATGTAATGAATCGTATCAACTCTGTATTTAGCCATCGTGGGAATCATGCTATAAAAGGATTTTCTATAATAAAACAATGGTTCGCCGACGTATGTAAACCCGAACCCTGCAAGACAAACTCGTATCCAGAAATCCCAGTCTTCGTGACCAGTATGCATATTTTCGTCAAAGCCACCGATGTGTTCTAATATGTCCTTTGAAAATAGACATGTTACATGGATAAGATTTCTTTGCAAAAGCCAGAACAGGTGAATGTCGGAAGGTGGAATAAACAGGTCCTGCCGAACTCCAAAGTGCCTTGTCCAGCAGTATACAACCCCTGGTTTTTCGCTGTTTCCCATAACAGCCAAAGTCTTCGCCAAGAATTCCGGATGGAGATAATCGTCTGCATCCAAGCAGAGCATAAATTGCCCTGATGCTCTTGCCATGCCGATGTTTCGGGCTTCTGCAAGGCCCTTATTATCCTGGTGGATAACAAAACTCCGATCGCCGACAGCATTGCTGGTTATTTTATTTATCAGATCAGGGTCGTCGGAACCATCATCCACAACAATACACTCCCAGTCCTGAAAGGTTTGACAGGAAACACTTTCGAGGCATTGAGCAAGGTATTTTTCCTGTTTGTATACTGGAACTATAACTGAAACAGCTGGAATGCGGGACATGACTCCCTTCCTGGTTGTCAGGGACTTACAAGTTGGTACTGGTTATTCTGATTTACTGTATAGAAACAAATAGGCTGTGGATACGTGTTCCTATCCACGTTCTTCTGAAAAAGAAGATAGAAAATATTCTGAATGGATTGGGTTTAAACGATTTAATCCAGTTAAGTATCATTCTAACTTTTTCAATTTTGGAGCATTGGTTTTTGAAAATGCAAGAAAAAACATGTGTTGCTATTTCGATTTTTATGTCATCCGAAATAGCTTTGTTTTTATAATTAAACCTTTGACAGAAACGGTTTAAGAGTTCACTTGCGGTGCGGTTTAGCCTATGAATATCCTCATGGCTCAGAGTTTTTGCCGTGCTGGTGTAGAGGCCTCTGAGACATTCAAAATGGGTTTCATCAAGAGGCTCGCCTATCACATAACCCAGGTTCCGTTTTGCTATTTGTATTGTAGCATTTTCCTGGTTTTTGGCCTGAACCGCAGATATGCCTTCTTTCCAGAAACGCCATTGGACCAGTACCTCTGGGATATTAGCAACCTCCCAATGGATACTTATTCTTGACCAGAGGTCATAATCCTGGGCATATCTCAGTCCTTCCGAATATCCTCCAAGACTGAGCGCTTCATCCTTTCTGAACATAACAGCTGAATGCGCAAAAGCATTTGCAAACAGCAACCGCCATCTCAGAAGATAGGGCACAATGGGAAAATTGGCCCTTTTTGTTTTTTGTCCGTTTTCATCGATAATTTCGACCCAACATCCAACCATGGCAAAGTTCTTATTATCGTGAAGAAATGCTTCCTGACGTTGCAAGCGCTCAGACACGGATATGTCGTCCGCATCCATTCTTGCTATGTATTTGCCCCTTGCCAGTCTCAATCCTTTGTTGAGAGCTCTCGTGAGCCCCATATTCGCGCCGTTTTTAATAAGCCTGATCCTGGGGTCCTGAAAGCTGGTCAAAATATTCCATGTATTATCCGTCGAGCAGTCGTCAAGGATGAGAAATTCAAAATCGGAAAATGTCTGCGACAGGGCACTACTCACGGCTTTTTTCAAAAAGCGTTCCCCATTGAATACGGACATCAGAACTGTTACTTTAACGTTTGCCATGATCTTTATAAAAAGGAGTCGCAGGAACGAGAAAACTGGCTTTCGATTACAAAGTTCATTATTAATGATTCTTCATTTTTCTTAAAACTTCTATTACAGAATCAGGTAAAATAGCGCCTGTAAGTTTAGTCATCTTCTTTTTAAGCGTATTCTTACGTAGTTTTTTTAACAAATTTTTATCAAAATCTGTTCCCTGCTTAAAATCATAGTCAACAAAACATTTACTGTCCTTACCATAAAAAAAATCTGATTTAATATTGTATCCAGGCAGATACACCAACCCTATATCATCAATGTACTCATAAAGATTATTATCTAAGACATTCTTGTACAATGGGCTATTCGGAATTCCCACAAAAACATTAAATGCGTATGAATATGGCTTCAATTTATCCATCAATTGTTTTGTAAGTAAGTAGTCTTTGAATTTTTCTCCTGGTGTACCAACAATAAGGCTACAATATGTCCTGATATTATATTTTTTGCACCAACTGATAGTATTCTCAATTTGCTCTATGCTGATTTTTTTGTTTAAACTATCTAATACTCTTTGACTGCCACTTTCCACACCTAAATATACAGCTCTGCATCCTGCAGAACTCATTAATTTAATTAACTCCTTGGACATATGGTCGACTCTTGTCTCGCAAGCCCAGTCTATGCTAATTTCTTTCTTAATTAACTCGTAGCAAAATGTCCCTGTCCTTTCTGAATTCAAGGTAAAATGATCCTCTCTAAAATAAACGCCTTTTGCATTAAAATCCTTCATTAAGTATTCAATTTCAGAGATAATTCTATTCGCAGAAAAATAGGTATATTCTTTTCCCCATATGGAACCTACAGAGCAGAAAGAGCATCCAAATGGGCAACCCCTACTTGTATTCATCGTAAAAACAGGTTGTATATCCATCCACGGACAAGAGTAATCGTAGAATAATTTGGCGAAAATGTCCCAAGGCTGAAATGGAAGAGAATCTAAATCTCTTACCCTGTTCTTTCGAATAACTCTTTCATTCGCAGCGCTATTGACGATTTCCAAGATTGCTCTTTCACCTTCGCCTTGAACAATATAATCTACAAAAGCTGGAATAGTATCAAGGGCTACAGAGGTATGGGGCCCCCCAACAATTATCTCCCCTTTCCATAAACCTTTTGCCCGCAGATTTTCAATCTCATTAAACATTCTCAACGTGTCTCTATAACAAATGGTATTTGCATAAATTCCAATAAAATTGATATCATTCTTTTGTAGATATCCTTCTTCAATGAAGTTTGATGGCTTCAAGTAATTATCAATGAAAAACACTCTGTGGCCTTCATTTCTCACCACAGAGATAAGAGATCCTAACCCTAATGGAGGTCTCTTCTCGTTTGTGAAGAAAGGACTTTTTTCCGGTGCCGCCGAGGTTGTGAATAGTATGTTCAAATATCCTTGTGCTTTCTACCTTAAAGAGATAACGTCTTGTAATTAAAGAGTTGTTCCAAAGCTGCTGGGTCTTGGATTGATCAGAGTGAACGTTGTGTTTGAAACAAAAGCTATGTATCTACACCAATAATTCAGAAACTTTTGATCCATTTGTTAGGTATCAAATCTTTCGGATCATAATAATTGCTTTTAAACCAAAGCTTTGGTGCTAAAATTATTTTATTTTGATGTTTAGAAAGCCAAGCTGCCCACCAACTGAACGTGCTGTTGGCAATTATATGATGTTTGCACTGGCTCATAAGACGGAGGTCTTCATAGCTTTTGTCTGCCCCGTTGCAGTCAACAATTGTGGCTGGATAGACAAGCTTCATATCTTTAAGAGCATTTTTCGGCTCATCGCTGAAAATAAAGAAATGCGGATTATTCAGTATTTGTGTGAAGTGTTCAACAGAACGGAGGTAGTAATCCAAGTCGCAGATTCCGTGAATCTGATGCAAGCGTA
>FLOH01000328.1_pt1 | contig 115261 bp, 107 predicted proteins | sample 756751 | NCBI WGS metagenome assembly FLOH01 (sample SAMEA4026879, study PRJEB14308) | marine metagenome | biome: coastal water; material: water | depth 74 m
AAGGTTTTCCAGTCCCCGCGCCCACCGTCCACTGCCACCCCAAAAGGTTGGCAGCCCTCGAGCCGTCGATGAGCTCGCGGTGCATGCGCTCCTGGCCATGGAGCCAACCGCGACCGTTTCGAACGCTCCAGTGTGACGCGAGCCACATCCTTGTCTGGTTCACTAACCAACCGTCTGTTTCGAGCTCAGAGACGACGGTGTCCACGCACAGCATGTCGCGATTCCAGCCGTCCCCCGGTGGGTCCCAGGTTGCGTCATAGCGGAGATTCTCGAACAGCCGAGTGCCAACCCGCGCATAAAGATGTCGGGCATACTCCTGCCACAGCAACTCATCTCTGAATTTCTCTCGGTCTCGATAGGGCGCATCGCTGACAGCACGGTGGACTTGGGTGAGCGTCACAATATTGTGCCGAATATAGGGAGAAAGAAGACTGGCCCCCCGGGTGCGCTCGGGAAGGACCTGAGAGCGGTTCGCCGCATAACCGTTGATATCCAGCGTCGCAAGGGCTCGATCAGCCGCAACCTGGCCCCCGCGGATCGAAGAGAGCCCCAGGTCGCCGGAATAGAGGCCAGCGAAATCACGCTCCATGATTTCAAGCGCATCATCCGAAAGGTCGAGCGGGGCTGTTGCCATAGTGACACAACACTAGCGAGACAACACTGAAGCTCCTCTGAGCTATCCCTACGACCCTCGGATCATCTACCAAGCCCCTGACAACAGCAGTTCCCCCACCTCGGCTTGATATCGATGTTCCATGACGCTGACCTCAAAAGCATGGAGAAAGTGTCAAGCATCACCCGAAGTAATTACACAGGCCCAGTAGGGCGGACGGGACTTGACCTCGTGACCGACGGATTATGAGTTCGCTGCGTGGGTATTAGCTGGTGTTAGACGGTGTTGGCTGACGGTGCGGATGCCAACAAACACGTGAGGTTTGGCGTGAATGGTGTTGGGGGCGTGTTAGGTGATGATGTGCACTTAATGTGCACTGGAGAGTGTTCACCAAAGGTCGCCGAAACGAGAAGCCGATCAAGCCACCAAGTCCGTCACGATGAACCGAGGAGTCGAGCATCAACCGCAGCTGAGCCGACAGGGAAGGCGAGACGCGAGCCCGTGACCGACGCACATGGGTTTACCCCCCTGCCGGTGCGCACTCCATTTAGCGTGAGTGTGACTTTGCGGGGCCACGAAATCGAGACATCGAATCCCCGCGCGTCAGAAGCGGCACGCTTCGTGATAGCCGGCCAAGGCCGCTTCCCAGTCGAAGGCCACCTCAAGGGCTGACTCCAGAGCCACCTGGCGCGAGGCAGCGACGAGGGCATCGGGCACTTGCTTGACAATCGAAGCTACCCGCTCCACTGCCACGTCACCATCAAGTCCCAAGAGGTCTCCCACGGTGTGCCAGTCGGCGGCGGCCACCCGCGTGAAAGCGTCCGTGGAACCCAAGACAAAAGACGAGTGAAGCTTTTTGACCGAGTCAAAGCGCTTTCCCCACGGTCGCGTATAGGGCAGGGCACTATTGAGGTCATACAGCGGAGCCAGAACAACGCCCGGCCCTGAGAGCAGGAGCGAAAAGTTGCGGGCATGACCATCGGTACCAGCAATCGCATAGTTGAACGCCAGCGCATCGAGGAGACGATTCGACGATTCCTGGCGGGTTGGGGCCGGAAGGCGTTTGATGAGGGCTCCTATGCGCCTGAGCCCGGGGCCCCCGTCCCGCTCATATTTCTGCCAGGCCGGGTAGGCCAGCGCTTGGCACAGGTCCTCTTGGTGAATGCGCAGTATCGATCCGTCGGGCTCAACCACGCGGTCGTAGCGCACTACGACCGCCGCATGTGTTCCGTCTGCAAGTGGCTGGAGCCAGGCTTGCGCTGAGCTGAGTCCGAGTTGGCGAGCTGCTCGCAGGCACGTCACCTCGAATGCATCGAACTGCTCGAAGCCGGGAATGGCCGGCTTCAGGATGTGAGTTGTCGGCATCGAGCCGTACGGCACACCCCATTGCCCGTCACTGTAGGCCAAAGCCAACTTGGCCTGCGCGCCCGCCAGCGACCACTGACCGTGCTCACTAAGCGGCACGCCTCCCGACCTAGCCGATCTGCGAAGATCGGCAAGGCGCTCGGCCAACTCACGTTCTGTGAGAGGCGCCACTCCTCCGTCCGTGGGAATTTCGTCGCCTTCGGGAACAATGCAGATCGCTCCGGGAAGATCGCGTCCCGCATATGTCAGCAGTCCGAGAACATTGGACCGGGATACACCCGCTTCGAGTTCCAGGCGCGCCCGGGTAGCCCCCTGGTCCGGGAGCAACGCTTCAAAAAAGCCCGTGACGGCAGCAGAGGCATGCTGGTCAAGAGTCAGCGGCAGAGACATTGAGAGCGGTGTTGCGTCACTGGACTCTCGGTAGGCAACTTCGTATTCGAAGTGCAAATTGTTTCCCTCGGCGGTGAGCCGCCCAGCGAGGCGATTATCTAGCCACACCTCATGTCGCTTCGCGTCACTCATGCTTCCTCTTCGTGCGCACGGATAACAGTGGCGAGATCAACTAGAGCGCGCCGCGGCTCGATGACCGAGGCCAGTCCGAGTGCGGCAAGGATGTCCAGAACCTTGGCCACCTCGACCCGCCCCGATCCTCGCTCCAGTCGGTTGACGAGGTCGCGGCTGACGAGAGAATGCGACGCGAGCTGAGCCTGCGTCCAGCCCCGCTCCTTGCGGGTACGTCGAACAGCACCCGCGAGCTCTTCCACTGTGGTGATGCGCATGTGACCTCCAATATCGGCGTACGCCGACAAGATATCATATGTCAGCGTACGCCGACACATAGGGTGAAGTCGGCGAACGCTGACACCGGGGCGGGGCAAAACCTGACTAGTTGATTCTCATCGGCAAAATATAGTTTTCTAGCTATATTTTTGATATGCTACCGGAATGAGTAGGGCATCAACACTGATCCGATCCGCGAGAAAATGCCAGTCCTTGACCCAGGTTGATCTCGCAAAGAAGGCCCAGGTTCACCAAAGCAATATTTCGGACATCGAAAGCGGCCGCGACCTGAGCGTGAGCACACTGGAGAGATTGTTACAAGGAACTGGGCACAAGCTGTTCGCCCTCCCGATTCAGAGAGCAGACGTCACAGAAGCGGCCAGCGCTATCCGCGTGCACCTCAAGGGCGGTAACACTCAGAGTGCACTGAGAGTGCTGATCCAACTCAACAACAACTTGGTGAGCGAACACGGCCTGCGTCGCGGTGTTCTCGGGCTCTGTGAGCCTGAACCGACAGCAAATCAGGTATGGGATGCGGCTCTGGCTGGGCTTGTGGCCTGGCGTCTCACCGAAGAGAACATCCCACTACCGGCCTGGGTCGACAAGGCCAGATTCTTTCTCCCCCTCCCCCGCAGTCTCCGTATCGACAGCGCCGATCCCATCCCCGCCATCTCTGACATTCCCCCTGAGTTTGCTCGGCGGGGAGTCCTCGTATGGGCAGACACCTTTGAGAGTGTCTAGGCATGAAAATCTCGCTGGACCGAGCTGATCTGCTGGAGGCACTCCAAGAGTTGATTCTGGACAATCCCCCCCTCGCGCACTCGACTCACACCAACACACGGTTCATCCGGACGGTCTCAATGACGTCCTTCATGGTCACGGTCTCGCCGTAGACAAGGCCACGAGTTGCCTCAACGCCAGCATTGATTGAGGGGAAGCACTCGTGGGCCTCATCGAAGGCCGGACTATCGGCATAGCCTCCCGGTGGACGGGGCGTGACACTAAATTCCCCAGCCAGACTGTGACTATCGATGTCCTCGGCAAGGGCAGCGATTCCCCCTTCTCCCAAGACGCCGAGAGCCTCAACAACTCGAGAGTCGCGCAGCAGGCGATAGATGTCATAGAAATGGCGTCCACCGCGCAAAAGCCTCTCGGTGTCGAGCCGAGATGCCGCGTCATGGACAGCAGCAAGCTTTTCCAGAAGAGTGCGCTCGGGCGCGAGAGTGATGATGTCGAAGACCGCAAACTCTTCCCAGTCCGAGGTAGTGCCGCCGAGGACTGTAAGGGCAAAGTCCGCGACAAGAGAGCGGTATTGGTGGCGGGCGGAAGGAGCAGCTCCTCCCCTGCTGCCCAGTTCGAGCACGACTCGATCCTTGAGGTCCCGATCGCTCTCCTGCACCCGATAGGGGTAGGCGGTATACCGTTTCATACCGACCGTCGAAGACTGGACCTCTACGTGTTCTGTCGCCACACCAAGATGTTCCTGCACCGCATTGTCCACGGCTTTGAGCACCGTATGACGCGCCTGCGGACTGGCTCCATCGGGGAAATGTGCGATGAGATCGACGTCCTCCGAAAAACGGTCAAGTATTCCAAACACCCTGCTGAGACTGGTGCCGCCCTTGAAGGTAAAGGTGACAGGAACCATTGACCCATCAGTCAGGCGAATTTCCCGGGGTGTGCTCGCTACGCGAAGGACTTCTGTCACCCAGAAGTCCTTCTCCACGTGAGAGACGGGAATTTCTCGCGCATCAGCTGCTTGCTGAATGAGCGCCGTCAGGTCGTCAGGGTGATTACGAAGACGTGCGGTCACGAACGCGCCACATCGGCCATCAGTGTCGCAAAATGCTGTCGAACCGATTGGTTGCGCTCAGACGCAACGGCCTTTTCCAGAAGGCTTTCATGAACCAATCCCCGTCCCCGGGCGTCTGAGTAGCGATCAACCAGGGATTCCCAGCCGCTTTCAACAAAAACGCGAGGGTCACGCAACAACTCCAGCAGGGCAATCTCTCGTGGGTTCAACTTCCCTCGAGCCCTATTACGTCTCGAATACTGGGTCACTCCGTCGATGGGCGCCACCGTCCACAACGCTGCGACATGGTAGGTCGCCGGGACCTGCGTTGTTACACCCCACTCTCTAGCGGCAGAAAAACCCGCGGGTCCGACTCCTGTGGAACCCCACACCTCACGGGCAATCTGTTCAACCGGGGGTCTGGTCATGCCGTATCTGGTCTTGGCGCCCCGATAGTAGAGTCCAGGCTTTACCGTCACCAATTCGCCGGCCCGTGTCGCTCGCGACGCTGCCTGCCGGGCCGCGTAGGAAGGCCCCGGAAGGGCGCTCAGTGGAACAAAAGAGCCCCGGGCTGTTTCGCGAATCGCCTGCGATGCCGTCAGTGCTGTCATGTCACAAAATAGTACTAAGTTTGTGACATTAGGGCAACTAGAATTTTCTGAGCAAAAACACCCAATTCCTAGAAGCTGCGGGGCTCTCATCCCCACAGTGTGGCGAAACAACCACACACTCGTGAGACCACGGCGATAATCCGTGAAACCGCGCTCGATGGGAGCTCTGTGGACTAACAGTCCCCAACGAGCCACGCACTCATAAACAACTCTTGATCGGCACCACAAAAATTTTGACCCTGTAGGGCGGACGGTGTTCAGGTTCACGACATCGTTGATATATGTCTCACTACATCGTTGATAGTACCCAACCGGGTTCTGAAAACTGTGGGGCTTGACCCGCTTGATAACGCTGTTCCATAACACCTATCTCTTTCACCATGGAGAAAGTGTCAAGGATCAGGCGACATAAAAATGTCAACCATCACCCGAAGTAATACATCCACTCGGTAGGGCGGACGGGGCTTGAACCCGAGACCGACGGATTATGAGTTCGATGCCTAGGGATTAGCTGGTGTTAGAAGGTGTTGGCTGACGTTGCGGATGCCAGTAAACAGGTGAGGTTTGGCGTGGATGGTGTTGGAGTGTGAGAGATGGTGATGTGCACTCACTGTGCACTGCAGGGCCGATCAGCTGAAACGCCAGTGACCCTGTCTTAGCTGCGACACCACAAGAGTCGACTGTGCACAAAAGACTCGACCACTGGGTGGTTTCCGACAGAATCAGCGCACCGGAACGGGCAGATTACCCCTTGGGATTTGATATACTCGTATAGCAAAAGGAGGCCCAATGCCAAAAACGCAAATCAACGTGCGACTCGATGAAGACCTAGCACAACGACTTGAGGCGTTGGCGCTGAAGACTGGCCGGACAAAGACCTTCTACGCGACCGAAGCTATCCAAGAGTTTCTCGATGATCGTGAAGACTATTTCCTCGCGAAAGACTCCCTTCAGGCCTTCCGTGACGCAGGCGAGGAGTCGCTGGGAATCGAAGACCTTGACTGGGATACGCCCTAGTCAATGGCCTATCGGCTTCGCTTCACGCCAGCAGTCAACAAACAGATCAGCAAACTCGACAGACCGGTTGCGGCTCGAATCAAGCGTTACCTGATGAATCTGGACCTCACGAATCCGCGCTCGTCTGGAAAACCTCTGGCTGGCGACGGCGGGTTCTGGCGATACCGGGCAGGGGACTACCGGATACTCGCCACCATTTCTGATGAAGAAATAATTGTCCTCGTAGTGGCCATCAGTCACAGGCGCCAGGTGTATCGCCAAAAATAGGTGAACTCATAATCGGGCACCGCAAGAATTTTGACCCAGCAGGGCTGACGGGACGTGAACCCGTGACCGACGAGTACGGGCTCCATACCGAAGTGCTACCAGTTGGTAACTGCCGCAGCGGGTGAGTCATACCGTCTCTTCACCAACAGCAATCCCCCGCTTGGTAATCAGGTGAGAAAGCATTCTCACCCAGCGAAGTCCTGTGCCGATGGCACCTCCATCGGCAGAATGTCCTGGAGCAGCTCAATAACGATGAACTTGCTCTTGGGAGTCAACAGGTCTCCATAAAGCCCAGCGGTCAAATCAAGAACTTCCTGGATGCTGGTTACCCCGATGTGGGAGCAGAGGCTCAGGATATCGTCGCGATCACGATCTGCCCTCGCAGCAAAAACCTTCATAGCCAACAACCGCCTCGGCGATGCCACCAGGACTCGAATACCCTTTTCTTCTAGGAAGACAGTGGCATCATCATCCTCTGTTGTGGCAAGAAACCCCTTGACGGCGTCATTGAGCCAGTTCTGATCAAGATCCTCTGACTCTTCTGCCATAGCCCGGGCGACATCGTAGACGACTGTTTTGGGCGCAAAAACCGCGTCAATGTCCCTGGTCACCCGGGTTCTATCAAAGGCAAGAGCCATCGCAGCACCCCCCACGATGTAGAGATCAGCACGGTGTCCCTGGGCATCAAGCCTGCTGCCGAGTTCCACCAAGGCCTTGCGAATGCGTTCACTGTTGAATAGTCCACTCATTAGACCGACTCCAGTTCCGCTGGGTCAAGGTAAACATTCCGCAGCGCAAAATCCGCAGGAGACTCGACGAAGGCCAATGCCCGAAGGCCCGGTGATTGGGTGACAAACCACGCCTGGTCTAGGAAGACCTCTGCTTTCTCACTCCACACGGGAATGTCCATGCCGCTAAGCCTGGCCTCCCTAGCTGCGACCGCTGCGACGAGTGCATCCCACCGACCATCCCCCGTTGTCGGAGGCTGACGCAGAAAAGTTCTGCGATCTCTGGCATAACGGAGACGCCGGAAATCACTCATAGCTTGGGCGACCAACCGCAAGCACGCACTGAGATCAGGTCGCTCCTCACGCAACTCTTGCACGAGGACCTCAGCGAGCGAGCGAAGCGTGAAATAGGGATTGGTATCGTAGTCGCTGGTAAATCCTCGAAGGCGCTGAGCGATTGCAGACTGCGAGACCCCTAAGTGTTTCGCCAAGGACCGTTGTGAGTGACTAGTGAGGGTTTCACGCAGGGCAAACAGAGCATCATCGTTGGCCAACTGCTCGGCCTGCCAATACTGACGAACACTCCGTGCCTGCTTCACAATAGACATGATAAGTAAACCTTATCATTTTTTCTCCCTGGGGGAGCACCGTTCCGACCGAACTAGAGACGGATGTCGAACAACCTGCGCGCTGACGTCAACTCAGCGGTATCCGCCCTGGGTGAGCCGGGGCTGTCACCTATCCCTCGACATCGCCCACCACCAGACTCATAATCGTGATGTGAAAAAATTCAACCCAGTAGGGCGGACGGGACTTGAACCCGTGACCGACGGATTATGAGTTCGGTGCATAGGAATTAGCTGGTGTTAGAGGGTGTTAGCTGACGTTGCGGATGCCAGTAAAAAGCTGAGGTTTATCGTGGATGGTGTTGGAGTGTGTGAGGTGGTGATGTGCACTAAGTGTGCACTGACCTCTTAGCCGCAGCACGCGCTTAATTGGAGTGTGCCCCGTCAGAACGCTCCTTTTCATTCATTTATGGCTAGGCCTGGGCTCCCCACTAGGCCTGATTCGAAAGGGAGCATTGCGCCGTTTAACACTTCGCTGAAACTGCTAAGCATGGAGAGACCGTCGACTGATGCAGCATTGAGTATGGTCCCTTTCTGCCCGTTGGAGACATAGGTGAGAACGGTGTTGCGCTCCGGGTCCCAAATTCCGGCCGGAACACCGCCCGAGTTGTCTGAAACCTTAGAGGCGTAGTCAAAAGGACCGTTGATGTCTTTGCTTATCAAGGCGTCAGTGCTCGCTCCGCGAGAAATGTAGAGAACCCAGCTCTTGCCATTGAAGAAAATGTCGGGGTCGCTGAAGAAACAATCGCCACCTCGACACGATTGATCAATCGTCACGCTGACATGAGCAACCGGATTCACGGCGAACTGACCACCTTGTGACTGAGGAATCTCGAGCGCACTTCGAATTTCCCGCGTACATGATGGTTGAGTTCCGCAACTGGCCGGGTCACCACCCGGTTGACCGGGGAGAAAGAAAAGCGTCAACTCACCGGTGGGCAAGAGCGCCAGCGAAGGATCGACAAAGCCAAAGAGGTCGGATCCAACAAGCTCGACTCGATCTTCATAAACATCCCCAGAGACCATGTCGATTCTTCGCAGACCGCTGGTGGATATCACGTACAGAACGTCGTCTCGCCTCAGCACGTCGGGAACAGATCCTGGGTACGCTTGCCACCCTTCGACGACAGTCCAAGTGATGCCATTTGCGCTTTGGGCCAGTTGTACCTCATGTTGCGCAGGGTTGTTGCAGTCTGGAGAACCGACCATGCAACTATGAAAAGCCATCAGAAATTTTTCTACAGGCGGGGTGATTTTCCCCACAAGCCGACCTGCTATGGCTGCTGTGTCTGGTTCCGCTTCCTCCTCCACCGCATATTCTTCTGACTCAGGAGAACTCCCGCTCACTTCGACCTCAGAACCGACGTCCGGTTGAGAGAGTTCAGTAGTCCTCTCCGACGCACAGCCACCCGAAACCAGGACGATTAGCGCAAGTACGGCGCCAATGTGCGATCGCTTCATCATCATGTGACTGTTTAGGTGAGAGCCTTGGTATCTCCAATTAGGAGAAAGACGCAGCTGGTACTCCCCGGTCCCTCGGCATCCGATTGGTACAAAACCCGGAGACCATCATCGTCCTCGCTGATTTCAAGGTTGGCAGTCTCGTCGATATCTCTGCAGAGGTTCCAAGCCTGAATTTCGGCGGGGTCCGCTGCGAGGATTCGCCATTCGATGCCGTCGAAACTCTCCGAACGAGAGGCCGAGTAGGGAGACTCAACCTGCTCAGCGAGGGCGAGAAGACCCCCAGCGCGTTGGTCGAAGCCTCCGAAAGCGAGGAGCTTGCGGCCATTCGAGAGGTCCAGGCGATCGGGATCGGGGGCCATCCACGAGAGAACCTCATTCGCCCCCCACGTGACGCCATCGGACGATGTTCGAATCTCTGTGATTTTCTGAATGCCCCGATCTACCGGGAACCAAAGCTCTAACTCACCGGCTATGTTTTTATAGAGCTCAGGATTCGATTGAATGTCGTATTCGAAAGCAAAGGTGCCATCTGCGTCAACTTCCCAGGAAATACCGTCAGGTGATACGAGGCGACACGCTGGCCTGGTGAAGGGTGGGTCTTGGAGTGCTGCCAAGTCATGGGCGTAAGCGACAAATCCGCTGTCGAGTTGCACGACTTGTGGGTCGCCCAGCAAATTTGATGGCTTTCCCGCAATATCTAGGCACGTCGACGCATCAACAACTGCACCGCCCACTGAAGTGAAGTCACGACCGTCTTGGGACTGGAACCGGGTCAGCGCGTCCCCGTCGCTGCCTGGAACCCATCCCCATGCCGAGTACCCACCATCAGGCTCCGCCCCAATGGACACCGGGGAATTCACGTCGATGCGAATGCCCTCCTCGAGACTCCACGAGGCTCCACTGTCATCTGAGACAAACGAATGAATCTTATTGTCGAAACCCGTAAGCCCCATCTGAGGTTCGTTCCCATTCTTGAAGAACAGGCGAAGGGTCCCGTCAGGAAGCTGGAGCAAGGCCGGGTCAGACACGTTACCGAGACCCATTTGTTGGGAGGTGAAACTCCAGACGAGCCCGTATTTGAGCGCCTGCATGCCTTGGTCATTTTTCGTCCCTGGCGTTGGAGGTGGGTCGACTTCCGAAATCTGACTTCCGGCGACGGGATCTCCGAGCGGATTCTGCCCTGCGTTGACTGCACACCCTGAGATACATAAAAAACCTACAAGGACCGTGGCCGTTGATCTGACCTTCACCATATCGGTCAATTTAGACCTATGGCATGGACCTGTCAAGACTTAGGCTCACTATGATTCCAGTCGCGGCGACGGCCCCCTGAGATAGTTCTTGCTTCCCATTTATTTGCTGAATTAATTCTTGTAGGGCGGACGGGACTTGAACCCGTGACCGACGGATTATGAGTCCGCTGCTCTGACCAGCTGAGCTACCGCCCCGCGTGGAAAAGACCTTATTTTCCAACGATGCAAGGCTATCAGTCCTTCATAACAACGACTCTGACGACGTGTGTGCATGCTTTGTGCATGCTTTGCAACGAATTTCCACTACACGGAAACTTGCTATCCGACGGCTTGACGGACTGCGCTTGTTACTAGTTTGTCAATGACATCAGGGCTGAGAAGGTAATTTGCCCCCAAAACCCCCGCACCAATAACGCCTGCTTCGCGTCCAACGATTGATTGCTCAATCGTGAGCTGCTGGCTTGCCAGGGGCATGCTTCGGCTGTAAACGACTTCGCGAACACCGGCTAGGAGATGCTCACCAGCTCGAGATAAGGAACCGCCAATAACAATGACCGAGGGGTTGATGAGGCTGACACAGGTAGTGAGTACTTCGCCGACGTCTCGCCCGGCCTGGCGAACCGCTTGAATGGCTTGGACATGACCGGAGTCGACAGCCTCAATGATTCCTGCAACGTTCGTCAAAGCTGGCCCGCCGCCATTGATTTCACTCAAAACAGCGGGCACGGATGCCACCGCCTCGAGGCAGCCGGTGTAGCCGCAGCGACATTGAATATCTCCCCCGCCGGTGAGTTGAACGTGACCAATGTCGCCCGCAGTACCTTGCGCACCTCGTTGGAGTTCTCCCCCAGCGATGATTCCCGATCCAATTCCCGTGGCCACTTTCAGAAAAATCATGTTTTCGACATCCGGAAAGGCGACGTGACGCTCGCCCAGCGCCATCAGGTTCACATCGTTATCGACCAGGACTGCGACGTGGGCGAAATCTCTCTTCACTCGCTCTGGAACATCAAAGGCGTCCCAGCCGGGCATGATGGGTGGTTTTGCGGGCTTTCCCGTTGAATATTCAACGGGCCCAGGCAATCCAATCCCTACCGCGCCGACATCCTCGGCCGTGTGACCAATGGAGTGAAGCAAGCTTCTGACTTCTTCGGCCATTACGGCCAAGGCCACTTCCGGGCCTTCCGTAATGGAAAGTTCACGTTCAGAGGCCGCCAAGATGCGAACATCGAGCGTGCAAACGGCGACCGACACATGGGTGGCACCAAAATCTACTGCAGCAATTAGTCGTTGGAAGGGATCCAATTCAAGTTGAGCAGACGGGCGACCACCCGTGGACGCTGCTGATGATGCGGGGTGGATGAGGCCCAGTTGGATGAGTGACTCGAGCCTTTGGGTAATTGTGGACCGAGACAGACCCGTCCATTCAGACAGTTCGGCTTTCGTGTGCGGCTGGAAATCTCTAAACAGCTGTAAGAGTTCGCCAGCACCAAATAATCCGGCGGGCTTGGGTAATTGATTCATGTTCACAATCTTAATTGGGCTTTTGTCGCGTGCTGGAGGGACTTATGTAACAGAAAAATAACATTATGGTACTTATTGACATAAGTATATTGATTTGCTACATTACTATGTAACTGAATTTTCTCAAAGCTCTCGAGGAGGAGAACACCATGAGACTTGGCTATCCCACTATTACATGGGGGGGTGTCGTTGGCCATCCCGCTGGAGTCACCAGCGTCAAAGACCTTTACTACTTCACTGCCGGAGACACCATTCAGGCAATCCGCGACATCGGAGAAGTTGGATACTCCGGCACCGAAGTTTTCGATGGCAACCTCGCCCAATACATGGATCGCAAAGAAGAGCTGTTGGCCGCTCTCACTGAAGCCGGACTTGAGCTGGTGTCGGTATACACCGGAGCCAACTTCATCTACGACGACATTCTCGATGACGAGCTGGACAAAATCACCCGGGCAGCCTCCATGGCCAAAACCTTTGGAGCACAGCGGTTGGTACTCGGCGGCGGCGCGATCCGGTCAGGCGGACCTCGCCCAGACGATTACGCCAAAGTAGGGCGCGGGCTCGACCTAGCGGCAGCCATTGCCGCCGATCACGGTCTTGACTCGAGTTACCACCCCCACCTGGGGACGATTTCTGAAAACACCGATGGTTTCCACCAAATCATGGACAGTTGCTCCATTGGTTTCTGCCCGGATACCGCACACCTCGTCGCGGGAGGCATTGACCCAGTTGATGCCATCACCCGCTACGGAGACAGGCTCAAGCACGTCCACTTCAAAGACTACTCCCATGCTTCAGGAGATTTTCTGCCGCTTGGCGATGGTGACATCAACTTTGAAGAGATCATGCGCGCCATTCGCGACACCGGTTACGACTCATGGCTCATGGTCGAACTCGACTATTTTTCCGGCCATCCCCAAGATGCTGCCCGGAAAAGCAAGAGGTACCTAGACGACCTGTTGGGTAACTAGGTTCCACCCATCCATCATCACAGAGGAGAAACACATGAATAAACTGTTGGCCGGAATTGGCCTCGGTGCGGCAACATTGCTGATGCTTGCCGCTTGCGCGTCAGGAGGGGACCAAACCCAGCCTGACACTTCTGCTCCTGACACCAGCAGTGGAGACACCAACCTCGGACCCGACCCCGATGAGGCCCTTGCCGCCCTCGCTAGTCAGGTTTTGAGTCTCGGACCAAACGGAGAAAGCCCTCAAGGGTTTGAGACCACCGAACTGACTGACGCTGAAGTTGAGCAGATTCAAGCAGCGGGACTGTCCGCCGCGATCGTTCTGCACTACGGCGGTAACGACTGGTCGGCTGCACAGGTGGAGGGTCTCACCTCAGAGTTCAACCGGTTGGGCATCAACATTGTTGCTGTCACCGACGCGAACTTCCGACCTGAGCAACAGGTTTCAGACATTGAAACTGTTCTCGCACTTAACCCGGACATCATCGTGTCCATTCCCACCGACCCCGTAGCAACTGCTGACGCATACGCCAAGGCGCGCGATGCAGGCGTGCAGCTTGTCTTCATGGACAATGTGCCTGCCGGCTTCACCGGTGGAGTGGACTACGTATCGGTGGTGTCAGCGGACAACAAAGGTAACGGCGTTGCCTCTGCACACCTGATGGCGAAGGCTCTCGGTGGTGAGGGCACGATTGCTCTCATCTACCACGACGCCGACTTCTTTGTCACCAAACAGCGCTACGAAGGTTTCAAAGAGACTATTCAGCTCTACCCTGGAATCGAAATTGTTGAAGAACAGGGAATTGGTGGGCCGGACTTCGCCGGTGACGCACAAGCCGCTGCGACCGCGATCTTGACCAAGCAGCCGAACATTGACGGTATCTGGGGGGTTTGGGATGTTCCCGCCGAGGGAATCATGGCTGCTGCTCGTGACGCGGGCCGCACCGACCTGAAGATCGCCACCCAGGACCTGGGAACAAACGTGGCCATTCAGCTTGCAAAGGGGGAACTCATTGTGGGTCTGGGTGCACAGCGTCCGTTCGACCAGGGAGTTGCTGAAGCCCGCCTGGGCGCCGCAGCTGCCATTGGAAAGACTGGTCTGCCGATTTATGTCGCATTGGGCGCACTTCCTGTCAGCAGCGACAACGTTGTTGACATGTGGAAGTCCGTCTACAGCACTGACGCTCCGGCAGACGTGCTCAACGCAGTTCAGTAGGACCCCAAAGTGTGTGGGGGTGATTAACCCTCACCCCCACACACACCCATCCATCTGGGTCCCCTTAGTTTATGCAAGAAATGGAGCACCTCACCATGAAGAACATTGCAGTCGGTCTCGTCGGCGGAGGGTTTATGGGCAAAGCCCACTCTCTGGCCTATTCAGCGGTCAACATGTTTTTTTGGCCCTCAGACTTCCAACCGGTGAAGCACAGTATCGCGGAAGCCACCACAGAGTTGGCTGAGCATGCCGCAACCCGTTTTGGTTTCCAACACTCCACCGACGACTGGCGCGAGCTGGTGGACAACCCAGACATTGATGTCATTGACATCGCCACACCCAACAACACTCACGCAGAGATTGCGATTGCCGCCCTCGAAGCTGGCAAACATGTCATCTGCGAAAAACCTCTTGCCCTCACCACAGATGAAGCCAAAGACATGGTGAAAGCGGCCGACTCGTCCGGTCTGGTCAACATGGTCGCTTTCAACTACCGTCGCACCCCCGCTGTCACTCTCGCCAAAAAATACATCGAAGAAGGCGCCATTGGGGATGTTCTGAACTTCCGCGGAACCTACCTGCAGGATTGGTCTGCTGACCCCAACTCTCCCCTGTCGTGGCGATTCCAGAAATCTGTTGCCGGATCGGGGGCAATCGGTGACATCCTCACTCACGTGTTGGACATGGCCCGCTACTTAGTGGGAGAAGTCGACGAAGTCAACGCCCTAACACAGCACATCATCACCGAGCGTCCCACCCAGGCAAGCGGCGTCGACTCCTTGGGAACAGTCAAAGGCGGAACAGACACACCGATGGCGCCCGTTGACGTTGAAGACGAAGTGCTCTCCCTGCTCAAGTTCGCCAACGGGGCCGTCGGTTCCGTGGAGGCCACCAGGAATGCGTGGGGGCGGAACAACTTCTTGACCTTTGAAATTCACGGGACCGAAGGCTCCCTGTATTTCAACTACGAAAACCGCGATGAGCTGCAGGTATGTTTCCGCTCAGACGGCGATGACCGCCGCGGCTTCCGCACCGTCTACACTGGCCCCGCCCACCCCAACGGCCACGCCCTGTGGCCAATCCCGGCGCTGGGAATCGGGTACGGGGAAACCAAAATCATCGAAGCCCATGACCTTTTCCAGGCCATTGTCACCGGTGACGGGGTTCGTCCAGACTTTGCTGATGGTCTCCAGGTTGCCCTGATCGACGATGCTATTCAGTCGTCTGCGAACTCCGGGCAGTGGACGTCTGTTGCTCGCGTGAACCGTGACACCGGCGAGGTGGAGTAACTACTCATGGCAACAGCATTGACCATGGAGGGCATTGAAAAGTCCTTCGGCGCAAACACTGTCCTGACGGGGGTGGATTTCGCTGTCGAATTTGGCGAAGTCCACTCCCTCGTCGGAGAAAACGGCGCCGGAAAATCCACCCTGGTCAAAATCCTTCAAGGCCTGTACATCGCCGACGCCGGACACATCACCGTCGACGGCGTTCAGGTGAAACAGGGGGACCGGGTTCCCGCCAAAGATTTGGGCATTGGCATGGTTTTCCAAGAGTTTAGCCTTGTCCCCTCCCTAACCGTCAGTCAGAACATTTTTCTCTCCGACGACAGCGTGAACCGTTTCGGTCTGGTCAACGACCGCGAGGCCAAGAAAAGGGCGGAAGAAATTTTTGCCCAAATGGGCGTGACCATCGATGTCAACCAGGTAATGGAGAAGCTCCCCACCGCCCAATGGCAGCTCACCGAAATTGCCAAAGCACTGGTTCAGGATGTCAGAATCCTTATCCTCGATGAACCGACAGCGAGCCTGGCTCAAAACGAGGCGAAGGCGCTTTTCGGACTCATCGAGAGGCTAAAAAGCCAGAACATCGCCATCATTTACATTTCTCACCGCATGGATGAGATTTACCAGATCGCGGACCGAATCACCGTACTTCGAGATGGCAAGAAAACACTCACCGACTCCCTCGCCGCCCTGACCCCGGCCGAAATTGTCGAAGCCATTATCGGCAGACGACACGGCGGCCACCTGGCCAGACACGACCGCTCAGAAAACATTGCCGACGAGGTTCTCCTCGAGGTAACAGACCTCAGCATTGACGGGTTCTTGACGGACGTGTCATTTAATCTGCGACGAGGGGAAATTCTTGGCCTCGCGGGACTGATGGGGTCTGGAAGAACTGAACTTGTCCAAGCACTTTTCGGCCTCACCCCCCTGCAGTCGGGGGACATTCGACTCGGTGGCAAACTCATCCACCCCACCAGCCCGAAGAAAGTAATCAGGAACGGTTTCGCCCTCATCCCGGAAGACCGCCGGGCACAAGGTCTTGTGCTCGACCACTCTGTTCGAGAAAACATGACTCTGACCCTGTTGGGTCAGTTTTCACAGGGTGGGTTCACCAAGAAAGCCAGAGAGCGAGACATTGTCGCCCGGATCGTTGACCAGTTGGCCATCAAACTGGCTTACCCAGAAATTCGAGTCAACACACTCTCTGGCGGTAATCAACAAAAAGTTGTCATTGGCAAGTGGCTGGGAACCCAGCCGGTTCTTCTAATGATGGACGAACCCACCGCCGGCGTTGACATTGGCACCAAGTCAGAAATTCTTGATTTCATTCGCGCTATCGCCGATTCCGGAACGTCCGTGATCTTTGTTTCATCCGAGCTTCCCGAACTGTTGTCCGTCAGTGACCGAATTTTGGTTCTCAAAGACGGAACAATCCTCCACGACCTTAACCCCGCTGATATTCAATCCGAAGAAGAACTGCAGCTTTCTGTGCAAGGAGTATCCCATGTCTGAATCGTCGTCTGGTCTCAACCCGAAGATTTTCCTGTCACGTCTGGAATGGCGTCAAAACATCATCTACGTCGGATTTGTCGCCGTTTTCCTGTTCTTTCTCATTCTCCTGGGTGACTCCGGGTTTGCCAGCCCCAACAACATTTTGAATATCTTCCGCCAAACAGCAACCATTTCCATCATGGCGGTCGCCATGACTTACGTCATCGCGGCGGCAGAAATCGATTTGAGTGTCGGATCGGTGGCGGGACTCGCAGCAGTCGTTGCAGCGATGGCATTAAACAATTATGGCCTCGTTGTCGGGGTTTTGGCCGGGCTCGCTGTCGGTGTCGCCTCCGGGTCTCTCAGTGGAAGCTTGGTGGCCTTTTTAAAGGTTCCCTCCTTCCTGGTAACACTTGGTATGTTGGGAATGCTGGTGGGGATAGCCAGATGGATTACTGATTCCGCCCCTGTACCCATCTCCAATCAAGCGTTTATCAGCATTTTTGGTGGCGGAAACGTCGGGCCGATACCCAGTTTGATGATTTGGGTGCTGGTGGCCACCGCCCTGGGAGCCCTGGTGATGAATAAGGGAACCTTTGGGCGTCACGTCCGGGCAACCGGAGGCAACGTCGTCGCAGCGGCGTACTCCGGGGTAAACACTCTCCGAATTAAGTTCACCGTGTTGCTAATGTCCGGCGTTGCCGCGTCCGTAGCGGGCATGCTCTACGCAGGTCGCCTCCAATCAGGGCGCTTCCAATGGGGCACCGGAGATGAGCTCAGCGTCATCGCCGCCGTCATCTTGGGCGGAACAAGCTTGTTTGGTGGTCGAGGGGCGGTGATCGGATCACTGTTTGGTGCTCTATTCATCGGCCTTATCAACAACGGTCTCATCCTGGCTGGGCTGGATGTCAGCCAGCAGCAGGTCGTTCGAGGTGCAATTATCATCCTGGCTGTTGCCCTGTCGAGGAAGAAATGACCATGAACGCACCACTTCGCGCAGGAATTATCGGCACCGGCTTCATGGGTGCCGTGCACGCAGAGGCCGTTCGCGCAGCGGGACACACTGTGGTGGGTTTCGCCGGGTCACACCCCGACAAAGCGCACACCATGGCCAACAAAAACGGTGGCGTCGGGTTCGCGTCAGTGGAAGCACTCATCGCCTCCGATGAGGTCGACATTGTCCACGTGTGCACCCCCAATCACCTCCACAGAGACCACGCCATGCCGGCGCTTCACGCCGGCAAACACGTCGTCTGTGAAAAACCGTTAGCGACAACGGCGCAAGACGGCGAAGCACTCGTGTCAGAAGCTGCTCGCGCGAACCGCGAAGGCTTTGTCCCCTTCGTGTATCGGTTCTACCCGGCGGTGCAAGAAATGCGGCACCGTATCGCCCAGGGTGACTCCGGCCCCATCCACCTCATTCACGGGTCCTACTTGCAAGATTGGCTCGCCTCCGCCACCGCCAGTAACTGGCGGGTGAACAGCCAGACAGGTGGTCCGTCTAGAACGTTTGGTGATATCGGGGTTCACTGGTGTGACCTTCTCGAACACGTCACCGGCCACAAAATCTCGAGACTTTTGGCCAACACTGACACGGTGTTCACCGAACGTGACGGTGCCGAGGTGGCGACCGAGGACGCCGTTCACATTCTTTTTGAAACAGACCACGGCGCCACGGGATCTTTTTTGGCAAGCCAAGTGTCTCTGGGCAGAAAAAACAAGATTGTTCTCGAAGTGGATGGGCCGCTTGCGGCCTTCTCCTTCGATCACACGATGCCTAACCAGCTGTGGATGGGCGAAATGGCGAAAAACACGGTCATTGAGTCGGGTTTAGAAACTCTCACCGGCCACGACGCGCTCTCGCTTCAAACCGTGCCGTCTGGGCACCCCATGGGATATGCCGACTCATTTCGGTCCTTCGTCAACGAGGCATACACCTCGATTGACCAGGACACACCGTCTTCGATAGTTCCCACCTTCACTGACGGTTTGAGAGCCATCCACCTCACGGAGGCCGTCATGAGGTCTTCGAAAGAGTCGCGCTGGGTAACTATCGGCGACGATAATCAGGAACACGGTGCCACCATCCACGCTGCGCTGGCAGGAAAGGACGCGTCATGACCAGACCCATTACTCTTTTCACCGGCCAATGGGCTGACCTCCCCCTCGAAGAGGTCGCCCAGCTTGCTTCCAAGTGGGGTTACGACGGGCTTGAGATAGCATGCAGTGGGGAACACCTGGATGTCTGGCGGGCAGCCGAAGATGACGCTTATGTGGCCGAGCGGCTCGCCATTTTAGAAAAATATGGCCTCTCAGTGTGGGCAATATCCAACCACCTCAAAGGGCAAGCGGTGTGTGACGACCCCATCGATGACCGTCACCGCAACATTGTGGGCTCAAAGGTGTGGGGGGACGGCGACGCCGAAGGTGTCCGCAGTCGCGCTGCTGAAGAAATGAAACTCACCGGTGTTGTTGCCAGAAAAATGGGTGTCGACACCGTGGTGGGCTTCACCGGCTCCTCTATTTGGCACTATCTGGCCATGTTCCCGCCAGTGGCGCCAGACACCATCGAACAAGGCTTTGACGACTTTGCGGCGCGGTGGAACCCCATCATGGATGTGTTTGATTCCGAGGGTGTTCGGTTTGCTCTTGAAGTACACCCCTCAGAGATCGCCTACGACTACTACTCAACAGTTCGCGCCCTAGACGCCATCGGCAACCGAGCCGCGTTTGGCATCAACTGGGACCCCAGCCACATGGTCTGGCAAGACATTGACCCAGCCCAGTTCATCTACGACTTCTCTGATCGGATCTATCACGTCGATTGCAAAGACACGAAAATGTTGCGGCAAGACGGCCGACGAGGCCGTCTTGGTTCACACCTGGCGTGGGATGACCCTAGGCGAGGCTGGACCTTCGTCTCAACTGGCCGCGGTGATGTGAACTGGGAAGAGTGCTTCCGTGCTCTGAACCACACCGGTTATCAAGGCCCCATATCCATCGAGTGGGAAGACGCCGGAATGGACCGCCTTCACGGCGCTCCTGAAGCCCTCCAGTTTGTAAGAACGCTGCAATGGAACCTGCCTGAAGGAATGTTCGACTCCGCCTTCACACAGGACTAACCAACGACAATCGCTAACGCCAACTGACCTAGCTCCAATCGGACTCAAATCACTAGGTCCGTCACCTCAAATAATGGGCTCTCCACGTCGAGCCTGGACTCGATGCCACCGACCTTCTGCGTCAACCGATAGACGGTAAGTTACGAGACCGTAGGAGATTTCAATAAAACTGACGGTGTCCGCCTCCCTCCGAGGGACCTCAAGTTTCTCGCTATTCAGTTTCTGGGCAAGAAGGGTGTCGTCTACCTCCTGGCAAAAGTCAATTCTGTTGATGAGGTCGTTGTTTTAATCGAGCTCAGGGTAGACATCCAATGTTGATAACTCAGTTGACCAAGAAAACTAGGTCGTCTTGTCTGGTGCCGCACCACCTGCAGAGCTGTGCTGCGTCTCGGATTTCCTCAGCACACGCGGTGCACGTCTTCGCAAAAGTATGGTCTCCTCAATTGGGAGATAAGAGAAGACCGAGTCAAAAACTTTCGGCTAAAACCTGAGAGAATAGGCGGAAAATCAACCCAGGAGGAGTGCCGCCCGAGATTTATGAGTCCGCTGCTCTAACCAGCTGAGCTACCACCCCTGGTGCAAAACCCTTCGGTTTGCCACAACTTGAGGCTACCAGCCAGGGAACAGAGCTTCGAGGCACACCGCTCTGATTTCTGCCACTTCAATATGTTGCCCACGGTGTCGGACATGATCGGCTATGAATATCCAGGTACTGAATTAGCTTGGGGTATTTTGCGTGTCGCAGCCCTAGACAGAGGGAAGCCTGAACCCACCCGGGGATCATCTCGATGAAAAATTGTGGCGCCCCTCAGGGGTTTAAACATTTTTAGGACGCCAGGGAAACCCAAGATGGCTAGCGCCCAGTCACACCCCAGCCTCTGCGTCTCACGGACAGGAAAGGAAAAGTAGCGGAACACCACCGTGTCAGCCAGGGTTCTCCAATCCCTCTCTGTTAGCTTGGAGAAATCAAGGGCGAGGTTTCCTCTTCCTCATTGGCTGAGAAGTCAGGGTTGGGAATAACCGCGATGTCGACAGCCGCTCTCTCGCCTGCTTTACCCCGGCCCCACGCCTACACCACTGAGTTCTCAGAGCTTCTTGGCCGGATCAAGGACGGCAAGCTTTTGGATCGCACCGTGGGCTACTACATGACCTTGCTCGTGGTGTTGAGCGTGGCGCTTGCGGCGACCTTTACCGGAATGTTTTTCCTCGGTGACTCTTGGGTCCAGGTTGCTCTGGCGCCCCTGGTGGCGATCATCATGACCCAGTTTTCCTTCGTCACCCATGAAGCAGCCCACCGGCAAGTGTTTGCCTCGGGTCGCAAAAACGACAACGTTGCGCGCATCCTCGCCAATGGGGTTGTGGGAATCAGTTACTCGTGGTGGATGGGAAAACACACGAAACACCACGCCAACCCCAACACGGTGGGCAAAGACCCCGACATCAAGAGTGACTTTGTGATTTTTCAAGAAGAAAAAGCCCGCGAAACCAGAGGTTTCGCGCGAGCCTTTGTGAAACGTCAGGGATGGTTGTTTTTCCCCATTCTCACCCTGGAGGGCCTCAATCTCCACGTTCAAGCGTTCCGACGGGTGTTTAGCACAGAGCCCATCAAACATCGCGCAACCGAGATTTCTCTGCTTCTGGTCCGGAACTTCGGTTACCCCGTCATATTGCTGATGCTGATGCCGTGGTACGTCGCAGCCGTATTTTTGGTGACCCACATGGCCCTCTTTGGCGTCTATATGGGGGCCTCTTTCGCCCCGAATCACAAGGGAATGCCCCAAATCCTGCCCGGCGTCAAAGTCGACTTCTTACGCCGCCAGGTGCTCACCAGCAGAAACATCCGCGGGGGGCTTTTCATGGACCACTTTATGGGCGGCCTGAACTATCAGGTAGAACACCACCTGTTCCCCAGCATGGCAAGGCCCAAATTATTCTTTGCGGCAAAACTTGTCCGTGAGTTTTGCAGGGAGAAAAAGATTGCCTACACCGAGGCAGGGTTATTCGAGTCCTACGGAATTGTGGTGAGGTACCTGAATGAGGTTGGATTAGCAGCCAGGGACCCGTTTGACTGCCCCGCAGCGTCCACTATCGGGCGCTAAACAGCTCGTCTTCGGGGGCTTCCCGACCTTCTGCTAAAGAAGGTTCGGGATTTTCTGCTCTTCTTTGAGGTTGGCTCTGCGGAACCCGAAGGTGACAAAAGTCGAGACGATTACGATGAACAGCGAGTAGAGAGCTGGCACCAACAAAATCTCGTCAATGCCTGGGTTCCCCCGGAAGGTCACCAAAATAATGGCGATCGCCAGCGGACCATTTTGAATGCCGGTCTCCAAAGCAACCGTTCTGGCGTTCATGGGGTGCAGCCTGAGAGCTTTCGCAAAGATATAGGCGAGGGTAATCCCAAAGAGGCCTAAACCAATAGCCACCATGTAGGTCTGCCATGTGGTGTTGGTCAACAGCTCCCAGTTCCTCGGCACCCAGGTGGCCAGGAGGAACACGATGAAGAACAGACCGAAGAAGCCCCCCATGAGTTCCAAAATGGCACCGATGTTGGCGCTATAGCGGCGGATCAACATGCCACACACCACCGGAATCAACAAAATGACCAGGGTGAGGACAATATTCCTGGTGGGGATTTCGACATCTGAGCCCGCCGGGAAGAGTGCCCCGCCATAAATCCAGATCACCAGCGGTGTCATCACGATGGCCCACAGGGTGGAGTTGGCGGTCATGATGACACTGAGGGCAAGGTTGCCCTTGGAGAAGTAGGTGAAAATGTTCGACGTCGTGCCTGCCGGAACACTCCCCATGAGCAAAGCCCCCAAAGCAATCAAAGCCACATCATCGACCGGGAAAAACGGGAAGAGGAGGGTAATAACCAACAGGTAAGAGATCAGGGGCATGAACCCAAATTGCGTCACCCAGCCAATAATCAAGCCCCAGGGCCGGCGAATGGCCAGCCGGAAGTCACGCGGTGTCAAGCCTGCACCTAGCCCAAACATAATCACGAAGACCAACCCGCCCAGGAGCGCCTCTTCAAACGGCGTCACAACAGTGGGTTCGGCAACCGCTTCGGCTGCGAGGATCACAGTCTCAATCATGCTGTGCCACCTTTCTGGTCAGCGCTGGCAGCCAGGAGTGAATCCCGAAGCTCCCTGCGCAATATTTTGCCAATCGGACTCTTGGGAAGCTCGTCAACGAAAGTGATAGTCGAGGGAACTTTATAGGCGGCAAGAGTTTCTCTGGCGTGGGCCAGGATTTCTTCCTTCGAAGGAGGCGGAACGGCCGCAACAACAAAGGCACTCACACTTTCGCCAGTCTTGTCGTTGGGAACCCCAATGACCCCCACTTCAACCACTCCTGGCGCGCTGGCGATTTGTTCCTCCACCTCGTTGGGGTAGACGTTGAAACCGCTGACCAAAATCATGTCTTTCTTCCGATCAACGATCGTGAAGTAGCCATCGGAGTCCATGGTGGCAATGTCGCCCGTGTGGAGCCATCCTTCCCGCAAGGAATCTCTGGTTTCCTCGGGTCGCTGCCAATAGCCCTGCATAATTTGCGGACCCTTCGCAATGAGCTCTCCGGATTCGCCAGCCTGGACGGATTTTCCGTTTTCGTCCACGCAATCAATATCGGTCGACGGGACGGGGATACCAATGGACCCGTCTTTTCCAAGCCCTCCCAGAGGGTTGAAGGTCAACACCGGGGACGATTCGGTCAGGCCATACCCCTCGACAATGGGTGTCCCCGTGACTTCGCGCCACAAGGTGGCAACGGACTCGTGAAGCGCCATTCCTCCGGCAGCGGAAGCCACCAGGTGCTTGGGAGGGCTGTCTGTGAACCATCGCTCGTTCAGGAGTGCGTTGAAAAGAGTGTTCACACCGGTAATCCAGGTGACCTTGTAGTTTTCCAGAACTCTTTTGAGGTTGCTCGGTGGACGGGGAGTGGGAACCAAAATATTACGAGCCCCTGAATGGTAGAAGCCCAGCAAATTCACCGTAAAAGCGAAGATATGGTACAGCGGAAGAGCCGTGACGACCACCTCTTTACCGGGGCGAATATAGACGCCATTCATCGAAATCATCTGCAGGGTGTTAGAGACGAGGTTGCCGTGAGAGAGCATGGCGCCTTTAGAGACCCCCGTAGTACCTCCGGTGTATTGCAGGGCAGCAACGGTGTCCGAGCCCACCCCGCTGAGGTAGGAGGGAAGTGCCGCTGCGTTTTTCGCTTTCCTCCCTTGGGCCATCACCTCGGTGAAGGTGCGGTGTTCTACCGTCACCGCAGGAAGCGAGCGGGTCCACCATTTTTGAACCATACGGATCACGCCGCGAATCAGGGGTGGGAAGTATTCAGAAATGCGCACAGTCACCACGGTCGTGATGTCGGTGTGGTCCAGCACTGTGGGGAGACGGTCCGCGAACATATCAATGACCACCAAAACGGTTGCCCCCGAGTCGGCGAACTGATGGGTCATTTCCTGCGGGGTATACAAAGGATTGGTGTTGACCAAAACGCATCCGGCTTTGAAGACCCCGAAGGCAACAACGGGATAGGCCAGGCAGTTGGGCATCTGAACCGCTATGCGGTCGCCCTGCTTCACCCCTACCACTTCGCGAAGATACGCCGCAAAATCATCAGAGAGGTCATCGACCTGCCGGTAGGTCAGGGAACCATTCATTCCGTTAGGCATGCACTGCGTGAACGCCTTGGTGTCGGCGTAGGAGCCTCCTGCCGCACGAACCAGTTCGGGAAGGGTGGCAAACGGCGCAGTCGCCAGTTCGTGGTCCACGTTTTCGGGATAGTGGGCAAGCCATGGGCGATTGGTCATCTGAGCTCTTTCGCTTGGTTCGCTGACATCGTCATCAACGGCACGTATTTCTACAATAACGGGTGAATCTGACGGAAGCATCATGAATTTCACAGATAAGCGCATAGAAGGGCTCGCGTCTCACTTGAGTAACAATCACACTTCCCGCGCCGTTGCGCGGGATATGGCTTGTAAATTGGGGTGTTGCACGCATTTGTGCACAACTCAAAAATTACCTAAAAGGGGAAATTGATGAAGAAAACTGTAGCTATCATGGCGGCTCTTGCCGCTGTGACACTCGTTGTGTCTGGTTGCGCGGCCGCTGAAGAGGACACCACCTCGACAGAGACTGCGACCACCGAGACCGCAACCGCAACCGTGGAAACCGCATCGTCGGTTCTTGACTCCGTCACGGAAGCTGGCGTTGTGAAGTGTGGAACCCGTGACGCTCTGCCCGGCTTTGCCGTGTTGCAGGAGGATGGCACCCACGTCGGATTCGACTCTGACTTCTGTAAGGCCATCGCAGCCGCTGTGCTCGGTGACGCCACCGCAGTAGAGATGGTTGACCTCGAGACCTCTGACCGCTTCACCGCTCTTCAGAGTGGCGCTGTTGACGTACTCGTCCGTAACACCACCTGGACAGCATCACGCGATGGTGGCGAAGCCGCCACCTTCCTGCACCCGAACTTCTATGACGGTCAGGGCATGATGGTTTCTGCTGACAGCAGCTATGCCAGCGTCTCTGACATGAACGGTGCTGTTGTCTGTGTTGCCAAGGGCACCACGACCGAAGGTAACGCCGCTCTCGAGTCCTCCCGTTTGGGTCTGGGCTGGGAAGTTCGTTCCTTCGACGAGACCGACCTCATCCTGGAAGCCTTCTTGGCTGGACAGTGTGATGGCTGGTCCTCCGACGTCAGCCAGCTGACGGGTCTGCGTTCGGCATACCCCAATGGAGCTGACGCTCTCGTGATCCTCCCCGAGGTCTTCTCCAAGGAGCCCCTCGCACCTGCGGTCCTGGATGGCGACACCCAGTGGGCACAGATTGTCAACTGGACAATCTTGGCCACCATTCAGGCTGAAGAGTTCGGAATCACCAGCGCCAACGTTGACACCTTCGCTTCCAGCGAAGACGTCGGCATCCAGCGCTTCCTTGGTTTGGAGATTGCTTCTGACGAAGGTTCCGCCGTGTTGGATCCAGGTCTTGGCCTGCCCGCCGACTTCGCTTACCAAGTGGTCAAGCAGGTCGGTAACTACGGTGAGATCTTCGCAGCGCACCTCACCCCCTTGGGCCTCGAGCGCGGTGTTAACTCGCTCTGGACCAATGGTGGATTGATGTACGCTCCTCCTTACCGGTAATAATCAGGTAACACAGGTGTTATGAGCTTGGGAGGGTAACTTTTAATGAGTTCCCTCCCAAGCGCACCCCCCAAGCCGCCGCTCTGGCGCGACATCCGGGTCCTCCGATGGGCCTTCCAAATTCTTGTCCTCGCCATCGTGGTGGGGATTATTTACTGGTTGTACAGCAATTACCAGACCAATATTGCTAAGAGCAGCATCCCCACAGACCTTCGGTTCCTGGACAATCCCACCAGCTTTACTATCCCCGGAAACGACCTCAACCAGAGCCAGCCCGTTCGGGACGCTTTTGTTCAGGGCTTTTACAACACTCTTCGGGTCGCGATTGTCGGCATACTTCTCACCACCGTTCTCGGCACTCTCGTGGGCATCGCCCGCCTGTCGAAAAACTTCATGGTTCGACTGGTGGCAACCTCCTATGTCGAGCTCATTCGCAACATTCCCCTGCTTCTCCTCCTGACCTTTATGAACCTTGCGGTGGTGTTGCAAACATTCCCGCGCATTGAGGACGCCTGGTTGCCGCTGGACCTCTTCGTCATTTCCAACCGCGGAATCGCAATCCCCTGGTTCGAAGGGTCAGGCGCCATTCTTCTGTCCCTCCTGGCCACTGCTCTCGTGGTGACCTGGCTCGTGGTGAAAATTCGCGGCCGGGTATCTGATTCCACCGGAAAACCAGCGCGGTCTCTCGTCTGGGGAGGGCCTACCTTTGTCGTGCTGATGATTGGTGGCTGGGTCATCCTCGGGTACGACTGGGTCCTGCCGTTTGTGGATGACCGTGCCACCAGTGGTGGGCTCCGTCTCGATCCATCATTCTTTGCTTTGCTCGTCACCCTTGTCGTGTATACCAGCGCCCACGTCGCCGAGATCGTCCGGGGCTCCATTCAAGCCGTCGCTAAAGGGCAAGGCGAAGCAGCCGATGCCCTCGCCCTCTCTGGTGGGCAGAAGATGCGCCTGGTGGTTTTGCCCCAAGCCTTCCGCATTGCTATGCCCGCTTTGGGAAACCAGTACCTGAACCTGATTAAGAACTCTTCTCTGGGCGCCACCATTAGTTACTTTGAACTCACCCAGATTGCTCAAATCACGGTGGGTAATGGGTCCCCCGCGGTTCCCGCATTCACACTGACGCTGCTGGTCTACCTCATGATTTCCCTCATCACCAGCGTCATCGTCAATATCGTCAATCGCCGACTTGCGCTGGTGGAGCGATGATGACCTGGATGAGGCGAAACCTCTTTAGAACCATCGGAGATTCCCTCCTGACGGTAGTTTTCGGATCCCTCGCCCTCTACGTTGTTTGGGGTCTGGCTCAGTTTATTTTTGTCACGGGGCGCTGGGAGATCATCCAAGTGAACCTGAAGATTTTGCTCGTGGGTCGTTTCCCAGAGGAACTCTTGTGGTTGGTCACCGGATCCATCATGGCCTTGGCCTTCTGGATTGCAGCGGCAGCCGCCTCTTCGCTCTCAACGAAAGAAACCCGCCCCAGCCTAGGGGTGAGAATCTGGCACGCTCTGCAACGATTCGGCCTACTTGCTGGCACAGGGTTGCTGCTGATTGCCTTAGCCGGAGACGTTGCTTCCGTTATCATCGGCGCCTTGATCCTCGCCAGCATTGTGCTGGGGCAACTAATAGGGCTGGCGCGGCGAAAGATTGTCGCGCTCCGGGCTATTTCCTCGTGGGTGTGGCATCTGTTACTCGCAGTTGCTCCCTTGACGATGATTTCGGCAACCTTGTTGCAGGCCAGTGTGGACCTGTGGGAGGGGTTCTTAATCAACTTCTATATCGCGATCATCAGTATTGTTCTGAGCTTCCCGTTGGGTGTTCTTCTGGCACTGGGGCGGCGGTCAGCTCTCCCCATCGTGCGGTTGATTTCGACCAGCTATATCGAGCTGATTCGCGGCGCACCGCTGTTTGTGTTGTTGCTGCTCGCTGGTGTGGCGCTCGAGTTCTTTGTCCCGAGCGCTCTTGCTCCCGACAAGATTTTCCGCGCCGTGACCGTCTTCACACTTTTCACCGCCGCCTACATCGCCGAAATCGTGCGTGGTGGCCTGCAGTCCATCCCTCGAGGACAAACCGAAGCTGGCAAAGCACTCGGCTTAAGCACCACCAAGATCACCTCTTTGGTGACACTCCCCCAGGCGCTGCGCAACGTTATTCCTGCCCAGATTGGGCAGTTCATTAGCTTGTTCAAAGACACCACGCTCGCTGGTGTTGCCTTGAACGTGTTGGACCTTTTGAATGTCGGCACGGCAATTACCAAACAGGAGGACTTCCTGGGCCAAGGCCTCATCTATGAGGCATTGGCCTTCGTCGCTCTGCTGTTCTGGGTGGGGTCCTATGTAATGAGTAGAGAAAGCCAACGAATCGAGAAACGGCTGGGAGTGGGTCAGAGATGAGTAACGACGTTTTCACCGACGCAACGAAGATGTCCGGCAATAGGACCGACGATGACGCCATTGTCGTCATGGACAACGTGTATAAGCGGTTCAAGGACTTCGAAGCGCTCAAGGGCGTGAATTTCAAGGTCGGCACGCAAGAGGTCGTCGTCGTGATCGGGCCCTCCGGCTCGGGAAAGTCCACCCTGATTCGGTGCATCAACCGACTCGAGGAGCACGATGATGGTCGCATCATCGTCGATGGCACAGAGTTGACCTCCGATATTCGCAATATTCAGGAGATCCGGCGAGAAACCGGGATGGTGTTCCAGAATTTCAATCTTTTCCCCCACCTCTCCATCATGACCAACGTGGCGATGGGGCCGCGGCAGGTTCGTCGCATGCCCAAAAAAGAGGCAGAAGCTCTCGCGCTCGAGCTTCTGACCAGGGTAAAGATCCCGGAGCAGGCCGATAAGTACCCCGCCCAACTCTCGGGCGGTCAGCAGCAGCGAGTCGCTATTGCTCGGGCACTTGCCATGAAACCCAAAGTGATGCTCTTTGACGAGCCGACCTCCGCACTGGATCCCGAAATGATTAACGAGGTTCTGGATGTCATCAAAGAACTCGCGAAAGAGGGCATGACCATGGTCGTGGTCACCCACGAAATGGGCTTTGCAAGAGAAGTTGCCGACCGAGTGGTCTTCATGGCTGAGGGCGAAATCGTCGAAGTGGGAACTCCCACAGAGATTTTTGACCACCCCAAGGAAGAACGCACCAAAAAATTCCTCTCCCAGATCCTCTAAGCGCTGCGGTGGCATGACTCAATGCCCCCGCCCTAGACTTGGCACCCAACACAGGCAAGGTGGCGTTTTTCGTGGATATATGGGTCCCTATTGGACTTTCTGCACTAGCAACACTCAGTATCGCCCTCGTCGTGCTGTTTGGGGTGTGGCTGTTTGTCCGAATCGTGGGTCGAAGAATTCAGTGGCTGCAACCCGGATATACCGCCATCCGGCCCCGATTGCGGTTCTTCATCTTCACCGTTGCCCTGCACTTTAGTTTTCAGGTCGTGGACCTTTCCGGAGAGCGCTGGTGGCTCATCACCAGCCCGCTCTTTCTCGTGGTGTTGATTCTTTCTGCCGGATTCCTCCTTCAAGCAGCCGTCAACTTTGCGGTGAGCCAATTCATTGACAAGTTTGAGGCCGAGGATCAAAGCGATGCGGAAACCAGGCGCATGGCCACCCAGCTTCGCCTGATCCGGCGGCTCGCAAACGCCATCATTGGCATTCTCGCGCTCGGGTTTGCTCTCTTTGTGTTTCCCCAAGTTCAAGCCCTGGGAGCGGGTGTCTTGGCTTCTGCGGGCGTGTTGAGCGTCGTGGGAGCCCTTGCCGCCCAAGCAGTACTGGGAAACTTGTTTGCCGGTATCCAACTAGCCTTTAGTAACGCTATTCGGGTCGGCGATGTCGTCGTTGTCGAAGGCGAATGGGGCACGATTGGAGAAATCACCCTGTCCTACGTGGTCGTTCATATCTGGGATGAGCGCCGATTAATCGTTCCTTCCACCCACTTCACCAGCAATTCTTTTGAAACCTGGACCAGAAAATCCTCCCAAGTCATGGGCACCGTCTATATGGACCTCGACTGGCGAGTTCCCCTGGACAAGGTGAGAAAAGAATTTGAGTCTTTCCTCCAAGGAAACCCGCTCTTTGACGGCCGAGTCTCGAGCGTGCTGGTCACTGACGCCGTGGGCGGGTATGTGCAGGTCCGGTTCCTTATTTCTGCCAGTGATTCCTCTCAGCAGTGGGATCTGCGCTGCGAAGTGCGAGAACACATGGTCACCTGGATTCAAAAGAATCACCCCCATGCCCTCCCCGTCACGCGCGTCAGCCTGGATGCCCCCGCGGCCTCCCCTGCTCCCAAGAAGTGACCATTCGCGCCATCCGGATTACCGGAGACCCTGTCCTTCACACCCCGGCACGACCCGTGAGCGACTTTGGTGACGACCTTGCAACCCTCGTCTCCGACATGATCGAAACAATGCGCGAGGCCCCAGGTGTGGGATTGGCAGCACCACAAATTGGGGTTGCCAAGCAAGTCTTCGTCTGGGAGTGGGAAGACGACTCACAAGTCCTCCACGAGGGGGCCATCGTTAACCCCTCGCTATGGCGATCTAGGCCCCGGGGAAAACTGGACGAGGACGCCGACAGCGAGGGGTGTCTTTCGGTTCCCGATTTCCGCTACCCCACCAGACGATCAGAAAAAGTGGTGCTGACCGGTCTCTCCCCCTCCCGGGAACCTCTGCGCATTGACGCACACGGGTGGTTGGCGCGAATTTTCCAGCACGAGTGGGACCACCTTCAAGGTGATCTCTATATCGACCGGCTCGGTTTCCGCTTGCGCCGTGAGGCGCGAGCGGATATCCGCGAGGCGGGCTGGGGGAAACCTGGCCTGGCGTGGGTGCCAGGGGTGGATGATTTCGAAAACTCAGACCATCAGACCGAAGAAACGTAAACCTCCAGCAACCAAACCTGCGGCGAGCAGCACCAGAAGAAACGGCGCCTTGAAATAGAGCAGAGCTGCCGCCACACCCACGGCGGGGACCCTGGCGTCAACCACCAGGCTTGCATTTTCTTGAAGGGCTTGCGCCACCACCAAAGACGCCAGCAAAGCCACCGTGGTGAGGCCGGCAATACGAGAAATCAAGGCCCCCTCCACCAGGCGTTGCGGAATCACGTAGCCGGAGTTTTTCAAGGCCCACACCAGTAAGGAAGCGGCAATAATTCCTAGCCACACGGTCATCGAACACCCGCTTCGCCAGGCTCGGGGGCATGGGGCGCCACGTTGTGGCGATAGAAACCGGTGGCAATTCCTACCGCTGCCGCACATAACACCGGTATTCCGGCCGGAACAGCCGGGATCAACACCGCCGTCACCGCAGCGGCAGCCACCGCAACAACCACGGGTTCGAGGGAGGTGAGCCTCGGCCAGAGCAGTGCCAGGAAAGCAGCAGCGGCAACCGCATCCAGGCCCCAGGTTTGAACATCGCCCAGAGCATCACCGGCAAGAGCGCCCACGAGGGTGGACAGATTCCACCCGAGATAGAGCCAGAAGGCTGTGGCCCAAAAACCGTGTTGAGAGGCGAGGCGGCCTTCCTGTGCGGTGGAGACTGCCGTTGTTTCATCCACCGTGAAGTGAGCGGCTAGTGCCCGGCGAAAAAAACCTCTCCCGATGATAGGGGACATGGTCAGCGCATACAGAGAATTCCTCGCCCCCAGTAACCCCGAGGTGGCGATAGCGGCAGGAATAGCAGCCAGCCCCCCCGTGGCCACAACCCCGATGAAGGCGAATTGGGAAGCGCCAGAGAACATCACCAGGCTCAACACCATGGTTTGCCACAGCGTGAAGCCTAAGGCCACCGACAAGGCCCCGAAAGATACCCCAGAGAGCGACACCGCGAAAGCGACCTGGAAGCCTTGCGCGCGAGCTTTTCGCAGTTGAGGAGCGGCGAATCCCTCAGTCATTGCTGGAGCTGGCGCTCTCACGAAGCTCCACCCCGTGGACACCGTTATGGAACTTCAGGGTAGGAAACGCTGCGGAAACGCTGAAACCAACACCGGGAACCCGGTGGGCCGAAAAAACACCACCAAACGCTTCTGTTCGGTGTTTCATATCTTTGATTCCCCGACCATCGAGCGTCTCGACCAGCGCTGCCTGGTCCTCCCCGATGGTGTAGCCGGTCCCGTCGTCAGAGGCGAATCGGCGCCGAGTGCGGACCCCGTCGTCATCCACGCGAACGTGAAGACCCTGTGGGCTCCAAGACATCCCAATCTTTGCGGTCGTTCCCGGCCCTCCGTGGGCGCGGACATTATTGAGGCTCTCTTGGAGGATCCGATAGACCGCCAGTTCAGCACTTGGCGCCAGCACAAAAGGGGTGCCGGTTTCTCCATAGGACACCGCGACACCAGAATCTGTCATGGCAGAGAAAAGATCGTGAATCGAGACGAGGCTTGGTAACGCTTCAACCTCCTCCACGCCACCGCGCGCCGAGTTCACCACCCGCCTGACGTCGCCGAGAGTTGCGCGAGCCGAATCCGCGAGGGCCTTAGCGGCCCTGGAAGCCACCTGCGGGTCAGAAGTGGCCGTGAAGGCGGCGCCCTCGGCCTGGGCAATCATCGCCCCCAAGCTTGTCGCCGCCGATTCGTGCACTTCAGTGATCATGCGCATGCGATCTGCTTGTTCGGCGATCACCATTTCGAGGTCAGATTTTTCCAAGAAGGCGCTCAGGTTTTCTTCCCTGGCGCTAGAGCTTGAGGAACGAGGGGATTTTGCGCGCGACGCCCACACAAGGGCCCCCCAGGACACAACAAGAATCCCCAATAGTGTCGGGACAAGCCACAAGGCATTCTGAAGAATAAACCGTGCCATGGGCTCCTCAACAGTGTGTGCGAACGTGGGATTGGCGGGGTGGAGCGCAACCCACCTGTGGCTCCTCGACTTGGACTTGAACCAAGAACCTACCGGTTAACAGCCGGTCGCTCTGCCAATTGAGCTATCGAGGATTACGAAGCTAACCCCCGATGCTACCAGAGCATTCGGGACCTCTTCCTTCGATTACTAGGCTAGTAGCCCGCTTCCACGTCCACAACACCCACCAGTGGCTCTCCCGCCACGTAGGCCTCGGCATTGGCCCTAATCCGCGCCGCCAACAAGGGCCGTGTCATCTCGGGTGTATCGGCCGAATGCGAGGTAATCACAGCTCGGTTGTGCTCCCAGATAGGGTGATCGTCAGGAAAAGGTTCGGGATCCATAACATCTAAGCCCGCCCCCCACAATGTCCCCGCTGCGAGCGCACCCACTACTGCATCGATGTCGACCAGGCTTCCCCGCGCGATATTCACCAGTACGGCGTGATCCGGCATCAATGCCAATTCACGCTCGCCAATAATGTGCCTGGTGTCTGTCGTTGCGGCAGCAGCAATCACGACGGCATCCGCTGCAGGGAGCGCGGTATGCAGGGCATCCGGGGTGATGGTTTCCCCAGCGCCTGGAACACGCACGGTTCCTCGTCGAACGATGGTGATCTGAGGGCGAAACGGTGCGACCAGTTCCATCAGCGCTCGCGCAACCCCACCAGCACCCAGGATGACGATGTGGCGACCGAAAAGCGAGAGCCCGGATCGATGTTCTTGCCACCTCGCTTCCCTCGCCTTTCGAGGAAACTCTCGCAGACAGGCCAGAAGCAGAGCGAGCGCATGCTCTGCGACGGGCTCGGAGTAGGCACCTTTGGCGGAGGTCACCACGGGCCTTGCGTCCTCGGGTAATGCGGCGAGAGACAGCAACACCGAAGCAAAAGCGTCAACGCCTGCCCAGGGCAGTTGAACCCAGCGAATGCTGGGGTGAGATTCCAGAATGGCCTGCAACTCGTCGGCTCCTTTTTCACTGAGCCAGACAAGGCCTGTCGTATCGGGGCCCAAGGGAACAATGTCCACGCCCGTGCCAGCGGCGGCGCTCAGGAAAAACTCCGACGGATCCGGAGCAAGCGAGAGCGGGCCCGGAGTGAGAACCCGGTGGGGGCGCACCTCGGGAACAATCTCACGGTGTTGAACCATCTTTACTCCTCCCTGAGTTCTCGTCGATCGCGTTCCAAGTGAACCAGGGATTCTTGCAAGGCGCGATAATTGTCCGGGTCTCCGGTGGGATCACTGCGTTGCAAGGCACTCAGCACCTCCGCCTTTTTTCTCAAGAGCTCGCGGTCGAGCAAAGAGGAAGTCACCCCTTCGCAGTACCGGGCGGCTTGATGAGCCTGCTCTGGCAGAGGTCCCACAGCGAGTTGGCCGACCAAGGTCGACAACGCTGAGGGTGTTTCCTCTGTGACCTTCGCCACCCACTGCGGTGTGGGGTAGTACTCAAGAGCAGAAATCATGGCGTCTCGAACCAGAGCCAGCGCACCATGGGAGTACTGGGTTGCCAGCACCGCAGTTGCGCGCTCTAGCGGCACCATATCGGGATGCTGCAAGAGCACCATCAGCCCGTCTCTCTCCAGTGCAGTGACGGGATCCTTCGAGAGCGATGCCATTTGATACGGGGCTTCTTGGCCCCCGGGGGAGGCATCACCTGAGATCGGCGGTGGTGCGGTGGGTGTGCGGGGGGCAGTGGTGCGAATTTCTCGAGCAACATCATCAGGGTTCATGCCCAACCACCCGGCCAACTCCCGGGCGTATCCATCGCGAATCACGCGGTCACGAATTTTTCCCACGATCGGAGTAGCCATTTTTAGCGCCTGCCCGCGCCCTTCCACCGTATTGAGGTCGCAGGAATTCATCACCTGCTTAATCATGAATTCATACATCGGGCGACGGAGCGCAATGACTTCCCGAAGCGCTTCATCACCGCGTTGGATCCGGACATCACACGGGTCTAATCCCTCTGGGGGCACAGCAACAAAAGTCTGCGCGACAAAGCGTGATTCTTCGACAAACGCGCGGGAGGCAGCTTTTTGGCCAGCCTCATCGGGGTCAAACGTGAAGATGACCTCTCCCCGAGCGCCCTGGGAGGGGTCATCAGAATCACCCAACACCCTCCTCACCACCGTGATGTGATCAGAACCAAACGCGGTACCGCAAGTGGCAATCGCGGTCGTAATTCCTGCAAGATGGCAGGCCATGACGTCGGTATAGCCCTCGACAATGACCACTTGACGGTTGCGAGAGATATCCCTTTTGGCAAGATCAAGCCCATACAGCACGCGAGACTTATGATAGACCGGAGTTTCGGGGGTGTTGAGATATTTCGGGCCCTGGTCATCGTCGCGAAGTTTTCTCGCGCCGAAACCGATCGTCTGACCTGACACATCGCGAATGGGCCACACCAGGCGCCCCCGAAAGCGGTCGTAGGACCCTCGATCGCCCTGGGAGAGCAGACCCGCCTCAATCAACTCGGGAAGGGTGAAGCCCTTTCCGGTGAGGTACTTAGACAAAGAATCAAAAGAGTTTGGGGCATATCCGACCCCGAACTTTTCGGCGGCAAGAGCGTCAAAACCACGCTCGCCGAGGAATTTTCTCCCCACCTCGGCCTCGGCGGTGAGAAGTTGCTCCCGGAAATATTTTTCCGCGGCGCCATTGGCTTCGAGCAGTCGGGCGCGATTACTCGTGTCGGGGGCTTGCCCGCCTTCTTCATAATGCAAGGCATATCCGAGCTTTCCTGCCAAGCGTTCCACGGATTCTTGAAAGCTGAGGTGGTCCATTTTTTGCAAAAAGGAATAGACATCGCCGCCCTCCCCACACCCAAAGCAATGATAGAAACCTGCTTGCGGGCGCACATGAAAGCTGGGGCTGCGCTCATCATGAAACGGGCACAAGCCCTTCATCGAGCCAGCCCCGGCAGACTTCAGCGTTACGTAATCGCCCACCACATCAGCAATATTGATCCGAGTGCGAACCTCGTCAATATCGCTCCGCTTTATTTTTCCCGCCACACGCTCAGTCTAGTTATCCGGCTCGAGACCGCGCTGAGGAGCGGGAAGTTGTGGAAAATCAGGCAAAGCCCAGGCGCTCATAGAGCGCCATAGCTGATTGGTCGGTCAAGGAGGCGACCTGGTCGACGATCACGCGCTTCTGCCGTGCTGGCGTGGAGGCGAGGAGGAAGTCTTCGGCAAACACAGTATCCAGGTGGGTGGGATCTTCCAGCATTGCCTCGGCGAGTGATTTCAACACCCCTCTCTGATGCACATACAGCGCCTGACGTGCGGTGTGAGACATCACATGAATCGCCACAATACCCTTGAGCAGGGTGATTTCATCCTGGGTGTCGCGAGGAACGGTGACCCTCGAGCCCTCGAGCTCCGCCTGTACCGCAAAACGGCCGATCAGGGTGCTGGTGAGCGTCTTGAGGACTCCTAAGTCTTTGCGGGTGCCGACGTAGCGGGCAACGGAATCGAAAACGCTCGCCAAACGATCCCAGGCGCCCTCGATGTGCCCCGTGGGAATGTTTCCCACCCAGGGTCCCATTCCGGTCAGGACGTCCTCTCTTGTGCGGGGACTGCTTAGGCTTCGGGGGTCGACATAGCCATTTACGATTGCGTCCTCGAAATCGTGAACGGAATACGCCACATCATCAGAAAAATCCATGACCTGCGCCTCAGGGGTGAGAACGCGGTCCCGGTGTCCCTGCCTCGCCCACAAGAAGACTTCTTCGTCATCGGGGTAGGCACCAAATTTTTCACGCCCGCTGGGGTCGCTCACCGCGCTCTCAACACCCCAGGGGTATTTCATGCTGGCCAGCAGGCTGGCTCGGGTCAGATTGAGGCCGCGGGAGACAGCGTGGGCGTCCAGAACTTTGGGCTCCAATCGAACAAGGAGCCGGAAAGTTTGCGCGTTGCCTTCGAACCCACCGCAATCACTGGCCCATTCGGACAGGGCTTTTTCACCGTTATGTCCAAACGGGGGGTGACCAATGTCGTGCGCCAGACAAGCCGTTTCCACCACGTCCGCGTTCAGGCCCAGCCGGGAGGCCAATTCCCGCCCGATCTGGGCAACTTCGAGAGAATGGGTAAGGCGATTCCTGGCAAAATCGAGACCCTGCGAGGGCGAAAGCACCTGGGTTTTTGCTGCCAGACGGCGCAGCGCTGAGGAATGCAGCAGGCGACCGCGGTCCCTGGCAAAGTCGCTGCGGGAGGACGAGTGAACTTCGGGGACGAAACGTTCGCGGTCGGCGTCTCCGTATTCTCTAGCCTCCACTGGAATCCACTTCCGCAAGGTGGAGCGCACTGCGCTGGCTGGAGGAGAGTTCTTGGGAATCTAACCACTGGTCAGGCAGATGGGTTTTCTTCGCCGATCCTTGGCGGCCGCGGGGGGCTTCCACACTATTTCCCGGGTAGGGGGCGTCAAAATCAAGTTCCCCCAGGAAGTCATCCATTTGGGCGAGAGATTCCACTGTGGCAAGTCGCGCCCGGAGATCTCCCCCAACCGGGTAGCCCTTGAAGTACCAGGCCACGTGTTTGCGCACATCCCGGCACGCTCGGTCCTCCTGGCCGTCAAAAAATTCCACCAAAAGCTCCGCGTGCCGCCGGAAAGCTTTCGCCACCTCGGCTACCCCCGGCTGATAGCGCTTCTTGCTGCCACGAAAGGCCTCTTGAAGGTCACCAAAGAGCCATGGGCGTCCGAGACAGCCTCGGCCCACGACGACGCCGTCACAATCGCTCTGAGCCGCCATGGCTAGGGCGTCCTCCGCCTTCCAAATGTCTCCGTTGCCCAAGACAGGGATGCTCGAAATGCTGGATTTCAGTTCACCAATCGCATCCCAATCCGCTTTGCCGGAATAATACTGAGACGCGGTTCTGGCATGCAGCGCGATGGAGGCCACACCAGCGCCCTCGGCAGATTTTCCCGCCTCCATGAAAGTCAGGTGAGAATCATCGATGCCCTTGCGCATTTTTACGGTGACGGGGATATCTCCCGCAGCGTTCACTGCCCCCTCCACAATCTGGCGAAACAGGCTCTTTTTCCAGGGAAGCGCGGCTCCCCCGCCTTTCTTGGTCACCTTGGGAACTGGGCACCCAAAGTTCAAGTCGATGTGATCACACAGATCCTCATCCACCAGGAACTTCACGGCTTCGGACACCGTGTGGGGGTCCACCCCGTAGAGCTGGATGCTGCGTGGGGTTTCTGATTCGTGATGCTTAATCAATCGCATGCTGGTGGGGGTTCGCTCCACTAGCGCGCGCGAGGTGATCATTTCCGAGACGTACAGCCCCGCACCATACTCCCTGCACAACCGGCGAAAAGCGGTGTTGGTGATACCGGCCATCGGGGCCAAAACCACGGGAATAGACAGCTCCAAAGGCCCGATACTGAGGGGCTTTGAGGCAGTCTGGACCTCCATTCCCGCTACGCTCCGATCAGTGCTTGTGCGAGATATCCCTGAAGATTATCCAGCGATACCCGTTCTTGCGCCATGGTGTCGCGCTCGCGAATGGTGACGGCGTTATCCGTCAAGGATTCAAAGTCAACGGTCACGGCAAAGGGGGTTCCGACTTCATCGCCTCTGCGGTAGCGACGTCCAATCGCGCCGGCATCGTCGAATTCCACGCTCCAGTAGTTGCGCAGATCATCGGCAATCTTCTGCGCCAGAGGCGAGAGCTCTTCGTGTCGAGACAGTGGCAAGACAGCAACTTTGGTCGGCGCTAGACGACGGTCCAGGCGCAGAACGGTGCGCTTATCCACCCCGCCCTTTGCATTCGGAGCTTCGTCTTCTTCATAGGCGTCTACTAAGAAAGCCATCAGCGACCTGGTCAAACCGGCAGCCGGCTCGATGACGTAGGGAGTCCAGCGTTCATCCAAGGCCTGGTCAAAATAGGACAGGTCGGTGCCGGAGTGCTCGCTATGGGTGGAAAGGTCAAAGTCGGTCCGATTTGCCACACCTTCGAGCTCACCAAATTCACCGGAGGGGAAGCCGAAACGGTATTCAATATCAACGGTGCGCTTGGAATAGTGCGACAGTTTTTCCGCGGGGTGTTCATATAACCGCAAATTGTCCGGGTTGATCCCCAGCCCCGTGTACCAGGCAAACCGCTGGTCAATCCAATACTGGTGCCAGGTCTCATCTTCGCCGGGCTTCACGAAGAACTCCATCTCCATCTGCTCAAATTCGCGGGTGCGGAAGATGAAGTTTCCCGGGGTGATTTCGTTGCGGAAACTCTTGCCAATTTGGGCAATCCCGAACGGTGGTTTCACTCGGGCGGTTTGGACCACGTTATTGAAGTTGACAAAAATTCCCTGTGCCGTTTCGGGGCGCAGGTAGTGCATCCCTGCTTCATCATCGACGGGTCCCAAATACGTCTTGAGGAGCCCACTGAACTCTTTAGGTTCGGTAAATGAGCCTTTATTTCCACAATGCGGGCACGCGATGTCGGCGAGGCCGTTCTCGGGAACCCGACCCTTCTTTTCTTCGAACTCCTCCAACAAGTGGTCGGCGCGGTAGCGCTTGTGGCAGGAAAGACACTCGACCAGAGGATCGCTAAAGACGTCAACGTGGCCTGATGCATTCCACACTGCTGTCGGCAAAATAACGGCCGAATCTAACCCCACGACGTCTGGGCGGGTAGTCACCATGTTTCGCCACCACTGGCGCTTGATGTTTTCCTTGAGTTCTACACCCAGGGGCCCGTAGTCCCACGCTGAGCGAGAACCGCCATAGATTTCACCGGATTGGTACACGAACCCCCGGCGTTTGGCGAGCGCAATGACGCTGTCAAGCTTGCTTTGTGGCGCCACGTCGGAGCTCCCTTAGGTAACAATCAGACCAAACAACTGTTCACCATCCTACCGAGAGGGCTCAGAAGAACCAGACGGCTGGTCCACAGCTCCCCCGAAACGGCGCGTGCGGCGCTGGTACTCCTCAATGGCTTCCCACAACTGCACTCGGGTCATATCCGGCCACAGTGTGGGCAAGAAGACCATTTCCGCATACGCGCTCTGCCACAGCAAAAAGTTGCTGGTCCGCCGCTCACCCGAGGTTCGGACAAACAAGTCCACATCGGGTTGAGAGGGCAGGTAAAGATTTTGGGCAACCGTTTTTTCGCTAATCCGCCCGGGCGTCACCGATCCTGATGCAGCAGAGCTCGCAATCTGGCGAATGGCATCCACGATTTCTGCCCGCCCGCCGTAGTTCACACACATGGTCAGCGTCAACGTGGTGTTCTTTTTGGTGAGCCGCTCCGCTGTTTCGAGATCCTTAATCACACTGGACCAAAGTTTGGGGCGCCGTCCCGACCACCTAATGCGCACACCCCACTCATTGAGCTGGTCTCGCCTGCGGCGCAAGACATCCCTGTTGAAACCCATCAGAAATTTCACTTCCTCCGGAGATCGGTTCCAATTCTCGGTCGAGAAGGCATACACCGAGAGGTGGCTAACTCCCGCTTGCAAGGCCCCTGCCACAACATCGAGAAGCGCTGTCTCTCCCGCTTTGTGGCCCTCGATTCGAGGTAACCCCTGCGCGTTTGCCCAGCGCCCATTCCCATCCATCACCACAGCAACGTGTTGGGGGATTCTGGAATTGTCAAAGTCGGGTGGCTCAAGCCCTGTCCAATTCAGCGGCAGAAAGTTAGTCATCAGTGGGTCACCGTTGTTTTTTCGCTGCGATCAAGGTGGGCGAAGGATCGAACATGGCGCTCAAGGTGGAACTGGGTGTAGGCGGCAATAATCCCTGACACTTGAGAGGAAACCCCTGATTCTGCCCTCTCGACAGCCTCCCACTCCCCCGCGAGGAGAGCCTGAAGGAGCTCCTTGGCTCCGGGGGCCAACTGAGGCGTTCCCGGTGGGGCGATATTGGCGGCCACCACGCCACCGAGGGAAACATCGAAGGCGCGGTGGTCCCCAGGCTCCCCCGTGACGGCACACACTTCCAGACTCGGTGACCATCCGGCAAGGGCCAGCGCCCGCAGGAGGTAGCTATCCACAACCTGCCCAGAGGGGTGGTCTCCCTGCGCCAAAGACCGCAGGCCGCCCAGAAGAAGCATGTAGTGGGCTTGCTGGTAATCGTGGTCGCTCAGTGTGTCCGCAGTCTCCACCATGACCATGGCGGAGGTGTATTTCGCGTAGTCGTGGCTGATCGCAGAGGAATAGGCGCCAATAGTGTCAGCCTGTTGAACGATGTCGAGGCTTTTCCCCTCAAAGAGTTGAACATCCACCACGGTGAAGGGTTCAAGCCTGGCGCCAAAACGACTTGTCGTTTTGCGGACCCCCTTTGCTACCGCTCGAACTTTGCCCGACTTTTTGCACAGCAACGTGACAATCTTGTCGGCTTCACCGAGCAGATGTGTGCGCAGCACAATGGCATCGTCTCGGTAGGTGGGCACTCCCCTAGTATCCCGGGTAAACCCCAGCATTCATTGGGCGGCACGCTCTTTCTCCTCTGGTGTGGCGGGGACTGCCGACACTCTCACCTTGATTGCGGTACTCTCTCGGATATCATCGCGTAACAACGAGGGTCCACAACGCCCTCTCAGCGAGCGGCCTCCTCACCCGGGTTGCCTTCCAACATTGCCCATCGGCTTACTTCTTCTTTCTTTGGTGAGGAACACAGATGTCTTTTCGTATTCGTGAGTACCATCCTGCTGACACCGAAGCCGTCCTCGAGCTGTGGGATAGCGCAAAGTCGGAAGGTTTTGACCCGGTGTACGGACTAGCCGAGGTCTTGGCCTCGTGCCAGAAGGATCACGCAGTTCTGGCCGTTGCCGACGAGAAAATTGTTGGTGCAGCGGTAGCTCGGGCCGCCCACGAACAAGGCTGGATCGTCTTTTTCTCAACGCTTCCATCCTTTCGACGTCAAGGAATTGGAAGTTCATTGCTCGCCGCGCTGGAAGCACGCATGGCACCGCTAGGCCTGACAAAGCTTTCCATTTTGGTGCCGGAAAGCCAAGACAAGTCCGATGTGTTAGACCATGCCGGATTTGTTGACAAAAACCATCTCAAATATTTCGAGCGTGAAATTCCCATCTCCGAAAAGGAGAGAACCATCCTCGCTGAATTGGGTGGGCGAATATTGCCCAGGGATCTCTGGGCCGGAATTGCGGGGATGCAGCGGGAGAAAGAAATGTTGGAACGCAGACTTGTTATGCCTCTGTCCGACGCGGATTTGGCAGAAAAATTCGGTGTTGAACCTCCCCGCTCGATTGTCCTGTTTGGTCCCCCGGGCACCGGCAAGACAACGTTCGCAAAAGCGGTTGCGTCCCGATTGGATTGGCCCTTTGTTGAAGTGTTCCCCGCGAGGCTCGCAGCAGACCAAAAAGGGCTTGCCGGGGCCCTGCGGGACACCTTCACACGAATCTCAGATCTCGATAATGTCGTGGTATTTATCGACGAGGTGGAAGAAATTGCAGCACAGCGCGGAGGCGAACCTCCTACGGCGTTGCAAGGAGTGACCAATGAGCTGCTCAAGCTCATCCCGCTGTTTCGAGAGCGCCCTGGTCGCTTGCTTATCGTTGCCACAAACTTCATCAGGGCTCTAGATGACGCTTTCTTGCGGCACGGCCGGTTTGACTATGTCATCCCTATAGGCCTGCCTGATGAAACCGCTCGGGAATCGATATGGCGCCGATACATCCCGTCGGAGACCGTTGACACTGTTGACATCGCGGAGTTGGTGACGAGAACAGAGGGGTTTTCACCTGCCGACATCGAATTTGCTGCTCGAAAAGCTGCCCAGCGGGCGCTGGAAGCTGCGGTATATGACACGGCGCCAGGAGCCCCAACGGGTCCCACCACTGAAGATTATCTCTGGGCAATCGGAGACACTCGGATGACAGTATCCAGTGAGATGGTGGGTGGTTTTCTGGAGGACATTGAGTCCCTCGCCAGGCTATAGAGATTTTCAGGCCCCTCCTGCAGGGTGATTTCTCGCCTACTGCGAGCGTTTGCCCCTCGCTCACACTGCGCTAGTTTTGGACTACCTTCCGCCACCGAGAGTGAGTTCGTTAGTGCTCGATATCGCCAAGCCCACTGTGTTGTTAATGGGTAATGAGACGGACCCGATATATGCGAAAACGGGGCTCGGCATCGCGCACTGGGATGCCGCCAACTGCGTGGGTCAAATGAGATTGACCCCAGAAACAGTCGATGTGGGGCTTCCCGATGTCACCCTAGGCGAGGCGCTCCAGCGCGGTGCCAACACTCTGGTTCTCGGGGTTGTTGTCATTGGTGGCAGCATTCCGCCGGCAACCCTGACGATTCTGCGTCAAGCCCTGGAGCTTGGCCTCGATATCGCTGCCGGTATGCACCAGCGCCTGGGAGATATCCCCGAGCTCCAAGAGGCCGCCCAGAAGTCTGGCCGCCGCATCATTGATGTTCGCGTTCCACCCGAAGAAATCCCCGTGGGAACAGGGGAAAAGCGGACCGGCAAGCGCCTTCTCACGATGGGAACAGATTGCGCCCTGGGAAAGAAGTACACCGCTTTGGCGTTAGCCCGGGAGATGTCACACCAAGGGTTTGACGTGGATTTTCGTGCCAGTGGCCAAACAGGAATTCTTATTTCGGGGGCAGGAATCCCCATCGATGCCGTTGTCGCCGATTTCGTATCGGGTGCCGCCGAGATGCTCTCTCCCGATGCGGATTCCCCCGATCACTGGGACGTTATCGAAGGACAGGGCAGTCTTTTTCACCCGGGATATTCTGCGGTTACCGCAGGGTTGCTCACCGGCTCACAGCCCGATGCGTTTGTCGTGTGTACTCATGCAACGAGGGAACATATGGCGGGGTGGCCGGACTTTCCCTTGCCGAGCATCGGCGAGGTCATTGAGCTCACCGTTCTCATGGCTCAGAGAGTAAACCCGGCAATTCGATGCCTGGGGATTAGCTCCAACACCTCTAGCCTCGCCCCGGAGGAGAGAGCCCCTTATCTCGAAGGCCTTGCTCAACGCTGGTCGCTGCCCGCGGTTGACCCTTTGCATGGCGGGGTGGAACCGTTGGTTTCGGCCCTGACAACCTGGTAACGATCGTGAAAATGTCGGTCGAAGCGCGAACCTTCCCGCTTGCTGCACCTTTTTCCATCACGGGCTATACCTTTAGGGAACTCAACTGCGTGTGGGTAACGCTCGAACACGAAGGATTTTGTGGCCGGGGCGAAGGGACAGGTTCCTACTACCTGGGAGAGACCCCCAGCTCTCTCATCGCAAGCATTGAATCAATTCGCACTCGAGTGGAGTCAGGGATCACCCGTGAAGAGCTCTCTACTGTGTTGCCGATTGGTGGAGCCCGCAATGCCCTTGACTGTGCACTGTGGGACCTGGAATGCAAGCAAACAGGGTCATCGATTTGGCAGCTTGTGGGTGTCGTGCCCCGCGAGCTGACGACCGTGGCCACGCTCGGTATTGATACACCTAAGGCAATGGCGGCGAAGGCGAGGGAATGGGCAGATTTTCCGGCGCTAAAAATCAAGCTGGATAACGAGTTGGTCCTGGAACGAATCAGCGCAATCAGGGAGGTCCGGCCTCACGCCACTCTGGTGATTGACGTGAATCAAGGATGGACGATGGAAGAACTCGTCACCTACACTCCGGGCCTTGCGGAATTAGGCGTGTCCTTCATCGAACAACCTCTGCCCAGAGGCCATGATGAGCCCCTGATTGGCTATCAGTCCCCCGTCTCTTTGGGTGGGGATGAGAGCTGTTTGGGCCTGGAGGATTACGAAAGAGTCAAGGACCGATATGACGTCATCAATATCAAACTTGATAAGTGCGGTGGGCTCACCGAAGCCCTCGCTATTGCACACAGAGCGACGCTGGATGGGCTCGAGGTGATGGTGGGAAATATGACCGGGACATCGCTGTCGATGGCGCCTTCGTATGTTGTGGGCCAATTATGCAGCGTCGTGGACATCGATGGCCCACTTCTGTTGGAAAAAGACATACCCGACGGACTGGAATATATGACCGGTGCCAGGGTGAGCATGCCGACTCCCGCGCTGTGGGGTTAGCGCTAGACGGGATAGCGTCGGAGAAGAGGGTGGGCTTCGCGGCCGGAAAATCGGGGCACTCTGGTAGTCGCCCCCCTCTGAGAGCGAAACTGGGGCCTGAACCACAAGCTCATGGCTGAGGGTTGCCTTTAGTGGCTCCCCACCAACTCTGACTCGTGAGCCCTGGTACCCATGCGTAGCGCCCGGTTAACCGCAGATACGATGGCCTTCAACGAGGCAGTGGAAATATCCCCATCAATGCCCACGCCCCAGAGGGTTGTGCCATTGACTTCAAGTTCCACATATGCTGCTGCGAGCGCATCCCCGCCAGCGCTGAGGGTGTGCTCAACGTAGTCAAACAGCTTGATGGCCACGCCATGGCTCTCCAAAATACCTAAGAAGGCGGCAATCGGGCCGTTTCCCGTGTGAGCAGCTTCGGATTCTTGATCCCCTTCGCGCAACTTGACCTGAAGCGAAACCTCGCCATCCATGTCGCTGGCCGAGCGGGTAGACAGCAACTCGTAGTGCCCCCACTTCGCTTCGTGCTCTTTCGAGGGCAAGTACTCGTCTTGGAAGATAGTCCAGATTTCTTCGCTGGTGACCTCGCCACCATCCGCATCGGTCTTCGCTTGGACCACCTGGGAAAACTCGATCTGTAGCTTTCGCGGCAGATCGAGCGCATGGTCGGTCTTGAGGAGGTAGCTCACGCCGCCCTTGCCCGACTGAGAGTTCACCCGAATCACGGCTTCATAACTGCGTCCCAAGTCCTTGGGGTCCACGGGGAGGTAGGGAATAGCCCATTCCAGGTCATTCACGGAGACACCTTGCTTGCTCGCTTGGGCCTCCATCGCTTCAAAACCTTTCTTAATGGCGTCCTGGTGGGATCCACTAAACGCGGTATAAACAAGGTCACCAGCCCACGGGCTTCGCTCGTGCACGGTCAGCTGGTTGCAATACTCCGCGGTCCGTTTGATGTCATCCAAATCACTGAAATCAATCTGCGGGTCAATGCCCTGGGTGAAGAGGTTGATGCCTAACGCCACCAAGTCAACATTTCCGGTCCGCTCACCGTTACCGAAGAGGCATCCCTCAATACGGTCCGCCCCTGCCATGTAGCCCAACTCAGCGGCAGCGACCGCGGTTCCTCGGTCGTTATGGGGGTGAAGACTCACGATGACGTTCTCGCGGTGATTCAGGTGCCTGGACATCCACTCAATGGAATCGGCATAGCGATTAGGCGTCGCCATCTCCACCGTTGCCGGCAAGTTGATGATGACTTTCCGCTCAGGCGTGGGCTCCAAAATTTCCAACACCTGGTTGCAAACATCCACCGCAAACTCGAGTTCGGTCCCGGTATAGCTTTCGGGCGAATATTCGTAATAGACATCCGTGCCAGGCACCATCGATTCCATCGAGCGACACAACCTGGCTCCCTCGAGAGCAATATCGATAATGCCCTGCTTATCGGTGCGAAACACGACATCCCGTTGAAGAGTACTTGTCGAGTTATACAGGTGCACAATCGCCTGCTTCGCCCCCACCAGCGACTCGTATGTGCGCTTAATCAGGTGGTCTCTCGCCTGAGTCAATACCTGGATGGTCACATCATCGGGAATCGCGTTCGTGTCAATCAAGCTTCGAACGAAATCGAAATCGGTTTGCGAAGCGGAAGGAAAACCCACTTCGATTTCTTTGTATCCCATGCGCACCAGCAGATCAAACATCACCCTTTTGCGCTCGGGGCTCATCGGGTCAATGAGGGCTTGGTTCCCATCACGTAAGTCCACCGCGCACCAGCGTGGCGCTTTCGTGATGTGGGCACCAGGCCAGGTGCGATCGCTCAGATCGAGCGGGAACGCTTCGTGATAGGGCCGATACTTGTGAATCGGCATCAAAGATGGCTTTTGGTTATTAATCATGAACGTACTTTCCCTCGAAGTGTGGCCCAGACCGTGCTCAGCCGCGGCGGGGGGTGGCCTAAAGCAGGACCCCGGCGCGGCGGGGAAGAAGGAGGAGTGCGTTATTCACTTCTGTAGGCTAACACGCCACCCTCTGAGATAAAAGGGCACCTAGAGCCCCAGCTTGTCGAGCTTCTTTGAGTCGCGTTGCCATTCTTTGGAAACTTTCACGTGGAGTGCCAGATACACCCGCCTGCCCAACAGTTCTTCGATTCCAGCCCTAGCTTCGCTGCCAATTGCTTTGAGCTTGGAACCGCGATGACCAATGATGATGCCTTTTTGGCTGTCACGCTCAACCCACAAATTGGCAAAAATATGCAACAATCCATCATCACGCTCGGTCATTTCATCGACGGTCACCGCGATCGAATGGGGCAATTCATCCGAGACACCCTCCAGGGTGGCCTCTCGGATGAGCTCTGCTATCCGGGTTTCCTCGCTTTGTTCGGTGGTGGCCTCGCCGTCATACAGCGCCTCCGACTCGGGCAGCAGGGCGAGAATTTCCTTCACCAACACATCCAACTGGGAACCCTTCAATCCAGAGACGGGAATGATGCTCGCCCAGTCCCCCAGCTCATCAACTTCCATGAGCCGCTCAGCGATCATTGCGTTGGAGGCCGCATCAGTCTTGGTGACCAGTGCGATTTTGAGGGCCCGGGGGTATTCCATGATGCTCTGGGCAATAAAACGATCTCCAGGCCCTACTTTTTCGGTGGCCGGAACACACATCGCGATGATGTCTACTTCACCAAGCGTGTGGGAGACAACATCATTGAGACGTTGGCCCAAAAGAGTCCGCGGGCGGTGAACGCCGGGGGTATCGACAATAATGATCTGGCCGTGCTCGCTATGAACGATGCCCCGAATGGCCATGCGGGTGGTTTGGGGTTTTGAAGACGTAATCGCCACCTTGTCCCCCACGAGAGCGTTCATCAACGTGGACTTGCCCACATTGGGGCGTCCCACAAACGTGACGAACCCTGCGCTAAACCCTCGTGGTCCGGTCATGGCAGGGGGATCTCTCCGGTTCGGGCCTGGTCGATTTCCTCACGCAGCGCCTTGCGCTCGAGCCACCCCGCTGTGGGATACACCCGAATCCACGACACTCTTTGGTTTCGCCCCTCCGGGGCTTCTGCCACCAAGCGGATGTCATCGGTATCCGCACTCGAGTCAGCACCGGGTAGGCGACCAATGAGCTTGGTCAGCAAACCACCGACCGTATCGACATCGTCGTGATCCATATCAATGTCGTAAAAATCAGCGAGGTCGTCCAACGAATATTTCGCTGCCACACGGTAGGAATCGGGTCCAATATCCGTGATTTCTTTCACATCGACGTCGTACTCGTCAGAGATTTCTCCCACCAGCTCTTCCATCAAATCTTCCATTGTCACCAAACCCGCGATGCCGCCGTATTCATCGACCACCATGGCGAGATGATTTTGTTCGCGTTGCAAAAACCGGAGCGTGTCATCGACCTTTTTACTTTCGGGAATAAACACCGCTGGTTTAGCGAGGGAAGAGATGGCCGTCTTCTTTGCTTGTGCCGGGGCCTCGTGTTGCACTCTGGCAACATCCCGGAGGTAACAAATCCCTACGACGTCATCGCTGTCTTTGCCGATCACAGGAATGCGAGAGACACCCGTGTCAAGAAAGGCCTTCATGGCATCGGCGAGGGAATCGCCCGCCTCGAGCGTGATCATGTCGGTCCGGGCAACCATGACCTCCCGAACAATAGTGTCGCCGAGTTCAAAAATGGAGTGAATAAGTTCTCGGTCTTCATCCTCCAACATGTCCTGATCTGCTGCCTCGTCCACCCAATTGCGCAGCTGGTCTTCGCTTCGCAACACGGCTGCACCGCCAGAGCCGGGGGTGACAATGTTTCCGAGAACCACCAGCCCCTCTGCAACAGGCCCCACCAGCAGGCGAAGACCTCGAACCAGCGGGGCAAAGTTTCGAACCATGACCTTGGCATGCCGAATTCCCACAGACCGGGGGGATGACCCCACGACAACGAAGGACACGGCAATCAGGATGACGCCGGCGACCAGTAACACTTCCCACCACTGTGAAAACCACGCAGAGACGGCCAAGGTAATCAAAATGGCCGCGATGGTGTCGACCACCACACGAACGAAGCGAACCGCGGTGAGGTGGGGAGGCATGTTAGAAGCAAGGGCGTGGAGCGCTTGTGGTTTGCGTTTGGTTGCCGCCTCCTCCAGTAGGTCGTTTCGCCCCACGACACCCAGCGCTGCGCTAATAGCGGTAAGCAATCCACCGACCACAATGAGCGCAACCGCAATCAGAAGGAAAACAATACTCACGCGGGTTCCTCTGCCAAGGCATCGAATCGAGCAAGGATGTCGCCTTGCAGGCCAAACATTTCTTTTTGCTCATCGGGCTCCGCGTGGTCAAAGCCCAAGAGGTGCAGTAGTCCGTGCACGGTCAGCATGCGCAGCTCAGCCATCAGCGAGTGACCCGCTGTGTTTGCCTGTGCGGCAGCCACGGTGGGACACAGCACAATGTCTCCAAGGATCCCTTCGGCTTCCTCTTCGCCCTCACGCCCTGGACGCAGTTCGTCCATGGGAAAACTCAACACGTCGGTGGGCCCGGTTTCGCCCATCCACTGCACATGGAGCTCTTCCATTGCTGCTTCATCCACCAGCACAACCGCAACTTCCGCATCGGGGTGGACCCGCAAACCCGACATCGCAAACAGCACTACCTGTTGAAGGCTCGCTTCGTCGAGGCTGGTTCCCGACTCGTTACTGACTTCAACGCTCACGGGCGTTCACCTCGCGAGCGTCGTGGGCGGCATAGGCCTCAACGATGGCCGACACTAGGGAGTGGCGGACAACATCACTGGAGGTCAGGTAGTGAAAGTGGATGTCCTCAACATCTTCAAGAATTCCGCCCACCAGCCTGAGGCCGCTGTGACCGCCGGGCACATCGACCTGGGTGATATCGCCGGTGATGACCATTCGGGATTCAAAACCTAGCCGGGTGAGAAACATTTTCATCTGCTCGGGCGAGGTATTTTGGGCCTCGTCCAAGATAATGAAGGCCCTATTCAACGTGCGTCCACGCATATACGCCAGGGGGGCAACTTCGATCGTTCCGCTGGCCAACAGTTTGGGGACAAGCTCGGGGTCCATCATTTCGTGGAGGGCATCGAAGAGTGGCCGGAGATAGGGGTCGATTTTGTCCGTCAGGGTTCCCGGCAAAAATCCTAAACGCTCGCCCGCCTCGACCGCAGGCCTGGTCAAGATGATGCGGTCAATTTCTTTCCTCTCCAGCGCCTGGACGGCTTTGGCCATTGCTAAATAGGTTTTACCCGTTCCTGCAGGACCAATCCCGAACACGATGGTGTGGGAATCGATCGCGTCAACGTAGCTCTTTTGTCCCGTCGTTTTCGGGCGAAGCGCGCGGCCCTTGCTGGAAAGAATTGGTTCGGACAAAAAATTAGTCGGAGCGATCCCACTCTGCTGTGCCGCTACCGCAGCACGCATCATGTCTTCTGCAGATAGCTCGGAATTTTTCCGGGCCACCCGACCCATTTCTTCCAAGAGATCTAGGGCCCGTCGCGCATCCTGCTCGGGACCTGAAACGGTGATGGCATTGCTGCGAACAGCGATGGCGAGAGAAGGAAAGTGTTCTTCCACCAGGGCCAAGACCGCGTCGTTGACGCCCAGGACCTCCACCATGGAGACATCATCCAGGGTGGCCGTGAGCATCTTGGGGGGTTGAGCGGAGGGCTTAGCCGGCAAGAGTGCCCTCTTCCAGGGTCCCCGCTAACACGTGGGCATGAACATGAAAAACCGTTTGACCGGCTCGCTCACCAGAATTGAAGACCAATCGGTAGTCACCCTGGGCATGTTCGGTGGCAAGACTTTGCGCCATGAGGACCATCTCGGCGAGTAATCCCGGATCTGAAGCAGCAAGCTGGGACACCGTGGCGTACTGCTCAGATTTGGGCACAACGAGAAGGTGTACCGGTGCCTGGGGCGCAACATCCCGGAACGCGATCAAGGTGTCAGTTTCCGCCACAATATCTGCGGGGATTTCCCGAGAAATTATCTTCGAGAAAATGGACGGGTTCTCGGTGCTCATAGTCCCCAGTCTAGAGCGGAGGGTTTTCTCGCGCGGCGACTCATTCCCAGCGTCCTAAGACGTGATTGGCGATGGCCAAGCCAGCCATCCCGGCACTCGAGGTGCGCATCACCATCGGTCCTACAGACCCCAGCACTGCTCCCGCGGCCTCGAGTGCTTCTCGCTCGGATGGAGCGATTCCTCCCTCGGGGCCCACGACCAAGACCACAGGCCCACTCGCGCCTTTCAGGCCCTGCGCCAGCGACGCGGAGGCATTGGGCTCCAGAAGCATCATGTGATGGGTTCTGGCCAGGTCGCACAGTTGCGCCAACCCGACAAGCGGGGCAACCTGGGGCACCCACGCGCGGAGCGATTGTTTACTGGCCTCGGCGGCAATCTTTCCCCACCGCGCTAGCCCTTTTGTTTCTTTCTCGCCTGACCACCGCGAAATGCTGCGCGCTGCTTGCCACGGAATAATTCGATCCACCCCTAGTTCTGTGCAGGCTTCCACCGCGCGTTCATCGCGGTCTCCCTTGGCCAGGGCCTGTACCAACCACACTTCGGGGCGCAGCGGGGCTATGTGATCCACACTCTCGACTCGAACGAGTACTTTTTTTGGCGACGTCTCGAGCACCACGCACTGCGCCATGGCTCCGTGGCCATTGGTCAGCGCAATCGACTCACCCACGGCCAGTCGAGCCACCGTGACAGCATGACGGGCCTCATCCCCGACGAGCTCGGCGCTGTCGCCGACGTGAAGCCTCACATCAGCACCCGCTAAATAGAGATGAGCCATTTAGCCAAAAAGCCGGTCGCGGAACTTATGGAACATCCCCTGTTGGGCACCCGCCAGCGACGGGGCGGCGGGCTTGCGGAGCTCTCGAAGCTTTGCCACAAGCTCGGACTCTTTGGAAGAAAGCTTGGTGGGCGTCATCACGTGAAGACCAAAACGCAGGTCGCCGCGCCCATTACCCCGCAACTTCGTCACCCCGCGATTTTTCACGGTAATCACATCAGCGCTTTGTGCGCCTGGCTTTACCGTCACCGACACTTCGCCATCGAGTGCTTCGAGAGTCACCATCTGGCCTTCGATTGCATCGATCACGTCAATTTCTAGGGTCGCGATAATGTCGTCGCCGGAGCGGGAGTAAATTGAGTCACCACGAATAGTGAATTCCAAGTAGAGATCGCCCGCTGGCCCACCGCCGTGGCCAACTTCTCCCTGTCCGGGAAGGTGGATGCGCTGTCCTGTTTCGATTCCGCCGGGAATATCCACCGACAACGCCCTCGTGGCGCGCACCCGGCCTTGACCTGCGCACGTGGGACAGGGGCTATCAATCACCTCTCCAAAACCACGGCAACTACCACAGGGGCTTTGGGTGACCATGTTGCCAAGGACAGAGCGCACAGTCCGCTTGAGCGACCCGGATCCGCCACAGATATCGCACGAGCGGGGCGAGCTTCCGGGCGAGGCGCATGACCCATCACAGGTTTCACACACCACAGCGGTGTCAATTTCAATACTCCGCTGCACCCCAAAAATCACATCTTTGAGGTCAACATCGACGCGCAGCAGGGCATCTTGGCCGCGCTCCTTGCGAGAGCGTGGCCCCTGCTGCTGTCCCCCTCCGCCAAAGAAGTTTTCAAAAATATCGCCAAAAGGTCCAAAACCACCAAAACCTTGGTCACCACCGCGGTCGTAGGACGCGCGCTGCGCAGGGTCTGAGAGAACCTCGTAGGCGTGGGTCACCTGCTTGAAACGGTCTTCCGCTCCAGGCTCGCCGTTCACATCGGGGTGGAGCTCGCGGGCAAGCTTTCGATAGGACTTTTTGATGGTTTCCGCGTCGGCATCCTTGCTCACACCCAGTACTTCGTAGTGGTCAACACTCACAGATTAAGCTCTTTCCTTATCGTCTTCACCCAAAAGTCTGGACAAATAGCCTGCGACTGCACGAACGGCCGCCATGTTGTTGGAATAATCCATCCGGGTGGGGCCCACGACCCCCAAAGTGGCGCTGGATTCGCCACCCGATTGGTATGCCGAAGCCAAAATGGCTACTTCAGAAAGCGCCCCTTCGTTCTCGCGGCCGATTCTCGCCTGGACGTCCGAGGTGTCCCAGTGCATTTCGGTGAAAAGCTTGAGCAGCGTGACCTGCTCTTCAATGGCTTCCAAGACGGGGTAGACGCTGCTGGAAAAATCACCTTCGCCACGGACCAAATTGGCAGCACCCGCCATCACTAGCCGATCGGTGCGATGGCCCTCCACGGCATGGGAGAGAGCCTCCACAATGCCGGCCACCAGCGGAGCTCGATCGGGGGAAACCAATCCTGGCAGGGCCTGGAGGACACCCACCACCTCTGCCATCTCCTTGCCCACCAGCAACTGGTTGAGCTGTGCACGAAGCTCGGCAATGACAACCTCGTCAATGTCGCGGGGGCATTCGAGAATGTTCTGGTCAACCGAACCGCTATCGGTAATCAAGACGGTCATGAGTTTGTGGGCACCCAGGGGAAGTAATTCAACATGACGCACGAGGGCAACGCTGAGAGTCGGATATTGCAAAATAGCGACCTGGTTGGTCAGTTGGGAAAGTAGACGCACGGTTCGACCGAGGGTGTCATCGAGGTCTGCAGATTCCTGCAAAAACAGTTCTATGGCGTTTCGTTGGCCCAGGGACAGTGGCCGAACTCCTGCCAGCTGATCCACAAACATTCGATAACCCTTGTCGGTCGGGACCCGACCGGCAGAGGTGTGGGGGGCGCTGATGAGGTCTTCTTCCTCCAACAACGCCATGTCATTGCGGATGGTGGCCGCCGACACACCAAAACCATGTCGATCCGCGATCGATTTTGACCCCACCGGTTCTTTAGAGTCGACATAATCCTGGACGATGACCTTCAAGACGTCGAGGGCGCGTTGAGACACCATGGTGACCGGCCTCCTCGTTAGCAGTCTCTGCGGGTGATTGCTAATTGTATCGAGGAAGACTCTGGGAGTGACTCAGGTGAGCTCCCGGGCAAGATAATCCGCCACCAGTCGGCCCTGAAGAGTGAGGACCAACCTCCCCGCAAGCGCCGCCTTACCCTCGAGCAAACCGGTGCCAATGGCTTGGGCGATAAACTCAGAGGTGCCCTCTGCAACATCGTCCTGGGAAATTCCCTCGCGCATGCGAATCCCGAGCAGCACTTTCTCCACCGCCTGGTCGTGTGCGGTCAAAATTTCCCGCGAATGGGCCGGGGACGCACCCGCCCCCACACGATCGGCATACGCCGCGGGGTGTTTCACATTCCACCAGCGCACCCCGCCCACGTGGGAGTGGGCGCCGGGCCCAACTCCCCACCAATCACTGGAATTCCAGTAGCTGCGGTTGTGCTGGGATTCCTGCTCGCGGCTTCGAGCCCAGTTGCTAATTTCATACCAGCCGTAGCCCGCAGCACTCAGCAGTGATTCCGTTGCAAGATACATGTCGGCATGAGTGTCATCATCGGGGCTCGCCAATTCACCGCGGCTTATCCGTCGAGCGAGTGCTGTTCCAGGTTCCACAATCAAGGCGTAGGCCGAGAGATGATCGGGCTCTAAGGCCACCGCGAAGCTCAGCGTTTCTTCCCACATCTCAAGCGTTTCTCCGGGCGAACCGTAAATGAGGTCTAAGGACACCGCGAGACCCGCATCCCTGGCTTCCTTCACTCGAAGAGGGACCACTTCAGGGTCATGGGTTCGATCCAGTACTGCTAATACCGAAGTGTTCGCCGATTGCACCCCGAAGGACACTCGAGTGAAGCCCCCGTCGGCCAAAGCCTGCAATTCTTCACCGGTGACGCTGTCCGGGTTGGCTTCGACTGTCACATCTGCGCCTTCCGCCACGCCCCAGGTGTCCCTGGCCTGCTGGAGAAGTTCGACCAGGGGTTTAGGTCCCAAGAGCGTCGGGGTCCCCCCGCCAAAAAACACGGTGTTGAGCTTTCTCGGCGCAATACCGGTTTCTTTCATCACCCGCGCCGCGAGAACCATTTCGGCTGTGGCGTGGTCAGGATAGGAATCCCTCGAGACACCGCGATGTTCCTCCGCGGTGTAAGTGTTGAAATCACAATAGCCACAGCGATGCGCGCAAAAAGGGACGTGGATGTAGAGGCCAAAGGCTCGCTGCTGCGCGCCCCGTGCCACAGAGGGGGGAAGCAGCCCATCGCGGGGTGCAATGTCCCCATCGGGAAGAGGGCTAGGAGACATTGATAAACCAGATGGTGTGCATTCTGGTCAACATCACAGCGACGGTGCCAGCGAGAAGACCCAACACGACATTCGACATGACTGAGCGCTCCACGAGTGCCCAGACCATGGCGGCAGGAACCATCAGAACCGCTGTGACGCCATACATCCACCATTCCAGCAGCGAACCCGTGGGGGAATTCCCCAGCGCGGGCGCAAAGGCTCCCATCCCCAACTGCACCACCAAAAGCAGCAACACCACGGTCACCGGCCCCAGTGTGAAATCATTCGGGGTTTTGCCGAGAATGGCGAACACCACGGCGCTGACCCCAGCGCCCGCGGCAAGGACTACTTGTGCCCACACAAACCATTCGATCACGAATTACTCCTGCTTAGCTGGCTACGCCCATCAGGATACGGCTTGCACCTGCACGGGACTCGACCACGGCAACAAGTTCACCCGATTCTTCTTCCAGCGCAGCCAGAGGTTGATCAGCAGGCCAGGACTCGGCGTCAACGGCGCGGCCGTGTCGCAAATCATCGGCTTCATCGACGTCAACCTTCACCACGGGCATAATTTTGCGGGCCACCTCGGCCAGGCTGAGCAGCGACGCCTCGGTCAAATCCTCGGCGCGCGGTGCTGACTCAACGCTAAAAGGACCTATCCGGTCTCGGGTCAGGGCCACCAAGTGACCGCCCACCCCCAATACGGCACCGATATCGCGGGCCAACGCCCGGATATAGGTCCCCGAAGAACACTCCACCACCAGCTCGACATCGATGAAACCTTGCCCCGCGACGCTGTGGCCGACCGTCAGGGAATGAACGGTCACTTGCCGGGCTTTGAGGGTTACTTCCTTGCCTTCCCGCGCCAGCGCGTAGGCCCTTTTTCCATCCACCTTGATGGCGCTAAAGCTTGAAGGAACCTGCTCAATCACGCCCGTGAAGCCCGCGGCCGCCTGGGCGATGGCTTCCGGAGTGCAGAGAGAAAGATTTCCTTGTGCCTCCAACGCCTCGCCTTCTGCGTCATCTGTCGTGGTCGCATAGCCCAAACGCATAGTGGCGCGATAGGTCTTGTCGGCCCCCACAATAAAGGTCAATAACCGTGTTCCCGGCCCGACCCCCAATACGAGCAGTCCGGTTGCTGCGGGGTCAAGAGTTCCCGCGTGGCCGATCTTTTTGGTCCCCAGCGCTCGTCTTGCTTGAGCGACGACATGGTGAGAGGAAACACCCAGCTCTTTATCAACCAGGGCTATCCCCGAAATCATCTAACCCAGCGCCTTGGTATGCCACACGGTCTTGATCTCGACAAACGCAGTGATCCGACCCAATCCCGGTGCAGGGATGCCCTCCCTCGGAGCGGAGACACGCTTGAGCGTTTCGGCGGCAGCTTGCTCCCACCCGAGAGCCTCATAACCACCACCGCCGGCGAGATCCAGAGCATTGACGTCAGCGTGAGAAGCCATCCACGGCATAATCGCAGACGGGTCACCGGTCAGGATATTGACGACACCGCCTGGAACATCGCTGGTGGCCAGCACTTCGGCAAAACTCATCGCTGATAGCGGTTGAGAAAAGTGCGACAGGATGACCGCGGTGTTACCGCTGGTGATGATGGGGGCAAGAACAGCACTAAGCCCCAACAGGCTTTCTCCTGTTGCCCCCTGTGGAGCTAGGGCCACTACGACCCCGGTGGGGTCGGGCGTGGAGAGGTTGAAGTAGGGACCTGACACGGGGTTACCGTTTCCGGCTATCTGAGCGTACTTATCCGCAAAACCGGCATACCAGACCCACGTGTCAATGGCGGCGTCAACCTGGGTGCCCGCAGCCCTAGAGCTGACACCTTCGCTTTCGCGAATCTCCGCCACAAATTGATCTCGTCGGCCCTCCAGCACCTCGGCGATTCGATAAAGAATCTGGCCGCGGTTATACGCGGTGAGCCCTGCGAACCCGGGGAACGCGGCCCGTGCTGCCACAACGGCGTCCCTGGCATCTTTTCGGCTTGCCAATGCTGCGTTGGCTAAAAACTCTCCCTTAGGGGTCTTCGCCTCAAAAGTGTGTCCACTCTCTGAGCGAGGAAATTTTCCCCCGATGTAGAGCTTGTAGGTCTTGGGAACACCGAGTCTGGCCATTATTTTCCCCCTGCTTTCTGATCGCTGGGGCTCAGGTATGCGGCGAGACCGTGACGGCCTCCTTCGCGTCCGTAACCCGATTCTTGGTATCCACCAAAGGGGCTGGCGGGGTCAAACTTGTTGAACGTGTTGGCCCAAATCACACCGGCGCGAAGCTTGTCCGCAATGGCCAGCATGCGCGATGCTTTCTCCGTCCAGATTCCGGCACTCAATCCGTAGGGGGTGTTGTTCGCTTTCGCAACAGCCTCCTCGGGGGTGCGGAAGGTCATCACTGAGAGAACAGGTCCAAAGATCTCTTCGCGGGCAATGCGGTGGCTGGTGTGCACATCGGTAAACACCGTTGGGGCAAACCAGAAACCCTTTTCAGGAATCGCACACGCGGAGGTCCACCTCGTTGCACCCTCGCCCTCGCCGCTACCGACCAATTCCGTGATCCGTTCGAGCTGGGCCTTGGAATTAACAGCGCCAATGTCCGTGTTCTTATCGAGCGGGTCACCTAAGCGCAGGGTGGACAGGCGCTTCTGGAGTCGGTGAACGACATCATCGTGAATGTTTTCTTGCACCAGCAGCCGCGATCCCGCGCAACAGACATGGCCCTGGTTGAAGAAGATTCCGCTGACAATTCCTTCGATCGCTTGGTCTATGGCGGCATCATCAAAGATAATGTTGGCGCCCTTGCCCCCCAATTCCAGGGTAACTTTCGTTCCTGTCCCGGCCAGTGTGGATGCAATCTGACGCCCGACCGGAGTGGACCCGGTGAACGCAAGCTTGTTGATGCCCGGGTGTGACACCAAAGCAGCACCCGTTGCGCCGGCACCAGTGATGATGTTTACTACTCCCTCAGGCAGGCCAGCCTGCTGACAGATTTCGGCAAACAACAGTGCGGTCAACGGCGTTGTTTCCGCTGGTTTCAAGACCACCGTATTTCCCGCAGCGAGTGCCGGCGCAATCTTCCACGCCAGCATCAGCAACGGGAAATTCCACGGCACAATCTGCGCGGCAACCCCTAGCGCCTGCGGGTTGGGTCCAAGCCCTGCATATTCGAGCTTGTCGGCCCAGCCTGCGTAGTAAAAGAACCACGCTGCCACCAGAGGGAGATCCACATCACGGGTTTCGCGAATGGGCTTGCCGTTGTCGAGGGTTTCGGCAACCGCAAGTTCGCGAGACCGTTCTTGAATGATCCGGGCGATCCGGAACAGGTACTTTCCCCGCTCGCTCCCCGACATTTTTGACCACGTCTTGTCATAGGCCGCTCGGGCTGCCTTCACCGCGCGGTCAACATCGTCCTCCGTGGCCTGAGAAACAGTGGTGATTTTCTTCTCGGTGGAGGGTGAAATGGTGTCGAAGGTTGACCCGCTGGAGTCAACAAATTTCCCGCCGATGAAGAGCCCGTAGGAGGGCTTGAGTTTCAGAATCGAGGTCGATTCTGGCGCTGGGGCATAATCCAAAAACGTCATATCTAGTCCACACTCACATAATCGGGGCCACTGTAGTGACCGTTTCGCATCTTTTGTCTTTGCATCACTACGTCATTGAGCAAACTGGAAGCACCAAAGCGGAAGAGGTCCGGCGTGAGCCAGTCTTCACCGACTGTCTCGGCAACCGCCACCAAATACCGCAGCGCATCTTTGCTCGCCTTGATTCCGCCGGCAGGTTTCATGCCGATCTTTTCGCCCGTCATCGCATACCAATCGCGGATGACTTCGAGCATGGTCACCGTCACCGGCAAGGTTGCCGCGGGCGCAACTTTTCCGGTGGAGGTTTTGATGAAATCAGCACCGGCAAGTATCGCCAACCAGCTGGCTCGACGGACGTTATCAAGGGTGGCAAGTTCGCCTGTTTCCAAAATGACCTTGAGGTGGGCGTAGCTGCCATCTCCTCGCCTGCACGCTTCCTTGACCGCCACAATCTGGTCATAAACCAAGCCCCAGGAGCCCGAGAGGAAGGCGCCACGGTCGATCACCATGTCGATTTCATCCGCACCTTCAGACACGGCATATTCGGTATCCAAAATCTTGACGGGCAAGCTAGCCCGACCGCTCGGGAACGCTGTAGCCACGGCTGCGACGGCAATTCCATCCGCTCGGTGTGAAATGTGCCAGGAACCTAGTGATTCTCTGACTTCAGCCACCTTGTCGCCATAGACACACACCGCTGCCACCGACGGGGCTGTGGGGTCGAAAGGGTCGGGCAGAGTTGCTTTCTGGGCAAGCGTGTGGACCTTGCCACGGGTGTCCGCACCCTCCAAGGTCGTCAAGTCCACCATCGACATGATCATGTCAAGACCGGCCATCTTCGAGGTGGTCTTGATCGACCGGGTCGCAAAGCCTGCTGCTCGAGCCTCTGCGCCGACGGTGTCAACACCGGGGATGCCATTGAGGAAGGTGGTCAGGGCTTTCTCGGTTGCCCCGGAGCCCAGAACGGAGTGAGACCGATCAGTGGGCGCGAGTGCGGTGACTCTGGTGCTCATGGGGTGGTGTCCTTTGGTTGATTGTCAAGCAAAAAAGTTGCGGTGGCTTCATCCATAATCATTACGGTGGCCAGCGAGCTGCGGGCAATAGCCAGGGCCACCTGGTGTTTATCCGCGCCTGACACCACGGCAATGCTGCGGGGAGCCTGACGAAGGCTTTCCAAGGAAAGCCCCAGGGTTCGATTATCCAGTTCGGTATCGGCGATGTCGCCTTCCTGGGTGATGTAGCGGCCAAGAACATCCCCCACAGCGCCTTTGTTCTGTAGGCGCTGCACATCAACGTGGTTGATATACCCCGACTGCACGTGAATGCTCACTTCGGTCGCGGGTCCAGCGCTGAAAAGGTAGGTGTCTGCCTGGGCCGCGTGGGCAAGAACACTCCGAATGGAGCGATCAGATTCGATCGCCTGTTTGGTTTCTTCTCGCTCCAGAATGGCAGGGGTAGGAAGCAGGGTGACATCACCACGACCCTTATTTGCGATCATGGTGGCGGTGGCCGAGGCCAACCCGGGTGACTGACTGTGGCTCACAGCACCGTTAACCTGAACGACTTTCACGCCGTTGCCCCACGGCTGGGGAAGGGCTTGAGCAACGAGGTGGAGTGTCTTACCCCAGCTCACGCCCAACACGTGAGTCAAGGGGCGCATCGACACGAGGTAATCCGCAGCAGCCGATGCTACGCGGTGGTGAATGCCGGCATCTTCGACGTCACGAGGGACCACAATTGCAGCGGTCAAATCGTAGGCCGCGCACACATCGTGTTCCAGCCCTAAACGCCGTGCGCGCGGGTGAACAATCTCGATACGGATGATGCCCTCTTCGCGGGCTTGGGTAATCAGGCGGCCCACTTTCCAGCGGGTGATGTTAAGAAGCGCCCCGATTTCATCTTGCGTTTTATTCTCTTGGTAATAGAGCTCTGCCGCCCGAACAGCAAGCAGTTCGTTGTCAACCACGGGGGTACCCATTACTCCAGGCTACGACTCTTCGCCCTGGTGCGCAACAATTGTTGCGCTACTTGCTCAAATGAGCAAGAGTGTTCTTTTCGGTCAGTTCGTGATCCACGCTCCGCTCTCGTGCCAGCACCCAAATGGCCGGCACCTCCATCAGAATGACCGCCATGAGGAAGAGGACACTGATCGTCCACGAATCAGTCACCTGCAGAACAAAACCCACCACCAGCGGCCCTGCTGCCGAAAATAGGTAGCCAATCTTGTTCACATAACCACTCAGCACCAAGGCCGAGAGGTGGTTGGAGGTTCGAAGGCCAATCAGAGTGAGAGACAGCGGGAAAGTCAGAGGGCCGAGCGCGATAAGAATTACCCAGAGATAGGTCGCAGCGCCCGGTGCCACCAGCAGACCTGCCATTCCCGCCAACCCGCAGGCCACAGCCACTCCCGTGAGGATACTCGACCACCCCATCCGGTGGGCTAGGGGCGGGATGATGAGCGACATCGGCAATCCCGTAATGGTAAAAATCCCCAGCGCTAGTGCAGCCTGCTCGACACTCACGCCAGCTTCATCAATCAGCAACTGTGGCAATAACGCAAACCACGTGTACGCCATGGCGCCAGAGACGGCAAAGATGGTCATGATCGCGACCGCTGTGGGGGATTTCGACAACGAAACCTTGGGTGACCCCGCAGCCAGGCCGCCCGCAAGCTCTGCTTCAGCCAGCCCGCGACGTTTCGCAAGGGGCAACACCAAGAGCCAGGGAATCGCGCCCACGATGCTGATAATGGCCCACGCACCTAGCGAGACACGCCACCCCGCAAGGTCTGCCATCCACACCCCCAAGAAGGAAGGTGCCGAAGAGGAGAGGGCCATTGCTGTTCCATACGCTGCCGTCACGCCACCAATGGCGTTTGGTGTGTAGAGCTTCACCAGGCCGGGAAGAATCACATTGCCCACCCCCGCGGCAATCATGAGCACGGCGGTAGCGACAAAAAGAGACAAGAAGGTGGGTGATGCTCCCCGCCACACATGCGCCAGTGCACCAAGCACTCCCACGGCAATCGCAGCGGTTTCCAACCCCACTTTTTGTGCCAACCACGGTGAAAACCAGGCCGCCAAGGCGTAAGCAATCGGCGGGATGGTGCCAATGATTCCCAGCGGCAAGCCTTCCATTGCCAGATCCAGATCCATCGACGGCGCCAAGGGCGCAATCGCCGCTACCCCGGTTCTAATACCGAGGGCGAGAAGAATGACCCCGGTAAGGGCGAAAACAATGGTGGAGCGGCGGGTTTCTGGCACCGGATAAGACTATGCCTCGAGGGCGCCGGTCAGGATGGTGCGAATGGCCTTTTCGTCTTCGCTCATTTGCGCGGCCAATTCCACACTAGAGGGAAAAGTTTGCATTCCGCGAATGAATTCGACAAACTCCACGCGAATCATTTCGCCATACAAATCCAGCGAAACATCGAGCAGATGGGACTCCACCACGCTCTCGGTGAGCTCGCCAAAAGTGGGATTGACGCCTACCGAGGTAGCGGCCGGGTATCGCTGACCCTGATGGGTAACCACGGTGGCATAGACCCCGTCAGCGGGCATCAGTCCCTCCAAGCGCTGAGCCAGGTTAGCTGTCGGATAACCCAATTCTCGTCCCCGTTGCGCGCCGCTTCCGACTTCGCCCCGAACCGAGTGGTTGCGACCCAGCAATCGAGAAGCCTGAGCCACTTCACCGCAGGTGATATGACCGCGAATCATGGTGGAAGAAACCCGCTCGCCCTCTTCTTGACACACGTCGGCGACCACTTCCACCCGAAAACCCCAGTGTTCTCCTTCGTGTCGCAGCGTGTCGATAGTTCCTTCGCCGCCATGCCCATATCGGAAATCCCCCCCGACCAGCACCACCGCTGCGGAGAGACCCTCCGCGAGGACTATTTTCGAAAATTCTTCGTGGCTGAGCGCAGAGAGCTCGTCATCAAAGGGCAACACCACCACGCGGGCAATACCCGCTTGGGATAACAACTCAACCTTCTGGCTCTCGCTCACAATGGGGAGTGGTTCCTCGCCTGGGCGCAGCGTGGCATGGGGGTGGCGGTCAAAGGTAATGACGGTGGTTTCCGCCTTACCCGCCATGGCAGTGAGCTGCTGAATAACCTGGACGTGGCCGCGATGGACACCATCAAATTTCCCGATCGATACAGCCCGCCTGCGGCCATCTCCAGGCAAGGAATCAAGCCCGTAATTCACGGAGACCGGGCTCACGAGGACACCTTCGGGCGAACAAGCCACCACAACCCCACGACGGGCAGGACAAGAGGAATGAACGCGTAACCCGCACCAAACTGGGACCAAATGGTGGCATCGGGAAATAGTTCCGGGCGCACAAGCGATGCAGCGCCAACTCCGACTACTCCCACCAGCTCAATTCCTAACGCCACCATCGCCACGCCTCGCGCGCCTTTTCGCGCACTGAGTGCAATCGCGAGGGTAGCAAGAACATACATCAGCGCGGCAAAGGAGGAAAGAGAATAAGCAAGTGGGGCTTGATCGAACTTAGTCAACACCTGAAAGCTTGAGCGGCCCAGACCGGCAAGACTCAAAATTGCGTAGAGGGCGACGATGATTCGGTGCAGGGCTATCGACCTCGTCGGCGAGGTCGAAACAGGTGCCACCGGGTGCGTCATCGGTTTACTTTTCTTTCTTCTTTTCCACATCACCGGACAAGGCGGCGATGAAGGCATCTTGAGGAACTTCCACGCGACCGACCATTTTCATACGTTTCTTGCCCTCCTTCTGCTTCTCCAACAACTTTCGCTTGCGGGTGATGTCGCCTCCATAGCACTTGGCAAGAACATCTTTGCGCATTGCCCGGATGTTTTCTCGGGCAATAACGCGGGCACCAATGGCTGCCTGGATCGGCACTTCAAACTGTTGGCGGGGAATGAGTTCCCGAAGCCGCTGGGTCATCAAGACCCCGTAGGAGTAAGCATTGTCACGATGCACAATCGCGCTGAAGGCATCCACCCGGTCCCCTTGAAGCAAGATATCGACCTTCACCAGATCCCCTTCAGCATCACCCGCGGGTTCGTAATCGAGCGAGCCGTACCCTGCCGTCTTCGACTTCAGCTGGTCAAAAAAATCGAAGACAATTTCACCCAGTGGAATGGCGTACCGAATCTCGACCCGGTCTTCCCCCAAATATTCCATCCCTTGGAGAACGCCGCGGCGAGATTGACACAATTCCATAATCACTCCCACATAGTCCTTGGGGGCCAAGACCGCGGCGTTGACGACGGGTTCTAATACTTTCGCTACCTTGCCCGTGGGGAACTCGCTGGGGTTCGTCACCAGAATCTCCGAGCCATCATCGAGTGCCACGGAGTACACCACCGACGGTGCTGTGGCGATGAGCTCGAGACCAAATTCGCGCTCGAGCCGTTCGCTGACGATTTCGAGGTGCAGGAGGCCTAAGAATCCACAGCGGAACCCAAAACCCAGCGCCACGGATGTCTCCGGTTCGTAAACGAGTGCCGCATCAGAAAGTTTCAGTTTGTCGAGAGCCTCCCGAAGGTCAGGGTAGTCGCTGCCGTCCAAGGGATACAGTCCCGAAAACACCATCGGTTTGGGTTCCGTGTAACCCGGGAGCGACTGGGTGGCCCGGTTCTTCGTGCCCGTGACGGTATCGCCAACTTTGGATTGGCGAACGTCCTTCACTCCCGTGATCAGGTAACCCACCTCACCCACCCCAAGACCTTGGGAGGGTGTGGGCTCGGGCGAGCTCACACCGATTTCCAGAAGTTCGTGCTGGGTTTTCGTCGACATCATTTCGATGCGCTCTTTGGGAGAAAGCGAACCATCGACCATTCGCACATACGTGATCACGCCCCGATAGGAGTCATACACGGAGTCAAAAATCAATGCCCGCGCGGGGGCGTTCGGGTCTCCTTGAGGCGCGGGAATAGTTTCCACCACCAGGTCCAGAAGTTCCGCAACACCCGCTCCTGTCTTGCCGCTCACACGCAAGACATCATCGGGCGAACCCCCAATGAGGCTAGCCAGCTCTTTCGCGTAACGCTCTGGCTCGGCTGCTGGCAAGTCGATCTTGTTCAATACCGGAATGACGGTGAGGTCGTTTTCCAATGCAAGATAAAGGTTCGCCAGCGTTTGAGCCTCAATCCCCTGTGCTGCATCCACGAGCAAAATCGCCCCCTCGCACGCGGCCAAAGAACGAGAGACCTCGTAGGTGAAATCCACGTGTCCAGGGGTGTCGATCATGTTGAGTGCGTAGGTTTTTTCACCGACCGTCCAGGGCATCCGAACAGCCTGGGACTTGATGGTGATGCCCCGTTCGCGTTCGATATCCATCCGGTCGAGATACTGCTCGCGCATGTGCCTGGCATCCACCACACCGGTGAGCTGCAGCATGCGGTCGGCAAGGGTCGACTTGCCATGGTCGATGTGCGCAATGATGCAGAAATTACGCAGGCGCCACGTATCTGTGGACGCCGGCTGGATATCGCTAGCAGAGTGAGAAGTCATGTGACTTGATTCTCCCATGCTTAAGCGGTGGCACCCTGCGCATCCAACTGGTATTGTTGCGCTTTGGCTTGCTTATTTCCGGGCCCTCTCTCCCGGATTTGAGAACACATTCTCACCCTGATGGGGTCCCACAGGAATGTTCCCTAAGGCCAACATACGAAAAAGGAAATTTAGTGGCAAACATCAAGTCGCAAATCAAGCGCAACAAGACCAACCAAAAAGCAACAGACCGCAACCGCGCTGTCCGCAGCGAAGTGCGCACCTCTGTGCGACAAGCTCGCGAAGCCATCAAGGCAGGCGACAAGGACAAGGCCGTAGTCGCTGTCACTGCAGCAAGCCGCAAACTTGATAAGGCCGTAAGCAAAGGCGTGCTTCACAAGAACCAGGCCGCAAACCGGAAGTCCGCAATCTCTCAGCAGGCCGCGGCTCTCTAGTACTTCTGAAGAAGCGGGCAACCTCAGGGTTGTCCGCTTTTTTCTTCGTGCACTGGCACGGAAAGGGGGGAAGAGGGCAGACTTACCCCAGGTGTTATAGCCTCCTTGAAGAAAAGAGCGAACAAAACATGGCCCCCACTGTGATCCTCGACGTCGACACCGGTGTTGATGATGCTCTCGCGATTCTCTACGCAACCCGCCACCCCGATGTCAGGGTGCTGGGGATTACCTGTGTTGATGGAAACACCAATCTTGCCCAGGTCTGCCGGAACACCCTTCAAGTGCTCGATGCCGCAGAAGCAGGCCCGATTCCTGTGGCGGCTGGGGCCGCCAGGCCTCTCATGGGTCCGGTCGGAGATTCCTCCCACGTCCACGGCGATGATGGGCTTGCGGGCCTCGCCAACCGAGATACCTCCAGGACCCTGGACCCCCGTCACGCCATCGAGCTCATGAGAGACCTCGTCGAAGAGTCCGACGAACCGGTCACCCTGGTTCCGGTTGGCCCCCTGACCAACATCGCGCTTTTCCTCTCCACGTTCCCCGCCACTGCCGCAAGAGTCGAACGAATCGTTCTGATGGGCGGTTCCGCTTCAGGGGGCAATGTCACCGCGACCGCGGAATTCAATGTGTGGCATGACCCCGAAGCCGCCCACATCGTTTTTTCGAGCAGCATCCCGCTCACGATGTATGGCCTGGATGTTTTCTACGATCTCACTCTCGGCGAGAGAGAAGTAGCAGAACTCCGTGCCGCAGGAACGCCGGCCTCAACACTCGGGGCTGACATCAGTGACTACCGCCTGAATTCGCCCGACGCGGACATGACCCTTGGCGATTACGGGGCAGTCGCCACCATGCTTCACCCCGAGCTCGCCACTGGCATTCCCATGCTCGTCTCAGTCGACACCTCCTTCGGGCCAGGGCGCGGGCAAACAATCTGTGACCAGCGGCCGAAAACAGGGGACCCCTCTGATACCCGGTTGGGCCGAGAATGCACAGTCATTGTTGACGTTGACGCTGAAGCAATGGTCCGACTGTGGATCGACCGGATGAAATAGGCCCGAACCTTTTCGAGGGGAAACCTCTGTCAGAATGGCGAAATGTTTCAGTGCTCCTTCATGTTTATTCCGCGGGCGCGGGATGATGAGTTCTTTCTTCTTGACAACGCCATTGCCTCCTATGCGGAGAGCTTGTCTGGCTTCCTAGGCTCTGAATCCTGGTTTTCTGAAGACAAGAAGAAGATCAACGCGGTCTACTACTTCGAGACCATGGAAGTCGTGCGCACGTTTGCCCGGTTCCCCACCCATCAAGAGGCAAAAGAAAAATACGCCCAGTGGTATGACGGCTACCAGGTGGTGATTTCAGAAGTACAGGCAACCTACGGTGATGGAAAAATGGACCACATCACCCGCTAAACCGCTACACCAGTTTTTTGCCCCGGTGGGAAACAATCCGCACCAATCTCTCCAGCGAGTAGTGGGGGTTGAGTCCGTGTCCTTTGAGGGAAGCGTCAGTAGCAGCAACCTCAAGAATTGCTACCCCAAGCCCCGCCTCATCCCATCCCTGGAGATTTCCTCTGGCAGCTCTCGCCTGCCACGGCGCCATACCCAACTCCGCAGCAACGGCGTCGTTACTGCCACGTGTACCGCCAACCTGAGCCATAGCGCGCAGCTTCATGGCAAAAGCCGAGACAATCAAAATGGGTTCAGCCCCAGAATCCAATGCCTGCCGCAGGAGCAGAGTGGCTTGGGTGAAACGACCTGAGATCGCCGAATCAGCCACCTGAAACGACGTCGCCTCCACGCGAGACCCGTAATAGCGGGAGATGGTTGCTTCGGTTATCTGGGCGCCGTCGGCGTCAGAAATAAGCTGCTGACAGGCCGAGGCAAGCTCCGCTAGGTCCGAACTAAAGGCATCGGCAAGGGCGCGCTGCGCGCCTGGGGTAATAGAAGCCCCCCTCCGCTGAAACTCCGCAGAAAGAAAGCTCATCCGATCGCTATCTTTCTTAATTTCTTTGCACTCCACGATGAGCGCGGTGGGACCGGATTTTTTGAGGGCATCGAGAAGCTTTTTCCCCCGGTTGCCCCCACCGTGGCGCATCACCACCACCACCTCGTGTTCGGGTGACTCCAGATAGGTCAATGCTTCTTCTAGAAAAGCATCACTGCACTTCTCCAGCGCAGTCACTCTCACCAGTCGCGGTTCACCGAAAAGGCTGGGGCTTGCCATCTGAAATAGTTCACCACCGACATAGCTGGAGGCGTCAATGTCGCTGATCTCAACTCCCGCATCAGCTGATTTCAGCCGGTCGGTCAGAATCCTCATGGCACGATCGGCCAAGAAGGATTCGGGGCCACTAATGAGGACGACAGGTGCATCTCTGATGCCATGCCACGGAACCACGGGTGCCGCAGGTGTCACTGCCATGGGGCCCCTTCCACCAAGAAATTCCAGACTACCCGGAGGGCTCTTCCTTCTCCGACCACACTACGAGCGCTCCGGCAGAATTTTTTCCCAGCGCGAGAGTCCCCCGCTGGTCGGACCGAAGCGCTGCAGTACCGAGGGCCTCCAGAAAGCCGAGAGCCTTGTCCGTGGGGTGGCCATAAGTGTTATCGGCTCCCACCCCGATGAGCCCCACCCGGGCTCCGAGTTCTTGATAAAGCCCCGCGTATTGGTCTGAGGAGCCGTGGTGGCTGACTTTCACCACATCCACCCCACCCAGTCGCTGCCTCCCCTTCAGAATCCGCTGAGGGATTTCTCCCAAATCCCCCAAGAAAATCCCCGAGAGACAATTCGTGCAGCCCTCGAGCGGGGTGAGGGTGACCACCACACTGGAATCATTGCCCGGCTCAGAAAGCTCGGCCCTAATGGGCCAGACCACCTCGAGTAGTGAATTACCCAACCGCATCGCATCACCGGCAACCACTTCCTGAACCCTCGCGCCGGAGAGCTCCAAAGAAGAAACGATCTCTTGGTCCTGGGCGCCAATTGCTGGTCCCCGCCAGACCAGTGGGGTGCGCCCTGCAAGCGCTGGCCACCCGCCCACATGATCAATATCGAAGTGACTGAGGATGGCCACATCAATCTCGCCAATGCCAAGCAGCTCAAAGCACTCACTGAGCGCCCGGGGATCCTCCCCCGTGTCGATGAGCCCCACGTCCCCTCCGGATCGCATCAGGATCGCATCCCCTTGCCCCACATCACACTGGGCGATACTCCAGTCATCAGGAATACCTGCTTTGAGAATGACTCGCGGCGCAAGAAATCCCGTCATTACCGCCAGCGCAAAGATTCCCCACACCCCCGCAAGAGCGCGTCGAAGCCCTGGATGATGGCGGCTGTTCAACAACAACCAGGTGATACCCAAGTACCCCAGTGCAGCAGCAGCGACAAGACCCCACCATCCTGGCGGCCAGGGGATTGTCGCAAAAGGAAGTGCAGCAAGCGAGCGGCCGATGGACGCAATATAGGCAGAGGGCCACCAGGCCAACCAGACCAACCCAGCGGACAGGGCAGGGAACACAACGCTAAACACGCATGCCAACATTCCCACAATCGTGGCGAGTGGTGCGGCTGGGGCCGCCAACACATTGGCGGGAACAGCAAAAACGGGGATGATCGGATTCAGCAGAATCAGAATCGGTTGGCACGCAATCTGCGCAGCCACGGGCAACGCGACGATTAGCGCCAGGGGGGCAGGCATAAAGCGGGAGAGCTTTTTCGTTAGCGGAAGCGCCAAAAGAAGGATCCCACCGGTGGCCATGACGGACAGCGCGAAGGCGAAATCAAGGGCGAGCCCAGGATTAATCGCCAAGAGCGCCAATACTGTCATGCCAAGAACCGGGATTCCCCGAACCGGTCTGGAAGAAGCGAGGGACACCAGCACGATACTGGCCATGAGGGAGGCTCGAATGATGCTGGGCTCCGGGGTGACAAGAATCACAAAACCCACGAGGGCCATAATCCCGGAGCCCATTCTGATCCACACTCCGCCGCGAAAAAGAGCAACCAGCGCGACCACAATCGCCACCACAATCGCGCAGTTAGCCCCGGAAACGGCAACGAGATGGCTCAGAGAGGTCATGCGCATCGCTTCGATTAACCCCCGGTCTACTGCAGAAGTGTCACCGATGGCGAGACCCGGCAACAGGCGTCCCCCATCCCCCGGGCGCTCAAGGGATGCAGACACCAAGCCTTGGCGAAGGTCATCAATTCCCGACAGGAAAGCTCCGGGCGGGGTGACATTTGTGGCGGGGCCGCGCGCGATCAGAATCCAGCCCGAGCTTTCGCTGGGGTCAGCCTGCTGGAGGTACCCGGCCAGCTCCGCCCCCGCCCCATAGGCGACCCGTTTCGCGAAAGGGAAACCGATCACCCTGGCGCTGACCCCGCCACCGGCTAGTTCGACACCATTGAGGCTCAGAATGCGGACCTGAACTGAGGACATGCCGGGGGTGAATCCTTTGTCAAGTCGAACGACGGCAACGACGTCTTCTCCTGAAGCCTCTCTCAGCGCGGTTTGTTCCCTCGTCATCTCCCCCAATGCAATAGCGCCCAGCAGTGTGGTGGCGATGATGCCGGCCAGCGCAATCCACGCAATAACAACCCTTCGACTTCTCCAGGCCCAGACGCTCGCAGCCACAGCAATAACGGCCACCACCATCACAAGCCAGAGAGATGGCCGCAACCAGATCCCCAGTGCACAGACCAGCCATCCCCAGAGGGCAGGAAAAAGAAGCCTGAGGTCTTTTCGACCCCGAGAGCTACCTTCGCTCACGGCACGATCAGGCCGGTAAGCCCCTCCAGAGTTGCTGGGCCAATACCGGATACGGCAAGCAGGTCTTCCACACTGCGGAAAGGCCCGTTGGCCTCGCGCCAGGCCATAATCCGTTCTGCTGTTGCAGGCCCAATCCGCGGCAGTGACTCAAGCTCCGCCTGGGTGGCCTGAGACAGGCTGACCAATCCACCACCGCCAGAAGTAGCGAGGGGTTGCTCGCCGACCACGGGCACCACAATCTGCTCACCATCAAAGAGCACCCGAGCCAAATTGACTCCCGAAAGCTCGGCGTCCGCGGTGGGACCGCCGGCTAGCACCAGGGCATCTTCCACGCGAGATTGCTCGGGAACCCTCACAACCCCAGGTTTTGCCACGGCTCCCACCACATGCACGACGATTTGCGCCGCCCCCGGAGACTCGGTGACTTCAGAGGCAATGGCGGCGGCCGGGGAGGCGATTTCTTGCACCGCAGGGGTTGCGTTGCGCCAGAAAAACGAACCGACAACAACGAGCACCATCGCACCGCCTAGTGCGACCGCCGAGGTAATTCCGACCCGCCACCGAAGGCGTGACCTTTTGTCTTGAAAATACGCCCCCTCCACCTCGGGGTCTTGTGAATCGACAATGCTGGGGTCGCCTTCACGAGAATCAAGAATGTCCCAGAGTGTTCGCGTCAACGTCATCACCGGACTCTAAAGAGTACAGAGGGACCTGAGTGCGCTTTCTCCGGTGAGCGGGAGAAGCTCACCCCCACCGGGGCTGTGGACTAGGAAGTGGTTTGGATCGACACTACTTTGGGGGCCCGAACAATCACTTTCACAATGGTCTTTCCCTCGAGAGACCTTTTCACGCCCGGCGTTTCCATGGCGAGGGCTTTCAATTCGTCCCCACCAATCATCGGGGAAACTTCTAAACGCTCGCGCAACTTGCCATCGATTTGAACAATGGCCGTGACCGAGTCTTCGACGAGAAGAGTGTGGTCGGCATCTGGCCAGCGTTGCAGGGCAACGCTCGGCTCGTGCCCCAAACGCTCCCACATATCTTCTGCGGTGTGCGGGGCAAACAGCGATAGTGCCAGCGCAATCGCTTCTGTTGCTTCGCGGACGGCGGCGTCAGAGCCGCCAGGCCCCTGATCAACCGTCTTCCGGGTGTGATTGACCATCTCCATCGTCCGAGCAACCGCAACATTGAATTTGAAGCTCTCGATCAGCCCCGGAACATCCGCCAAGAACCTATGGGTGTGACGGCGGAGCGCTGCATCCCCGTTGCCGTATTCGATGCCGGGAGACGAGTCAACATCACCCGAGAGGCGCCACGCGCGAGCCAAAAACTTTTGCGACCCCACCGGGGACACATCAGCCCAGTCGATATCGTCTTCCGGGGGTCCGGCAAATGCCATCGTCAAGCGCACAGCGTCGACACCATAAGCATCGAGCTCTTCACTGAAATAGACGACGTTCCCTTTGGACTTGCTCATCTTCGCGCCATCCAAGATGACCATCCCCTGATTCAGGAGTGAGGTAAAAGGTTCGGTGAAGGATACGTGCCCGAGATCAAAAAGCACCTTGGTGATGAAACGCGCATACAACAAATGCAAAATGGCGTGCTCGACGCCGCCGACATACTGATCCACGGGAGCCCATGCCTCAACTTTTTTCTTGTCAAAAGCTTGGGAGTCGTCCTTAGGGCTCAAGAAACGGAGGTAGTACCACGAGCTGTCGACAAAGGTATCCATCGTGTCGGGGTCCCTGGTGAAGGTTTCGCCGTCCTTCTTGACCGTGGACCACTCTGTGGCGGCACCGAGAGGAGAGGTTCCCTTGGGCTTCAAGTCGAGACCCTCGCTTTCGGGAAGCCGGACAGGAAGGTCCTCAAGCCCCACAGGGACCTCTGCACCCGAGGAGTCATACAGGATAGGGATCGGCGTCCCCCAGAATCGTTGACGTGAAATCAACCAATCCCGCAACCGATAGGTCTTCGCCCGTCGCCCCCCACCGGTTTCTTCGAGAAGATCAAGAATTCTGCCAATGGCATGATCTTTGCTCAACCCATCGAGGGGGCCCGAATTAATCATGCGTCCATTGCCCGAAAGTGCTTCCCCCGTGGCACGAGGATCAAGGGCAGGAATATCGCCAGATTCCAACATTTCGTCGGTCACCACGGGGATGGCACCGGTTACCGGCGCATTGGTGTCCAGGACAACCCGCACGGGCAAATCAAACACCCGAGCAAAATCAAGGTCCCTTTGATCATGGGCAGGAACGGCCATAATTGCGCCGGTTCCATAATCAGCTAAGACATAGTCCGAAGCCCACATCGGAAGACGTTCGCCATTGACGGGGTTAATGCCATAGCGCTCGAGGAACACCCCGGTCTTGGTTCGACCAGCATCTTGTCGATCAATTTCGGTGATGCGCTGGGTGGCTTCCAGGTAGTGCGCAAACTGTTCTTTGACTGCCGCGCTGGCATCGGCAACCAGTTCTGCTGCCAAGTCAGAGTCGGGTGCCACAACCATAAAGGTGGCCCCAAAAAGGGTGTCGGGCCGGGTCGTGAAAATGGTGACCGGGGTCGGGCGACCCTCAATCACAAAGTCGACTTCAGCCCCCTCGGAGCGGCCAATCCAGTTGCGTTGCATGGCCAAGACTTTGGAAGGCCAGCGACCCTCCAGTTGGTTGAGGTCATCGAGGAGCCGGTCAGCATAATCAGTGATTTTGAAATACCACTGGGTCAGTTTTTTCTTAACCACCACGGCCCCGCTGCGATCCGAGGTGCCATCAGGCAATACTTGCTCGTTGGCAAGCACGGTCTGGTCGATGGGGTCCCAGTTCACCCACGAATCCTTGCGATAGGCCAAACCCTTGTCGTACAGGGTCAAAAACAGCCACTGGTTCCAGTGGTAATACTCCGGGTCCGAGGTGTGGAGAACGCGACTCCAGTCAAAGGAAGCCGCGTAACGCTTCATCGACGTTTTTTGCTGCTCGATGTTGGAATAGGTCCACTCTTTGGGATCCACGCCGCGCTGAATCGCGGCATTTTCGGCGGGAAGCCCGAAGGAATCCCAGCCGATGGGGTGGAGAACCTGAAAACCTTGTAAACGCCAATACCTGGCGACGATGTCGCCTAGGGCATACACCTCAGCGTGGCCCATGTGAAGATCGCCCGAAGGGTAAGGGAACATGTCCAGGATGTACTTACGAGGCTTCGAAGAATCCGTGTCATCAATGGTGAAGGGCTGGTGCTCTTCCCAATACGCCGCCCACTTTGCCTCGAGGGCCGTGAAGTTGTAGGCCCCTTCGTTCTCTGAATGCGGGCTCTCGGGGGTTGTCATCACCTATCAAGAATAGTCACCCTGTGAGACCCCCAGTGCCTGAAGGAAAGCTGCTGCCTTGATTCCTACTTCACGAATTTCATCATCCGGGTCGCTCAGTGCGGTAATCCCCCCGCCGACACCAAGCGAAAGCGAGTTTCTTGACACGATGGCGGTGCGAATGGTCATCCCCAGTGTCGCCGACCCATCCACTCGCCACACACCATAAATCCCCGAGTAATAGCCCCTGGGGCCCGATTCCATCTTTGCCAACACCTCCATCGCCCGAATTTTCGGCGCACCCGTCATCGAGCCAGCGGGAAAGCTTGCTTCAATGACGTCCCACAGGTCGGCGCCTGGCGCCAACTGGCCGGTGACGGTGCTGACAAGTTGATGGACGCTGGAGTAGGTCTCCAGGACACAGAGCTCGGGCACATGGATGGAGCCCACCTCGCAAACTTTGGACAGATCGTTGCGCATGAGGTCAACAATCATCAAATTCTCAGCGCGTTCTTTCTCACTGGACACTAGTTCCTCGGCCAGACGAACATCCTCCTCGCGAGTCGCACCTCGAGGGCGCGTGCCCTTAATCGGTTTGGTGACAACCTTGCCTTGGGGCGAAATATCTAAAAAGGTTTCCGGCGAGGCCGAGACGAGAGTGATCTCACCCAGCCGGATCAGCGCTTGGTGGTGGGTGGGGCTCACCGATCTCATAACCCGGTGCAAAGCGACGGGGTCAACCGTGCCCTCTAAGCCCAGCTGGGTGGTGACACAGAGCTGGTAGGCATCGCCTTCTCGAATAGCGCGATGGGCCCCCTCGATCATCGTGCGATACGTCTCTGGGGAATCTCGCCACACCAGGCGGCCAATGTCTCCTGGTATCGGAGAGGGAACCTTTGAACCCTGCGACAAAGCCTGTTCCGTGGACGCTTTCCACTGCTCCAACTCACCAGCCCAGGAATCACCCAGCGCTAAGAGTGCGATGGTGTGGGAAGCGTGGTCAATTTCCACCACACGATCAACCCACAAAGCCTTCGGTAGCGCCCCGCCTTCCGCGCCACGCCTCCCCACGGCGCTTCCAGCTTCATAGGGAAGGACCAGGAACACGCCCAGTGGTGCCCCCTCGGCGCTCACATTCGATGCGAGAGAGTGTGCGCTCTGGAGTGCTCTCACAGAATCGCCGAAAGGATCACCCAGCTCCATGTCTTCGGGAAAAGCTAGGTAGCTCACACCTCGGCCACGATCCCCATGTTCATCCAGCCACAGCGCAACGGGGGCTCCAGAATCCAAGGACAAGAAAGCCCGCTCCGGGTCTCGTGTAAAGGGCAGAGTATGCCGAAGAACCCCGGTCGTCATAGCCTTAGCCTATGAGCGCCGCGGTGTATGAGTTCACCCCCCAAGGGCTCCAGGTGATGTCGCTCCCCTCCCCGCCCAGCATCGCAACCCTCGTGGCTGATTCCTGGAGGGTACGCGAGGGCACTGTGGTGGGCCTGGAGCGCCACCTCGAGAGATTCACCACCAGTGTTCTCGAGAACACCACCCTTGCCAGGGTCCAGGTCGCCCAGTATGTGGATGCCGTTCTTGACCGCTTACCCATCAAGGGTGAATGGTTTCCCCGAATTGAGGCTGTGGGCTCCCCCGAGAGTGCCATCCTTCGCTATCACGAGCGCTCCGCTCCCTCGGCAAGCACCGAAGTCATCCTCGCCAGGGCCTCGGATGATCCGCGAAAAAACCCTCTCGTGAAGGGTCCCGACCTTGCGGCATTGATGGCGCTTCGCGAAGAATGCGCACTTATCGGTGCTGATGAAGCCATCATTGTGGACGAGCGCGACAGAATTATTGAGGGTGCTTACAGCAGCCTCATGGTGTGGGAGGCAGATGATAATTCGCTCACGGTCGTTACTCACGACTCACCCCGCCTGCCCAGCGTCACCGAGGGGCTCCTTGCCGATATCGCCCGCGCCGAAGCGGTGGTGGTCCGCGAACGACACCTGAGCGTTGCGGACCTCGCGGGCGCCGAGGTCTGGGTGGTGAGTGCTCTCCATGGAATCAGACTCGCCACTTCCTTTGTCTCGGGGCCCCCTCTTCGCATTAGTAACCCCCGAGCCACGGCGTGGCAAGAGAAGTGGCAGGCGCTTGCCCAATCAATCAGGCACGTCAACCCCGGCGAATCCCCACCCTTCACCGCATAGACTCCCGCTAATGAATGAAGTCCTTGACGCCATACTCTCCTGGGTTGAGGGCGTGCCGCCAGTATGGCGGGTCCTCGTCACCGGGGTCGCCGTGCTGCTGGAAACGAGCATCTTGGTGGGTCTAGTAGTACCAGGTGACACGATCGTGCTGGTCTCCAGCACCGGCGTTACCACCCTCGCTGCGTACCTTTTCACGGTGCTTGCGGTCGTGCTCGGGGCGCTGGCAGGCGAATCCATCGGATTTAGTTTGGGGCGGCTTTTTGGCCCAAGGCTTCGCTCGAGTTGGTTAGGCCGACAAGTAGGCGAGAAACGCTGGGCCAAAGCCGATCGCTTTGTTCAGCGAAGAGGAGGAATTGCCGTTTTCATCTCGCGCTTTCTCCCCGTGTTTCACTCTGTCATTCCGCTCACGGCGGGAACAACAGCAATGCGCTACCGGTCCTTCATGATTTGGACAATTCCCGCCTGCATCATCTGGGCTTTCCTCTACGTGTCCATCGGCTCAGGCGCGGCCGGCACATACCGTGAACTGCAAACGTCTTTTTCTTCGGCCGGGTGGGTCTTCATCGCCATTGTTACCGTATCAATCGTGCTGGTGGCCCTGATCAAGAATGTCCTTCACCGGTTTGCTGACTCCCAAGACGTGGTGGACGCGGTGGAGCAGCAAGTAGAGAACGTCAGCGAAGAACCCCGGTAAACAAGACAGCCCGGCGGCCATAAGCCACGGGGCTGTGATGCTGTTGTTCCTGCTAGAAGCCTTTTTCACCCACACCTACTGGAGGCTGCGCTCAGTGAGTAACCCCACTGACGGCAAGCATGGAAACGCGCTTTGCTTCGGCGATCAGGGAGGTTTCCCCGCGGTCGCTGTGCAAGAAAGCGCGGCCTAGAAGCGCATCCGCAACATCAATCGCAGTTTCCACGGCAAGACGAGCGTTGGAATCCAACAACAAGCCTTGGCGTTGTTCCAAATCTTCGCGGATAACCCGAGCGATTTCAGCGTTACCGCCCCGGGCACTCGCTACGGGGCGAATATCCAATACGTCACCCACTCGGAGCGACCGGAAGCCTTTTTCGGTGCGGAAAACCTCAACTAAGGCATCGACAGCGACATCGAGAGAGCCCTCGAGCGTTGAGGAACCACCGTCACGGAGGGAAGCCTTGAGAACGTCGAGAGCACGATCGAGGTTTCGGGAGGCCACCGATTGCAAGACAGCAATGCGATCGGGGAAGTAGCGGTAAACCGTCCCTATCGAGGCACCTGCGCGGTCAGCGACCATTGCGGTCGTGAGCTGTTCGTAGCCCAAATCATGCATGGTTTCGCACGCTGCATCCAAGAGGGCGTTGACTCTGGCGGTGCTGCGCGCCTGCACAGGCTCAACGCGGATGGGGGCTGATGCCGTGGAGAGGAGTTGTTTTTCTTTGACGCTAATGGTGGTCACACCCTTTCGATTCCGTGGGGAATCATTCATTTCTGCATTTCTCGCCCCGGCCGTAACGGCTATTGCCTCCGAGTACGCTCACTTTTTCACTTGTGATTACTTCTAGAAGCATAGTGAACTGGTTGTTCACTCAGCTTTGCAACACTACCTGGTGTGGATAAGTACCCCCGGGGAGTTGCCCCTGAATTCTCTGGGTGTCTCGACTTCGCGAGTGGTGGCGAGGATTGATTGCTCGACGAGCGGGCACTCCCTAACGCTCACCCTGTGAGGCTGGTAGCCTCGCAGGGTGAGCGTTCGCATAGAAAAAGTTGATCTTCCCGGCATCGGAACTCGTCACGATGTGGTTACCAGCACAGGAAGGCGTTTGGGAGTGATTTCCCACCGCAGCGGGGACCGCGAATTAGCCCTCTTTGACCCAAGAGACCCGGATTCTTGCAGCGACTCTATTCATCTCAGTGACGATGAAGCCGTGGCTCTCTCCGAAGTTTTGGGGACGTCGTTGGTGTTAGGGCAGTTCGCAAATCTTGGCGACAAGTCCACAGGGTTGTTCACCGAACAGATTATTTTGAGCGCTAGTTCACCTTTCGCCGGAAAGACTCTCGGCGATACCTGCGCCCGCACGCTTACCAAGGCATCAATCGTCGCGATTTTGCGAGGACCGGCTGTTATTCCGTCCCCTTCCCCAACCGACAGCATCGAAGCCGGCGACATCATCGTTGCCGTGGGGACCAAAGAAGGGCTCGAGAAGCTCAGCTCACTGCTGGCCGACGGTCGCCTGTAACCCATGCACTCGCTCGCCGTCCTGCTGATTGAAGTAGGGGCATTACTCGTCGCTTTGGGCTTTCTGTCCCGATGGGGCTCAAAGATTGGCATTTCGCCCATACCTCTTTACTTGGTACTGGGCTTAGTCGTTGGTTCTTCAGGAATCTTGGCGAGCGGGGAAAGCACCGAGTTTTTGGAAATTGGTAGCGAACTGGGCATCATCTTGTTATTGGTCATGCTGGGAATCGAGTATTCAGCCTCTGAGCTAGTCACCAACTTGAAACAGTCCAAGAAATCGGGTCTATTGGACCTCGTTCTCAATAGCGCGCCGGGTTTCGCCTTGGGGATGCTGATGGGGTGGGGTGTTGTGGCAGCAGTTGCCCTCGCTGGGGTTACCTATGTCTCTTCTTCCGGTGTGATCGCCAAGGTCCTGAGGGACCTGGGCAGATTGGGTAACCGAGAGACGCCCACAATCCTGTCTCTGATCGTCATCGAGGACCTGGTGATGGCCTTTTATCTCCCCCTCTTGTCGGTTCTCCTTATTGGCACCTCGTGGCTGCAGGGCAGCATCACCCTGGGGATTTCGCTGGTCGCCGTCGTGGTCATCCTCTACCTGGCACTGCGCCACGGCGATACCATTTCCAAGCTCTTTAGCCCCAAGCACCCCGAATCGTTGCTGTTGGGCGTTCTGGGATTGACCCTGTTGGTGGCGGGAATCGCCCAGCAGGTCAACGTTTCTTCCGCCGTCGGGGCATTTCTTGTGGGCATTGCCCTCTCAGGACAAGTGGCGGAAAAAGCAGAGAAGCTCTTATCCCCGCTCCGTGACCTTTTCGCCGCTGCCTTTTTCCTCTTCTTTGGACTCCAGACGAACGCTGTGGACATGGTTCCGATGTTGCTTCCGGCAACGGCACTGGCCATCGTCACCATTGCCACCAAAATCGCCACCGGCTATTTCGCGGCGAAATGGGCAGGAATCGCCGCCCCCGGACGCTGGCGAACCGGCTTCGCCCTCACTCCGCGCGGGGAATTCTCAATTGTTATCGCAGGCCTAGCGGTGGGGGCAGGCCTCGAGCCCCGGATAGCGCCTCTGGCCACCGCCTACGTCCTCATCACCGTCCTGGTGGGACCTTTGATTGCACGCATCCCCGAGGCGAGATGGTTCCAACGGCTCCTTCCCCCTCTGGCGTGACACATACCCCATGGGGTATTTGGTATAGTGGTGGTTCACCCTCAGTCAAGGAGTTGCCATGTTCAGAAAATTCCTCGCCACGCTAGCCCTGATTCTTCCCATATCTCTCGGCGCGACGGCCTGCGCGGGAGAACCTGCTGAGCTCTCTGCAGACACGGTCATAATCGATGTCCGCACACCCGCAGAGTTTGCAAGTGGACACCTGGAGGGTGCGCTCAACATCGATGTGCAATCCGGAGATTTCGCAGCCCAGATCAGTCAACTAGACCCGGCGGTGGATTACTTCGTGTATTGCCGGTCAGGAAACCGCTCCGGTCAGGCCATCTCTCAAATGTCCAATATGGGCTTTAGCTCGATGGCCAACGGTGGCAGCGTGGCTAACGCCAGCTCCATCAGTGGCATCCCCGTCGTCGTCGACTAGGCGCCCACTGCCACCTTCTGGCGAGAAAGTATGTCTTTCACCATAGGGGTTACCTGGGTGCCATACAGCTCGATGCTGTTCATCAATATTTCGTGGCTGAGTGGTCCGGTGGAATACTTAAAGTCGAAACGTTGGACGCCAAGTGCGGTCAACGTTTTCGCAATCTTGGTGGCGACAGTTTCGACAGAACCCACATATAGCGCGCCATGGTGGACCTCGTTGAGATAGCTCTCTTTCGTCATCGGCGCCCACCCGCGTTCGCGGCCAATGCGACCAAACATGGCCTGGTACGCAGGCCACATTTGCTCAATCGCTTCTTCATCCGTAGCAGCGATATGACCGGGAGAGTGAACTCCCACCGGTTGCCGGCTATGTCCCGCCTGCTCCAAAGCCCGGTGATACAAATCCACATACGGTGCGAAACGTTCTGAGGCTCCACCGATAATCGCCAACATCAAAGGGAAACCATAGTGTGCCGCGCGAACGACCGATTCAGGGCTTCCCCCGACGCCCACCCACGTGCGAATGGCACCCGAATGCGACTTGGGATAAACCTCCTGGTTCTCAAGCGCTGCGCGATGGCTGCCCGACCAGGTCACCGGGCCCTCCTTGACTATTTCCGAAAAGAGATTGAGCTTCTCTTCAAAGAGCAGCTGATAGTCCTCGAGACGATAACCAAAAAGAGGAAAAGATTCAGTGAATGAACCCCGACCCATGATGATTTCGGCGCGCCCTTCGGACAGCGCGTCCAGAGTGGCAAAGCGCTGAAAAACCCGGACAGGGTCGTCTGAACTCAAAACCGTCACCCCAGAGCTCAAAATAATTCGCGAACTTTTCGCGGCAATAGCAGCGAGAACCGTTTCCGGGGTTGACACAGCAAAGTCGTCCCGGTGGTGCTCCCCCAGGGTCAACGCATCAACCCCCACCTCATCGGCGAGGACTCCCTCTGCTACAACGTTGCGGATCACCTGCGAGTACGGGAGAGGAACGCCCTGTCCGTCGTGGGTCACATCGCCAAAAGTGTCCAAACCTAGCTGAATGTTCTCCATCATGCTCCCTCTTATTGAGCGCCTAGCGTAGCAATGCGGGATGGGAAGAAGCTCACGGCTGCAGCCGAGAAGATACCCAACCCTCACTGGTTTTTTCAAACCGGATTCGATCGTGAAGCCTGGAGGTTCTCCCCGCCCAGAATTCAACTCGCTGGGGCTCAATGACGAATCCACCCCATTTTTCAGGGCGGGGCAGTTTCTCCTCCCCGTGGAACCGAGATTCGATGTCGTGAACTTTTTCCTCGAGCGCTTCCCTGGAGGAAATGGGGTGCGACTGGTCACTGGCCCATGCGCTCACTTGCGAGCCCCTCGGGCGGGAATCAAAATACGCATCAGAGACTTCAGCATCGGTCGGGGCCGCATGGCCAAAGATTTTGATTTGGCGGTGCTGGGTGTACCAGGGGAAAACCACAGAGACTGACGGGTGCGCGAGCAGGGCAAGCCCCTTCCTTGATCCGTAGTCGGTATAGAAATAGAGGCCCACATCATCGATTCCCCGCAGAAGTACGGTCCTTGACGAAGGTTCACCATCGGGGTCAATGGTGGAGAGAACCATGGCGTTTGGTTCGTAGACCCCTGCTTGGTCCGCTTCCTCAACCCAGGTAGAAATTTGACCCAAAGGGTCGGCAGATAAAACGCCATCCTCCAACGCCACGGAACCATAGTCTTGTCGTTTAGAGAGAGCATCTGATTCCTGAGCCATTCCCTCATCCTAGGAGGAGGTTCCTGGACGAGACTCACGCCTCTGCTCCCCCCGCCCCTAGGCTCGCGCAGGGTCGCCGTTGCACAGGAGGTGACTCGTTTCGCCGGGTTAGTTCGCCATGATCGCTTTGACCGGATGCTCCGTGCATGCGCACACGCGAATCAGGCAAAATTCCTCACCTCAGAGACCTTCGTCCTGAGGCTGGAGCTTGAGTGGGTGGTGGCTACAACGCGGTGACGCCGCCATACCTGGCCACACAACACACGCGACAGAACTCTTGGCTATCGCTCAAAACGTGGACCTGAGGGGACTCGAACCCCTGACCCCCTGCATGCCATGCAGGTGCGCTACCAGCTGCGCCACAGGCCCAAAGCGGAAAGCTCTAGCCTACTACAGGCTCTCGTGCGCTTCGGTGACGTGAATCGGTTCGAACTCTGGGAGCTCAATGACGGGGGAGTCTCGCCACAACCGCTCGAGCTGATAGAAGAGACGTTCTTCTTCGTGAAAGATGTGCACGATAATTTCGCCACAGTCCAAAAGCGCCCATCGTCCGAGGCTTCGTCCCTCCTCGCGGAGCGGGGGCGATCCCGCTTTGGTCAGCATTCGATCTACTTCATCGGCGATGGCCTGGACCATGCGTTCATTGCGCCCACTACACACCACAAACACATCGCTAAGAGCAAGGTGCTCCGAGACGTCCAGGGCAAGAATCTCCGAACCGAGTCGATCGCTAGCCGCCTGGGCCGCAATTACTGCCAACTCGCCTGCGCGCTTGCTCGCAGCCATCTAGCGCAACAGTCCCGCTGTGAAGGACAGCAACAGCATTGTTGCGGCTGCAAGGCCCAGTCCCGAGGCTAGGAGAACCGTAACAATAACCCCGGACCCCCAGCGTGTTTTTCTGACAAGCAGCAACCCAGTGTCATCGCTTCTCCCCGACACCGCCTGAGAGGCGCGAATGGGTTTAGACAATCCCCCAATTTCACCGGTGGCATATGGATCCACCAGTTCACCATCCACTCTCATTTCCTCTTCAAGTCGGAGTGGCATCGTGCCCCCAGTCACAGCCTTCGCGGGGAGGGCAATTTGCCCTGTAGCCACAATTTCGCCGGTGTTGCCAAGGGGTCCCGCCAAATCGACAATCGGCGCGACCGGGAGGATAAGCGAACTCGTTGTGGTCATTGCATCCCCAGGGTTTCGGGAAGATACAACAAGATTGGCCCTAGAAGCAGGAGCAGCTGGCGCCAGACTTTCCTGCAAGGGCGCAGAGAAGACGGGGGGGAGCGGTTCTGGTGCGGGCACCGCAGCGGCAGTCTGCGCTTGCACGAGCTCGAGCAGCGGGGAGGACGAGGGAGGACTGACGGGAGCGGCGGCGATGCTCTGCTCTTGGAGAAGTCTCGCTTCTCGCCGAGTCAGCGCGGGTGGGGCTTGCTTCACCGGCTCTGGCTCGGTGGGAGGTATCGAGCTCGATTGGACAACCGCGACTAGATCGGGTGCTGGGGCAACCGGAGGGGTGTTTCCTTGGTGTTCCAGCTCCCGTAACTCGCGCCTGGTGTAGGGGGCTCCGGTGAGGGGGTTCGTCATGCTTCACCCCGATACAGGCCTTGCTTGGCGATGTATTGCACAACACCGTCGGGAACCAAGTACCACACGGAGTTACCCTCTTTCACCCGAGCGCGGCAATCTGTGGAAGAAATCGAGAGAGCAGGGACTTCCAAGACCGTGACTCGGTCCGGCGGCAAGGAGCCGGTGCTGAGCTCGTGGCCAGGCCTCGACACCCCAACGAAATGGGCCAACGAAGTCAGGGCCTCCGAATCTTTCCACTCGATGAGAGCAGCAATGGCGTCCGCTCCGGTAATAAAGAACAGGTCAGCATCGGGGAACCCTGCGCGGATGTCTCGGAGGGTATCCACGGTATACGTGGTGCCGGGACGGTCTATATCAGCTCGACTAACCCGAAACCGAGGGTTTGAGGCGGTGGCAATGACCGCCATGAGATAGCGATCTTCGGCCGGGGAAACCAGTGGTTTATCAGCCGGTTGTCCCGTGGGGACAAAAATCACTTCATCCAGGCGAAGGGCAACCTGGACTTCGCTGGCTGCCACCAAGTGGCCGTGGTGAATGGGGTCAAACGTGCCGCCCATAATCCCAATGCGTGGGCGGTCACTGCTCGACATAAGGCTTTAGTGGTGGCCCTGCTGTGGGGTCTGGCCCTGCGTTTTGTGGCGGTGCCGGTTGGCGACATCGCGATAGCTGAAAACGACGAGGGCGAGCGCACCAAAGACACCCAAGGTGATCAGGGCAAAGTAGATGGGAGGGAAAATTAGCTCGTTGACAACTTCTCCCGAAGCAATCAGCATGTCAACCATTACGCTTTTCCTTTCTCAAATGTGCTCCTAATCTACCGGGTTTGGCAAAACTAAGCGCGGACCTGGCCTTGGCCGCGAACAACCCATTTCGTGCTGGTCAGCTCGGGCAACCCCATCGGTCCTCGTGCGTGAAGCTTCTGGGTTGAAATTCCTACCTCAGCACCAAACCCGAACTCGCCACCATCAGTAAAGCGGGTGGAGGCATTGACAATCACCGAGGCCGAGTCAACCTCTTTCAAAAACCGCTCCGCATGGTCCATGTTCCCCGTCAGGATGGCTTCCGTATGGTGAGTGGAATACCGGGCGATATGTTCCAGTGCCTGATCCAGCGAGTCCACCACGCCCATCGACACATCGAGGGAAAGATACTCCCTCCCCCAGTCCCCCTCTGTCGCTGGTACAGCGCCGGAAACAATGGCGCAGACTGCCTTATCGCCATGAATCACGACACCAGATGCCTGGAGTCGCTCGGCCACCACAGGTAACACTGCCTTCGCAATCCCCCTGTGAATCAGCACCGTTTCGACCGCGTTACATACGCTCGGGCGCTGAACCTTCGCATTGTGAATAATCTCCACAGCATTCTCGAGGTTTGCCGTGTCATCGACAAAAATATGAACCACTCCCGAACCGGTCTCGATCACCGGCACGCTGGACTCCTGGACAACGGTTTCGATCAAGGACGCAGAACCGCGTGGAATCAAAACGTCGATGAGGCCCCTGCCTTTCATCATGGCTTGGGCTCCCTCTCGGCCAAACTCATCCACAGACGTAATCGCCGCTGGTGGCAAACCCACGCTCGTCAACGCCTCCTGCATCAGAGACACCAAAACTTCATTGCTGGATTGCGCGGCTGAACCCCCACGCAAAACGACAGCATTACCACTCTTGAGGGCTAAGGCAGCGATGTCGATGGTCACATTGGGGCGTGCTTCATAGATGGCTCCCACCACTCCAAAGGGCACCCGAATCTGAGAAACTTGCAGCCCGTTGGGCAAAGTCATTCCTCGAACCACATCTCCCACCGGTTCTGGCAAAGCTCGAATCTGTGTCACCGCGTCGGACAGGGCAGCGATTCGTTCGGGAGTGAGGCGCAACCGGTCCTGCAATCCTTCTGCCATTCCTTCGGCTGCCCCCCGAGCGAGATCTTCAGAGTTAGCAGCAACTATCTGTGGGGAGTGGGAAGCAAGACTGGCAGCAATGGCGGCAAGGGCTTCATCGCGAAGTTGTGCGCTGGCACGTGCGAGAGCGTGGGAAGCGGTTTTTGCGCCCTCCAACAGGGCTCGAGCGCCAGGAAGTAACTCTGTGTTCATAGTTGCTAGTCTACGGCGGGCTCGAACCAGGTTCCAGAAATCTCTCCCCGCACCACGGCATCCAACGACGTCGTCGAGGTCAACAACGTCGGTATTCCCGCAGCTGTCGCCCACCGCGCTGCGCTCACCTTCGTCACTGCTCCACCCGTTCCGACACTGTTGACCATGGAGTGGCCCAGTTCAACACCTTCGAGGGGGTCCCCGTAGGCAACCACCTCGATTCGTGTGGCGAGGGGGTCATCGGGAGGATGGGTATACAAAGCATCGACATCACTGAGCAGAACCAAAAGGTCAGCGGAAATGAACTCCGCCACCAGCGCCGCAAGCCTGTCGTTATCGCCGAACCGAATTTCCTGGGTCGCCACTGTGTCGTTTTCGTTGACGATAGGCAAGATACCCAATCCCAACAGTCGCTCGATGGTGCGGAGCGCGTTCGTGCGGTGAGTGTCGTTTTCAACATCCCCCACCGTCAACAACACCTGCCCCGAAATCACTGAAAACGCATCGAGAAACTTCTGATATCGGCCCATCAACAAGTTCTGCCCCACAGCGGCTGCAGCCTGTTGGGTGGCCAAATCTTGGGGACGATCCGTCAATTTCAAAAACGGCGCTCCGGTGGCGATAGCACCAGAAGACACCAGCACAACCTCTTTGCCCTGCGCGTGCCACGCGGCTAAGGCTTCGACAAGCCCCGCCATTTGACGCTCTCGTTCTCCGCTAATGGAAGAGGACCCGACTTTGACAACTATCCGCCGGGCGCTGTCCACTGCTTCTCTAGTCATCATCCTGGAAGAACCCCGCTTCCCCCTCGTCGGCAAGCTCCTGCCTGGCACGTGCTTTAGCATCCATGCGCTCGTGATACGTGGCCTTCCGTTGCGCCCGGGTCGCCCGTTGGCGCTCATCCAAGCGAGGGTCAGAGCCTCGCGGTGCCGTCATCAACTCAGCCGCACTCGAGAGGGTGGGCTCCCAGTCAAAGATTTGGCCTTTTCCAGCCCCAATCATCACGGCGCAACCCGGAGTAGCGCCGGAGTCGAAGAGTGCGTCGTCAATCCCCAGTTTCATTAAGCGATCGGCAAGATATCCCACGGCTTCATCGTTGGTGAAGTCTGTTTGTTCAATCCACCGCTCGGGCTTTGCTCCAAGAATCCTGAACAACGGACCCTCTGTTCCACCTTCGACAACGACCCGGAAATCGGGTTCGTTGACGGCCTTGGGTCGCACCACAATGCGCTCGGGGGTGAGAGCCGCCTCCGCCAGCTTTGCGCGGTGTTCAAGAACCATGTTGCCGACCTCGTAAAGGAAAGGCTCCAGCCCCTCCGCGCTAATCGCACTCAGGGAGAAAACCGGGTACCCCCTTGCCTCTAAGTCAGTAGTCACCATGGCGGCAATTTCTTTAGCATCGGGGACATCCACTTTGTTCAGCACCACCATTTGGGGACGATCCACCAGGGGAATAACATCATCATCCAGCGGGTAATTTCCCAACTCATGGAGCAGTGCATCCAAGTCGCTCAGAGGGTCTCTGCCTGGCTCCAAGGTGGCACAGTCAAGAACGTGAACGAGCAAACTGCACCGTTCCACATGGCGCAGAAATTCCAGGCCCAGCCCTTTTCCTTCGCTGGCACCGGGAATCAAACCGGGCACATCCGCCATGGTGAACTTTGTGCCACCGGCCTCCACGACGCCAAGGTTCGGGTGCAGGGTTGTGAAGGGATAGTCCGCAATTTTGGGGCGGGCCTTCGAGACCGCAGCGATCAAACTTGACTTACCGGCGCTGGGGAAGCCCACCAGCGCCACGTCAGCAACGGTTTTGAGCTCCAGGTTAATATCGCCCTCGAAACCGTGAGTACCCAAGAGAGCAAAGCCCGGCGCCTTACGCGCCGAACTGGCCAGCGCTTCGTTACCCAGGCCACCTCTGCCGCCCTGCGCCACCACGACGCTCATACCGGGCCGGTCCATATCGATGATGAGGGCCCCCTCCTGATCTGTGACGACGGTGCCCACAGGCACTGGCAGAATCACATCAGAGGAACTCTTGCCGTGTTTGGAATCTCCCGCACCTGGAGCGCCATTTTCGCTCACCCGATGAGGGCGGTGGTGGTAATCCAGCAAGGTGGTAACTTGCGGATCTGAGAGCAAAACGACATCTCCACCGCTCCCGCCGTTACCGCCGTCAGGTCCGCCCAGCGGTTTGAACTTTTCGCGGTGGACGGAAACACACCCGTGGCCACCGTGTCCGGCGTGCAGGTGTAAAACGACACTGTCAACGAACGTCGTCATAACACCCTTTCTCCTTGAGGCTAACTGTCCCACACAAGAGGAAAGGGCGAGCCGAAGCTCGCCCTCCCATCACAGTGTGTGAGTGAAACTAGACAGCGGCGTCCACTACGGCAACAACCTTGCGGCGTCCTTTGGAACCAAATTCGACGTGGCCCGCTGCGAGAGCGAACAACGTGTCATCGTTACCGCGTCCGACATTGGTGCCGGGGTGGAAGTGGGTACCACGCTGGCGAACAATAATTTCACCGGCTTTGACAACCTGACCACCGAAGCGCTTGACGCCGAGGTACTGAGCATTGGAGTCGCGACCATTCCTGGTCGAGGACGCGCCCTTTTTGTGTGCCATGAGTTCCCTACTTCTTGGTGATGCCGGTGACTTTGAGCTTCGTCAGTTCCGCGCGGAACCCTTGACGCTTCTTGTAACCGGTCTTGTTCTTGTATTTCTGGATGATGATCTTGGGCCCACGAAGGTCGTTCAGGATCTCCGCCGTGACGGTGACCTTGTCGAGTTCCTTCTTATCGTGGGTGACGGTATCGCCATCGACGAAGAGGACGGGAGCGAGGCTCACCGAGTTCTTCGCATCGCCCGCAATGCGGTCGACCATAATGATCGAGCCGACCTCGACCTTTTCTTGACGTCCGCCTGCGCGAACAACCGCATAAACCACGATGAAACCTGCCTTGTTGCTGGAAAAAACGAGGGTGCCCTGGAAACTTTAGGAGAACTGCACCAAAGAACAAGAATAGACCATGTCTGGTCGCTCGGCAACCAGAACGATCCCCCTATTTCTGGGGTGACTCGGGAGGTGACTCTGCGCTGACCGGCACGCTAGATGCGCGTCTGCGTCGCTTCGATTGTCCCTGCCCTGGTGCTTCGGGAAGTGCTGCGAGCACGGAATCAAGAACTCCGACCTCAGCGGAGCTTGATTTCTTCCGACCCCGGGTGGGCTTCTCCTCAGCCGCCACGGGTGCGGCGTTGGCAGTGGTTTGTGCGGAAGCAGAGTGAACGGTGCTCTTGGCAATCTGGGCTATCGCATTACGGGCGTCCTCGGTAATTCCGTGGGGTTCAATCTTCGGAGCCGACTTCGCTGACCCCTTCTTCCTGCGGGGGGACGAATCAGACTTCGATTTGGTCACAGGTTCCCCGTTAACAACAACCCCACGACCTTGACAGGTCTCGCAGGCTTCGCTGAAGGTTTCCAACAGGCCAAGCCCGAGTTTCTTTCGGGTCATCTGAACCAATCCGAGACTGGTCACCTCTGCCACCTGGTGCTTCGTTCGGTCTCTGCTCAAACACTCCATGAGCCGCTGGACAACAAGGTCCCTGTTGGACTCCAGGACCATATCGATGAAATCGATAACAATGATTCCACCGATATCGCGGAGTCGGAGCTGGCGAACAATCTCTTCAGCGGCTTCGACGTTGTTCTTTGTCACCGTTTCTTCAAGGTTCCCCCCGCTGCCCACGAATTTGCCGGTGTTGACATCCACCACCGTCATGGCCTCAGTGCGGTCGATCACGAGCGAGCCGCCACTAGGCAACCAGACCTTCCGGTCCAGTGCTTTGGCGATACCTTCGCCTACCCGGTATTCCACGAAGGGATCACCATCGGGGGCATAGGCCTCCATGCGGGCAATCAAATCAGGGGCAACCGAGCTCAAATATTTCTCGATCGTTGAGTGAGCGTGCGTCCCCGAAATGACCAGTTTGTGGAAGTCTTCGTTGAAAACGTCGCGAATGATCTTGACCAGCAGATCCGGCTCCGAATGCAACATGTCGGGAGCTTGAGCCTTTTCTGTTTGGGCGCTGAGGGCTTCCCATTGCTTGTGGAGGCGCTCCACATCCATGGTGAGTTGCTCCTCTGTGGCACCCTCAGCAGCCGTGCGCACGATCACGCCAGCCGTCTCTGGCAAAATCTTCTTCAATATTGTCTTGAGGCGCGCGCGTTCGGTGTCGGGCAGTTTGCGGGAAATGCCGTTCATGGAGCCGCCAGGCACATACACGAGGTAGCGGCCAGGCAAACTAATCTGACTGGTCAACCTCGCGCCCTTGTGGCCCACCGGGTCTTTCGTGACCTGAACCAGAACGCTGTCACCCGTTTTCAAAGCAAGCTCAATTTTGCGGGGCCCGGGAGTTTCCCCCTCGCTTGCCGCTTCCCAATCCACTTCACCCGAATACAAGACGGCGTTTCTTCCCCGGCCAATATCGACAAAGGCAGCTTCCATGCTGGGCAGGACGTTTTGCACACGGCCCAAATAGACGTTGCCGATCAGGCTGGACTCCTCGGCGCGAGCCACATAGTGCTCCACCACCACGTTGTCCTCCAACACGGCGATCTGAGTGCGATCGGTGCGCTCCCGAACAACCATGACCCGGTCAACGCTCTCGCGACGAGCGAGGAACTCAGACTCGGTGACGCTTTGTCGGCGGCGACCGCCATCGCGACCATCCCGACGGCGTTGACGTTTGGCTTCCAGCCGCGTAGAACCCCGCACTTTCTGCGGGGTCGATGCCTCAGCGGCAGCTTTGGCTTTTTTCTCTTCGGGACTCAGCGTGGGTCGGTTCGCTCGTGAGCGTCGACGCACGGTGCCCTCGCTCTGAGATTCCTCAGGAGCGGGCGTAAAGACGGGAAGAAGCGCAGGGTCGGGAGCATGAAAGACGAGGTCCTTCGTGGAAACAGCGCTGGGTTTTTCCCCAGGCTTGTTCGCTTGAGCGGCACGTGCCTGCTTACCCGAAGCCTTGTCGCTTGCCGGTTTCTTGGCGGCAGGTTTCTTGGCTGCAGGCTTCTTAGCTACAGGCTTCTTGTCCGCTGGCTTTTTTCCAGATCCCGCGGTATGGGCCTCGCCGGCGGGAGACTGCGGGGCAGAAGCTGCCTTCTTTGTCGCGGTCTTCGCTTGAGGCTCGGTGGTGTCTTCTATTTTCTTGGCCACCATAATCGGTGCCCTCCTCACGCAGTTCCTGGCATCACTGGCCGGAACTGCATTACGCTTTGGCAGGAGAAACACGAGGTTTCTCTTGAAAAAACTTGGGTTTGTTGGGGTATTCCCCGGTATTCGAATCGAGGATTCGAGAATTCTTGGTGCGCTTTTCCATCGGGTGAAAAAGCTCTACCTCTAGTATCGCACATCACCTCTGCTGTGGACCAGTGTGGCGCCATAATCTTGGAATGAACTACCCCACGAGAGGGTCCACGTCCATGGCAATCTCTCTGCTGGTGAGCGGACTCGGTGCCCGGTTTGCAGACTCTGCTCTGGGCGGCGGTGCCATAATCATGGAATGAACTACCCCACGAGACGGTCCACGTCCATGGCAATCTATTTGTTGCTCAGCGGACTAGGTGCCTGGTTTGCAGCGTTCACTCTGGCCCGCGAGGGATACCAGTTGGCCCTCAGTGGAACCAAGCCCAGCTGCGACATCAATCCCTTTTTCTCCTGCGGTTCGGTGATGCAGAGCCCGCAAGCCACAGTATTTTTTGACACCCCCAATCAACTCTTTGGGGTTGCCGGCTATGTCGCCATAGCGATGGTGGGGGCTGCCATGCTGGCCGGCGCCACGTTCAAGAGACCCTTTTGGATTCTTGTGGTTCTTGGAGTTCTTGCCTCATACCTCTGGCTAATGTGGATGTTTGTCCAAGCCGTCTTCGCCATCGGCTTCCTGTGTCTTTACTGCATGGTGGTCTGGGCAATCCACATTCCACTCTGGTGGATCTTGCTGCCCTGGGTCCTCAAGCAAGGGATTCTTAGTTCATCCCTCCCGTTGAAGAAACTTGGAGCAACCTGGTTGCCCTACTCGTGGATTCTGATCGTGATTAACTACGCCGTCATCGGCATAGCAATCCTGATCCAGTTCCCCTTGCTCTTCTCGCTTTAGCGAGGAAACCAGAGAGCGAGTTCCCTCTCGGAGGATTCCTCTGAATCGCTGGCATGAATCAAGTTTTGCTGCACGGCAAGCCCCCAGTCGCGTCCTAAATCCCCGCGGATGGTCCCCGGTGCCGCCGATGTGGGGTCTGTTGCTCCGCAGAGAGACCGGACCCCCTCGATGACCTTATGGCCGGCGATCCTCATCGCCACCACAGGACCCGACTCCATGAAGTTCACCAGTGGCTCGTAAAAAGGTTTGCCTTCGTGCTCGGCATAGTGGGCAGAGAGTAAGTCGCGGTTGGGCTCGACCATGCGAAGGTCAACGAGCTGGTAACCCTTTGATTCGATGCGCAACAGGATTTCACCCGTCAAGTTTCTCGCGACTCCGTCTGGTTTCACGAGCACGAGTGTTTCTTCTAATCCGGCCATATCGGTTTTCTCCTTGGTGCGTTGGTGATGGTGAGTTTAGCGTGAAGGGTTTTCTTTGCCTCGATCGAGTTGAGGCCCTCGAATGGCCCCAAAGATCCAGAAACCGATAACAACCGCTGCGGACATCCCCATTACGACATCCCAAAGGAAAGAGGTCAACAGCGCTAACTGAACCAGGTGCCCCAACCACACTCCCGCGCGGTATCGCAGCAACCGATACACCAGCACAAGAATCACCAGGGCTGCCCCTGACCCAAGAACAATAACCGTGGGGGTGAAATAGCCCAGCCCATTGAGCGCTAGCGCTCCGAAAAACACCACCGCAATTTCCAGCACCAGAGCAATCTGAAGCAGCGACTCTGTCGCTGATTTCTCTCGTTTTGCTCCAGCCATCATCGTCCCTTCCCGGCAGCTACCTCTGCCACCAGCGTGATCGAACCCGTCACCAGGACGCCGCCCTCCGCTCCGGCCAGGTCCTCAGCTCGGGAGAGAGCTTCCTCCGAATTTCCGCGAGAATCTACCCGGTCCGGTCCCGCTATCGCCGATACCGCATCGGCTAAGTCGTGAACGCTGATGGAACGATCGGACTGGGACTGGGTAACAACAAAGTGGTCCACCACAGGGTCGAGAGCTTCCACAATTCCCGCGACATCCTTTTCCTGAAGGATTCCGATAACGCAGACCAAGCGGTCAAAGCTGAAGGAGGTCATCATCGCACCGGCGAGGGCTTCTGCGCCGTGGGGGTTGTGAGCTGCGTCGACCACGACCGTCGGGTTGGCAGAGACCACTTGAAGTCGCCCCGGGCTACTGGCAAGGGACACTCCCTCTTCAACCACTTCGCGCGCGAGCATCTGAGTGCCATTGTGAAGAAAGTATTCCACCGCGGCAATCGCTAACGCAGCGTTTTCACCTTGGTGGTCGCCCAACAGCGGGAGGGCGAGGCCGGGGTAATGTCCGGCTATTCCTTCCACACTGATGACCTGGCCCCCCACCCCGGGTTCCACCGAGGTGAGCGAAAAGTCCCTGCCAAAAATCCTCAAGGGTGCTTCGTATTTTTCACACGCGAGCATGATGTGATCCCACGCGTCCTGAGATTGATGAGCGCTCACCACCCGCGAAGCAGGTTTGATAATTCCCGCTTTTGTGGCCGCGATCAGCGAAATCGTGTCCCCCAAGTATTCCGTGTGGTCAAGGGCAATGGGGGTAAACACGGCAACGTCCGCATCCGCAACGTTCGTGGCATCCCATTCGCCACCCATCCCCGCTTCGATGACCGCAACATCCACCGGAGCATCGGCAAAAGCGGCAAAAGTGAGTGCTGTGAGCGCTTCAAAGTAGGTCAGGGGCGGTTCAGAATTTGCCACCAGTTCCGCATCAACAATGGCGAGAAACGGCTCCACATCGGCCCAGTTATCGGCGAGCATGCGATCTGAGATAGGTTCCCCATCAATCACGATGCGTTCGTTTATTCGGTGGAGGTGGGGGGAGGTCATCAGACCGGTACGAAGGCCCAGCGCCCGCAAAATGCTTTCGGTGATGCGAGCCGTCGATGTTTTCCCGTTGGTGCCGGCGAGGTGGATGACCCCATACATTCTTTGGGGATCCCCCAACAGCTCCGTCACCCGCCGGATGGCGTGGAGACGGCGCTCGGGCCTTTTCTCTCCCACCCGGGCCATCAACGCAGCCATCACCGCGTCTGCTTCCTGCCGCTCAAAAGCCCCCGTACTAGTCATGACGAGAGACTCTCACGCGCAGCTGAGAACCGGACCCCACCGGCAACGTCTCGCCCGTGGCGCCCAAAGGTTCCAGACTGACCGTCGTGGAAAGGGTTTCCTGCCCGAGAAGCTCTCGATGGTTCTCCAAGGCTTCTCGGGCAGTCTCATCCACTTCGAGCACGAGGTCGATGCGATCAGAGACCTCCAAACCAGCGTTCTTGCGCTCCTGTTGAATCCAACGGATCGCATCGCGAGCTAAGCCTTCCGCTTCTTGCTCTGGTGACACCGTGGTGTCGAGGAGAACAAACCCGCCATCTTCCAGGAAGCTCACCGCTGTCTCTTCACTGGCTGAGGTGAGCTCCAGGGTGTATTCACCCTCTTGGAGCTCGGTGTCTCCCACCGTGACAACACCCTTCTCAATGCTCCATTCCCCCGCTTTCGCGCGGGCAATGATGCCTTGAATGGCTCCGCCCACCCGGGGGCCCAGAGCTCTCGAATTGGGAATCAATTTTTGGCCAATTCCAAAGCGCTGGATAGCTTGATCGTCAAGGTCAACACACTCAATGCCGGCCACGTTGAGTTCCTCGGCGATGATGTCGCTAAAGCCGACAAGGTCCCGCGCGCCCTCACTCACAATAGTGAGCGTTGTCAGGGGCAGTCTGACCCTTCGGGAATGGGCTTTTCGCAGCGCTAAACCGGCCGAGGCGACATCCCGGACACGGTCCATGGTCGCTACTAACTCCGCGTCGGCCGGGAAATCTTCGACCTTGGGCCAGTCACACAGGTGAACGCTCTCCCCTCCGGTGATACCCCGCCACACCTCTTCCGTGATGAGCGGCGCCAGGGGTGCTGCCACCCGACAGAGGGTTTCCAGCACGGTGTAGAGGGTGTCGAGGGCATCCGTATCGCTCCCTGCCCAAAAGCGATCCCGGCTTCGCCGGACATACCAATTTGTCAGCACGTCGGCGAAGTTTCGGAGGTGTTGGGCTGCCATCGGTGAATCAAGCGCTTCGTATTCGGTCGTGGTCGCATCGATCAGGTCCCTGGTTTTTGCCAGGATGTAGCGATCGAGAATATGGCTGGAGTCACTGCGCCAGCGTGGTTCATGGTCGCCTACGTAGAGACCCAGGAAGTAATAGGTACTCCACAACGGCAAGAGGAACTGGCGAACCCCCTCCCTAATGCCTTCCTCGCTGACCACCAGGTTTCCGCCGCGAATGACGGAGCTCGACATCAAGAACCAGCGCATCGCATCAGCGCCATCGCGCTCGAACACTTCGGACACGTCGGGGTAGTTTCGCAGGCTCTCAGACATCTTCTGACCATCTGATCCCAGAACGATTCCATGGGAAATTACCTGCGAGAACGCGGGGCGGTCAAAGAGTGCCGTGGAGAGGACGTGCATCGTGTAAAACCATCCTCTGGTCTGACCGATGTATTCCACGATGAAGTCTGCGGGGTTGTGAGTGTCAAACCATTCTTGGTTCTCAAAGGGGTAGTGCACCTGCGCAAACGGCATGGAACCTGAATCAAACCAGACGTCCAACACGTCGGGGATGCGCCGCATCGTCGACTGACCCGACGGGTCGTCCGGATTGGGGCGCTGGAGTTCGTCGATCTTGGGGCGGTGGAGATCATCGGGTTTAGCCCCGAAATCTTTCTCGAGTTCCTCGAGTGAGCCATAGACATCGACCCGCGGGAACTCTGGGTTGTCGCTTTTCCACACCGGGATGGGGGAACCCCAGTATCGGTTTCTGGAAATGGACCAGTCCCTGGCGTTAGAGAGCCACTTTCCAAACTGACCGTCTTTGACGTTCCCGGGGACCCAGCGGATGTCCTGATTGAGTTCCACCATGCGGTCACGAATCTCCGTGACCTTCACAAACCAGCTCGACACCGCTTTGTAAATCAGAGGGGTTCGGCATCTCCAACAGTGCGGGTAGGAGTGGTCGTAAGAACGCTCGGCGAAGAGCCGACCCGACTCACGCAGGAGCCTCGTGAGCGGTTTGTTGGCATCGAAGACCTGCAGACCCGCGACGTCAGCGACCTCGTCCAGAAAGCATCCAGCGTCATCGACGGAAATAATGACCGGAATCCCTGCCTCGGCACACGTGATTTGGTCATCTTCGCCATATGCCGGCGCCTGGTGAACGATTCCCGTTCCCTCTCCCGTTGCGACATAGTCGGCCACCAAAATCCGCCAAGCGCTTGACATGTCCCACTGGTCACTATCGGCGTAGTAGTCAAAAACTCTGCGGTAATGAATTCCACCGAGTTCGGACCCGGTGAACTGCCGGGTGACCGCCGCACGCGCCTCGGCCGAATCCTCATACCCCAGCTCTTTGCGGTAGTTGCCAATGGTGTCCAAAGCCAACAGGTACTGCTGGCCAGGCTGTGAGCTCGAAGGTCCCGCAGGAACGACGCCATAGGCGACCTCTGGGCCAACGGCAAGCGCAGCATTTGTGGGAAGGGTCCAGGGAGTTGTGGTCCAAGCCAGAGCAAGCACACCTTCCAACCCCAGCGCTTGTGCCCCCTCACCCTCGAGCGGAAATGTCACCGTGACAGATTGATCCTGCCTGGACTTGTACACGTCATCGTCCATCCGCAGTTCGTGGTTGCTCAGCGGGGTTTGATCCCTCCAGCAGTAGGGCAACACCCGGTAGCCCTCGTAGGCGAGGCCTTTGTTATGCAGGGTGGAAAACGCCCACATCACACTTTCCATGAAGGTGATATCCAGCGTCTTGTAGTCGTTTTCGAAATCTACCCACCGCGCTTGTCGGGTGACGTATTCCTGCCATTCATCGGTGTATTTCAACACCGAATCTTTCGCCGCCTGGTTGAAAGCGGCGATACCCATCTCTTCGATTTGGCTCTTGTTGGTAATCCCTAGCTGGCGCTCCGCTTCAAGCTCGGCAGGAAGCCCGTGGGTGTCCCAGCCGAAACGACGGTGCACTTGCTTTCCCCGCATAGTGTGAAAGCGAGGAAACACGTCTTTGGCATACCCGGTCAGGAGGTGCCCATAATGGGGCAACCCGTTGGCAAAGGGTGGACCGTCATAAAAAACCCACTCTTCGCAGCCTTCGCGCGCTGCCACCGATTTGCGGAAGGTATCGCCGTCTTTCCAGTCTTTCAACACCTTGGTTTCCACGGCAGGGAAGGAGGGACTGGGCTCCACGGAAGAGCCGGGACGGTGTCGGGGGAAAGCCATGGGGTGCTCCTGAGAGAGGGGGGTAGATGTTACGGGGACGCCCGGTTTCCCGGTCGCGGTACCACCCCGCTTGCCACCAAAAGATGGCCACTCTTCTCAGGCGCTGACGGGCCCACCCGACCGGTTCTACTCAAACCACGAAGGTTTTTTCTTCCGGCAGCTCCTCGGTGATAGCCGATTCAAAGCTTTGTCCCAGTGTAGGACCTGTGGCTCCAAAGCGCACCCGACTCAGAGGGCTCGCGAAGCTTCCAAGAGAGCGCGGGTATGGGCGTGGGAGGGGTTGTCGAGAATTCTCTCCAGGGGGCCTGACTCGATGGCTTGGCCTTCCAGCAACACCAACACCTCATCGCTGAGGTGAGCGATAACGCCCAAGTCATGGGAAATCAGAATCAGTGTCAAACCCAAATCGCGCTGGAGTGAGCCCAGCAGGGTGAGAATTTGAGCTTGGACCACAGCGTCCAACGCAGACACGGGTTCATCAAGAATCAAGACCGAAGGCTTGCGGGCAAGTGCCCTTGCGATAGCCACCCGCTGTCGTTGCCCTCCCGAGAGCTGATGGGGTCGCCTGCCGAGCAATTCAGGGGCAAGCCCCACAAGCCCGAGGGTTTCCAAGAGTCGCTCCCCTGGCGTGCCATCGCTGGATGTGTCAAGTTCAAGCGCCTCCTCGACAATGCGGCGAACGGTCCATCGAGGGTCAAGCGCATCCAGCGGATTTTGTTCAATGAGCTGGATGGCCCCCCGGCGAGGACGCCTAGCCTTTTCGCGTTCGCTAGACCACGGCTGGCCAAAAAGCTCCACCACACCGGAATCTGGTGTTTCTAAGGCCATCAATATCCTGCCCAGCGTGCTCTTGCCCGACCCTGACTGACCCACAATTCCGAGCGTTGTGCCGGATCTAACCTGGAAGGACACGTCGCGAAGGGCTTGGGTGGGGGTGCCGTCGGGGCCTTGATAGCGGCGGTGGATTCCCTGCCACGACAGGGCTAGAGGGGAAGCATCCGGTGTCACCGTGATCGCGCTGCGCCGCTTCGCCACCGCGGCGACCAGTTCCCCGGTGTAGGGGTGGCGTGGACGATTAAACACTTCTGCGCTGGAGCCCTGCTCGAGGATGACGCCGCCACGCATCACCGCGATGCGGTCAGCTAGTTGACTCACGAGATGAAGGTCATGGCTCACCAACAACAGGGCCAAGCCAGAGCGCTTCAGGGAGCTCAACAGGTCAAGGATGTGGGATTGGGTCAGCGAGTCAAGAGCGGTGGTGGGCTCATCGGCAATCAGCACCTCCGGGTTCCCGGCCAGAGCTGACGCAATCAATGCGCGTTGGCGCATTCCACCCGAGAGCTCATGCGGATACTGACGCCTCCGATACTCGGGGTCAGGCATCGCTGCCATCTCGAGAGCGCGGGTCACTCGGAGTGATCGCTCCTCACGAGAAAGCTTGGGACGAGTTATCTCGAGAACTTCCGCCACTTCCTCTTCAATACGGCGCAGAGGATCCAAAGAGACCAGAGCGTCTTGGCTGACTAGTCCCACCCGAGTACCTCGAAGGGATCGCCACTGCAGTGGAGAAAATCCTCTGGTATCCACGCCGGCCACCCGCAGGCTCTCCACTCGCTGGTCTGCCCCTGGGGGGACCAACCCGAGGAGAGATAGTGCCGTCAGAGATTTTCCGGAGCCCGATTCCCCCACCAATGCCAAACACTCACCGGCATCGATATGGAAGGACACATCGCTGACAGCGGGTGCCTGGCTTCCAGGGAACTGAATCCGGAGGTGTGCGACCTCAACGGCAGGATGGGTCACGAGACCCTCCCCTCGCCGCGCAAGCGCAGGTGGCGCCCCACCGCGCTGATGGCAAGAACTGTTGACGTGATCGCAAGGCCGGGGAAGACACCAATCCACCAGGCGGTGGCAAGGAAATTCCTACCCTCGGAAAGAATGAGCCCCCACTCAGGAGTCGGCGGCTGAAGGCCAAGGCCGAGAAAACTGAGCCCTGAGGCGGTGACGATCGCCGTCCCTACGCCGATGGTTGCCATCACGAGTAAGGGGCCAAGGATGTTGGGGATGATGTGGCGAAAAAGAATCGCTGCCGGAGGAACCCCCAGCGCGCGGGCAGCAGTAATGTACCCAGCTTGGGAGACAACGAGAGTTTCTGCCCGAGCCACTCGGGCATAGGCGGGGATTGCTGCAAGCGCGACCGCGACAGGAATACTGGCACCCCCCACCCCAATAACGGCAATGACGATCAGGGCGAGCAGGAATTCAGGGAACGCCATGACCACATCAATGAAGCGCGACAGCGCGGTGTCGAGGATGCGGGGTCCTCTGGCAGCACCCACCCCCAGAAGAATTCCGACCAATAGTGCGCACGCCGTCGCCCCGAGCCCTACCGCGAGCGAATAGCGCGCCCCATAGACCACCCGTGCGAACACGTCCCGACCAGACTGGTCGGTCCCAAAAAGATGGGCAGCACTGGGAGCCTGAAGTGTGGCACTGGAATCTGTCTCGAGGGGGCTTTCAGCGGTGAGGAGCCATGGGAAAAGCGCGGCCAACGCAATCAGCCCCAACGTGATTGCCGCAATGATTACCCCGAGGGGAAGCTGCGGACCGGGAACACGCTTGGGGAGGGGGTTCTCTTTCTCTTCTCCGAGGAGGGACCTCACGATCGCGTCTCCACAGACACTCGCCGAAGGCGCGGGTCAAGGCCGCGATAGCTGAGATCCACCGCGAGGTTCACGAGGGCGAAAACCACTGCCCCCACCACAATAATTCCCAAAATCACAGGAAAATCTCGCCCCACAATGGCTCTGATAGCCACTTGGCCTAACCCTGGACGGGCGAAAACGGTTTCTACCAGAACCGCTCCCCCGAGCAGCGATCCCACCAGGTATCCACCAAGAGTCAGGGCGTCCATCGCGGCATGGCGCAGGGAATGGCGTCGAACCAGTCCCGAGGGCGACACGCCTCTGGAGCGGGCCGTCATGGCAAAAGGTTGTCCCTCCGCCGCATCGAGGCCGTGCCGAAGTAATTGGCTCACGATGCCGGCCACGGGCAACGCAAGAGTGAGAGACGGCAACACCAGGGACGATATTCCCTGCGCGCCGGTAACCGGAAACCACCCTAATTGGAGGGAGAAAACAGCCAGCAGAAGAAGACCGATCCAGTAGGTGGGTGAAGAAATGACAATCAGTTCCGCCACCGACACCGCTTTTTTTAGCCTCGCGCCTCGCCCAAAAAGGGCTCCCCCCAGGGCGAAGAGAGTCGCTAAGAAAATTGCTCCCGCGGCGAGTTGAAGAGTAGGCAGAGCTTGCTGAGCAAGAACGTCCACCACCGGAGTGCGAAGCTGGTAGGAGACGCCCAGATCGCCGTGAATAAGGCGGCCAAGGTATAGGAAGTACTGCGTAATAAGTGGTTCATCAAGCCCCCACTCCAGTCGTATCTGGGCGCGAACAGATTCGGATACCCGCGCCTGGACTCCGAGCATGACATCGACAGGGTCGCCGGGAATCAACCGGAGGGCTACAAATCCTGCTGTTGCCGCCCCCCAAATGACAAGGACAAATCTCCCGAGAGATTGTGCCAAGAAGAGAAACACCCTGGAGAGTGTGCCTCGCCAGGGTGTGCTCGCGTGCGTGGTCACTACCTCACGGCCAACTACCGCTCGACGGTGGCGCCGTAGAAGGATGCTCGACCGTAGAGGTCAAAAATCAATCCTTCAACACCCGAGGTAGCGACGGTGATTTCGGAGGGAACGTAGAGAGGTACGATCAACACCTGCTCCGCATTCCACTGCTGGATTTGCTGATACAGGGCCTCTCTCGCAGCGGGTGAACTGGTGGCCACAGCATCGCTGAGCCACTGATCAACCTCAGGCTTTGTCACACTGGAGACTGTTTGAAAGCCGCCGGTTTGGAGGTGGCTGCGCAACACATCAGCGTCAGGGCTGGAAAATGCCCAGTCGGTCAGGTCAAAATCCCTGGGTCCATAAAACTCCATGTACTGAGCGGGTTCCAGCACTTCCCGAACGAGCTCGAATCCGATTTCCTTCAGATCTGACTGGATAAAGTTCGCGAGGCTCGCGCGGTCATCCGGAACAGGGGTGTAGGCGATCCAGCGAGCACTCAAACGCTCGCCGTCTTTGGTGCGATACCCCTCAGAGTCCCGTTCTGTCCATCCCGCAGAGTCCAAGAGTTCGTTTGCCTTGTCTGGGTTGTAGGGCCACGAACCCTCCAGTGAGGCATCGTAGGAGTTAGGCGTGGTGGGGCCCAAAATGCTCCAGGCCCGGCTGAACTGTCCCTGATAGATGCTGGCAATTGCTGGCTCGGCATCAAATCCCAGGCTGAAGGCCTCGCGGACACGCACGTCAGCAAAAACGCCATCGGCCTCGTTGATGTAAAGGGAGTAGGGAACGCCCGGCATTTCAATGGAGAAGGTCTGGGCATCCGCGCCGACTTGCGCCGCCATGTCCGGGGTGAAATCTGCCGCGACATCCGCTTCCCCGGTGGTAATTGCTCCCACCCGCGAAGCGGTCTCTGGCACGATGGAAATGACGAGCGTGTCTGAGGCTGCTCTTCCTTGATGGGTTGACCCTGTGGGCGCCCAGTCATAGTCGGGATTTGCGACAAACACGAGTTGCTGGTCGGGGGTGAACTCGCTCAACACGAAGGGTCCCGTGCCGACAGTGACTCCCGGTCCACCCGCTTTTAGATCAGCGGCATTTTCTGTGAGGACCACGGGTGAGTAGAAACCCAGCTGGGGAAGGCTCAGACCCTGGAGGAACGGCGCATAGGGCTGGCTGAAGGTGATGGCGACCTCGAATTCACCCAAGACCTCCGTACCCACGTAATAACCGCCATCCTCGGCATACCCAATCAGGCTTGCGGCTTGGGCCGAAGCTGTTTCTGGGGCAACCACGTGATCGAAGTTTGCCTTCACCGCTTCAGCGTTGAAAGGCTCACCATCGTGGAAGGTAACGTCTTCGCGCAACTGGAAGACATATTCCAGCTCGTCTTCAGAGATTGTCCAGGACGAAGCGAGCCACGGCACAAAGGCGCCGGAGGCGTCCTGCGCGACCAGTGAGTCAAACGCGTTGCGCAGTACCAGAGAGGCGACATCAAGCTGGCTCGAATGAATATCCATGTGTCCCGAGCTGAGGTTTGCGCCTTCAATGGCGAAAGAAATGGTCGACTCAGCGGGTGCTTCTGACATCGTTGACTCCGCGGGTGCTTCGTCGCCAGCGCACGCTCCGAGAGTCGCGGCAAGAGCAATGACCGCTCCGATGGAAGAGATTTTTCGAATGAGGGAGGTTCTGCGAGGCATGTATCCACTTTCGGTGAGGTATCGAAATCCCTAGCGTACATTAACTAGACTCAGTTCAACAATTACTAAGGGGGCCGTGTGGGAGAGCACCTTACCCGTGGAAGACCATTGGCTTCCTCACCTGAAATGCTCCAAGAAGCTGCCCTGGAGCTTTTCGTCGAACAAACCTACGCCAAGACCACCATCGAGGAGATTACCCAGCGTGCAGGGGTCAGCCGAGCGACATTTTTCAACTATTTTCCTGCCAAGAGTGACGTGTTCTGGGTGGATCTTGACGACGCGCTCCGTCGTTTGAGCGGGGTGCTTGGCGAACACCAGTCGGTGGAAAAAACCCCTACCGTCGGGCTTCTCGTGGTCCTCCAAGGCCTCTGTGCCGTTGCGCGCGAGATGGGCGAAGGCCGTGTTCCGCTCGCTCTTACGCAGCATGAGCTAATGGGTAGCGTTCACGAGCTACAGTCTTCGGCCCTTACCCGGTTTAGCAACCAGGCAACTATCATTTCCGAGTTCCTCCAAGGCTTCGGATTTAGCGCTCCTCGAGCAAGAGCTGCGGCCTATGCAAGCATCGCAACGGCGATCGCGGCGACTCAAGAGTGGGCTGAGGCAGGGACGTCCCGTCGCCCCCTCGACACCTACCTGCGAGAGGCCCTGGAGCCTGTGGTCCAGGGTTTTGCTCAGGAGTAACCCCCAGCAGCGTCCTCGGACAATTGCTCGGTAGTTGTTTTGTACGATAGAGGTACTCACACTCAGGCACCCTAGACACGGTGCCGCCTATAGCGAAGAAGGTGTTCGGCCATGACGAGGTCCATTCCCGAGAAACCCGTTCTAGAAGGCCTTGAAAACACCTGGGGGGAAGCCTGGGAATCCCAGGGGACCTACCGCTTCAACCGCGACGAAGCAGTGAAGCGGGGCAAACAAAATGTCTTTGCCATCGACACTCCCCCGCCAACGGCTTCGGGCAGCCTTCACATTGGGCACGTCTTTAGCTACACGCATATGGACCTGCAAGCGCGCTACCAGCGCATGCAAGGCAAAGAGATTTTTTACCCCATGGGCTGGGACGATAACGGCTTACCCACCGAGCGGCGGGTCCAAAACTACTACGGTGTGCGCTGCGACCCTTCGCTCCCCTACACCGAAGGGTTAGTCCCACCCCTGGAGAGTGGCGCTACAACAGATGGCTCTAAGCCAGGTGATCAAGAGCCCATCAGCCGGCGGAACTTTATTGAGTTGTGCGAGAAACTCACGCTCGAGGACGAGAAGCAATTCGAAGACTTGTGGCGATCCCTCGGTCTCAGCGTGGATTGGTCGCTGACCTATCGCACCATTGATAACCATTCCCAGCGCGTTGCCCAACAGGCCTTCTTGAACAATCTCGATCGTGGTGAGGCATACCGGGCGGATGCTCCAACGCTCTGGGACATTACCTTTAGAACCGCCGTGGCCCAGGCTGAACTGGAAGACAGGGAACAACCCTCCGCTTACCACCGTGTCGCCTTTGGGTCCGGAGGCGGGGGCGATGATGTCGTCATCGTGACAACCAGGCCAGAACTTATTCCCGCCTGTGTGGCTTTAGTCGCGCACCCCGATGACGAACGCTATCAAGGCCTTTTTGGCACCACCGTCACCTCGCCGCTGTTTGGTGTGGAGGTGACGATTCTCCCCCATCATCTCGCCCAAAAGGACAAGGGAACAGGCATCGCCATGGTGTGTACTTTTGGCGATGTCACCGACGTGATCTGGTGGCGCGAGCTAGGCCTAAACACTCGCCCCATTTTGGGTCGCGATGGTCGGATCGTGTCAGACACCCCGCCCTGGCTGACAGATTCCGATGCCCAAAAATCGTTCGCCGAGCTCGCAGGAAAAACGGTTTTCAGCGCGAAAGCTGCCATGGTGGAAATGTTAGGTGCCAGCGGCGCCCTCCTGGGGGAACCAGAAAAAATGGTTCACCCGGTGAAGTTCTTTGAAAAAGGGGATAAACCGCTCGAAATTGTGACCACCCGCCAGTGGTACATCGCCAACGGTGCCAAAGACCCAGAACTCGCGAGCAGGTTGCTGGAACGGGGAAAACAAGTCGCTTTCCACCCCGACTTCATGCGGGTTCGCTACGAAAACTGGGTGAATGGCCTCTCCGGCGATTGGCTTATTTCACGGCAACGATTCTTTGGTGTCCCCATTCCGGTCTGGTACCCACTCGATGAACACGGTGAACCACTGGAGGGCGAAGTTCTCGCTCCCGAGAAGTCTTCTCTCCCTGTCGACCCTTCCTCGCAGGCCCCTCCGGGCTTCAGCGAAGACCAGCGAGGCAAGCCCGGTGGGTTTGTCGGCGAGGTCGACATCATGGACACCTGGGCGACCAGCAGCTTAACCCCCCAACTCGCGGGTGGCTGGGAGGTGGACCCTGAACTCTTTGACTTGGTGTTCCCCTACGACCTTCGCAGCCAGGGACAGGACATCATTCGAACCTGGCTCTTTTCCTCCGTCCTCCGAGCAGAGCTAGAGCACGGCACCATCCCCTGGAAAAATGCCGGTATTTCAGGTTTCATCGTTGATCCCGACCGCAAGAAAATGTCGAAATCTAAAGGCAACGTCGTCACCCCACAGGCAATGTTGGATGACCATGGTTCTGATGCTGTTCGCTACTGGGCAGCCTCCTCCAAACTCGGCACCGACGCCGCGTTTGACCCACAAAATCCTAAGCAAATCAAAATTGGTCGGCGCTTAGCCATCAAAGTCCTCAACGCCGCCAAGTTCGTCTATAGCTTCGAAGGCAACACCGGGGAGGTGACCGAGCCACTCGATTGCGACATGCTTGCCCATCTCGCGAAGGTGATCGATCAGGCGAGTGCTGCGTACGAAGAATTTGATCATGCTAAAGCTCTCGACGTCACCGAAGCTTTTTTCTGGACCTTTACCGATGACTACCTGGAGCTGGTGAAAGAACGGGCCTATACAGGCGAAGGTCAAGCGAGGACCAGCGCCATCACCGCTTTGCGAAGAGCGCTGGATGCCATGCTCCGACTCTTCGCCCCCGTGATTCCCTTCGCCACCGAAGAGGTGTGGTCCTGGACCCACGAGGGCAGCATTCACCGTGCCGGGTGGCCGACAGCCTCCGAGGTTGCCACCGCCGCTGATCCCACGACTTTCGCTGGGCTTCTTGGCCTCGCGAGCGAGGCTTTGATTTCGATTAGGCGCTTCAAGACCGACCAGAAAGTGGCGCAAAAGACGGGCGTTATCCGCGCCACAATGAAAGCCCCCGTGCTACTGCAGAGCGCCGAGGCGGATGTAATGGCGGTAGGGAAAATCGCGGAGCTCACCTGGGAAATGGGCGATTCCATCGAGTTGGTCCACCTTGAATTGGAGGTCGAAAACCTTGAGTAACACCGGTGAAATCAGTATTTCCATGGCATCGCCCGAAGACCAAATGGCCTGGGAGGCGCTGTTCCTGGAATACGGTGTTTTTTACAAGACCTCCTTTTCCCCCGAAGTCCTAGCAGGCGTGTGGGAGTGGATCAAGAAGGAGGACCACCCCCTTCGCTGCTTCATCGCGAAGGTTGATGGCACCATGGTGGGATTTGCGCACCTGAGGGATCAGCCCGACACCTTCACGGCCGCATCGTCTTGGTTCCTGGACGACTTATATACAGACCCGTCCGCCCGCGGACGAGGAGTGGCAACGGCCCTCATTGCCGCGATTACCGAGCACGCCTACCAGAATGGCGGGGGCACGCTGCGATGGATTACGGGAGCAGACAATGTTGTGGCGCAAAGGCTCTATGACACTCTGGCCACAAAAACTTCGTGGGTGATGTACGAAGATGAGATTGCGTGGCCACGCTGATGCGTTTGGGAAGCAGATTCTCCGTGGGCGAAAGCCCTAGCAGCCTGTCTGCCGATGTCATCATCAACATTCGGACTGTCGAAGAAAGCCTTAGCGTCGAAGAGGCCGCAACGCTTCGATGGACTCTGACCTGGCTGGAAAACCGCCCCGTAGCGACGCTCGATAACGGCGAAGTGGTGCAGGGGTAGAAACTAGGCCGATTTTTCGCGGCGTTGAGTAGTCTTCCCCACGATGGTGGGGCCAGATTTTTTCAACACAGAGTCCTTCGTAATGATGACCCGCTCGACCTCATCGGCAGAGGGCACATCAAACATCACGGGCCCCAGGACTTCTTCCAAAATCGCTCGAAGCCCGCGCGCGCCGGTCTGGCGAACTTCCGCCAGCGCTGCGATCTCTTCCAACGCTTCCTGCTCAAAGTCCAGGCTCACGCCATCCAGAAGGAACATGGCCTGATACTGCTTGACCAAAGCGTTTTTGGGTGTGGTCAAAATATCGATTAGAGCGGTTTTGTCCAGCGGCGTCACGGTCGTGACAACAGGAAGACGACCAATGAATTCGGGAATCAGACCGAACTTATGAAGGTCCTCGGGAAGAACTTCGCTGAAGAGGTCCTCGGCAGCGTTCTTGGAATGCAGAGGAGCGCCAAATCCGATTCCATGGCGCCCAACCCGCTGGGAAATAATTTCCTCGAGCCCCGCGAAAGCACCCGCCACAATAAACAGCACGTTGGTGGTGTCAATCTGGATGAACTCTTGTTGTGGATGTTTGCGCCCACCCTGCGGAGGAACAGCCGCAATGGTTCCTTCTAAAATTTTCAGCAGTGCCTGCTGGACGCCTTCTCCTGACACGTCTCGGGTAATCGAAGGGTTCTCTGCCTTACGGGCAATCTTGTCGATTTCATCGACATAGATGATGCCTGTTTCTGCACGCTTCACATCATAATCAGCTGCCTGTAAAAGCTTGAGAAGGATGTTTTCAACGTCTTCCCCGACATAACCAGCCTCGGTAAGGGCGGTGGCATCCGCTACGGCAAACGGCACATTAAGGCGTTTAGCAAGGGTTTGGGCGAGATAGGTCTTTCCGCACCCGGTGGGGCCGATCAGCAAAATATTGCTCTTCTGAATCTCAACGCCGTCTTCCGCGTCGACGGGGTGAGGTGTTGCTGCTGCCCGCACCCGTTTGTAGTGGTTGTAGACCGCTACGGACAGTGACTTCTTTGCGGCCTCTTGGCCGATGACGTATTCCTCCAGGAATTCATAGATTTCCTTGGGCTTGGGGAGGTCGAAGTCACCGATGGCTTGAGCGGTCCCCTCGGACTGACGCTCATCAATAATCTCGTTGCACAGTTCGACGCATTCGTCGCAGATGTAGACGCCCGGGCCCGCAATGAGCTGCTGGACTTGCTTTTGGCTTTTGCCGCAAAAGGAACACTTCAGAAGCTCGCCTGTTTCACCGGTGCGTGCCATGGGAGTCCTTCCTGTGTGGCGACAACCCCTTGGAGCTTACCTTTGACCACCTTCAGCTCAGGGATTTTCCACAGCTCCCCCTTGGCGTGGCGGGAATACACTGGGGAATCGTGAGGACTCTCCCGCCGGCGCAAACTCGCAGATATTCTCTATCTGCCATTCTCGCCCTCTTGCTTGTTGGGGTCGCCACACCTGCGCTCGCCCACAACGTGGTGGAAAACAGAACGCCTGCGCCCTATTCGGTCGTGACGGAAAGCCCCATGCAAGTCTCCATCGCCACCGATAATGATTTCCTCGACCTGGGGGGCAAAAGCCGCGGGTTTGCGATTGCTGTGCGGGATAGCTCAGGCCTGTATTTCGGCGACGGATGCGTCGATCTGACGGAGCGGCGCATTCATTCCCGGATTGATTTGGGAGAACCAGGCGTCTATACGATCCTCTACCAGTTCGTCTCAGCAGATGGGCACAGTCTCTCCGAGAGCTATGAGGTCACCTTCACCCCAGAAAATGATCACGCTGCGGCGCAGGGATCTTCGACTGCTCCGGTATGCGGAGGGGAAATTGCTGCCCCCACTCAAGACATCGAGGTTGGCGTTGTCGCCCCGGATGACGCGGTGACCGAGGAGTCAATGGCCGCCAACGGCTGGATCATAGGCTTAGGAATCGGCGTGACCACCCTGGCCCTCACCCTTCTCGCGCACTCGAGGCGGGGACGCCCCCATCCCACTAACCCGCGGTAACGGCGGCTGGTCCGGCAGCGGGGGTTGCCACACCTGCAGATTTCCGGGTGTTCAACACCTGGTCGATTAGACCGTATTCCAGTGCCTCATCCGCGGTCAAAATCTTGTCGCGGTCAATGTCCCGGTGGACTTCCTCAGTGCTCTTGTTCGAGTGCTTGGACAGCGTGTCCTCAAGCCACTCGCGCAAGCGGGCGATTTCTTTTGCTTGAATCTCAATATCTGAGGCCTGACCGCGGCCTGCTTCCCCCATCATCGGCTGGTGGATCAGCACGCGAGAGTTAGGCAACGCCAAACGCTTCCCGGGCTCGCCGCCCGCCAAAATCACAGCAGCTGCGGATGCGGCTTGACCGAGGACAACCGTCTGAATCTGCGGACGGACGTACTGCATGGTGTCGTAGATCGCCGTCATCGCGGTGAACGAACCACCTGGTGAATTGATATACATGACAATGTCGCGGTCGGGATCCTGGCTTTCTAGAACCAATAGTTGTGCCATTACGTCATCAGCTGAAGCGTCATCGACCTGAACACCGAGGAAGACGATGCGGTCTTCAAAGAGCTTCGCGTAGGGGTCCTGGCGCTTGAAACCGTAGCTGGTGCGCTCTTCGAAGGTGGGCAGAATGTAGCGAGCTTCCGGCATCGGGAACTCGGAACGAGCCGTAGGAATATTGTTCATCATCTCTATCCTGCCTACTTCTTCTTGCCCTGCTCGGTTCCGCCGCCGCCAACAACGTCGCTGGCGGAAGCGCGGATGTGATCAACAAATCCATATTCCAGGGCTTCATCTGCACTAAACCAACGATCACGGTCGCCGTCTTCGGTAATTTGTTCCAAAGTCTTGCCGGTCGCCTCGGCCGTGATTTGAGCGAGCCGCTTCTTCATGTCGTTGATGAGGTGCGCCTGAGTTTGAATATCGCTCGCCGTGCCACCGAAGCCGCCGTGCGGTTGGTGGAGAAGAACACGCGCGTTAGGGGTGATGTAGCGCTTTCCCTTGGTTCCAGCGGTAAGGAGCAACTGACCCATCGAAGCCGCCATTCCGATACCAACAGTCACGATGTCATTGGGAACAAACTGCATGGTGTCATAGATCGCCATACCCGCGGTGATGGAGCCACCGGGAGAGTTGATGTAGAGATAGATGTCCTTCTCGGGGTCCTCTGCGGCAAGCAGCAGAAGCTTCGCTGCGATTTCGTTTGCGTTGTCATCGCGAACCTCAGAACCCAGCCAAATGATGCGATCTTTCAGCAACCGGTCAAAGACATTTGGTTGCATCATGCTTTCAGACATCGTCACTTTGTTGCTCTCCTCCATGGCCAACTTGCGCGGTCCCTCGAGAGTACCGGGGCGGGTGATTCACACACGCACGTGTTCGCCCTCGGCAGAGTGGGCTTAGTGGTCGTGGTCGTCTTCCCCAGAGCTGTCTGCAACAGCCTGCGCGATTGCTGCCTCGACAGAATCTTCGCCGGTGTTGGTGACGCTGCTGAGGTCAACCTTCTTGCCCTTAGTGTCCTTCACGCTCACCTGGGCCAAAGCGACGGAGAGCGACTTCGAACGGGCCACTTCTCCGACCATCGAGGGAATCTGATTGTTCTCTTGCAAGCTCTGGATGAACTCCGAGGGTTCCATGCCGTACTGGCTCGCGGACTGCATCAGATACTGAGTGAGCTCCTCTTGACCAACCTCGACCTCGAGCGATTCCACTAAAGCATCCAGCATGAGCTGGCTTCGCAGGGACTTCTCCGTTGACTCGATTACTTCCTTGCGGTGAACATCATCGTCCAAGCGGTTTTCGCCCTCGAGGTGTCTGTTGACCTCCGCATCCACCACCCCTTGGGGAAGTGGCAGGTCAATGTCGCCAAGCATCTTTTCCACGAGTGCGTCGCGGGCTTGCTGCGCCTGCTTGAACACTCCCCGGCGCTCTACTTGGGCTGCTACGTCGTCACGAAGTTCTTTGATGGTGTCGAATTGGCTCGCAATTTGCGCAAAGTCGTCATCAGCCTCGGGTAATTCCCGTTCCTTGACGCTCAATACCGTGAGAGCAATCTGAGCCATCGAACCTTCGTGATCGCCCCCCAAAAGCTTCGATTCAAACGTGGTGGATTCACCAGCGGTGAGAGTGTCGAGGGCATCATCGATTCCGTCGATGAGCTGTCCGGAGCCCACCTCATAGCTAATCGAGCTCGCGCTATCAATCGTGTTTTCACCGATGGTGGCTTCTAGGTCAATCTGGACGAAATCACCCGTCTTGATGGGACGATCGATCGTCACGAGGTTACCAAAGCGAGCCCGCAGATCATCCAAATCTGACTCAACGTCTTCTTTCGACACGACAACCGGCTCGACCTCGAGGGTGTACTTGGCAAAGGCGGGCAAGGTGAAATCTGGACGCACGTCGACCTCAACGGACACCACCAAATCACCGGAGAAATCTTTGTCTGACGGCCACGTGGTGACGTCAGCCTGGGGCTGACCGAGAGTGCGAATCTTTTCTTCCTGGACGGCGGTCTGGAAATAGCGATCGAGGCCCTCGCTCACGGCGTGGTTGAGAACTTCACCGCGACCGACGCGCTGGTCGATGATGGGGGGTGGAACCTTGCCTTTACGGAAACCCGGGATGTTCATCTCCTCGGCGATGTGCTGATAAGCATGGTCGAGGCTTGGCTTCAGCTCTTCCGGTGTCACCGTGATGGTGAGGCGGACCCGGGTGGGGCTGAGGGATTCTTTGGTGGTCGTTGGCAAAACTTTTTCTCCCGTTGTTGTGATGGTGTTCTCCGTCGGGGCGACAGGATTCGAACCTGCGACTTCCCGCTCCCAAAGCGGGCGCTCTACCAAGCTGAGCTACGCCCCGATGGCCCGGCACATTCCACTTTTGTGAGGCACAGCCTGGAGAGCCGCGCCCGGTGAAACAACCTCGTAGAGTCTAGCCGGTTCCCCGTCTTTCGAAAACCGGTAGTCAGCCGATGCGCTAACATCGAGGCTGAAGAAGTTCCCTGCGGGGATGTAGCTCAATGGTAGAGCCTCAGTTTTCCAAACTGATGGCGCGGGTTCGATTCCCGTCATCCCCTCTTTTGCGAGTTGTCGTGGGTGACGACTCCCCTGCTCACCGTTAGCGCAATACCCATCCCCCGGAGCGCATTACTGGCCTTTGGCATATCTGATCCGAGGGCTTCCAGAAGCCACCGTGGGTCGGCTTCGAGGGCAACAATATTGGCGCTCTGTCCCACTTCCAGAGTGGTCCGGGTCGACGAACTCAGCGCTTCATCAAAGCTCAATCCTCCCGCCAGGTGCCAGGGCGCCCGGCCATCTCTGGTTCTCGTCACCGCAGCGGCAATTTCAATCCACGGATCTAGCGGGGACACCGGAGCGTCCGAGCCCAATGCCAAGGTGGCACCACTATCCACAAGGGTGCGAAGCGCAAAGGCACGATCTGCTCGATCAGCCCAGTACACGTCTGTCACATCGCGATCATCGATCGCGTGTTCGGGTTGAACACTGGCGATGATGCCAAGCGATGCAAACCGCGGGAAATCTGCCTCGCGCACCAGCTGTGCGTGCTCAATGCGCCCGGTGAGGTGGTGACGTTCAATGATGTCCAAAATAATCCGGTTGGCTTCATCGCCAATGGCATGAACCGCCAGCCAAAATCCTGCGGCGTACGCCTTCGTGAGAAGTGCCTCAATGTCCTCGGGCGGAAAGTTCATGGCACCATACTCTTCGCCCTCCACGGCCAGGTAGGGCTCCACGCAGTGCGCGGTGCGCGTGTTGAGAGACCCATCTGTGATGATCTTGAATGGCCCCACCGTAATTGCTTCACCCAGCTTCACCCCACTGATCATTCCCTCCTCAAGCGCCCGCTCAAGATCATCGGGATAGACCGCCGCCTCCACTTGGAGCGGATAGGGGCCCTCGTTGGATGCTTGCCGCCGGACCCAATCCGGCAGGGAATACCCCATTTCAAAGTCAACAATCCCCACGACTCCGCGGGATGCGGCCTCGTGGGCGGCCTCCAGCACCCAGTCATCCAGAGTTGTCTCAGAGTTCGCGGACAGACGCTGCGTGAGCTGGAACCAGGGGCGCTCTCGAATAACGCCCTGTTCGTCGTGCTCGGTCACCTGAAGAAGGGACAGAGCGGCGCTGTTCAGCCAGCCCGAATGCACATCAACCGAAGCCAAAGCCACCGGGTTGTCCCCAGTGGCTTCATCCAGGAGCACCAGAGACTTCGAGTCCTTCCACAAGCCATCTCGATACTCCCCACCAATAACCACTGGATCAGGTTCTGGGGAGGCGAGGTTATCGGCCACGGCTTGGGCCATCATGGCAACAGCCTGCGCTGCTGAAGTGGCAGAGGCAAGGGAGACCCTTTTGCGGTGTTGTGACCAAAAGCTAAAGTGCACGTGTTCATCCCACAAACCGGGAATCACGATTCGGCCATCGAGGTCGATGACACGGTGGTCCGCCGGTGTGGCAGTGCCGGCAGGAAATATCCCTGTGATAACACCATCCTCGACAACGATGTCCACAGCGCCCTCTTCGCGATGAGAATCACGGATGACGTGGGAGAGAATCATGGCGCTACTTTCACGAAGTCTGACAGGAGGGGCAGTAATAGAGCTTTCGAGCGGCCATCATTTCCAGCAAGACCGCAGTGCCGCAGGCCCGGCAGGGACGACCCTCTCGTTTATACACAAAATAGCGGTTGGCCGAAGAGCGAAGCGCCGAGGCCTGTTGAGCGGCAGTGAGATCATCCCTGGTCATCATCACCCCGGTTCTTACTCCCCTCTTCAACAGCTGTGTCCAGTCTTTCCAGAGCGCTCGGGCGGTGTCTGTAGCCAGCGCTGCGGCAGGGCGGTGGGGGTCTAATCCGTGGCGAAACAGGATCTCTGCGCGATACACATTGCCAATGCCACTGACCACACTCTGATCCATCAACACCACGCCAATGGCGCGTTTGGTTGCGCCCACTCGGCGGACGAATTCCCGCTCACCTCGAATTCCCGTGTTCACTAACGGGTCGGGTCCTAAACGCTCCTTCACCTGCTGAGCCTGCTCCGGGGTGAGCACCTCACACGCCGTGGGGCCCCGCAAGTCTGCGACCGCGTCGGGTGTTTCCAAACGCAAGCGCACCTGTCCCCTGGGTGCCGGAGGAAAAGGTTCATCGGGATCGCTCAGCGAGTCAGATTCACCGATTCGCTGCCTGGTCGAGCGAGGCGCGCCTAACGAGGCGGCTGCTGCGGACCCTGCCCGAGCGCTGTTCCCGGCCAGCGTCGTAACATCCCATGCGCCATAGATTCCCAGGTGCACCCGCAGGACTGCATCGTTATCGAAGCCAAGAAAGAGCTGTTTCCCGACCGCCTGCGACGTGCCAAGAGTCGCACCTGAGAGAAGAGCTGCGCCTGCGCTGAAGCGACCCTGGGGTGACTCGGCTTTGAGGGCTCGCCCCAGGAAGAGTTCGGAAAATAGGTTGGCAACCCGGTGAACGGTGTGACCCTCGGGCATGCGGAGTTAGTGTCCCAAGGAGAAACCGGCAATGGCTCTGGTTGATTCGTATTCTTTCATCTGCGCGATGCGTCGCACGTGTCGTTCGTCGCCACTGAAGGACGTGCGAATGAAGGTGTCGATGAACAGCAAGGCTTCATCAATGCTGTGTTGGCGAGTGCCAATGGCGCACACGTTGGCGTCGTTATGTTCGCGAGCGAGGACAGCGGTATTCATGCTCCACACCAAAGCAGCCCGCACCCCTTCAACCTTGTTGGCAGCCATTTGTTCCCCGTTTCCAGAGCCTCCAAAAACGACCCCTAATGCAGGAGCCCCCCGGGAAAGGTCTCCCACAACTCCGAGAGCTGCATTGATACAAAAACTCGGATAATCATCGAGTGGATTAAAACTGGTCGGCCCGTGATTGATCACCTCGTGACCGGAAAGCTCGAGGTGCTCGGCAATATCTTGACTGAACTCCAGACCTGCATGGTCCGTGGCGATATGAATGCGCATACCTTCATTCTATAAATCTCGCGCGACACCGAAGACCTTGAAGGAGACATGCTGTGTGACGCCGGGAGCATGTTGAGCGATATTCATCGCTAAAACGGATACCTGACCGAATACTTACAACGCGTGCGCCAAACTGTGACCCCGGTTGAGTGGGAATCACGATGGTTCCCCCGCCGAAACCTGCCAGTGAAGCTAGGTCCTTTCTTAGTCGCGGAGCAACGAAGAAAGACATCCCGGCGGAAGCAAGGCCCGTGACCGTCGATGGGGAGACCAGGGCGGCCTAGTTCTCACTTCTCGCGGGAGGTTTTACACTGTAGGTCAACGCTCATAGGGGCGTGCTCACACCCAGCACTATCAAGGAGTTCCGCCATGCCTGGAGAAAACCTGACTCGCCGCGAGGCCCTCACCCGTTCAGGACACATCACCGTCAAGTCCTATGCCATTGACATCGATGTTCGTGACGCTTTAACGTCGCCCACTTTTCGGACGATCACGAGAATTACTTTTGTCTCCGACGGGGAGAAAGAAACCTTTGTTGACGCAATTGCTTCCGCAGTTCATTCGATCACCCTCAATGGAGAATCTCTGAAACCCGCCGAAGTATTTGCTGATTCTCGTATTTCCCTGACGAACCTTCTCGCCAATAACACCCTGATAGTTGAGGCTGATTTCGCCTACATGAACACGGGCGAGGGGCTCCACCGTTTTGTTGACCCGGTGGACAACGAGGTATATCTTTACTCCCAATTCGAAGTCCCCGACTCTCGTCGGGTGTTTGCCGTTTTTGAACAACCCGACCTTAAGGCGACCTTCCAATTCACTGTCCATGCCCCTGCGCATTGGCGGGTGATCTCTAATCAAGCTGCTGAAAGCTCTGAAGCCTGTGAGGGTGGCGCCACCTGGTTCTTCTCTCCCAGTCCGCGCATCTCCTCCTACATCACCGCTGTCATCGCCGGCCCCTACGAGCAGGTCTCTGACGAACTCGTGTCCTCAAGCGGCAAAACCATTCCGCTAGGCGTGTTCGCGCGAG